>Ga0193753_10001922_pt1 | contig 17111 bp, 10 predicted proteins | sample H1c2metaG_FD_144925 | JGI IMG/M metagenome (GOLD analysis project Ga0193753, IMG submission 144925) | Soil microbial communities from a riparian zone of the East river system, Colorado, United States - H1c2 | ecosystem: Environmental > Terrestrial > Soil > Riparian zone | place: USA: East... | reverse complement strand
TGGTCGTCCATCTCCGGGTAGTGCTTGTGGAAGCTCTGGTACGGGATGCGGATGATCCCGTCCTCGCGGTTGTCCCCGCCGAAGGACCCGCTCTTGAGCTTCTCGGTGCAGCCGATGACGCGGAAGCGGTGGCCGCTCACGTCGATGAACCTGTCGATGGGCGACTCGTTCGGGAAGAGCGCGTCGGTGACGCGCTGGCCGATGACGCACACGTCCGCGCGGTGCTGGTCCTCGGCCTCCGTGAACCAGCGGCCCTCGGAGACGGTGGCGTGCGAGACGCGCTCGTCGTCGGGCAGCACGCCGCGCAGGATGGGCCCCTGCATCTGCTCGCCGCGGTAGCTGGCCGTCACGTCGAAGTCCAGCTCCAGGCCCGCCGACACCGCGATCACCGACGGGCACAGCTCGCCGATGGCGTGCGCGTCCTCGACCTTCAGCGGCTTGCGCATCCGGATCTCCTGCGGCAGGCGGCCCGTCTGCACGAAGGGGAAGCGGTAGACGTAGATGTTGTTCGCGCCGAAGGCCTCGATCTCGTCCACGAAGGACTGGCGGAAGCCGTTCAGCACGGACGCGACGCCCACGATGATCACCACGCCGATGAACACGCCGAGGATGGTGAGGAAGGAGCGGAAGCGGTTGTCCCGGACGGTGGTCACCGCGAGCCACGCGTTCTCGCGCAGCAGCACGAGCCGGCGGCGGAGGGAGCGGCGGCCCGTCACTCGGACCTCAGCGCGTCGATGGGATTGAGCCGCGCCGCCTTGCGCGCCGGCTGCACGCCGAAGAACACCCCGATGATCGCGCAGATGCCGAAGGCGAGCACGGGGGCCCAGAGCGGGAAGCTGGCCGGCAGCGGCGAGTACGTCTTGATGAGCCAGGTGACGACGAAGGCCGCGCTGACGCCGATCGCGCCGCCGACGCACGAGAGCACGACCGACTCGATGAGGAACTGGGTGCGGATGTCGCGGTTGCGCGCGCCCACGGCCTTGCGCACGCCGATCTCGCGCGTCCGCTCCACGACGGACACGAGCATGATGTTCATGATCACGATGCCGCCGACGACGAGCGAGATGCCCACCACGAAGATGGCCACGAGGAAGATCGTCGCCGTCAGGCTCTTCCAGAGGTCGTTGACGCCCTCGGAGGTGGTGATGCCGAAGTCGTCCGTCTCGCCGTAGCCGAGGTGGTGGCGCGAGCGCAGCACGACGCGCGCCTGGTCCATCGCCTCCTCCAGCGGCACGCCGTCGCCGGCCTTGACGCTGATGTTCACCGAGCGCCGCGAGCCGAAGCTCTTGCGGAAGGTGTTGAACGGGACCTTCACGAAGTTGTCGCGCGAGAAGCCGAAGACGGAGCCGCGCTTCTTCGCGGTGCCGACGACCTCGAACTCCTGGTTGCGGATGCGCATCCGCTTGCCGATCGGGTCCACCGTGCCGAACAGGTTGGTCACGATGTCCTGCCCGATGAAGCACACGGTCGCGGCGCGCGCGTTCTCGTCCTCCGCGATGTTGCGGCCCTCCTCCACCTCGTAGGGCTCGATGTCGACGATCGACGGCTCGATGCCGCCGATGTCCACGTCCTTGACCTCCTCGGAGCCGCGCTTGAGGTTCTGCGTGCTGTGGACCTCCACCGCCACGGCGTCGGCCAGGTCGCACGCCGCCGCGATGGCGTGCGCGTCCTCCACCTTCAGGTCCTTGTTGCGCCGGATCGCCGCGAGGAAGTCCTCCTCGTTGGAGATGATCCCGAACTTGTTGATCACGAACACGCCGGGCCCGAAGTTGGACAGGTTCTCCGCGACGTACAGGTTGAGCCCGTTGATGATCGCGATGACCGAGATGATCGCGCAGATGCCGATGATGATGCCGAGCAGCGTGAGGAAGGAGCGCAGCACGTTGGCGCGGATGGCGCCCAGCGCGATGCGGACGCCCTCGACGAAGTTCACGTCCCGGCCGTGGCGAGGGTCGGGTGCTCGACCTTCGCGTCGGACGCGATGCGCCCGTCGCGGATGGAGACGATGCGGTGCGCGTGCTCCGCGATGTCGTGCTCGTGCGTCACCAGGATGATCGTGTTCCCCAGGCCGTGCAGCGTGTGCAGCAGGCCCATGATCTCGCGGCTGGTCACGGAGTCCAGGTTGCCGGTGGGCTCGTCCGCGAGCAGGATCGCGGGGCGCGTCACGAGCGCGCGCGCGATCGCGACGCGCTGGCGCTGGCCGCCGGAGAGCTCGTTGGGCCTGTGGCTGGCGCGCTCGAGCAGGTCCACCTGGCGCAGCGCCTCCTCGGCGCGCGCGCGGCGCTCGTCGGGCGGCACGCCGGCGTAGACCAGCGGCAGCTCCACGTTCTTGAGCGCGCTGGCGCGCGCCAGCAGGTTGAAGGTCTGGAAGACGAAGCCGATCTCCTCGTTGCGGATGCGCGCCAGCTCGTCCTCGTCCAGCGCGGAGACCAGCTTCCCGTGCAGCATGTAGCTGCCGCGCGTGGGCGAGTCGAGGCAGCCCATGAGGTTCATGAGCGTGGACTTGCCCGAGCCGGACGGGCCCATGATCGCCACGTACTCGCCCTGCGGCACGCTCAGGTCCACGCCGCGCAGCGCGTGCACCTCCGTCGCGCCCATGACGTAGGTCTTCCACATGTCGACGATCTCGATGAGGAGCTCGTCGCTGCGCGGCCGGCCGGCGTGCGGCGTGTCGGCGGCGGTCGGCATCACGTGCGCGCCCTGGACTTGCGCGCGTCCTCGACGTCGCGGTTCTTCACCTCGATGAAGTCCCAGTCCTTCATCGTGCGCAGGATCTTGTAGCTGCCGGTGACGATCTCCTCGCCCTCCTTCAGCCCGTCCACCACCTCCACCTCGCTCTCGCCCTTGATGCCGAGCTTCACGGGGCGGAAGCGCGCGCGCTCGCCGTCGCGGATGAACACGCCCTCCAGCTCCTTGAACGTCTCGTCGCGGCTCGCGGCGGCCACCGGCGTGCCGTCGTCCGCGTCGTCGTGCTCCGGCTCCAGCTCCGGCGGCCCCTTCGGCACGTAGAGGCCCGCGTCGTCCACCTGCACCTCGCGCACCGTGACCGCCTGCAGCGGGATCACGAGCGTGTTCTCGCGGTGGTCCACGAGGATCTCCGCGCTGGCGGAGAGCCCGGGCCGGAGCGAGGCCGGCGGCGCCTCGATGCGCACGACGACCTTGAAGTCCTTGCCCTGCTGGCTCGTGGGGCTCACGGACGCGAGCTCGCCCGTGTCGCCGATCGGGCTGTTGCCGATCTCCGTGACGTGGCCGGAGAGCTCGCTGTCGCCCAGCGCGTCCACGGTGACCTTCGCGTGGTCCTCGAGCGCGACGTTGATGATGTCGGTCTCGTCCACCTTCATCTCGGCCTCGATCGTCGAGAGGTCCGCGATGGTCATGAGCGTCGCCTGCGGGTTGGACAGGATGCCCGGCACCGCGCGCTCGCCCTTGGAGACGTTGAGCCTCGTGATGACGCCGGTGAGCGGCGAGGTGATCGTCGTCTTGGCGAGCAGGTCCTGCATGCGCTCGAGGTTCGCGCGCGCGACGGCGGTCCGCTGGCCGACCGCCTCGTGCTGGCGCTTCCACTGGTCGATCGTGACGCGCGCCATGTTGAGCCCGGCGCGCGCCTGCTCCATGTGCGCCTTCGCGGACGCGACCTGGCTCTCGGCCACGCGCAGCGCGGACTCGGCCGCCTCGAACTCGTCGGCGGAGATGAGGCGCTGCTCGGAGAGCAGCTGGCGGCGGTCGAGCTGCGCCTTGAGGTGGTCGCGGTTGGACTCCGCCTGGATGAGGTCCGACTCGGCGGCGGCCACCGCGTACTCGTCCCCCGCCGCGGCGGACTCGCCCATGGAGATCTGCACGAGCGCGCTGCTCTCGTCGGAGGCCGCGGCGTCGAACTGCGCCTGCGCGGAGGCCACGTCCTGCTTCGACTGGAACGGGTCGATGCGCAGCAGCACGTCGCCCGCCTTCACGCGGTCGCCCTCCTTGACCGGCAGCTCCACGATGACGCCGGCGATCTCGGTCTGCAGGTCCACGAACTCCTTGGCGCGGATCTCCCCGGACGCGGTCACCACCGAGTCGAGCGTGGCGACGCGCTCCACCGGGCCAGTCTGCACGGTGGTCGGCTCGGGCCGGCCGGACATGAGCCAGCCCGTGGCGACGGCGGCCGCGGCGAGGAGCCCGAGGATGGCGAGGAGGCGCTTGCGATTCTTGGTCATCGTGTGTCCAGCGCCGTGGCTCGCGATCAGCGCAGGCGGGTCCCGGGGCGGCAGAGTGTATGTCGGGGGCCTGCGCCGGAGCACCCCCGGCCGCGGCCCGCGCCGGCGCTCGCGACGCGCGCCCGCCGCGCCGCACCGCCGGAAGTGCGCGAAGGATATCGCGCGCGCCGCGAACCGCGAGCGCCGCGGCCTCCGCGCGAACGAGGACACGGATCGGTCATCACTCCGGCGGGCTCCCGTGCCCGTGCGACGCCGCGCGAGAGCGCTCCGGAAACGCGAACGCCCCCGCGCGCGCGGCGCGGAGGCGTTCGTCGTCGCCGTCAGCGGCGGCGGGCGCGCGGGCTCAGGGCGTGAAGCGGTAGAGCGCTCCGTCGTCATCGGCGCCGCCGCGGACGGTCGCGCCGAAGAAGCTGCCGGCGCCGTCGGAGAGCAGGCCGGCGTACGCGTAGGCGCCATCGCCGTCCGCGACGCCCGTGAAGCGGTGGAGGATGCTCTCCTTCCACGCGCCGCCCGGCTGCGGCTCCAGCTTGAAGATCGTGCCGCAGCTGCAGCTCGCGCCACCCTCGGCGGTCGTGCCGTACAGCTCGCCGTTGCTGCCGAAGACCAGGCCCGCGATCGAGCCCGCGCCGTCGCGCCCGCCCTTGAAGCTGTGCAGCACCGTCTCGGTCCACGTGCCGTTCACGAGCTGCAGCCTGTAGATGCAGCCGAGGTCGACGGCGCCGTCGTAGTACGTGGTGCCGTAGAGCGCGCCGGCCGCGTCGCGCACGAGGCCGCCGTACGGGAAGCCCGCGCCGGGCTGGCCCGCGAAGGAGTGCAGCGTCTGGAAGTCCCACGTGTCGCCCGGGCCCGGCACCAGCTCGAAAGCCGTGCCCGCGCCGGACGTGCCGCCCACCGTCGTCACGCCGAAGACGCTGCCGCCCGGGTCCACGAGCAGGCGCCCCGCGGATCCGGAACCGCCGTCGTCGCCGCCGGTGAAGGTGTGGACGATCTGCTCGGTCCACGAGCCGTCGGGCTGCGGCGTGAGCTGGAAGATCACGCCGGAGTTGAAGTCGCCGCCCGTGGGCGTCATGCCGAGGATGCGGCCGTGGCTGTCGAACACGACGGCCCCGCCGGGCCCGAAGCCGTCGGAGCCGCCGGTGAAGTCGTGGATGACGGTCTGCGTCCAGCTGCCGCCGGTGTGCGTGAGCTTGAACACGACGCCGCACCCGTCCTCGTTGCAGGGGCCGCCGCTGCCGCCGATGACGGCCGTGCCGTACACGTTGCCCTGCGCGTCCAGCGTCACGCCGCCGTAGGGCTGCCCGCCGTCCGGGCCGCCGGTGAACTCGTGCAGCACGTTCAGCGCCCAGCCGTTCCCGGTGGGCGCGAGCTGGAACACGGTGCCCCCGTGGAAGGCGCCGCCCTGGACTGCCATGCCGTAGAGGTTGCCCGCGGCGTCGCGCACGAGGTCCGTGTCGGCGTAGCCGCCGTCGTCATCCTCCTCGAAGCTGAAGAGCACGCGCACGTCGCCGGCCGCGGCGGCAGCGTGCGCGCCGAGCGCGACGCAGCAGGCCACGGCCGCGAGCCGGGCGGGACGCAGGGAAGGGAAGGACCACGTGACGGCCAGGCTGCCCATCGGAACTCCTCCAGTCGCGAGCCCCCCTCGCGCGTGGCCGGGGAAGATAACCGGGATCCGCGCGCCGTGGGGCCGTGATCTCACCCGGGCTGCCGGAACACCATGAGATAGCGGTCGTCGAAGACCGGCGGCCCGAGCAGGTCGCGCAGCGTGCGCGACATCGCGTCGAGGGCCCTGGCGTGGGTCGGCGTGGGAGCCTGCCACCAGCGCGTGCCGTAGAGGAACCACGCGAGCTCCACGATCGGGTTCCGGTGCAGCACGACGAGCGTCCCCGGCGGAAAGGGCGACGGCTCGCCGTCGCGCAGGGTGACCACGTTCTCCAGCGCCAGCAGCGGCGAGGTCCACCAGATCTCCTCGGGCGTCGCGAGGAGCTTCATCGGCCGGCGGTGGACGGCCTGCGCGAGATAGAGCACGTCGTGCGGGAAGTCCGGCGGCGCCGGCCACTCCACCACCAGCGGCGGGCTGGACGCGGACAGCTCCTCGTAGAAGTCGCGAAGGTCTGGAAGACGTCGTGGTGCGCGCAGGCGTTGTCGGCGGTGTAGATGTCCCGGCACGGCCCCCACCACCACAGCGCGGCGGCGAAGGCTGCTGCGAGCAGGGGCCCGCCGGCCGGGAAGGCGCGCGACCGCCCCGCCCGCGCCGAGATCGCGGCGAAGGCTCCGGCCGCGCGCCGCGCGAGCCACGCGAGCGCGAGCGCCGCGAAGAGCAGCCAGAAGGGCAGCACGTAGAACTGGTAGCGGGCGAGCACGAGCGTCCCGCCGAGCTGTGCCGGCTGCAGCGCGAGGATGACCAGCGGCTGGCCGACGGCCGGGACCACCAGCAGCAGCGCGCGACGGCCGCTGCGCCGCGCGAGGAGCGCGGCTCCCGCGAGCGCCAGCGCCGCGAACACCAGCGCGGGAACCGTGCCCGGCAGGCCCGCGAGCACGGCCGCGTTGCGGCGCACCGCCTCGGCGTCGAGCGCGCCCCGGCCCACCTTGCCCACGATGAACTGCCGGTAGAGGTCGGGCAGCGCGGGCGCGAACAGCGCCAGCGAGAGCAGCAGCGCCAGGGTTCCGCCCAGCACGACCGCGAGCGGCCGGCGCGGCGCCGCCGGCACCGGTGCCTCGGCGGGCGACGGGCCCGCCGCGCTGCGGCACGGCAGCAGCTCCGCGAGCAGTGCGCCGCCGAACAGCAGCGCGACCGCGATGACCGCGAGCGGCTGGCACCAGCAGGCCAGCGCGGAGCAGCAGGCCGCGCCCGCCAGCAGCGCCCGCCGGCGCTCCGTCGCCCAGCGGTCGATGAGCCACGTCGCGCCGAGGAGCAGCACGAGGCACACCGCGTACGGCCGCACGTAGCGGCTGTAGAAGATGAAGAGCGGGTGGACCGCGAGCAGCATCCCGAGGAACAGCGCGACGCGCGCGGACACGAGGCGGCGCGCGAGCAGCACCGCCAGCGCCGGCGCCGCGACGCCGCAGGCGAGCATCGGCGCGCGCAGCGTCCACTCGTCGAGCGGGCGCCAGGCCGACCAGGCGCGGTACGCCATCGCGAGCGGGATGCCGAAGTCGTTGCCCCGCACGGTCTCCGGGAGCTCGGCCAGCGTGCGCGTCGTGACGGCGGCGAGCATGTGGAGCTCGTCGTCGCCGAGGATCTGGATCCCCAGGTGCCGCAGGCGGAGCGCGGCGGCGGCGGCGGTGATCGCGACGAGCCACGCGACGAGGGCGGCGGCAGAGAGGTCTCGCGGCGCGCGAGGCCCGCACGATGGACTCGGCGTCGGGGCAGCCAAAGGCGCGACAGCGTCGGCGGCGACGACCGGAGAGTCAATGCCGGCATGCGCTCGCGAGCGGCGCCGGCCGCCGGTGACGGCGGCGCGGCCGGCTCGGCGCGGCACCCCGGCGCGACGATCGCGTGATAAGGTCTGGCACGGCCCTGCCGGCGCCACGGGAGCGCGGCGGGATCTGTCTCACGCCACCCTGGATCTCGGGCACTGCATGAAACTCACGCTCGGATTGTCGCTTGCCGGATTCCTCGCCCTGCCCGCGCGCCTGCTCGCCGGCGACATCGCCGCGGAGCAGCTCGTCCTGACCGGCGCCTTCTCCGCGGGCGCCACCTCGCTGACGCAGGACGGCAGCGTGTACTCGTTCACCTTCACGGGCGACGAGACCATCCGCTTCACTCTCGACATGAGCCTGGCGAAGAACGCCGGCGGGATGCTGCGCGTCCACGAGGAATCGAGCAACAGCTATCCCGTGGACGGCTGCGGCTTCGCGTTCCGCGACGCGGCGGGAGTCATCACGGGCCCCAAGGACCTGTTCGCCAAGACGACGCTCACCGGCCAGTCGATGCGCGGCACGACGCTCACGCTGGATTACCTGCTGGACCTCAACGGGCCGCACGCCGTGCGCTACGAGCTCACGCTGCTGCACAAGATGCTGCGGGTCCGCATCTTCGATCCGACGGGCAACCGGGCGCTCGGCAACAACTTCTCGGGCGTCGTGTACGGCGACAGCTCCGGCATGGAGGAGCCGCTGCGCGTCCAGATGCAGGGCGCGCTGGCGCAGCCGATCACGATGTTCCGCAACCAGGTCGGGCCCGTGCTGCAGCACTGGTTCGCGTGCAGCGCGCTGGACCAGGTGCAGAGCAACTCCTCGGACTTCGAGCCCTTCTTCATCGTCACGCCGAACTACGGCGCCTCCTCGGTGACCACCACGCTCAACACCATGGGGCGCTACTACGCGAGCTCGGACGGCCTGCTCGCGGCGCCGCTCGATGACGCCTACATCGTGACGGTGTCCACGAAGGTCAAGGACGTGATGATCACGACGACCGCGCCGCCCTCGCCGTACCTCGGCGTGCTCTCCAACCGCATGTTCGTGAATTGCCCGGAGCGGGTGTGGAGCTGGTACGACTCGATGTTCGATGCGTACGCCTTCCTCGGCATGCACAACCTGGCGACGTACTTCTTCGAGTGGTCGGGCGCCGGGGTCGACCAGCCGGCCGTGGCCAACGTCGGGCCGGACTGGTCGCCCGCGATCGACCCGGGCGCCTTCCAGGCCATGCTCATGAAGGGGCGGGCCTACGGGAACCTCGTCGGCGCCTACACCGCCTTCAACTGCGCCCCGGTGAACGCGCCGCCCGGCGTGTACGACCCGGCCGAGATCGTGAAGGACGCGGCGGGCGCGCAGAAGAAATACAACCAGCTCGGCTTCCCGCTGCTCGGCGTGGAGGCCTCGGCCAGTCACGTGAACCTCGAGCTGCCCAAGCTCAAGACGCTCGGCGCGAATGCCGCGTACCTGGACATCCAGACCTACGGCGGGCTGGCGCAGGCGCCGGACGGCAACCACCTCGATCAGCAGGCCGGCTCGCCGTGGGCGAAGACGCACCGGCAGGGATTCGCGGCGCAGAAGACGTGGATGGAGTCCATGCGGCGCATCCTCGAGGGCCCGCTGATCGGCGAGGGCTCGATCGCGACGGTGAAGAGCAACATGGAGTTCCTCTGGAACGGCTACGTCGACAGCGTGCAGCGCGTGATCAACACCGCGAGCGGCGTGAACGCGTCGCAGCTTCCGCAGAACTCGCCGTACGCGCCGACCAACTGGCCGATCATCCCGGAGTACGAGTGGCGCGTCGGCGCGCGGACGCAGGTCAACCACGGCAACGGCTTCTACGACCGGTTCTTCAGCAAGAGCGACGGCGACACCATCGTGGACATCGCCACGGGCCTGCCCAGGCTGCCGCTGTCGCAGGACGCGATCGACCTCTACCAGGCCTTCCTCATCACCTACGCGCACGCCGGCTACATCACGACCAACGGCATCCAGAGCGGGCACGAGGGCTACCTCACCCACGCGGATGCGGCGCAGACCTACTTCATGTCCAACGCCCTGCAGTGGCGTTACTACACCTCGCCGCTGATCGCCGTCTTCTACCGCTACAACAACGGCTGGAAGACCTTCGAGAAGGTGCTGTTCAACTCGGAGTCGACGGAGTCCTTCCGGCACATCCCCATCGCGCTGCTCTTCGCCAACGGGATGCACGTCTACGTGAACCACGGCCTCGTGCCGATGAACATCAAGGAGGGCGGGCTCACGTACACGCTGCCGGCGAAGACCGGCTGGTGGGCCGGCGACGGCGGCCTGCTGCTGACGTTCTCCGCCATTCCGCCCGGCACCGGCGGCCAGCGCATCGACTACTGCCGCGCGCTCGGCCTGTACGAGTACTTCAACGGACGCGGCGCCGTCGAAAGCTACGGCAGCCTGACCACGCCGTCCCGGCGCGGCGCGTGGATCGACTTCACGACCAACGTCACCATCACCGAGGACGAGTTCGGCAACCTGCTGCCGACCCAGGGCGCCCCGGCGCCCGCGATGACCTCCATCCAGCTCTACCCCGGCACGGCGACGCTGGCGCCCGGCCAGCGCATCGGGCTGCGCGCCTTCGCCTTCTTCGACAACTTCAGCGTGCGGGACGTGACCACGCTCGTGGCATGGCACTCGACGGATCCCGGCGTGGCGACGGTCAACGCCTCCGGCGTCTTCGAGGCGGTCGCCAGCGGCACCACGAGCGTGATGGCCGCCACCCCCACGGGCACGGCGACGGCCATCCCCATCACGCTGTCGGTGCAGTAGGACATCCCGGAACAGAGGACACCATGACTCACCAGCTGCCCTCGATCCTCGCGGCGGCCGCCGCGCTGCTGCTGCCCGCCGGGCGTGCGCAGGCCCAGGTCAACGTGGCCTGGGACAGCTTCACCCAGGCACCGGGCGCTCTCGCGCTCGCGCCCCTCGCGGTGAGCGACGCCGGCACGCAGGTCGTGTTCCGCACCGCGGACCTGGACAAGGACAGCTGGGAGGATGCCGTCGTCGCGCGCAAGTCGCCGGGCTCGCAGCTCGCGCCGCGCACCAACCTGCTGCTGATGAACGTGCACGGCGTGCTGACCGACAGGACCGCGCAGTACGCGTCCGCTTCCGACGTGCCCGGCGACCAGGGCTTCCTGACGGCGACGAACGACCGCGAGATCGCGATCGCCGACCTCGACGGCGACACGTGGCTGGACGTGGTGACCTGCGTCGCGCTCAGCGACGGGCAGCCGAAGGCGATCAGCCACCCGCGCGTCTACAGGAACCTCGGCAAGGACGCCGGGGGCCACTGGCTCGGCCTGCGCTTCGAGGACGCGCGCATCCCGCAGCTCCTCACCGCCGTCGGCGGCCTGCCGGCCGCGCCGCGCTTCTCGGGCGTGGGCGTGGGCGATCTCACCGGCGACGGCTCGCCCGACCTGTACTTCGTGGACCACGACGGCACCGCGACCGGCATCCCGGAGGCGGCCAACGAGGATCTCGACGACCGGCTGCTCGTGAACGACGGCAACGGCTACTTCACGGACCAGAGCGCCGCGCGCCTCACGGCCGCTCAGCTCGCCTCCACCTTCGGCAACGACACGCAGGTCGTCGACATGAACATGGACGGGCGGCTCGACATCGTGAAGGTCAACACGGAGAGCCCGCCGCTCGTCGTGCGCGGCATCTACAACAGCCCCGCCACGGTGGGCAACTTCCAGTCGATGGGCTCGTCCGACTTCGGCACGGGCGCGCCGTACGGCGTGGTCCTCGGCGACCTCAACCACGACCAGTGGATCGACATCGCCATCGGCGACGCGGGCGCGGACCGCTACCGGTTCGGCATCGGCTACGACCTGCTCGGCCGCGTGATCTGGGGCACTCCCAAGACCTTCGCCTTCGTCACCGGTGGCGACGACACGCTGGGCCACAGCCTCTACTTCCGCGACCTCGACGCGAACGGCTGGAACGACGTGCTCGTCACCGACGTGGACGGCGACCTGGCCGGCTGCAGCCGGCGCCTGCACATCTATCACAACCTCGGCACCACGCCGGGAGACTTCAACCTCGTGCTGCGCGAGGAGTCCGAGTTCGCCAACGGAGGCACGGGCACCGGCTGGAAGGGCGTCGTCGGCATCACGGCCGCGGACGAACAGGGCACCTACGACGTGGGCACCGGCGACTTCGACCGCGACGGCGACCTCGACCTGCTCCTGGGCACGTGCTCGGGCACCACCTTCTGGCGCAACGGCATCGATGCGCCGCTCCCGCAGAAGTGCCAGGCGGACCTCGGCTTCGGCGGGCCCGGCAGCATGGTCTTCGGCATCTGCGGCGACGACATGACCTACGCGGGCAGCCTCGCGACGCTGAGCCTGACGGGGGCACCGCCGAACGCCGCGCTGGGTCTCGCGCTCGGCTTCGCCGTCAATCCCATTCCTTTCAAGGGCGGCTTCGTCGTGCCCTTCCCCTTCTTCACCATGATCGGCGGCTTCTCGAGCAACGCCGCGGGCAGCCTGGTGCTTCCCGTGCAGGGAAGCCCCGGCGGCCCCCTGCACGTGATCATGCAGATCCTCTCGAAGAGCGGCGCCGTCGTCGGCCTCAGCAACGCGCTGGACGTCGAGCTGGGTTTCTGAGAGGACGCGCCCCGCGCGCGGCCGCGTGAGGACTTCGCGCGAGGGCGCGCCGCGGAGATGCTCCGGCACGCCGATCGCTGTATCCTCGGGGCCTCGGCCACGTGCGAGGGCCGACCGTGCTGGCCGACGAGACGAGCGCATCATGAGTTCTTCCCCCGACGTCATGGGCCGCGGGTTCAGCGCCGAGCGGCCCGCGCAGGCCGCGGTCGTGCAGGGCCGGCGCCGCTGGCAGGGCGTGCCCTGGGTGCCGATCGTGCTGACGGGCATCTTCTGCCTCACGACGCTCATGCCGCGCATCCGGGAGAACCCGCACCTGGTGCGGGCCTACCTGGGCGTGGCGGGCTTCCTCGTCGCCTGGACGGCGCTGCTCTGGACGGTGGCGCGCCGGCGCGCCGAGGGCTTCCCGATCGAGTTCACGACGCCGCTCCCGCGGCACTACATCCAGGCCTGCGTCCAGCTCATCATCTACGCGTACTGGGGATACTACTGGCGCGACGTCTACCACGAAGCGCCGCTCATCCTCACGCAGTTCGCGTTCCTCTATGCCTTCGACGCGCTGCTGGCGTGGTCGCGCGGGCGCGCGTGGCGGCTGGGCTTCGGCCCGCTGCCCATCATCCTCAGCACGAACATCTTCATCTGGTTCAGGGACGACTGGTACGCCTACCAGTTCCTGCTCATCGCGGTCGGCGCGCTGGGCAAGGAGTTCGTGAAGTGGAACCGCGAGGGGCGGCGGACGCACATCTTCAACCCGTCGGCGTTCACGCTGGCCATCTTCTCCATCGTGCTCATCTTCACGGGCACGAGCGACAGCCTGACGCTGGGCTCGCCGATCGCCACGACGGTGGCCCGGCCGCCGCACATCTACCTGGTGATGTTCTTCCTCGGCCTGGTCGTGCAGTACTTCTTCTCCGTGACGCTGATGACGCTGTCGGCCTTCTCGGCGCTGTTCCTGCTCGGGCTCGGCTGGCATCTCGCGACGGGCACGTACTTCTTCGTCGACTCGAACATCCCGGTGCCGATCTTCCTCGGCCTCTCGTTCCTGATGACGGACCCGTCGACCTCGCCGCGCACCAACACCGGCAAGATCATCTTCGGCGCGCTGTACGGGCTGTCGGTCTTCGGGTTGTTCGAGCTGCTCGAGCACTTCAACGTCCCGCCGCACTACGACAAGCTGCTGCCGGTGCCGATCCTCAACCTCAGCGTGAAGCTCATCGACCGCGTCTCGGCCTCCGGCATCCTCGGGCGCTTCTCGCGCTGGCAGGCGAGCTTCGCGCCGCGCAGGCTCAACTACGTGCACATGGGCCTCTTCGCGGCGCTCTTCGTGCCGCTCCTGCTGACCGGCTACGTGGAGGGTCCGCACCCGGGGTCGTCCATCCGGTTCTGGAAGCAGGCCGTGGCCGAGGGCAAGCCCCACGCCGCGCGCTCGCTCGTCGAGCTGGTGCAGTACCAGGCGACCGAGGGCTCCGGCGCGGCGTGGAACGAGCTGGGGCTGCTCTACATGGAGGGCAAGCTCGTTCCGAAGGACAGCAGCGCCGCCACCACCTGCTTCATCAAGGCGACCGAGCTCGGCGATCCCACGGGGTGCTCGAACGTCGCCACCCAGTTCTTCCTCAAGAAGGTGCCCTATCCGCTGGACGTCGTCTCCCGGGCCATCGACATCCTGGAGCGCGAGTGCGCCGCGCGGCCCAATGCCCAGGCCTCCTATCTCGTCGGCCTGGCCTACGAGACCGGCAACGGCCGCGCCGCGGACCCGTCGCGAGCGACCGGGCTGCTGCAGACGGCGTGCAAGCTGGGGAACATGGACGCCTGCCGCCGGCTCATGCACTTCGGCACGAGCGACGGCTGACGGCCGAGGCGGAGGCCCGCGACCACTCTCCGGTCGCGCGTCACGGATGCCGTGTGACGTGCCCAGCAGTCGACTTGTCATGCTCAGGGAGTCGCGCCGGCTTCTCGAAGGGCACGACCCGCAAGGACAGGCAGCTTGAAGCCTTCACCGCGCCAGAGATCCATCGGCCCCGGGACTGCAGCCGCCATCCTCGCGGCGGCCACGTTGGCCATGTTCGCCGACGTGCTGTTCAGCGCCGCGCCGCGCGTCCTGTCGCACGGGAGGGGCGATCTCGTTTCGCAGTACGTGCACTGGCGCACGTTCGGCTTCGGCGAGCTGAGCCGCGGCAACCTCGCGCTGTGGAACCCGCACGTCTACCTGGGGTCGCCCTACCTCGGCGGCTCGCAGTCGGCGCTGCTCTATCCGCCCAATTGGATCCACCTGGCCCTGCCCATGGCGCTGGCCGTCAACTGGGGAGTGGCCCTGCACGTCTTCCTGGCGGGCTTCTTCACTTTTCTCTGGGCGCGCCGTCGCGGCCTGCTGCCGGTCGCGGCGCTGCTGTCGGGGCTGCTGCTCATGTTCGGCGGCGCCTTCTTCCTGCACATCTACGCGGGCCATCTCTCGAACCTGTGCACGATGGCCTGGGCGCCCCTGCTGCTGCTGGCCATCGACGGCTGGCTCGACGTGCGCCGCAGCGGCTGGATCGTGCTGGGCGCGGCGGCCATCGCCCTCATGATCCTCGCGGGCCATCCGCAGTACGTCTACTACACCGCGATCACCGTCGCGCTCTACGGCGCGCTGAGGCTGGCGTGGTGCCCGCGGCGACTCGCCGCGGTGGCGGGCCTGCTCGCCATGCCCGCGCTCGGAGCGGGGCTCGCGGCGGCGCAGCTCCTGCCGAGCCTCGACGCCGCGGGCGAGAGCGTGCGCAGCGGCGGCACGAGCTTCGAGTTCGCCTCCACGTTCTCGTTCCCGCCGGAGAACCTGCTGACGCTGCTCTCCCCCAGGCTCTTCGGCGACGGCACGGACGTCGCGTACTGGGGCCGCACCTATCTCTGGGAAGTCGGGCTCTTCATGGGGCTGACGGGCCTGTTCCTGGCCGGCTTCGGAGCGCTGCGCGGCGAACGCACCACGCGCCGCTTCGCGTTCACGATGCTCGCGGTCCTGCTGCTGCTGGCGCTGGGCTCGCACACGCCGCTCTTCCGGCTGCTCTACGACGGGCTCCCCGGATTCGACTCCTTCCGCGGGACAGCGAAGTTCGGCTTCCATGCGTCGCTGTTCCTGGCGCTGCTGGCGGGCATCGGGCTCGACCGCTTGATCCGCGCACCGGGCGAGCTGCGCCGGCCGGCGGCGATGCTGGCCGCATCCGCCGTCGTGAGCGCGGCGGCGGCCACCTGGATCCTCTCCGACAGCCGGAGCGGCGACCCGGCCGGCAACTGGGCACGCCTGATGCAGGCGGTCTGGAGCCGCGCCGACGCGATGAACGAGGCTTACCTCGATCAGGCCCGCTACCACGACCCGGCCTTCATCCGTGCCGCGGGCGTCGGCTTCGCGACGGGGCTGTACCTCGCCGCAGCGGTGGCGGCGGTGCTCGTGGCACTGCTCCGGTTCCGGCCGACCCACCCGCGGCTGGCCTGCGCCGTCGCGCTGCTCGCCGCACTCGAAGTCTTCGCCGCCGCGCGCAGCCAGCGGCCCACCTTCGACCTGCAGGCCGCTCTCGCCTCTCCCGTGGACTGGATGGCGCTCCCCAATGACGGCGACCAGCGCATCCTGAATCCCATCAGGCCGAACCTGGCGCTCTCGACCGGCGCTCTGGACGTGTGGGGCTACGACCCCGGCGTCTCCAGGCGCTACGCGGAGTTCATGACCTTCACGCAGGGCGGGCGCGCCGACGAGGCCAGCCAGTACGTCACCTTCCGCCATGATCCGGGCGTGTACCGGATGCTGCGGCTGCGCTACGCCCTGCTCGCGCGCGAGCAGGGGTTCCAGCAATACGAGGGCACCGACCTGCTGCCGCGGCTGCTCCTCGTGCACGAGAGCCGGGTGCTTGCCGGACGCGACGCGATCCTGCAGGCCATGAGCGCGGAGAGCTTCGACCCGCGGCGCACGGCGATCCTCGAGCAGCAGCCCACGCCGCCGCTGCAGCCGGCCAGCGGCGAGGAGTCGGTCGCGCTGATCGACTCGTCGACCGATCACCTCGACATCGAGGCCCGGCTGACCGCGCCGGGGCTGCTGCTCGTGACCGACGGCTACAGTCCCGGTTGGGTGGCGTCGGCACTGCCCGGCAGCGACCAGCAGGACTATCAGGTGCTGCCCGCCAACTACGTGCTGCGCGGCATCCCCCTGGCGGCCGGGCAGCATCGGCTGCGACTCGAGTACGCGCCGGCCTCCTTCGAGCGCGGCCGCTGGATCAGCCTGGCCTCGCTCGCGCTGCTCGCCGGCGTCGTGCTGGCCGGGCGGCGCGCGCACTCCCCGGGGTCCCGCCGCGGCGCGCGCTCGGAGCCAGCAGTCCGTGGATGAAGCCCTGGAAGGCGCACCTGACTGTCCACGGGTTGCTAGGCTCCCGACCGTGCGATTCACCCCTGCCCGGCACTTCCTGGCCTTCGCCGCGCTTTCGTTCGTGCTCTACATGCCTTCGCTGCGCGGCGAATTCATCATGGATGACTGGGGCTACATCACCCAGAGCACCTGGGTGACCGAGAGCCCTTCGCCGCTGCATTACTGGACCACGTTCGAGCAGGCTGATTTCTGGCCGCTCAGCTACACCTTCTATTGGGTGTTCTATCGGCTGTTCGGCGAGAACCCGGTTCCCTATCACGTCGTCAACGTGCTGCTGCACGCCCTGAATGCAGCTCTCGTCCTCGCCCTTGCGCGGCGCTTCGGCATCCGATGGCCCCTCTGGGCGGCGCTGCTGTTCCTCGTCCACCCGTTGCACGTGCAGGCGGTCGCCTGGGTCATCCAGTTCAAGACCCTGTCGTCGACGGCCCTGGCCCTGGCGTCGGTCCTCTTCTACCAGCGCTTCCTGCAGGGAGAGGG
>Ga0193753_10001921_pt1 | contig 17112 bp, 9 predicted proteins | sample H1c2metaG_FD_144925 | JGI IMG/M metagenome (GOLD analysis project Ga0193753, IMG submission 144925) | Soil microbial communities from a riparian zone of the East river system, Colorado, United States - H1c2 | ecosystem: Environmental > Terrestrial > Soil > Riparian zone | place: USA: East River... | reverse complement strand
AGGGATCGCCCGACCCGCCAACGTCGAATGCATGGGACCAGGTGAAGTTGGACTGTATCTGAAGGCCATGAGAGAGGCGCTTCTCGAGGCCGACCTGCAGGGAGTTGTAGCTGGCGGTGCCCCCGACTTGGACCTGGATGATAGAGCCGAAGTTGGTGAGAGAGCGGACGTCTCCGGGGTTATTGAGCGAGCCAGGGTTGAGTTCGATGGGCGTCGAGAGATGATAGGTTTCGCTGCCAATATAGGCTATGTGGAGAGCGAGGGTGTCCGAGAACTGTTGCTCGACGGAGAGATTCCAACTCTGCACAACAGCAAGGCGGAAGTTTTTGGGGAAGACAGCGCCAAGCTGCATGGGTAGGGTAAAGGCGGAGTTCGAGGCCGGGCTCACGTTCGGCGAGGCGAAGGGTGGGAAGGGACTGGTACCGCCCGTGGCAAAGCCAACCCAGGGACGATCGAGCGAAATGGGCGAAGTTCCGGCGTTAAGAGAGAAGGATGGGTTGAACGGAGCAGTGTCGTAGACGTGGTTGTAGCTGGCGTCTTCGAGCGGTGTGGTGAACATGCCGAAGCCGGCGCGGACGCTGGTCTTAGGCGATGCCTGGTAGGCGATACCGATGCGTGGCTCGAAGTAGAGCCATGAAGTAGGCATGATGGCGGAGTTAAGGCCGACATCGCCTGGGAAGATTACGTCGTTTGGAGCGTTGGGGTAGCGGGTGCTCTGCTGCCCGGGTACGAAGGCCGCACCGCGGCCACCGTCGATGCTGAGGGGGGTGTAAGGATCCCAGCGGAGTCCGGCGTTGATGGTGAGGTTAGGGCGGACCTTATATTGATCCTGGGCGTAGAAGCCGGTCATCCAGCCACGGACGCTGCCGCTTTCGCCGGCGTTCTGCGAAAAGCTCTGGACGTCACCGAGAAGGAAGTCCGAGAGGGTGAAGCCGGTGAATGAGTTTGTGATGCCGACGTTAGGATTCGCACCGGAGCCGGAGCGCTCATGCGTGTAGCGGTGCAGGATGTCGGTGCCGAAGTACATGGTGTGCTTGCCATGAGTGAATGTGACGGTATCCGAGAAACCCCAGTTGCGGCGCTTGGTGTCGTTGACCGAGCCCGAGAAGAGCGAGAAGCCGAGGGCACCGCCGTAGAGCGAGTTGCCATCGATGGCGGAGAAGCCGCCGATATAGCAGGAGCCGACGGGATCGGAGACGGCGATATAGTTCGAGAGGCACTCTTGCAAACCACCCTTGTTGAAGAGGGGGGTACCGGAGCCGAAGTCGAAGGACTGGTAGAAGGCGGTGATGGAGTTAAGCAGGTTTTGGTTGATGGTCCAGGAGTGGTTGACGGCGTCGTTGATGTAGATGCCGTGAAGCCCTTGAACACCGCTGAGGAGATTGCTTGGGGTACCGAGGCCGGGCTGGTTGAAGTTGTATATGAAGTTGCGAACAAAGACGCGTTGGCGATCGTTTAGAGAATAGTCGATGCGGCCAGTGCCTTCGTCATAGCTGGTGCGCTGCTTGGGGGAGGCGAAGTTAGTGAGGCCGGTGGCAGGGTCACCGCCGAGAGGAAGCGAACCAGCGATGGCAACGGCGCCAGGGCTAAAGAGAGCGGGATTGATCTGGTTGCGCTTGCCATTGACGGTGGCGAAAGGCGCTTTAAGATCGACGGCTACGGCGCTGAAGTCGCCGGCGAGCATGGCGGCGGTGGGGGTGTAGGTGTTGTTTTGGGTTGAGACGGTGCTGGCACGGGTGCCCTGGTAATTGGCGAAGAAGAAGAGCTTGTTCTTAATGATCGGACCGCCGAGATAGCCACCAAACTGGTTACGTTTCAACGGATCGCGAGTGCGGCTAAAGTAGTTCGAGGCGTTGAGTTCGGCGTTGCGGAGGAACTCGAAGGCACCGCCGTGGAAGGCGTTCGAGCCACCCTTGCTCTGAATGCTGACGACGGCGCCCGGGGAGAAGCCGTAGCGGGCGTCGAAATTATTCGAGATGACGCGGAACTCCTGGGTAGCGTCGGCGTTCGGGAACGGAGCCGCAAGGAGTGCGAAGTAGTCCATGTTGGTTACGCCATCGAGGAGATAGTAGGTGCTACCCTGGCGACCGCCGCCGGCCGAACCGCTAGTCTGGGTCGGGAAGGAGTTGGTGGTGGGGAGGGTGGAGGCCTGCGACTGGAGCTCGTTGGTGACTCCTGTGGTGAGGAAGACAAGGCTTGAGGGATCGCGGCCGTTAAGAGGGAGTTCCTTGATGGAGTTCTCGTTGACGACAGCACTGATCTCGGCGGTGCTGGCGTTGATGATGGTTACGTCGGAGCTGACGTTGACGATATCATTAGCACCGCCCGTCTTGAGGGTGACGTTGATGGTGGCGTTCTGGCCGATGGTGAGAATGATGTTGTTCTGAAGGGTGTCTGCGAAGCCTGGTGCGGAAGACTGGATCTTGTAGGAGCCCGCGGGGAGCGAAGGTGCGGTGTATTCACCCTGCTGGTCGGAGGTTACCTTGGTGGTGGCGTTGGTGCCGGTATTCGTGATGGTGATTTGGGCGCCGGGGATGAGAGCGCCGGTTGCGTCAGTGACTTGGCCGGTGATGCGGGCGCCGGTGACCTGTGCGTGCAGCGTCATGTCGAGACAGAGGCAGGATGGCGGTTAGTGAAAAGAAGAATCGAGAAAGACGTTTCAAGTAGTGCTCCTTTCGCCCGTATACGAGCCGGTCTTGTTGGTGAAGGTCGATAATCAAATCTGGATGCTGTCTGGCGCGGGTTCATCGTGAAGATCAAGGTCTTTGCGCCAAAGTGAGGGTGTGTGGCCGTGAGTGTAACCACGCCGGGTTGGCTGGTGGAACGTATCCAGACGGCGGTACGTCCTCCGGCGAGAACGGCGATGGGTTCGCCGACGAGGACGGCTGACCCTTCGAGCGGAAGAGTTATCGGCTCGAATCAGAGGGGACGCGGAGATCCGTACTGATCGGTGATGCGGAGAAGGACGCGGGTGGCCATCGCTGCCGTCGGCGGTGAATTCAGCGTCGTCGGCAAGGGCTTCAAAGGCTTGGTCCGTTCCCTTTCCGAAAAGACTCTTCGTGATGGCGAGTTTGCCCTCGACGTAGCCGTCGAGGCGGAGATCTCCCCAGTCCTCGTTGCCCTCGGGTGGGTACGCGAGGAAGGGGAATTGCTTGCGTTCGGGAGTGAGGTCAATGATGTGATGCCAGACGTCGTCGCGGCCGATGTAGGCGCGGATCTGGTCGCAGTTCGAGGAAATGATCCCCTGCTTGAAGCCGCCGGGTTCGTCGTTCATGGCAAAGTGGAAGCCTGACTCGAGAACGGCCTCGTCGCTCGGTGGGCATTGGGAGCGGAAGAAAGCAGCTGCGGGTTTGGGCTCGCGGAAGATGTCCATGACGCCGTGGTAGCAGATGTGGTCGCCTGAGCCGAAATCCGAGTGTGTCTGATAGTCGAAGCCGCACCAGCCGAGACCACCGGAGTAGCCAGGCAGACTCGCGAGTTGGTTGAAGATGCGTGCGTAGCGGAAGATGTGCTCCTGGTGGAAGTAACGGACACCGGTGGTCTGGCGAGAGGGATCGAGACCACGGGCGAGGGCGTTGACCTTGACGTAGAGGTCGTGGAAGTCGCGGAACTCGTTGATGCGGATGCTCCAGAGAATGATGGAGGGGTGGTTATAGTCGCGGCAGATCATGCGGCGGGTGTTGTCGAGGTAGCGCTCGCGCCAAAGCTCGGAGCCGCCGACGTGCTGCAAGCCAGGGGTCTCGTCGATGACGAGCAGGCCGAGTTCGTCACAAGCGTCGAGGAAGTGAGTTGATGGCGGGTAGTGTGAGCAGCGCACGATGTTGCACTTAAGCTGCTTGAGGAGAGACACGTCCCTGCGCTGGACACGGGCAGGCATTGCGGAGCCGGCGGAGGGGAAGGTCAGATGACGGCTAAGCCCGCCGAGCCTGAGGACTTGGCCGTTATGAGAGAAGCCTTGCGGGGTGAACCTGGCTTCGCGGAGACCGAACCTCGTGATCTGCTCGTCGATTGCTTGCCCGGATTCAAAGAGGCGGACGCGGACGGAGTACATGGCTGGATCGTGAAGCTGCCGGAGCTTGAGGCCATCGATTGGAGAGAGGTTGATGGAAGCGGTATTAGCATCCTGCTCGGGGCACGTCAGACGTTGGCGGTACTTGAAGACGGTGCCGGCGGCGTTAAAAAGTTCGGCCTCCAGAGTGTCGGGTTTCTTCTTCTCAACTGAATTGAGAAGAACCGCGATTTCGATGCGGGGCCGGGAGGTGAGAACGTCGTGGCAGGTTACGCGGAGGCTCTCGGTCAAGATGGCATTGACGGTGCGGATGGAGACGCCGCGATAGATGCCGCCGTAGGTGAGGTAATCGATCTCGTAGCCGAAGGGTGGGACCTCGGGTAGTTCGCGCGAATCGACCTCGACGCTGAGGAGGTTTTCGCCTTCGGGATCGAGGTGTTGGGTAAGTTCGAAGGAGAAGGGGGTATAGTCACCGAAGTACTCACCGAGAAGATTGCCGTTCAGATAAACCTTCGACGCTGTCATGACGGCATCGAAGTCAACGAAGGTGCAGCGGTTCGGGGCTTCGGGAGGGATGGTGAAGTGGCGGCGATAGAGGGAGACGAACTGATAGCTGGCCTGGTCGTTGTTATGCCAGGGGACGAAGACGTTGCTATGGGGAAGGTGAACCTGCTCAAAGGCGCGGTCGTCGAAGCTGCGAACGTGACCGTTGGCGGGAACGGTCGGGCTGTAGAGCCAATTTTCGTTGAGGGGATAGATGCGGCGGGTTGGGTGCGGGGGGGACTCGAATTTGGCGGCGAGAGCGGACGCGTGACGGTCCGTGGTCTCCGCCAGGATGCAGGTGCCGATCGTTTTGAGGAAGCGTCTGCGTATCAGGAGCATGTCTTCTTTTGCGAGTGCGGCTTTGGTTGAACGGTTCGAGCGGTTGGGTTGACGTGAGCTCTATTGGGTCCTTCGCTTTCGCTCAGATGACGGCTACAAAAACGACAGGGACAAAATTTTGATTAAAGCTTGATGAAGATGCGATTGCGGTAAAGGAGCCAGTGTGGGATGAAGCACACCATTACGAAGAGGAGCGAGTAGAGAAGTGAACCGAAGGCTGGATTGATCATGTGGATGAAGAAGTTCGAGTAGACATACTCCTGAAGGCTCTGAGTGACGCCAACCTTGAAGACCGAGACGGCCGAGGAGAGTAGCTCCGAGAAGACATAGGCGGTGATAGCGTTAGTGCCGAAGACGATGATGGGGTAGGTCCATCTGCCACGGTTCTGGCGGATTTCGACGATGTAGTAGAAGGCGGCGAGGAGAAGGATGCTGAGGCCGCCAGAGTAGAGAACGTAGGAGCTCGTCCAGAGGCGTTTGTTGATGGGAAAGGTCTGATTCCATCCAAGCCCGGCCAAGACCAGAGCCGCGCCGAATGCGAGGAGGCCGAGGATCTTTCGGGTCTGGTAGCGAGCCTGCATGATCCAGGCTCCGGTGAGCAGACCGATGAGAGTGGAGGCTACAGCGGGCAGATCACTGAGTAGACCTTCAGGGTCGCGGGTTCCTTCAAAAAGGCGATGTGGGAAGAGTTGGCGGTCTATCCAGGCGACCAAGTTGAGGTCGTGATCCATAAACGGGATATCACGACCGGGAATGCCGTGGCCCGGGATCGGGACGAAGCGGAGCAGCGCCCAATACCCGATGAGGATAGCGAAAAAAAGGATCGCGCGAGGGGCGATGCGGTCGGTCGCCAACTGTAGGAGGGCGCAAAGGAGATAGCAAACGGCGAAACGTTGGAGAACACCGTAGAACCGCAGGGTGTCGAGGTGGAAGTAGGGGAAGCCGTTCACAACGAGTCCCCAAAAGAAGAGCAGGACAAACGGCGGAGGATGCCGGGAAACATCTCGGCGTTGGTGGTTCCTTTGGCCCGGTGAGCGCTGAAGGAGAGCACCATAGAGATGCCCATGATGAAGAGGAAGGTGGGGAAGACGAGATCAGTGGGGGTGAAACCGTTCCACGTGGAGTGGTTCAAGGCCCGATAGGCAAGATCGTTGTTTCCGTTGTTGTTGACCAGGATCATGAAGGCGACGGTGAGGCCACGGAAAAAGTCGATTGAAAGGAGACGCGTCAATGGTTTCGTGGCGAACATTGGAGCGGCGGTTGCGATCGACATCGGGTTATCTCCTTTCAGGCTGGATTAGGACAGCCGCTGGACTTCGGCAAGCAAGGCTCTTGATTCGGCGATGAGGTCTGGAACGGCCCGGGGCGGACTGGGGCGATAAGGCGAAGATAGCCAGGTCTGCTGCCAGAGGTCGAGCGAGAAGGGAGTGCCAGCGTGACGATGGACGAACCATGTCTCCCAGCGGGCGGCATAGTAGTCGCGGATGAGACCGGACCAAACGCGGGAGGCGTAGTCCGAGAGCTCGGGCCATCCCCAAGTGGTGATGAGGAGCCGGGCGTTCTCGTCGTAAAAAGCGGCCTCGTCGGGGACACTTGCGTAGATGCGGGTGGCGTCGATCCAGGTCTCGAGGCGGCGATCGGGGCGGAGGTTCATGAGGGCATCGATACGACGCATGCCCTCGATTGCGCGGGCGGCTTCGAGGAGGGCGAGCTCGTCTTCCTTCGCGTCGCCAGCCTGAATGGCGAGAGCGAGGGACTTGTCGACAGAGCCGCCAACGGCCTGCGCGATGAGCTCGATGAGATCGTTGCGGTAGAGTTCTCTGCCCGCGAGTTGTGGGGCGCAGGAGAGGAAAAGGTCGACGGCACGGATGAAGGTGGGGCCAGAATCTACGGCGGCAGCGAAGGGGTGAACGCTGGGTTCTCCCTGCCAGGCCTGTTTGGTCATCCAGATGTGGGCGCTGTAGGCACTTTCAAGAAGTAGGGTCCAGGCTTGTTGCATGGAGGGCGGACATGCGCCGTAACGGGAGCGGCAGTAGGCGGGAATCCAGGTAGTGAGGTCGATCGCTTCGGTCTGCCAGCCGGCGTCGGTCATCAACTCGTAGACGACCTCGTTGGTCTCGATGCCTTCGGGGCACATGCCCCACCCGACGAGGTTGCCGTGGTCGGGGCTGGCCAAGACCGCTGCAGGTTCGGTAGCCATCAATTTCAGATTGCCCTTGAGGTTGTTGTTGCCGCCGAAGGTGTGGGCCATGCCGTTGATCCACTGTTTACCGAAGAAGGCCTTCTGCGTCTTCCACTGACTGGGGGAGTATTTCCCTTTCACCGTTGGGGCAAGATCGTTGGCGTAATCGATGATGAGCATGCGGTCGTTGGGGATGCCGCGGAGGAGAGCCTCGACGGACTCGGGGTTCCAGAAGGCGGAGTCGTAGACGAAGGTCCAACCCTGCATGACCCAGGTTCCGCTGGGATCTCCGGCCTGGATGCTTTCGTAGACGGTGCGGCCGAAGAGTTCGAGGTCTTCGAAACGGTGCTCTTCGCGGACGGGGACGGTCAGCTCGTTGAAGGTGTCGGCGAGATAGTAGCTAACCTCGCCATACTCTGCCTTGTAGGCCTCAATAAAGGCTTTGCCAATCTGCCTGTAGAGATCCTTCTGGCCGGGATGGAGGATGAAGGTACGAGTACTGCGGGGAATGGTCTTGAACTCTTCGGGGAGCCAGAGAAGGGTGAATGTTTCGGTGTCGGGGCGAAGGCGTTTGAAGCCCTGAGGGACGAAGCCTGCGAAGGCGGGCGCGACGGGTTTCATGCCGAGCTCACGCATGCGGTCGAGGATCTTGTGCTGAAGCAGCCGCTTCTCGTCGATGAAGTGGGCGGGGAGGGGGCCGCCGAGGTTGTTAATGTCGCCCATGCGGTGCCAGGGAAGGTGGGCCGGACCGACGGAGAAGCTGTCGATCTCGGGCTGGGTGAGGCCGAGGGCGAGCCAGACGCGGTTCCAGATGGCTTCCTGTCCCTCAAGGGCCAAGGGCATAGTGATGCCGTGGAGGGCCATCCAGTCGAGCTCGCGCTCCCAGCGGGACCAGTCCCAGAAGGCCATGGTGTAGCCGTAGGTACAGGGGTTGAAGTACTGGACGAACTTGTACGGGCAGACGACGTGGTGACGGTCGACATCGGGAAAGGTGGTAGGGAGGTCGAGGTGCTTGCCGCTCCAGGTGATCATGGCGTCGCAATGCTGGCGGAGATAGGTATAGACACCCCGGCAGAGGGCAACGCCAGTGGACCCTGCGACAGCGACCCGACCGCCGGCGGCGGAGAATTCGTAGACCTCATGGCCGTCAGCGGCGGACAGGAACTTGAGGTCGAAGCTTGCGGCGCGGGATCCGAGCTGGCGCTCGAGGACGGCGCGTGCTGAGAGGATGGCGGTCTCTGCGGATATTTTGGCCGGGGCTCGCCTTCCGGCCAGTGTGGGGATGGTGGGCTCGGCGCTAGCTGTGGCGGCAGCAAAGGCCGTTCCAGCACCCGCGCATGAGAGCTCGATGAATTTACGACGCGACCACATTGATTTCTCCGATAGGAAAAACGTTCGCATCCTTCTTCGTTTGGGCAAAGCGTTTTCACCGTTCAGGACGTGTTTTCACCGTGAAATCTCTTTTAAGTGATGATTATAAAGGGTTTAATGGAAAAACCCTGAACGCTCGCTCGAAGACTCCATGAGTCCGAAAGAAAGCGGTTTCGCACGCGCATGCCCATACCTCAGGACTAGGTGGAGTAATCCGTGTTTGGGTTTTAGGGTAGGAGTGCTATTGTGCGTCAGCGTTGGATAAGGCGGTAAGCTATGACACGGGCCTCGGGGGCGTTACCCCCTACGCTTAAGGTTTCGAGGAGGACCTCAAAGTATGGGATGTGGTCGCGGGTAGCGCCGATGGTTCGGGCGAAGTTGTTGAAGGCGACGGAGCTGAAAGGGAAGTCCGAGGCGGACTCGGTTCCTGCCATGCCGGTTCCCTGGAAGAGCAGAGCTTCGCCGTTGCCCTCGATACCGGGCAGGAAGGCGAGTACGCCGTAACTTCGGCGTGATCCGTCCGAGAGGTTGTCGTGGTAGATTACGGACTCGCCCTGAGCGGGGTGCTTGTTGACGACATAGCCTTCCGAGGCCTTCCAGTCCCAGTTGACGTCGAAGTTGAGGCGATTGCGGAAGAGGCTGATCCAGGGATTGGCGCCTATGCCGCCGATCAGGATGACGTTGCGACTTTTGAGGTCGTCGATGCGCAGGACGCGGGCGTTTCGGGTTTCAACGTCGGACTTGATGGCCTGCGGGAGGCGGCCGAGACGCAGGGCGAGGTTGAGGTCAGCGGAGCTGGTGTATTGATGGGAGGCGAACCACTCGGCGCTGAGGGGAACACCGTTGCTGGTGGGGAGGGTGGCCTTGGTGAGATAAGTGCCGCTGAGGTAGTCATCGAGCTGGACGGGAGTCTTTGTGTACTCCTGGAAGAGAACAAGGGCGTCATCCGAGGGGACGATCAGTACGGGACGGGTGGGGATGAATAGCTGTGACCAGAGGTGATCGGCGGCGAATTGAGAACTTGAACCAGAAGCACGGAAGTAGACTAACGCTGAGGCAAGCAACAGGGTCAGGACGACCGCGGAGGAGACGATAAGGGTGATGAATCGCTGTCTAGGCTTCGGAACGTCCACGGGTGATGGGACGAGCGTCGGGGAGGAATTCGGGGCAGTTTCTGCGGTCAGGGCCGGAGCGTGCGAGCCGCGCGGTTCGAAGACGGGGACGTAACCACCTTTCGGGATGACAATGATAAACCGACTCTGGGGACATTCGTTGTCGAAGTATTCTTCGAGGCGTTGCCGGAGAAGCCTGGCCTGGCTGCGAACGACGCTGTCTCGGAGGCGCTGTAACTGGCGGAACGGCCGAAGACGTGGACACCGATCTGCTGCTCGTTAATATCACTGGAGCGCCCTTCGACGAGACGGGCGCAGATGAACTCTAGGAAGCGGGTGAGGCGGGGGGCCTTGGCGAAGGTTCGAGAGGCGGCGATCTGGCGAAACAGCAGGATGCGTTCGTCCTGCTGTGGAGAACAATCGCTGGCCGACGAGTGATTGGATTCCGAAATGGATTTGATCTCAATGGTTTGAATTTATCCTCGGGGCCGACTGGTTTTCAGCCGCTTCGAGGATGCGCAGCAGCATCCCGAAGTCCATGAATAAACCGCTTAAGATTTCGCTGTGAAGAAGGGAGCCCTTATGCTCGTTCCCTAAGCTCAAACGATATGGGGGATCCCACCTGCGAAATGATGGGTGAGATCGAACTATCTTATAGTAGCACTCCCCCAAGAGTAATCGGTTCGAAACCGTTTCGAGCGGCAGTATCAAGAGCATTCACGACATACGTCGGGCCGGATTGTTCAATCACAGGTCAACTCTATCGTGGAGAAGCTCTATGATCCCTCTGGAACTCGTAAAGCTTGCCGCGCTGATGGCCAGAACAAGAGGGCAGCCCCGAGATCAAAGTAGCGGTTATCGACGGCCGGTGATCGCTGAGCATATTGATCTCGATGTCGCACTCACGTCAGCAGATACGCCAAGGCTACTTGCCAACGAGCGAGCAGCGCCGCATGTATGCACGGAACCTTTGTGACGGGTATGTTGTTTGCCAGACGGAACTCAGTCGCACCCGCAATTTGTCCCAACTGCACGCTAATACTACGTCCGATCTTTGTCGAAGAAAACGACGACGGCTACAAGCTCTCACGGAGCGCTTGATCACGCCCTTGTGCGCAACGTTCTTGTAGTCGCGGCGGCCGACGATCAGGGCCATGAGTCATTCCAGTGATGGCTTGCGATCAATATGGTCGACCATTGAACCAATCGAATATCGGAAGCTCGATCGGCAGACGAGGCCTTAGTGCACCCGTCGACAACATCAGAAGCCTGGGCTCCCTTGGAAGTTCGGTCACGCTCGGAGGAACAAGTGTCGCAGTTCCTTTCGTGACCGGCGGTATAGCGCTGTTATGGTCTGAGTTCCCCTCTTCCACCGCAGCGCAGATCCAACTCGCCATCACTCAGTCCGCCATATCACAGCGAGCGTCGGTGGTCGCCCCACTGCTTGACGCCGCCGCTTCATATCAACTTCTGGCTGCTAAGACAGAGAGGAGAGCAATCGCATGGCAAACGAAGTGAAAGCTGGTGTGAAAGCGGACAAAAAAGATCAGGCTTATCGCGTTCGACTTCTCGGTTTCATCACAGAGGAAGAGATCGACTGTAAGGCTGTGAATGTCGGGCGGACGCATTGAATAGCTGGATGGTTTTCACAAATAGCACTTGGGGAATCGGTCGGGCGCAAATAGGCCAGAAGGTTACTGTGTCGATGTCTAAATTCCATCCGAGGAGAACCAAATATGAGCCAACACACTGAGATTGCTGATCCGTTGCTTGAAAATGAGCAATTCAGGACCCTAACCCCGTTCACAATTCCGCCATCGTCAATGGCATACCAGAGCATGGCGGTAACTCCGCAGGGAGGATGCGGAACATGTGGCGGTTCGGGAAGGGGTAGACCCTAGCAACAGGACGTGGGGATACGATCAGAAAAATCGACCATCAAACCTTCCACACCATTTTATCAACGCGCGAAAATCGCTACCTGACTCGTCAACTGTGCTGGGTGTTCAGCATCCAAGGGCTAGACACCTACATCTTGGCACCTCGGGACCCGTCGGATATCGAAATGTTGGTTGAAGCTGTCCGCGCGGCCCCAGCCCGAACGATGTTGATGTTGTTATCGGTCTGCGTGGTCCCATTGCTTCGCCGACTACGTGTAATGGCCTAATGGTGCAGGCGACCGCGCCGGCTCAGAAGTCGCCCAGTTCTACACCCACCAGCGCGTCAGCTCCGTCACCCAGCCCATCATGAGCCTCCGTGCCTTCCAGCGCGTCTCGCTCAGCCCCCGGCGAATCGAAGACCGTCCACCCTCGAAGTCCCATCCAGTTCCTCGCCTTCTACGACGTCAAGGTCCACGGCTTCCGCGTCGAGCCCGGCGCCTTCGACTCCTCATTGGCTCCTCGTCGGAAGACATCCGCCTCCGCGGCGAGACCAACATTAAGACTGTCGCCGCGGCAACACGCCCGCAGGGGAACCATTAGGATGGATCACATATTTTGCACCACGAAAATTATCTGAGATCACAGAAATTTACTTGGCACACGAAAAAACGATCCGGCACCACCCAAAGCGCGTCATCTACTTGGCATTACCACCAATCCCTTGTCATTCCGGCAGATTCTGGCCCAACAAGAACGGATATTTTTGGCACCACCAATACCGTGTCATTTCGACCGGCGCAGAACAAATAGCTCTCAAACAACAGTCTTCTCCATTGATCACAGGGAGATTCCTGCGCAAAAACACACGCAATAAATATTGATAACCAATTCTTCCTTCCGCGCTGTACGCTTTGGACGTTTTCTCCGCCGAACGGAATGCCATGCCAACGCGAGGTCCTCGACCATGCAAACGCTCCCTGTTTCTCTTTCTCTCTTCTGCCGTCGTCCCTTCATCGCCCTACTTAGCCTCCCCTTCTCGCCGCGCCCCTGTCGTTCGCGCTCGGCTGCGGCGGCAACAACGGCTCCTCCGCTCGACCACCGGTTCGAGCGTCCCGCCGCCCCATCGAACCTCACCTACCCGCAGACCACCATCACCGCCACAATCGGCGTCGCCATCACCACCGACATCCCCATCGTCAGGTTGAACGGTGGAGGCTCCCTCCCTGGCTGTGCTAACCTACAAGAGCTGGGAGAACCACGAAAGGAGGAGTACTGATGCCACGGCGCGCTCTATCTCAAGTTTCGCTACCGCTTCAGTTCGCCTTCTTATTTCTTGCTTTTTCGGTCTTCGCATGGGGACTCCAAGCTCGTCTTTCTCAATACAAGACGAATGGTCGCGCATCTGAGCTGGTGGTTAAGATGTCCACTGAGAAGCGTTCTTCTTTTTATTCGGTTCCGACTTTCTCCGATGAAAAGACCCAACCTGATTTTGAGAAGTTTGCTTGCCGACTGATCTTTGCCATCTATCAGTCTTCGGCAACGTCTCCGAACGCAACCCAACAGGTTGAATTGAGTCTCGTCGCTCCTTCGAGGTACGATGCTCAAGGCCCTGGTCTCATGCTCCGCCCCCCACCGGCACACTCCTAGCACCCGATTGCGGCTTAGACGCCGCGTGCTCGCCATCCACACGCCTAGTGTGGCAGAGCAGACCCGGCTCCCTCGATCCGTGGCCTTCAGGAGTGTTATGGATCCCCAAGTTTTTATATCTTTCCGGACTGGAGGGTTGTCATGGTAATTCTTTCCCATGGGAATGCCCTCAATACACTATCTTTTCCCCGCTGGAGCATCTTGCTGATAGAAGCAGATGCCGAGCTTTGCAGCTCCCGCGAGCTACTCCTTGAATCCCTTTATCAACCCGTCGATTCGGTACTGTGCTATCGCGATCTGTGCGCTCTACCGCCATCGGTTCGCTGTTGCGTGGCTGCACTGAGCATCTCCAGAAATAAGGAGGAGATGTATCGGATCGCAGCTCATGTCAGTACAACATGGCCCGTTGCGAAGATCTTCCTTCTTGGGGGATCGGCCGAGGGCCTTAAAGACTATCTGTATGACGAAATCGTAAATCCCTATTGCGATCCTTCCGCGTTCGTCACGATGGCTCGTGAGCTCGTCGAGTTTGTCTGCATCTGCAACCGAACGTCCCTCTGGAGGCTCGACGAACGCCGGTGACGGAACGATTGAGCGCGCGGCTAACCGATCGACAGTTCGCTGGCACCGGGCAACCTGATTGCCAGCGTGCAACGCGGCACCGTCTCTCGCGCGCTCCATCCGGAGCACTCAAGCCCTGTCTTGTTCTGTTGGCTGCTGCGATCTTCGCCTGGGGACTGCAATACAAGCTCTCCTTGTACAAGGCATCTGAGACGACGAAACCATCCATGCCAGCTGCGAAACTGCTTTCAGGGCGAAAGCTCGCTGGGTGGAACGCAACGGTTACGGTAAAGCAAATGGGTGTTCTACCTCGGCTTGAACAAGGGGCAGTGAGTTTCGTTTGCCCGCGTGTCCCAAGTCTCAACTGGATGGTATTGCCGTCCTTGCACCGTCAAGGTGAAGGCTGCCTACAGCGGCCCCGTTACCCGAACGTCCTTTCGCGACCGCCCCCAGTGAACGGCTAGCCCCGGCGTGAGGCGCCGACGCTCCACCTCGAGTGAGGATGTACCAGAGTCGCGCCTCGTCTTGCAGCCGCTAATACATTCGATAGTTTTTTATGGGTGCTCTCATGCTACGCAGGCGTTCCTCCTGGATCATTGTGATCCTTTGTCTCGTTCTCTCCTTAGCATTCTTTCTCCTTCATGGACGAGGCACGAAAGCTCCTGAGAAGGCGCGAGCCGCTGCCGTTGTGAACGTGTCGCGCGGCACACTGGCGAGTTCATTGACAGTGGCCGGCCAGTTTCAGCCTTACCAAGAGGTAGACCTTCACGCGAAGGTATCGGGCTACATCCGCCGCATTTCGGTCGATATCGGCGACCGCGTCCGACAGGGGCAGATTCTCGCGACCCTCGAAATTCCCGAGCTTCAGGATCAACTTGCAGGAACTCAGGCGCAGGTGCGCCACAGTCAATCCGAGATCGGGCGGGCACAGAGCGAGATCGCACGGGCACAGTCGATGTACGCAGCACTCCACGCGGCCTACACCAGGCTGGAGCAGGCGGCAAAGGAGAAACCCGGCTTGATCGCTGAACAGGAATTGGACGACGCCCGCGCCAAAGATCAGGAGTCTCAAGCACAGATTGACGTGGCGAAGGCAGCGCTCGATGCGACCCAGCAGCAGCTCGGAGTTTCAACCGCAGACAGCCATCGCGTGCAGACGCTCTCCAACTACTCTGCCATCGCCGCTCCGTTCACCGGTGTCGTCACGATGCGCTATGCCGATACCGGCTCCTTGATCCAGGCAGGCACTGCCTCAAATACGCAGTCGATGCCTGTAGTACGGGTTGCTCAAAGCGATCTATTGCGTTTGCGGATGCCCGTTCCGGAGGCGGATGTGCCCTATATCCAGATCGGTGGCGAGGTTCAGGTAAAGGTCAACTCGACGGGCCGGACCTTTGAGGGCAAAATCATCCGCTTCACGCGGGCGCTCGATACGAATACGCGGACGATGTTGACGGAGGTCGATCTTCCAAATCCCGACCTCATTCTGAGTCCCGGGATGTACGCGGAAACCGTGATCCAGTTGCAACAAAAGACCAACGTGCTCATTGTGCCGTTTCAGGCCATCATCCAGAATGGCGATGAAGCCTATGTGCTAGTCGTCAACACCAGCAATCATGTTGAGAAAAGGAACGTGACGCTCGGTATTCAGACCGCGAACAGGGCCGAGATCATGAGCGGAGTGCAGGAGGGGGATCGCGTCATAGCCTCTGGGCAGGGTGGCTATCAAAACGGCGAGTCGGTCGCGCCTCACCCCGCGTTCGTCCCAACGGCGAAGCAGGAGGTCAGCGAATAATGTCCTCCTTTTCGATCAAGTACCCGTTCTTCATTCTGATGTTCTGCCTTATGGTCATGGTGGTCGGCACATCTACTGTTTCGCGGATGCCCGTGGATCTCTTCCCAGAGATCAATATCCCGGTTGTCGTCGTGGCAACCTTTTATTCCGGGATGCCACCACAGCAGATCGAAGCAGACATCACGAACAGCTACGAGCGCTTCTTTACGCTGGGCAGTGGAATCAACCATATTGAATCCCGCTCTCTCCCCGGCGTTAGCCTCATCAAGATTTACTTCCAGCCGGGTACGGATGCGAACGCTGCCGTCAGTAACATCTCAAATCTTGCGATGGCGAATTTGCGCCGTCTACCTCCCGGAACGCTTCCACCGGTGGTGCTGAAGTTCGATGCGTCCAACCTGCCCGTTTGCCTGATAACACTCAAAGGCGAGGGATTCAACCAGACGCAGATCAAGGATCTGGCCCAGTTCTCCGTTCGCAACCAGGTGGCGAACGTACCAGGAGCATCCGTCCCGCAGCCTTATGGTGGTAAGTACCGGCAGATTCAGGTCTACGTCGACCCGGTGAAGCTGGAGGCGAATCAACTCTCTGTGATGGATGTGGTCCACTCCGTGAATGAGTCGAACCTCATCCTCCCCGCCGGCGATGTTCGTATTGGACCAAAGGATTACAACATTTATGCCAACAGTCAGATTCCGGTCGTAGACCAGATCAACGCCATGCCGATCAAGACCGCGAGTGGCGCTTCCGTTTTCGTGGGAGACGTTGGTAAGGCTCAAGACGCAGGACAGCTCCAGACCAACATCGTCCGTGTCGACGGACAGCACTCCGTATACATTCCTGTGTTGAAGCAAGGTGGAGGATCGAACACGATCAGCATCGTGAACGGTGTCCGTGATGCAGTGGGGCACTTGCTCGACGTTCCGAAAGCGCTCAAGACAAACGTCGTCTTCGATCAGTCGATCTTCGTGAAGATTGCCATCAAAAATGTCATCAACGAGGGGACGATTGGACTCTGTCTGACGGCTCTGATGATTCTTCTCTTTCTCGGAAATGTACGAGCGACGATCTCGGTGCTGCTCTCGATCCCAATCTCCTGCTTGACCGCATTCATCGCCTTGAATCTGGGGGCAAGCACTATCAACACCATGGTGCTGGGCGGTATCGCACTCGCGCTCTCGCGCCTTATCGACAACTCGGTGGTTGTGCTGGAGAATATCTTTCGCCACATGGAGATGGGGGAGTCTCCAATTGAGGCAGCAGTCAACGGAGGCAAAGAGGTACAGCTTGCCGTACTTGCAGCGACCTGCAGCACAAGCATCGTCTTCTTCCCAGTCATCATGCTTGCCGGTGTCAGCAAGTATCTCTTCACCGCCCTAGCGCTAGCCGTTGTGCTGGCGCTATTTGCCTCGTACGTCGTCGCAATGACGGTGGTGCCTCTCTTCTGCGCGAAGTTCATCAAGCTGGAAGGGCACGGCGAGCATGGGGCAGTGGCAATCGAAGAGGGGCTACCTTCAGCAGAACACGTAGTCGGGCACTCTAAAAAGCGCCCTAACCGCTTCCGGCGAGTGGTCATCGGCTTTAATGATCTCTTCGAGCGACTTCTTACGAAGTACGAGAGAACAATTGCCCTCTGCCTCGATCGTCCAGCGCTAGTCGTGTCCTGCTTCGCG
>Ga0193753_10001920_pt1 | contig 17118 bp, 9 predicted proteins | sample H1c2metaG_FD_144925 | JGI IMG/M metagenome (GOLD analysis project Ga0193753, IMG submission 144925) | Soil microbial communities from a riparian zone of the East river system, Colorado, United States - H1c2 | ecosystem: Environmental > Terrestrial > Soil > Riparian zone | place: USA: East River... | reverse complement strand
TTTTCGTTCACACCATCATGCATTAGAAGATAGGTAGCGCTCCATAACCAGGAATTGGGCCCGGTTTCATTCAAATTCCTATCTGGATAAAGTTTCGCAATGGAGACGATTGAAAGGAGCGCGTCGATTTCAATGTGTGAGGATTTCACGTCCTTCAGCACGCCGCTAACCATGTAGGGATGGTGGTCGAAGTCAACAATCAATCCAATCGGGTTTATGGAACCAAAAAGTTTTCTGGCTGCACTTTCTGCTAAAATGGCAGTCATGGGCTCCTTTAATGCTTTCGATGGATCTCCCTGAAGAAATGGAAACGTAAACACGTCAAATGTAGAGCTGTCGGCATAGGAAAATCGTAGCTCAATTTGTTTTTTGTTTTCAGGATCCTTTCCGGGAAAGTAGGTGAAATATCCTTTGTCGGTATTGCTAAACATGGCCACATTCTCAACCTCAGGAACATTATCCTTTACATGATTACCTATTAGCGGAGGCAACTTCCCATATTCATCCGCCTCCAGCCTGTAGATGCGATGATAGTTTGTGTGAAACTTATCGTAGCTAGTCTCGTGCAAAACGTACAACATAATGAACATAAATGCGGTGATACCCACACTGAGGCTGAAGATGTTGACGAACGAAGTAACTTTGTTACGCCAAAGTATCCGGAGAGTGATAAGGAGGAAGGAGCGGAGCATTTTTTTAGCTTTTGGTCTTGACACTGCTATCACAGCTCATTCAGAATCAAGCCAAAATAATTTCTGGCTTTTCTCGGGCAAAATCAAGAGTGTAAGGAAAGTATTGTTCTGTAATGAAACAGTTAACCATACCATTTTGGAGCAATTTGGCTTTTGCACCTTAACTCATCTTTAACGGCAAGAAAATAAAGCGACAGTTCCTGCACAATCCATTATGCCACGGACACTTCTTCCTTGCTCATTTAAATACTCATCAATCCAGGAATTCGATATCCTGGAATCCTTTTGACTTTTTTACGAATGGCAACGATACGCTCATACAAACTCCTTAATATTGAATAGGAATACTCTTTCCTACGTAACACGAATTCAAAACCAACCCTTCATATGCGTATAAAAGGATCATGCTGGATTTTCATCGCCGTAATTTTTCTCTCCGGGTGCAAAAGCTCGCAGGAGTTGACACAGCGCGCAGATGATAAATTCGTGATCATCGGCTATGTGCCTGGATTCAGAGGGGAACTGGATGAAAAAACAATTGATGCAAAGAAGCTCACCCACATTAACTACGCTTTTGTGGATGTAAAGGATAGCATGGCGTGGCTTACCAATATGGAAACCGATACCATCAATTTCCGGAAGCTCAATTATCTGAAGAAGGATAATCCCGACCTTAAGGTCCTCATTTCCATCGGCGGTTGGTCGTGGAGTGAAAATTTTTCTGATGCCGTGCTTACGGATCATTCACGAAAGAAATTCGCCGCGAGCAGTGCCGCTATCGTTGAACAACACGACCTTGACGGCGTGGATATCGACTGGGAGTATCCCGGTATGCGCGGCGAGGACAATGTATTCCGAACAGAAGACCGCGAGAATTTTACGTTGATGTTCCAGGCGATCCGTGAAGCGCTGGACGAACTCGCGACAAAAACAGGAAAGTCTTACCAGCTTACAACGGCACTTCCAAGTTTCCCCCGTTTATTCGCCGTTACCGAGATGGGGAAAGTAGCACAGTACATCGACTTTGTAAACATTATGGCTTATGACTTTTATGTTTCAGGCGATACGGCAGGGCATCACTCCAATCTGTTTGCTTCTGAAAATTATGAACGTGAGGATTCGGGCGACAAGGCTTATAATTTTTTTAGAAAGGAAGGTGTTCCCGCAGAAAAACTTGTCCTGGGAATTCCTTTTTATGGAAGGAGCTGGCTTATGAAGACGGACGACAACAAAGGTATTAACAGGCAGGTTGATTCGACTGTCCGTGGTGGCGGTTTTACATTTATTAAGGACAGCCTCATGACACGCCCTGGGTTCGTCAGGCTTTGGGATGAAAAGGCAAAAGCCCCCTACTTGTGGAATGCCGGAACCAGGCAGCTAGTTTCTTTTGACGACGAGGAGTCCATCAAGTACAAATGTGAATATGTGAAGGAGAGGAATATGGCTGGTGTGATGTTCTGGCAATATGCCAGCGATCCGAAGGAGTATTTGCTGACGGCGGTGAATGAGCATTTGTACAAATAGAAATCAACTCCAACGAACTATCCCAAAGGGATGCCCTTGGCACAATTCGTGGGACTTCGTGGCAATTGAAATACTTTCCCTGAATCCAAAGAGTCATCAAAATTATCCCCGGATAGCTGATTTATCTCATGATGTTATAAATGAGATAATAAATGTTAGATAGGTGAAAGCCTGCGGAACCAGCCTATGTTACCATTATAGGTTAGTTTCTTTTCCGTAATTTACCTTAGTCAACATCGTTTTAACGATACCGCTTCATGGATTTCAAAGTTACCTCTCGCTTTGTAGTCTTTTGGATCTTTTGTGCGCCATTCGCTGTCTTCGCGCAACATAAAGAAATTGTATCCAGGCATTATTCCATGATGGATGGGCTCTCCCACGATGCAGCAATTTGTTTATTACAAGATAGCAAGGGATTTCTTTGGGTGGGGACTTATTCGGGGCTGAACAAATTTGACGGCTATCATTTTACCACCTACCTGACTGGTAATTTTGTGCTCTGTTTGTGGGAAGACGAGCAAAAGAGATTATGGATTGGGACCGCAACAGGGCTTCAGTTATTTGATCTTGCAACTGAAACGTTTCTTCCTCTGAAAACGGATTTTCTGGATCCTGCCAAAGGATTTGCTGTTCATAAAATACGGGAACGGAAAGATGGAAAGGTCTGGATCTGCACCTTCAAGGGGATTTATCTCACAGATCCTCAAACCCTTTCCATGACAAGGGTTATTAACTTTCCTGAGGATCGCGACGGAAATAACTTCACGGATATTGCCGAAGCCCACGATGGAACACTCTGGGCAGCAAGCGAACGAGGACTTGTGCACATCAATGTGCATACAGATGAAACTACACGTTACGTCAATGGCTCCAGGGATCCACATAGCCTGGCGAGTGATATTGTAAAGGCTGTTTATATAGATCATCAAGAAAGAGTATGGGCAGGGACCCAGGAAGGCGTTGATTTATTTAATCCTGCGGATCAGTCGTTTACCCACTTTCCACTTCGGCAATTACAATCCGGTTCTTCCAGAAGTGAAGTGCTAGCTTTCCTGGAAAATCCCGATGGCAAATTGTTGATCGGATCCGCTAATGGATTTTATGCCTTTGATGCTGAGACTGGAAAGTTTGATGTGCTAGTGGATCAGAACACTTGGTCTATTTTACGGGACCGGCAAGGGATCCTATGGGTAGGGTCTGCCCACGGGCTCTATCAAATAGCCAGGCAACGGAAAAAATTCAATATTTATCGGCAGTTTGGACTAACGTCTGTGTCTGATGTTCGAGTCTTTGCAGAAGACGCAAATCATCATGTATGGATCGCTGGCCACCATCCCGATTATCAACTTTTCAGGTACGATCCTTCATCAAGGAGATTTTTTCAGTACCGGTACGATCCCTTGAATCCCGATAGTTTTTCTGGCAATAACGTTAGGGGCATTATTAGCGATAATGATGGAGGGGTCTGGCTGGTTTCCTATCTTAAACTGCATAAATTCAATTTGCAGCTCCAAACGTTTTCAAGCCTTGCCCTTACTTTTGAGCCAACGGCTATATTAAAAGATTCCAAGGGTAATCTTTGGCTGGGGGGATGGGGAGAAGTAGGCATGTATGATCTGAAGGCTAAGACGCACCAGCCATTACCAGATTTTCCACGTCTTGAAGTAAAATCCATTTTGGAAGATCGGGAGGAAAACATCTGGATTGCGTCCATCGATGGTCTTTTCAGGTATAGCCTCAAGACGGGTCACCTGGATGTTTTCAAACATGACCCTGCTGACCCTCAAAGTTTATCACACATCGTCTTTCATCACCTGATGATGGATCAGGAAGGTACGGTATGGCTAGGCTCTTCCGGGGGACTTAGTAAAATGATACCAGGAACAGAAAATAGTGAGCCAAAATTCACTCACTGGCGAACCACCGATTCCCAATTACCCTATGATGAGGTATCGTGTGTTATCGATGGTGGAGACGGAACACTCTGGATGAGTTGTGGTAACAGCATCTCTCATTTCTTTCCACATTCCGGTAAGTTCCGCAATTATGACCATAGCGATGGCCTTCATGGCCAAGCTATATACAAAGGCCTGAGAAGTCATGGTGGCGAAATTTATTTCAGTAGTAGAGATGGTCTGATCGTCTTTCATCCGGATAGCCTTAAAGACAATCCCTACATTCCTCCCGTGGTTGTAACCGGCTTTTCCATGCATAATGAACAGGTGCCAGTTCTCGGAAGTTATGGGGATACCGTGTCATGGGAAACACCCTTGACGCATACTATTCCCTATACTGATGAAATAGCGCTCACCTACCAGCAAAACGATCTCACGTTTGAATTTGCGGCATTGAGTTATACCAATCAGGAAAAAAATCAATACAAGTACAAACTTGAACCTTACGAAACAGAATGGATCGAAACTTCTGCCAATAACCGGTTTGCACGCTATACTAATATTAGCCCAGGTACTTATACATTTCGGGTCATCGGTTCCAACAATGATGGAGTCTGGAATGACGAAGGTGCTACTTTAATGATCCTCATTACTCCCCCGTGGTGGCAAACCTGGTGGGCGTATATCCTATACGGTGTGGCATTTATCTTAATGCTCCTTTTTTGGAGAGGGTATGAGAACAAAAGACTCATACTTAAACACCGCGCAGAGCACCTTAGTGAATTAGATAGCCTCAAGACCCGTTTCTTTGCAAACATCTCCCACGAATTCCGTACACCCATTACGTTGATACTCGCACCACTTAGGGACTTATACAATAAGACAAACAGCGACGAGCAAAAAACTGTCCTTGAGACCATGATGCGGAACGGGCAGCGCCTTTTACGATTAATCAACCAACTCTTAGATCTCAGTAAACTGGAAGCCGGCAAGATGACGATGCACGCTTCTCAAACCGATTTGGTTCAATTCCTCAGGGAGATTACATCAGCGTATGAATCTTTGGCCACGAATAAGAAAATAAAATTCATTTTTTATGCCGAGGCACAGGAAACCATGGCTTACGTTGATCACGAGAAAATGGAAAAGGTCGTTCATAACCTTTTGTCCAACGCTTTTAAGTTTACAAACGAAGGCGGCGAGATCGTGCTGAATCTAAAAGCTGAAGAAAAACAATGTTTGATAATTGTAAACGATACTGGTATCGGTATACCTGCGGATCAATTGAATAAAATCTTTGATCGCTTTCATCAGGTAGACAGTTCTCAAACCCGGGGCTATGAAGGAAGCGGATTAGGAATAGCCCTTGCCAAGGAATTGGTGGAATTACATCACGGAATAATTACAGTTGAAAGCGCCGAAGGCAAAGGCAGCACATTCATTGTTCGTTTACCATTGGGAAAGGATCATCTTCACGGAGAAGAAATAATAGAGTCTGAAAACTTTAGAAAAAGTAAAAGAGTTTCAGAAGAACTGATGTTAATGGAAAATAGCGTTCCCGCTGAAAACGGAATTGAAAACAACCTTGTTCCGTCAGATCGTCAAGCGGTATTGCTCATCGTTGAAGACAACACAGATATGCGACGCTATCTCCGAAAAACTTTGTCAGATCAATATCAGATTATAGAAGCCGAAAATGGAAAAACGGGTGTAACGTTAGCCAATGAATCAGTTCCTGATCTGATCATCTCGGATATCATGATGCCGGAGATGGATGGATACAAACTTTGTGAGATAATTAAAACCAATGAACTCACCAGCCACATCCCCATTATCCTGTTAACAGCCAAAGCCGACCGCGAGAGTAAACTCACCGGATTGGAAACGGGGGCAGACGATTACTTAGCTAAGCCCTTCGACGCAGACGAACTAAAACTACTTGTTAGGAATCGTATTGAACAACGGACAACGATGCGAGCTCGCTTTAGCAGGGAGATCACCCTTGAACCCAAACAAATCGCTATCACTTCCTTCGATGAAAGATTTCTCACGAAAGTGTTGTCTATAATTGAAGATCATATTGACGATGAAATGTTTTCCATTGATGAATTGAGCCGTGAAGCAGGATACAGTAACATGCACTTCTACCGGAAGATCAAGGCACTTGCGGGACAGACACCAAGCCAGTTTTTAAGAACGATCAGATTAAAACGTGCTGCAGAATTGCTGTCCAAGAACAGTGACAACGTAACGCAAATTGCTTATCACGTTGGATTCAGCAGCCTCTCTTACTTTAACAAGTGTTTCAAGGACCAGTTTGGAGTGACGCCCGGGCAGTTTGCCCATCAACCAGGGTCTGCTAAAACTGAAAGTTAGATATGAGCAATCCAATGTTGGATATGTTATACTATTGTGCCGCACCATTTAATATGCTGGAAAGCCGTCATCTTTTATGTTGTATAATTTATATTCTATGTGATCTGTTCGAAAGTTTTTCCTTCCATTGTAAAGTATCCTTGCACGCCGTTCCACTTCCCGCCGCGGAGACTGAGTAAGCGGTAACACTGAATGCACCGGTGGTTCATCGTGGTATCGTGTGGACTTACCGGATGCATTCTTTAGAATTCCATTTTATCGTCACTCAACCTTACAAATCTTGAGGGTATGAAAAAGTATTGTCTTTGGCTGGCCGTTTTGATCATGTCGTGGAGTATTATGTTTGCTGAAATAAAAAACGGATACGGACCTGAAATCGAAGGGATCCGTGAATCACTGAAAAGCCTTAACATTTTATTGACAGAGGATAATACGTTGTCGTTGTTTCAAAAATTGCAGATAAAGAATAAAATCTACAAGCTCCGGGACTACATCACCTATTATGAGCTCACGGAAGAATTACTGACGCAGTTCAAAACAATTGCACCCGATCTGTTCAATGAGATCGATAGTCTTAAGGACAACAATGGACAAATTGTAAAAGTCTTTGTTCGATTTGTTCCGGAAAACGAAATGCGTTTTAGGGCTTCTGGTACCACCAACCTGGCGCATTTTGAAAATGACAGGAACACGTACTATTCCGAATACGGGCCTGCAACTGTTTCTGTTAAGATCGCGTCCGTGAATAAATCACTGTCGTTGCTCGCCCATGAGTTTGGGCATGTTAAATACCAGGTGCCAAACCTCGCCAGTTATATTGAATACTATTCGACGTGGTATCAGAATGAAACTTTTAATTCTAATTACATAGGTCATAACGATCATGATCCCAGCGGAATGAAAGCTCTTGAATATGAGAATACGTTCCGTGACTACTATTTGAGTTTTTTAAAGACAGCCCCAGCTAAATGGAAAAACGCCCAGGCGCTCCTGGAAAAGATCAGAAGGGCTGCGCTCAAAAATGTTTTTTGAATTTCGTGGGACTTAGAGCAATGCCTCACAAGATATTTTCTTGGGCATTGCTGTGAAGTGCTTGTTAAGTGAGTAGTAATGGATAGCATATCCACTACCTGAGATATCCTACCAACTGTTTCGTATGCCTCGTCACATGATACACCATCAGTTTTGCCCACTCATACCTTGTGAGATATCCCCAGCCTGGTAACTCGTTGTCAATGACCTGTTCGGTAAGATCTTTTTCCCTGATGACGCGCAATGCAGCTTCTTTATTATCACGCAGTGCCTTCACGACTTCACCAACAGTATAAATTCGGTCTTCAGGAATCAACGCTTCGGGGGCGGTTAACCTGACGTTGTCATTTAGAAATACGTCTTCAATTTCGCCGACATATTTATTGAATGGTCTGTTCGACTTCCGGGTTGGAGCGTTACTCATGTCGCGAGAGGCCTTAACTACATGCCACGCGAGTTGTCCGATAGTCCACGCACCGGGGCGAATACGTTTTTCAAAGATTGCGTCAGTTTGCTTTGACAAAACGTTGATAATTGTATCAAGGGTCTTCGTCATATCCGCTTCGAGTGCTGCTTTATCCATATGCCTTATTTATACAAAACTATGCCGATAATAGTTCGGCTATCAAAGATAAGCATGAAAAATGTATGGAATAAATATAGCAATCGGTCATGCCCCCAAAATGAATCCCGTAAAAGTCACGCAGAAAACACCTTTTACATTTTACATTCACTATTTTATATTTTGCGGTTAGATGTCCAATGTAAAACGCTGAATGTAAAATGTAAAATTATGATATCTTGACATTGAATGAATACGAGCTATGAATAGATCCATCCCTCCAGGCTACTCATTTTTTCCATCGATGGTCCGCACGTACAAGCAGACTAAAAATCCTATCGGGACAATGCAGGAAAGTATGAGCCGATTCAACGGAACATATAGTGTCAACCTCGGAATGATGCGCATCATTGCAACACAGGATGCCGGTTTGATCGAGTATGTTCTGAAATCGAATCATCGTAATTATCATAAGTCACGGATACAGACTGAATATCTCGGTAAATTTCTTGGCAAGGGACTGCTTACCGCCAACGGTGACTACTGGTTGAAGCAGCGGAGACTGATTCAGCCTGGATTTCATACCGAAAAAATACGTGCGCTTTATGCGATAATAAAGAACACGATCGACGAGTTTCTGTTAACAGTCCCCACTGGCGACGTCGATGTATACCCTCTCATGCACAAACTCGCTTTCGACGTCGTCATCAATACATTGTTTACTGTCAACGTACAAGCAGCGCAGAGACAAAAACTTGCGAGCTTCATCAGTGATGTGCAGGAGTATGTAATGAGGGAAGTGCGCAATCCTCATAAACGCTGGTGGTTTCGTTTATCTGGTGAACTACAAGAAAATCTCGCTAAGGCGGCAGGTGCAAGGGACGTAATTCGCTCTCTCATTCGGCAAAGGCAACAGGACAAAGGCCGGCACAACGATCTGCTCGATATGTTACTCGAAGCACGTTATGAAGAAAGCGGTCAACCCATGACCGAAGAGCAAGTGATCGACGAGATCTTAATCATTCTGATTGCGGGTCATGAGACTACGGCAAATGCGCTCTCGTGGTCGTTATATTTATTGGCTCAGCATCCAGATGAATTGCGGATTGCAAAAGAGGCATCGCGGTCTCTTGAATTGCATCAAGTCGTTGGCAGCGAAGCGTTGAATAATGTGATCAGTGAAAGCATGCGGTTATATCCACCTGCGTGGATCAGTGACAGGGTGGCCCTGGAAAACGATGAGTACGCGGATTTTTTAATTCCGAAGGGAACTGTGATCGTCATCTTCTATTACGGGCTTCATCGCGACGATAATGAATGGAGTGATGCGTTGTTGTTCAAGCCTTCCCGATTTTCAAAGGAGCATAATAAAGACAATAAGAAGATATTCTATCCATTCGGAGCAGGTCCACGGCTATGTATCGGTAACAATTTCGCCATGGCAGAGATGGCAATCTTTCTACAGTCGTTCATTCAGATGTTTCATGTTGAGCCGGGCGATATAGAACCAACTATTAAGCCATTGGTTACGCTGCGTCCGGATAGAGTGATGCTCAAGGTGACGAAGATTGTTTAGATGTCTCCCCCCACAAAGAAAAATATTGAAATTAGATTCTGTCAAGTATTGCAGCCGTGTCTTTCGTCACCCGCTAATTAACACTAATTCACATTTAAAAAAGTCGTGCAGTGGATTTAGTCGGCGTTCTGTAAAAATCAGATCTTTCAGGTTTAACCGGTTGATTTCCTAAAATTATATCGGCCGACTTTTCTGCGATCATCATAATTGGCGCATACAAATTACCATTCGTTATATACGGCAATACACTTCCATCTACTATCCTTAAACCGTCAAGGCCATGCACCCGCATGGTTAGTGGATCCACGACAGACATATTATCCGTACCCATGCGACAAGTGCACGATGGATGCAAGGCAGTTTCTGAATCGTGCCTGACCCAATCCAGTATTTCCTCATCGCTTTCAACGGCATGGCCAGGTAAAATTTCCCCACCATTAAATTCACTCATCGCTGGCTGATTCAGGATTTTTCGGGCACAGCGGATGGCCTCCACCCACTCCCTCCGATCCTGATCTGTAGAAAGATAATTAAACCGAATCGCTGGTTTTTCCTTCGGATCCGATGACTTAATCAGGACAGATCCACGGGCATCAGAATTCATTGGGCCAACATGGACCTGATAGCTATGACCCATTGATGGAGAACTACCATCATATCGTATAGCCACAGGTAAAAAATGAAACTGAAGGTTAGGGTAAGCAACCGTTTCGTTACTCCTAATAAATCCTCCTCCCTCAAAGTGATTAGTTGCCGCAGGTCCTTTATGAAAGAACAACCACTGAAAGCCCACCCAAGGTTTGTTATACCATTTCAATGATGGCCATACGCTTACCGGTTTTTTGCAGGCAAATTGGACATATACCTCAAGATGATCTTGTAAATTCTGCCCCACACCGGGAAGGTCGTGTGCCACCTTAACCCCTGCCGATTTCAAAAGTTCAGGATCTCCTATTCCTGACAACTGGAGAATTTGGGGAGAATTAATGGCACCTCCACAGCAAATGACCTCACCTGCAGTAACCCTGCGTAAATTGTTTCCTTTCAAAAATTCTACTCCCACTGCGCGCTTCCCCGAGAAAAGAATTTTGGTTGCGAGAGCACCACAGATTACTTCAAGATTTTTTCGTTTTCCTAAAACAGGATGCAAATATGCTTTTGAGGCAGACCAACGCCTCCCATTTTTGATGTTGCGGTCGAACATTCCAAAACCTTCCTGTTGGAATCCATTGACATCTTCTGTCAACGGATAGCCTGCTTGTTTGGCCGCATCAAAAAATGCTGTAAACAAGGGATTGGTCGCAGGCCCAGTCTCGAGGTGCAGAGGACCAGTGCCACCACGCAAGAAGTTTGCTCCAGCGGTTCTGTTTTCAGACTTTTTAAAATAAGGAAGGCAATGGGAATAATCCCAGGATTCCATTCCTGGATCCTTTGCCCACTTTTCATAGTCCAATGGATTACCACGAATGAAAATCATTCCGTTAATGGAACTGGAACCACCTAACACTTTTCCACGAGCATGATACACCTGCCGGTTATTCATGAATGGCTCAGGCTCCGATCGGTATTGCCAATCATAAAATCTACTACCAATCGGATAGGCAAGAGCAGCTGGCATATGAATAAAAATATCCCACCAGGAATCTCTTCTTCCCGCTTCAATCACCAGGACTTTGTGGTCCGGATTTTCACTCAGTCGATTTGCTAACACACAGCCGGCAGACCCGCCTCCAATAATGATTGTGTCAAAAACTTTATCCATCTCAATCCATCTCAATAAGGAGATTCGACATCTCCTAATTCTACATAAACACTTTTTAGCTGGGTATAATGTTGAATAGCAGCAAGGCTATTCTCTCGGCCCTGACCTGATTGTTTATTTCCACCAAAAGGAAGTTCAATAGGGGTTATATTATAATTATTAATCCAGCATGTACCTGCTTGCAATTGATGAATTACCCGATGGCCGCGTTTTATGTCATTCGTAAACACACCTGCCGCCAGTCCGAAAGAGGTATTATTAGCCCTTTCAATCACCTCTTCTTCTGAGTCAAAGCAGAGTATAGAGAGCACTGGACCAAAGATCTCTTCTTTGCAAATTTCCATTGAATCATCGCAATCCGTAAAAATTGCTGGAGTCAGGAAATTGCCAGAAGTAATATCCCGTCCTTTGAAATCTTTTTCAGGTCTGAAGCCTCCAGTCACCAATGTTGCACCTGAAGATTTTCCTGACTCTATAAACCGGATTATTTTTTCCATGTGCGCCTTACTAATTAATGCGCCCATCTGGGTATCGGGATCTGCCGGATCACCCACTCTGATTTTTTCAGTTCGGTCCTTTAGCTTCATTAAAAAGGAATCAAAAATTTGACGATGCACAAATACCCGTGTGCCATTCGAACAAACTTCACCTTGCGAATAAAAATTTGCCAGTAAGGTTGCTGATACAGCATTATGTATATCTGCATCTTCGAAAACAATTAAGGGAGATTTTCCACCAAGTTCAAGTGTGACCCGTTTCAGATGGGCTGCAGCACCGGCAAAGATTTTTTTGCCAGTTGAAACTGAACCTGTCAGTGAAATTTTTGCTATACGCGGATGATTTACTAACATACCTCCAACCCTGCCATCACCCTGAACTACATTAAACAAACCAGGCGGGGCTCCTGCTTCCATAAACGCCTTAGCTAATTCAAGTGCAGTTGCCGGGGTGAGTTCGGAGGGTTTAAAAATCATTGAGTTGCCGCAAGCCAACGCTGGAGCAGCCTTCCATGCGGCAATCTGAATCGGATAATTCCATGCACCAATTCCCGCACAAACACCTAAAGGCTCAGGACGCGTATATCCAAAGGCGTTTTTCAAATCAAAAAACTCCCCATGTATCCCGGCAGCCATTCCTCCAAAATATTCCATGGCATCTGCAGCCGAACTAATATCCACAGCCAGAGATTCTGAAATGGGCTTTCCAACATCCTGAGTTTCTAAAGAAGCAATTTTCTCCAATCTGGATCTCAAAATATCGGCTGCTTTTAATAAGACCCGGCCACGTTCTGCTCCTGTTTTGGTACGCCAAATATGGAAGGCCTTTTCTGATGAATTTACAGCTGCTTCAATGTCCTGATCATTAGCCTGAAAAACCTCTCCCAATGGATTATTATTGGCCGGATTATAGTTTAACCAGGATTCTCTTTTTGAACCGGTAGTTAATACGCCATCAACGAACTGAGAGTATACCATATTCCTTCAAGAAGTTCTTTCTGTTTCAACTGGCTTAAAATAATAAATCATCACACCAAGGCAAATCAAACCAGCTGTATAAATCCACGCTGAATATTGGTTATACCATTCCAAACCATAGGTTGCCGTTCTGGGCCATGACACATTAACAACCATAAACGTGCTCCAGATCAAAGCCAGAATATTAATCGGTAATCCCCATTTGCCCAAGCTAAATATGGCATCCGTATCAATTCCATTCCGGGCCGATATAATCCTATCTTTCAACTGAAGTGCTACCACAATCAGGTAGGCCAGATTAGCCCAAAGTATGGCAATGGACGTTACCAACTCAAACACTTTTGGAAATTGAAGGTTCATCCCCAAAACAATTATTGCTCCCAATCCACAAAGCAAAGTAGCTAAAACAGGAGTTTGAGTTTTTGAGGACACTTCCCTTAAGGATTTATAGAAGGGGATGCGTCCATCACGGCTCATTGCGAACATTAATCTTGCTGCTCCTGAGTGAACAGCAAGTGTACACACAACGATGGCAAAAATAACAATGCAAAGAAAAAGACTGCCCATCGCTTCACCCAAAACTGATTTCACCAACATCGGCAACCCTCCGCGTATATTTCCCAACTCCGGTATACCTAAATCTGGCGCTGCCATCAAAGCAAAGAGTAATACGAGTAATCCAGCAAGTCCGGCCGTAAGAAGTGCCTGCAAGATAGCGCGGGGAGCTCTTCTGCGAGGATCATGAGTTTCTTCAGCGAGTGTTCCTGCAGTGTCGAATCCATAAAGCACATAAGAGGCGGTGAGGGCGGCTGCTGCCATTAAAGTCGTGAGGCCGGGAAAAGACTTGAGTTCAGCGTCAACGACGACAGCGTCGATCGGAGATCTTTCTCTGTTTAGAAACAGCAGAATTATCAAAAATACAATCCCTATCAGTTCGGCAAAGACACCGACGTTATTAATCGCAGCCAGTAGCTTAATGCTTCTGACGTTAACTATCGTGCTTATGACAATGAGAATTGAACCCAGCAAAATGGCATTCAAGGCAACTGATTTTGCATCAGTTGAGGTTCCAATGATCTGGAAGGAACCTGAAATCTGGGGCAGACTGACTTGCAAAGCCATGGCCACTGCAGCTATGGTGGTAATAAGACAAGCCAGATAGATCCAGCCAGTCATCCATCCATAAAAAGGATTGCCAGTAAACTTTGCCCACTGATAAACTCCGCCAGACAGGGGAAATCTCGAAGCCAGTTCCGCAAAGCAGAGCGCCACCAGCAATTGACCTGTCAATACAATTGGCCAAGTCCAGAAAAATCCGGGTCCGGCGATGCCATAACCCAAATGGAACATCTGAAAAAGACCCGTTAGTATAGAAATGTAGGAGAAGCCCGCTGCAAAACTTGAGAAGCTACCGATTGAGCGTTTTAATTCCTGACGATAACCAAACTTGGCAAGGTCGTTACTGTCAGCACCTGGAGAATCCTTCATATTTCAAATTGCAGGATATTGATCTTACATAATTAACAAAATCCATGAACAGGTGTGCAGATTTAAATTTTTCCAGGAAATATTTAGTTTGAATAGTTATTCAATCTAAAATTACAGGCAGAATATGGCAAACTTAGCTTGAATGTTTTAGTTTTAGTTGTTGGATTTGACTCCGAACATAAAAAATCACTATGTCTTTAGCAGGAATTGACACAAATTTTACACTGCCTGCGCGCTACTATACAAGCAACGAAATTTTCAAGGAGGAGCTTGAGCGGATTTTCTATAGTCGATGGATTTATGTGGCTTGTGAGGCGGACCTTCCCAAAGTAGGTGATTACGTTGCTTTAAAAATCGGAACGCGGTCTTTTTTTCTGCAGCGGTCGGAACGCGGCGAGGTGCATGGATTTTACAACGTATGCCGACACCGTGGTCATGAACTTGTCCCAGGAGAAAAAGGAAACTGTCGTCGGCTCGTCTGTCCCTATCACAACTGGACTTACGACCTTAACGGAAAGCTCCTGAATGCCCGCGGTATGCCTTCCGGCTTTCCTACGAACGATTTCGGACTGAATCCAATCGAGGTTGCCGTCATCGGCGGCCTTATTTATGTTTGCCTTACCACGCCCGCACCTCCTGATATCGAAGAAGTGCGCACCAGGCTTGCTCCATACCTCGAGCCATACGAGTTGTCAAAGACCAAGGTAGCCTGCCAAAAGGATATCATTGAAGCGTGCAACTGGAAGCTGGTTATCGAAAACAACAGAGAGTGCATGCATTGCCCTACCAATCACCCTGAACTTTTGGTACCCCTGTATAGCTATGGCTTCGGCAAGGGTCTCGACAAGGATAATGCGCAGCAGCCTTCGGAACAACGCTTCCAGGAGACGCTCCAGGAAAAGGAGAGAGAGTGGGAAAGCCTCGGTCTTCCTTACGAACTTCAGGAGTTTCCTGATGGCCTGTGGTTCCGCGCCGTTCGACTTCCACTTGCCAACCAGTGCATATCCCACACCCTGAAGCCGGAACATGCTTGCAAAAAGCTGCTCGGCAGTCTTAAGCGACCTGAGGGAAGCGGACTTTCATTGTGGACGCATCCGAATTCGTGGAACCACTTTTTGAGCGACCACATCGTCACCTTCGCGGTCATCCCTCTATCGGTCGACAAGACTCTCGTGCGGACCAAGTGGTTGGTTGCAGCCGACGCGGTGGAAGGTGTTGACTATGATCTTGAAAACCTGACCAAGGTTTGGACCCAGACCAATGCACAGGACCAAAGCCTGGCAGAAGGTGCATACCGCGGCATTTGCTCCGGTGGCTACATGCCAGGTCCACTCGCCGACGAGGAATACCTCGTGAAGCAGTTTCTCTCCTGGTATCGCGATCAGCTCACCCTAACAACCCGGGTGAACTGATGCCGAAGATCGTAATAATAGGAGCCGGTATCGTCGGATGTTCACTGGCCGACGAGCTTACGGAGCGCGGGTACTGCGATATAGTTGTCATTGAAAAAGGCAAGCTCTGGAAACCCGGCGGCTCGACATCACACGCACCTGGCGTCGTTTTCCAGACCAACGGGTCGCGCACCATGGCCCAGTTCGCCCGTCAGACAGTTGAAAAACTTTATAACCTTCGCCATGACGGCGAGACCTGTTTCCTTAAGGTAGGCAGCCTCGAGATCGCAACGACACCCGATCGCCTGGCCGACCTTCACCGGAGGGCGGGACTAGCCTTGACCGTCGGGATCAACGCGCGTGTGATCCGTCCTGAGGAAGCGTTGAAATTGCATCCGCTTCTTGTTCGTGATAAATTACTGGGAGCACTGTACGTGCCCGATGATGGTATCGCCAGGGCTATACGCGCTGACGAGGTAATGGGTGGTCGATCGATAGACCGCGGTGCGAGATTCATTGCGGATTGCGAAGTACTTGCCATCGATCAGAGCGATGGCCGTGTCACCGGTGTTCAAACGACACAAGGATCATTCCCGGCAGACGTCGTGATTTCTTGTACGGGAATATGGGGACCGAAGATTGGAGCGATGGTGGGCATGTCGAAGGCGATACAGCCGCTGGCGCACCAGCTTTGCTACACCGCGCCGATGCCTGAACTGGCCCCTTACAAGAGTGAAGCTGAATTGCCAGTAATTCGTCATCAGGGTTCTGATCTTTATTTCAGACAAAGAGGACAGAGTCTCGCGATTGGCTGGTACGGACACCGGCCACTTCCTGTGCGGGCTGAGGACATCCTTCCTTCCGAACTCGCTCAAGTAATGCCGAGCCAGATGCCATTCACTCCCGAGGAGTGGAAAGGTGCCATGGAGCGTGCAGTCGAAGTCATTCCCGCACTGAAACACTGTGAGGTTGTCGAATCAATGAATGGTTTATTTTCTTTTACGGTGGACAACTTCCCACTGATGGGTGAATGGTCGGGGTTGAAGGGCTTCTGGGTTGCTGAGGCAGTATGGATCACTCACGCAGGTGGTGTAGCGCGTGCGATAGCCGAGTGGATCATCAACGGCCACCCTACACTAGCTGTACATGAATGCGATGTCAATCGATTTGAGACCCACCAGCTGGGACCACTGCATATAGAAGAACGCGGTGCGCGGAACTATATCGAAGTGTACGATCTGCTGCACCCGCTGCAGCCTATGGAGTCGCCACGTCCTCTCCGCACCACTGGTTTCTACCAGCGTCAACAGGAACTCGGTGGCTTCTTCCTCGAAGCTTCCGGCTA
>Ga0193753_10001919_pt1 | contig 17129 bp, 23 predicted proteins | sample H1c2metaG_FD_144925 | JGI IMG/M metagenome (GOLD analysis project Ga0193753, IMG submission 144925) | Soil microbial communities from a riparian zone of the East river system, Colorado, United States - H1c2 | ecosystem: Environmental > Terrestrial > Soil > Riparian zone | place: USA: East... | reverse complement strand
GCACGCGCCTCGCCTAGAACTACCCGTCACCACGGCCCCATAGTCTAGCGGTTAGGACGTCGGCCTCTCACGCCGAAATCCCGGGTTCAAGTCCCGGTGGGGTCACTCAAGAAGCCGCGCAAGTTCAATCGCTTGCGCGGCTTTTTTCTTTCTCGGACAGCTCGCTGCCACGTGGCTGCCACACCGCTGCGATCGCGGCGCGCTTCTGATCCTCACCGACCGTGATGTAACGGCGGGTGGTCGCGATGTCGGCGTGCCCCATCAACTCCTGGAGCACCGGCAACGGAACGCCCTGCCGGGCCATCTCGGTCCCGAAGGTGTGCCTCAGACAATGGATCGGCTTGCTCGGCCGCGGCGCCGCGGCGCGGTCGTACAGCACCGAGATCGCCTCGTGGAGCGCGTAGTACCCGAGAGCCCTGCCGTCGAGCCTCGGCACGACCCAGAGGCCCCGCTTCCGCATCGACTCGAGCGCGCCCGCCAACCGAGGCGAGAGCGGGATGGTCCGCCGCTTGTCGTGCTTCGGCGCGATCACCTCGCCCGTGTCCTTGTCGAGCGCCCGCTTCACGGTGAGCTGCCCGTCGTGCACGTCGCCCCACTGCAGGCCGAGGATCTCGCCGGCGCGCAGGCCGGCCTCGGTCGCCAGGAGCACGACGGCCCGGTGTCGCTCGTCGGTTGCCGCGGCCAGGAGCTGCTCGACGTGCGCCATCGGCACCGCGTCGACCTCAGCGGACATGCCCGCCACCTTGCAGCGCAGCCGAACGACCGGCGCGCTGACGTGGCCGTTGTCGCGGGCGTACTTCAGGAGCGAACTCAGCGCCGAAAGCCGATTGTTGATCGTCTTCGGCGCCATCCCCCGCTTCTTCTCCGCGCCGACGAACCCGTCGACGTGCTCCTGCCGCACCTCGTCGAGCCGCAGCGCGCCGAAGGTCGGCAGCACGTGCGCCGCGAGGATCTGGCGCAGCGCCCGCCGGGCGCTCGGCTTGGTCAGGGTCGGGACGTACGTCTCGAGGAACGTCTCGGCCGCGTAGCTCTGGATCCTCGGAACCTCTTTCGCTGGCGGGACCTGCCGCGATGCGGGCTTCCCGTTCTTGGCTTCAGCGATCGCGCGCTGCTCGGCCTCTTCCGCCCCGATCTTCGTGCGGCTGAGGTCGTGGTAGGGGCCCGGCGTGCCTGGCCAGCCGGAAATCCGGCGTCGGGTACCATCGGGCAGTCGGACGACGACACGAAAGTGCCATCGGCCGTATTTGTCGCGTCGAGCGGGCATTGCTACTCCCTCTGCGCGACCCGCGATGACCATCCCCGCAAGTATGTCAGAACTTCTCCGCGGTGAAATCGAAGAAGGCGGCCAACGCGGCGGTGTGGGATCCGCCCTCGCGCGACTTCCTCGTAGACCACGCCACGCGAGACGCGGAGGAGCTCCGCGACCTCCACGACGGTCATAACCTCGCCCCCCTCGGCCACGCCCGGGCCTACTCGCCGGGCTCGTCGATTAGGGCCTGATCGGGAACGCTCGGCGCCGCGGCGCGCGCGAACCGAGTCTGGGCACTGCCGGCGCAAGGGGCGGCCGAGCCGGGCTTGGGCTCGTCGATTGGGGCCGGAGCCGACGGGGCGCTGCTGTAGAACGCGCTGGCCGAGCCGGGTCGGTCGGCGTCGCCGAAGAAGGCGCTGCCGAGGAACGCGGCGGCCGGAGGGGCCGCGGGTTCCGGGACCGAGCGCAGCTCGCGCTGTCGCTCGATGGCCTGGCGGGCGCGGTCGAGCAACCCGCGGCGTAGGAGCTCGCGGGCCGCCTCATTCCACGGCCGCGGCGATTCGCCCTCGGGGGTGCTCTCTCGTGCGACGTCGGCGATGGCTTGGTCGAGCTCGGGTGGAAGAAGAAGAGATCGGCGTCGGATGGTCATGCGATTCACCATCGCAGCGCATGCGCCGCGGACCTAATACCGACGGAGACCGTCGCGCTGTAGCGACGATCTCCGATCAATCAGACTGCGCGCCACCGACCGCCAACCGCCCGAGCGACCGCGGCCTGCACGGCCTCGGCGCGACGCGCCCGGATCCGCTCGAGATAGTCCGGTGACCGCTCCACCGCGGCAGCCTCGGTCACCGCCGCGCGGGCGGCGATCGCCCGAACCAGCCCCGACATCGCCGCGGCGGCTCGAGACCGATCGATCGGGACCAGCGTCACCGCCGCCCGTATCGCCCGATCGGCGCGGTCGGCCGCCCGGCCGTCGACGTCGTCACCGCGGCGATCCGGGGGCGGGACGGCGCAGCCGATCGGATCGAGCCGGCGCGCGAAGTCCGACGCCTCGCGCGCGCGTCGGCGAAGCTCGTCGTCGGGCGGGCGGGTCGCGGCCGCGCGGAACGTCGACAGGAGCAGATCCACTCGCGCGGCCGGATTCTCGAGCAGCAGCCACGCGGCGTAGAGCAGCCGGCTCAAAACCGGGCACGCCTCGGCCGGAGGCGCATCGGCGCGGCCGGCAGGTACCTCATCAGGTCGACGTCGACGACGGGGATCATGCCACCTCCCCCGCCGCGGGCTGGTCCGGGACCGCAAACATTCCGCGCGTTGCCGCTTTCTCGGCGGTCGAACTCGGTAGGGGCGCGTCGATGCGCGCGCGGAGCGCCGCCGGGTCGTGGCCGAGGGCCTCGGCGTGGACCAGGACCGAATCCACCCCGACGGCGTAGTAGCGCTGGTTCAGCCGATCGCGGATCTCCGGGCCCAGCGTGCGCGCCGCGAACCGGCCCAGCTTGTTGCCGATCAGCCGTCGGGTGAACCGCCCGCTCGCGCGGCTGTCGACCTGGCTCCACACCCGATCGCTCGTGACGAGGTAGGCGCCCGCGCCGATCCTCGCGGTGGCCGGGCAGTCAGCCAGGATCTCGACGAGGGCGTCGAGCGTCCGCGCGGTGGCCTCGTCGCCGTTCGCCTCGAGGTCGCGCTGAACCGCCTCCGCCTGCGCCGCGGTCGGCTCCACGAGATAGCGCTTGCCAGGCTGCTGGACACCGCGCGCGCGAAGGTGCGCGATATGCCGCGTGAGCATGGCCACGATCTCGTTGCGCCCCATCGGCAGTCCCGACAGGTACGCGCCCGCCGCCGCGCCGACCTCGAGGCGAATGACGCGGATCGAGGTTGCGGCCAACGACTCGGCCGAGTCCTCGATCTCCGCCTTGATCAGGTTCGGGCTGTTCGCGGTTATCAAGATCCGGAGCGTGCTCTTGAGGACGTAGGTAGGCTGGTTCTTCGCCTCGATCGTCTGCTCGGTTTCGAACAGCTGCCGGAGCTGGGAGGCGTCCACGTCGAGGCGTTCGTCCCCGTGGACGAAAGGGGATCTCAACAGGTCGTCATTGAAACGCGCAACCGCCCGGTCCAGCTTCGTCGCGATTCCGCTCTGCCATTGCTTCGCGCACGCCTCGGCGATCAAGTTCTTCCCGGTCCCGCGCGCGCCGAAGAGGTAGAGCGCGCTGCACTGGCGGTCGAGCTGGCTCAACCCCGCGAACCAGTCCTCGAGCTTGGGCTTGTTCGCGGCGCCGACCAGGAGCTCGAGATAGCGATCGACTTGGGGCTCGAACCGCGGCTCGATGTTGGCCAGCGGCGCCGCTGCCAACCGGAACGTACGCGTCTCGCGGTCGTAGTGGGACTTCGGCCAGCACCCGTAGATGACCGCGCCGGCGACCTTCCCATAGCGCCGGACGAGTTCGGGGATGGCGAGCCGGCGCTCGACCCCTTTCGAATTGATCGCGGTCACCTTCACCCGACCGGCGGCGATCCACGGCTTGAGCAGGTCGTCGACGCCCGCATCGGCATCCGAGCCGGCTATGAGAGGTAGCTCGTACCCGCCATCCTGCGTCCGCACCCACAGCGCCCGTCTGAATTGGACGAGATACGGCTGGCTCTCGTTGCGCGCGCGTTCGACCCGGACCTTGCGCTGCTGCTCGCCGATCCGCTCCGCCAACCACGCAACCGCGCCGGTCTCGTCCCTGTCGGCCCCGGGCAGCCGCGCCCACGCGCGCATGTTGTCGCGGAACCCCTCGGCCAGGATTTCCGGCGAGGTGTCGGGGTCGATCGACGCGACCAGGGTGGTAACGCTCAGCCAGTCGGGGTGAAGCAGGACATCGCCCGTGAGGGCCCGCTCGACCACGTCGCGCTTGCTGCTGGCGCGGCCGGGCAGCTGCGAGCGCATCGCCTCGACTGCCTTATCGGGCCCAAGGCCGGTCTCGCGCGGCGGGGGCACGTCCGCGCGGTCGACGGTCGAGACCGCCCCGACGTAATCGGCCGAGGATTCTTGAGGGCGAATTAACTCCCTGATAACGTCATACGCGAGTCGAGCCATAAGATGTCCCCTCCACGGGACAACGGTTCAAGAGCGCCCGTGCTGGTCCCACGCGGCGCTTTTCTACTGGTTACTTGTTGACGACTCGCCACTCGCGGCCGACCGGTGGGCCCGGGTGGGTCCACGAGCCGATCACGCGAGGGCGAAAGTTGTTGACGAATCGGCGCGCGTCCTCCGCCCGGATCGCATACCGACGCAGCCGCGGGGTGGCTCCTTCGACGCAGCTCGCCGGCAGGCTGCCTTTGTGAACGTGGTACCGAACCACGGCGTAGGCGTCGAAGGCCGACCGGCCGAGCTTCGCGGCCAGCATCTCGCTTACCTGGTTCAAGGTCAGATCGTCGTCGTGCGTCATTGGTCTTCCCCTGTGCGACCCCGCGCGTGGCCGCCGTTTCCATGACGCTAAATGACAAGGGGCCGGGCCGGTCATATCGAGTTTCATCACCCCGATATCGTCTTCTACATAGCTCTCAGACTAAGGCGCACCACCCGACCCCGCCGGGCGCGCGCGGGCGGTCCCCACAGTCCCCACAGCCGCCCAATCGGCTATGGGGGCCTGTTCTTTGAGATCTTTCAACGACTTCCCTCGAATCCCCACATCCCCACAGAGATCCGAATCGGCTTAGTAGTGTACTATTCTGATCTGTAGTTTGTATTACAGTAGTGTTTCTATACTACAAACTTCATTCTCTATGGGGATTGTGGGAGTTTAGAAGAATAGACATAGGCATCCCGCCGTTGACTGTCCCCACAGACGTCCCCACAGACGTCCCCACAGATCGCCGATCCGGCTCTGTGGGGACCCGCGCGCGTCGGTCTTATGTGGTCGACTCCAGTTGTGCTTGCTACCTGTGGACGTTTCTCGGCCGCGCGCGTCCTTGTGTGGTCGAGTAACACGCGGCCGCGGGGAGCCGGGCCCGGCCCGCGCCCTTTTGGCCCCCACAAAAAGACCGCCGCGCGCCCGGCTCCCCGCGGTCGCGGCCGTCGTGGCAGCCGCGTGGCAGCGACAATCCAGGCGGCCAAATAGATCGCCGACTTCCGCTCGCGCCCAACGGGACCCAGACCCGTTGAGGGGCCGCCCGCCGCGGGGGAATTACATCGTGGCGGCGAAGTTCTACGGTTGGTGCCGACCATGAACGCTCGCGATAAAACTTTGCTGGAGTCGAAGATCCATTACTTCGAGACGGGCGACGCGAGCGCGGCGGCCAGGGGGGCTCTGGCGGCGGTCGCCGCGTGCATGCGAGCAGTCATGGAGGGCGATCCGCCGCCGGAGGTGGGCACTCTGCCGCTGGACAGCGACGACATCGCGTTTCTGCGCTCCATCCGTCTAGGTCTTCGGGGGGATGCCGACCATCTGCGTTGGCCGGGCGGGACGTTCAGTCAAGACACCGGCGAGGTCATACACACTGCCTACACCGTCATCGACGGGATCCTGCGGCAGCACGAAGGAGGCGACGAGCACCTCATTGCCGCGTCGGACCAGCCGGTCGGTCGCATTGCGCGCGGCTGGGTCTATGAGATGGTGAAGGAGCAGAAGCAACTCGCTGATGGCGCGTTCCCAGGCACAGTCGACCAGGCTCGCCAACGCGTGCACTACGCGCGCGCCGAGGAGATCGGCCAGATAGCCGAAGAGGTCCTCGCCGAGGCGTCCGCCGAATGGGATCGATACTACCGAGGAAGGGCCCGACCGCCGAGAGGCTGGCCCGTTCCGCAGTACTGACCCTGAGCGGTCTGATGTAGCGGATAGCGAGTCGTCCCCGTAGCGAGACCGGCAATTGGTTACAGCCCGGTCGCGGCGTGGCCTGCTGAATGGGTCATGCCGACACCGCTCTGCAACATCCACTGCCGGTTGCCGGCCACGCTCGTGGCCCGGCTCGAGGAGCTGATCGAGGCGGGACGGTTTGTTTCCCGCTCCGAGGCCCTTCGAGCTGTCGTTCAGCTCGGCGTTGACGCCCTTGAGCGCGCCGCCGAGCCGGCCCGCGGCCGTGGGGGCACCCGATGACGCCCCCGGTCGCAACTATCGAGATCCACCCGCACGGCACCGCGTGCGGACGATGGCTCGCCCGCTGGCGCGTGGCGCACTTCGGTGGCGCCGGTCAGGGCGACTCGATCGAGAACGCGCTCGCCGATGCGGCCGAGCAGATCGCCGTGGCCCGGAGCGAGCTCGCCGAGCTCGACGTCCACCTCGAGGCCGCCATCGCAGCATGGAGCGCGTCGTGACCCGGCGCGCGATTCTCGCCGCCCTCGGCGCCGCCCTGGCCGCCGCGAGCGGTTCGATCATATCCGCCGTCATCGCCGCGGGGGTCGGGTGATGCGGATCTTGATCGACGGGGTTGAGCACCCCGATCATTTCAGCGCGGTCGCCGAGCTCGAGGCCGGAGGCGCTCGTCTCCTGGCGCTCGCCGGCCCGCGCGAGACCGCCGACGATCTGCTGATCGCCGCGGCGCTCGTGGTCCACGCGTCGAGGCTCGGCGTGGATTTCGCCGTTGAGCACCGGCCCGCGGCGCTCGAGAAACCGCTCCTGGCGATCCAAACCCTGGCCGACGTCGAGGCCGCTCTCGCGCGAGGCGAGATCAAGGCCGAGGACCTGGAGATCGACGCCGCGCTCGGAGCCCTCGTTCGCACCTTGCGCCTGCTCGAGATCGACTTTCCGAATTTGCTCGCCGAGGCCACCCGCCGGGTGCCCCAGACCGAGGTCAACTGATGTCTGCCGTCGACAAGGTGCTCGGCAGCTGGAAGTTTCGTCGCGAGATCCAGACGGCAATCGCCGCGGCGCAGGGCGAGCCGTGGTTCCAGCGAGAGCTTCTCGCCGCGTTCGACTCGGAAGAGGGCCGAGCGCTCCTTGCCGGCGCTGTCGGCGCCCGGATCGACACGGCGGTCAACGCCGCGGTTCGCGGGCACCTGAAGCGCCAGTCCTTTCGCGAGATCGTCGCGAGCGTCGTCGAGGAAGTTCTCGATCGCCGGGGCCGGCTATGATCGACGACTTCGACGAGACCGAGCTGCCTGATCAGCCCGCCGCGCCGTCCCCCACGACCACAGGCGAGCCGATCGCGGCTTTCATCGAGCGCCTGGTCGACGCCCATCTCAAGCGGGGCGGCGAGTGGCTCCAGCGGGCGCTCCGTCGCGCCCTGCGGGACGAGTCGGTTCAGAACCTATTGGAGGCCCGGGCCCGGCGTGTGGTCCAGGCCGAGATCAGGACCCACTTCACGAGCGCGAGACTGGCCGAGCTGATCCAGCAGGAGATCGCGATGATTCTGGCGAGTCGGAAGTAGGCGTGGCGCGCCAACGAAAACCGCTCCCTCCGATCGGGCCGGCCGCGCCCGCTCCGGTCGAGCCGGCCGGACCGCTCGTCGCGCGCGTCGGCGTAGGCGACCGCGGCCCAACCGCCCAGGTCGAGCGCCTGACCGACGTCGGCCTCGACCAGGTCGAGCGTGACGTCGCGAACGGTCTAACTCTCGTCGAGGTCGCCAATCGGCTCGGTCTGTCACCCGAGACGTTTCGGAAGGTCCGCAAGAACCGACCGGAGATCGACGAGCGCATCCTCCTCGGCCGCGCACGCAACGAGGGGGGGCTCGTCTCCCGGCTGATGTCGATTGTGCGGTCGCCGACCACGACGGACCGCGACGCCGCGGTCACCTCGATGTTTCTGTTGAAAAGCCGACACGGCTACCGCGATCAAGGCCCGGCCGACGGCGCAGCGACGGTCACGAACATCCAGCAGAACATCCACCTGACGACGGGCGACACCCGCCGGCGTGTGGCCGAGCTCCTGGCGCAGCGCGAGCGGCTCCTGAACGGCGATGTCGAGACGATCGACGCCGAGGTGATGGACGATGGAACCGACGCCGAAGGGTAAGCGCGGCCGGCCGCGAAAGAGCCCGCCGACGCCGGCGCCCAAGCTCGCCGAGGTCGAGGCCGAGCTCGAGGGGCTGCTCGGCCAGCTCGGCGGAGGTGGCGAGGGCCTGGCCGACTTCATCCGCCGGATCAGCCCCAACATCCCACCGCCTCCCCACCTCGCGCCGCTCATCGCGCTCATCGAGCGCGCGCGGCACGAGCGCGTGAGGGCGTGCGTGAGCCTGCCGCCCCGCCACAGCAAGACTACTTCCATCGTCCACGGCCTCGCGTGGTGGCTCAAGAACAGCCCGGCCGATACGTGCGGGTTCTTCAGCTACGGCGATGACCTGTCGCGGTCGAAGTCGCGTCTCGCGCGCCAGCTTGCACTCCAAGCCGGCGTGAAGATCGCGGACGACTCCGCGAACCTGTCGGAGTGGCGCACCGTCCAGGGCGGCGGCCTACTCGCCGGCGGCGTCGGCGGCGCGCTCACCGGCCAGGGAATCTCGGGCCTGCTCGTCGTGGATGACGCCTTCAAGGGCCGCGAGGACGCCGACAGCGCGCTCATGCGCGAAAAGGTGTGGGAGTGGTTCGGGCTCGGTCGCCTACACGCGCCTCGAGGGCGCGTCCGTGATCGTGGTCGGCACGCGGTGGCATGCCGACGACCTGATCGGCCGCCTCGAGGCGAGCGGCGATTGGGAGGTGCTCAACCTGCCGGCGATCGCGGAGGAAGACGACCCGCTCGGTCGCCAGCCGGGCGAGGCGCTGTGGCCGGAGCGCTATCCCGTCGAGGAGCTCGAGGCCATCAAACGCCAGATCGGGGAGTGGAGCTTCGCCGCCCTCTACGAGGGGCGCCCCCGCCCGCGCGGCGCCGCAGTCTTCGGCGAGCCGGCCCGGTTCGATTTCGAGGCGTGGAAGCCTGAGGCCGCGCGGGTCATCATCGGCGCCGATCCCGCGGCGAGCGAGAAGACGTCGGCCGACTACTCCGTTGCGGTCGTCTTGGCCGTTGAGGGCCGCGGCGATCGCATGACCGGCCGCGTGCTGGACGTCTGGCGCGGCCAGGTCGCGATCCCGACGTTCACCGAACGACTGCGCGCCCTGTCGGCGAAGTGGTACGGCTGCCCGGTCGCGGTCGAGGCGGTCGGCGGCTTCAAGGCCATTCCGCAGATGCTCCGCCAGGTCGATCCGCTCCTGCGCTTGCTCGAGGTCACCGTCCGCGGCGACAAGTTCACGCGGGCGCAACCTGTCGCGGCGGCGTGGAACGACGGCCGGATCCTGATCCCCACGTCGGCCCCTTGGGTCGCAGCGTTTCTCGACGAGGTCCAAGCCTTCAGCGGCGTTCGGGATCGCAAGGACGACCAAGTCGACGCGCTCGCCCACGCCTGGAACTCTCTCGCCGGCGGCCGCGCCGGTGCGCTTCACCTCGATCGGTACAACCGCGGCCCGCGGCCCGGGCCGACCGACGAGTGGGGTCGGCCACTGCGCATTGCAGGAGCCGGAGTCTGATACCGATTTAATAGCGTCCTGATAGGACGCTATTTGATGACCAATTAACCCGCTTGCAGGAGCATCTTCTTATGGGCGCAACCCCTACCGATCCATCTTCCCATCCGATTTCGACCGACGCGGCGGGTTCTCCCGCCGCGCCCAGCGGAACTCATTCGCCCGCCGCGTCGGTCGATCCTTCCGCCCTCCGCGCCGAGCTCGTGACCGCCCGGCTCGAGGCCGCTGGCGTCGACGCCGCGTACCTCGACATGGTCGCGCCCCTCTTCGACAAGACCGGCAAGGAGCCGTCCAAGGACGCCGTCGCCGAGTTCGTGGGGGAGCTGAAGCGCTCGAAGCCCGCGCTGTTCGGGCCCGTCCCCGGGCAGACCGCGCCGACCCCATCGAGGTCCGTACCGAGCGCTCCGGCGCCCGGCGCGGCCGTGACCGCCTTCCAGCAGTGGCAAGCCCTCGATGCGTCCGGCGACCGAGCCGCGAGCGAGGCATTTTACCGTCTGAACCGACAGACCATCAACAGGACCGCCCGCTAAGGCGGTAGAGGAAACTCGCAGTGGCTCTTACGACTACTAGCACTCTTACGCAGACCTTCGTGGATCGACTGAGCCGCGAGATCACGCTCGAGCCAGACCCCGAGTACGTCTTCGCACGGCTCGCGGGCGGCGCCCGCGCCGGGGCGATGAACCTCCCCGACATCATGGGGCGGGCAGGTCTGCCGTCGAACCTGCAAGCGGCCATGAACGCCGGGCTCGGGATCATCGATCCGCTCAACGCGAAGTTCATGCAGGTCGCGGCTTCGTTCGTGAAGGTCGTGTGGCAGCCCGGGACCGGCCCCGGCCTCGTGGTCAAGGTCGATCAGCCGAGGTACCTCGGCGGGACCATGACCGAGGCGGCGCGTACCCTCACCGAGGCCACGCGAATCACGGCCAACCCGCAGGCGGCGACGATGGCGCAGGTCGCCCTGACCATCAAGGAGTTTGGTGGCCCGCACGATGGGACCGCCGTGGCGCCGATCGGCATCGGCGATCTCCTGAAGCGTCGCGCCGAGCACGACCTCGTCGAACTCGTCGGTCTGCTCCTCCGCCGAGATCGCAACGCGGTGCTCGACCGGATCCTCATCGACAAGCTTCTCACGACCACGAACCAGACCATCGGCAACGCCGGGACCGCGACCGGGTCGATGACCCTGAACGGCAACCGCCTCAAGGACGCCGATCTGGCCGTCGTCAAGCGCAAGCTGATGGAGCGCAACATTCCGCGCTTCCCGACTGGCATGTACGGTCTGGTCATCTCGCCCCGGCACGAGGAAGACCTCCGCGCCGATGCGAACTTCCGCGAGATCGCGCGCTACCTCGCCGCCTCGCCGGGGAACATCCTCATGACGGGCCATATCGCCGACTACGGCGGCTTCCACATCATCGTGTCGAACACCATCCCGAACGTCGGTGTCGGCGGCGGCGGCGCGGTGACCGGATACCAGGGCCTCGCCTTCGGCCCGGGCGGACTCGGATGGGCGATCGGCATGGACGCCGAAGCTCGCCGGGATCGCAACGACGACTTCGGCCGCGAGGATCGCTACCTCTGGCTCGCGCACGAGGCGTTCGCGATGCTGGACGCCGACTTCGTCGAGAAGATCGTCACTTCGTAGTCGGCCGATGGCCCTGACCGAAGCAGAACGCGTGTCGATCCGTCGGCACCTGGGGATGAACAGCGCGAACGCCGCGCTCTATCCCTGGGTGCCTACGTTCTTCGCCGTCAACGACGTTCTCGATTCGCTGCCGGCCGCGACCGAGACCGAGACTCGCTCGATCTTGACCAAGCTCGCCGACATCGAAACGCGGCTCGCCGGCGCGCTCGATCGTCTGCAGGCGTCCAAGGTTGGCACCATCAATCTCAACGCCGACGAGACCGACCTGCTCCACCGCGAGCGCCGGCGCTGGCGCGTTGAACTATCAACCTTGCTCGGCGTGCCGCTCGTCGGCGGCGGCGCTCAGATTCGCGTGGTGTAGGAATGCCTGCTGACATCTTCAAGGAAGTCCTGTGGAACGACGGCGAGGGGCTCGCCTTCGAGGATCTCAACAACGCTCAGCGCTTCATGCGCGCGCTGATCGGCGATGGATTCGTTTCGCACGCGGCGCGGACCGGCGACATCGACACGCCCGGCATGTCGACCTCGCATCTCTACACGAGCGGCAACGCCGCGGCACCGTTCGCCGACAACGTGACGAACCGGCGGAGCCGCAACCTGGCGGGGGTGGTCACGCAGCGCATCTCCGGCTCGACCCCTGACGGGAGCGACTCGCAGGTCCTGAGCTACTACCTTGCCGCTGACGAGGCAGCTTTCACCCACCCGGCCGCGACGGTGAACCCCCGCTGGGACGTCGTCTCCGTCGGCCTAGCCTACGCGAACGCCGATTCGCAGTCCCGCGACTTCAAGGACGCCGTGACTGGCGTGATCACCGCGCCGTCATTCTCCAAGCAACGTCGGGTGATCGCGACCGTTACGCGAACCGCCGGCGCCGAGAACGCGAGCCCCGTCGAGCCAGCGGCACCCGCCGGTCACGTCAAGCTCGCGGCGTTCAAGGTCACGCCCGGGATGACGCTGTTCGACTTCAAGAGCGGCGAGGTCCGGGACTATCGGATGCCGCTCGGCCCCGTCTCGGCCTACGAGGTCGTCGGGAAGAACTGGGCGTACAGCTCCGCCGCAGCGCACACGTTCGCCGCCGACGGCTCGCTCACAATTCCCGCATCCGGGTCCGCGCAGGGGTTCTGCCCCGTGCAGGGCGCGAGCAAGCGGATCGTCGAGATCGGGTTCATGAAGTCTGGCGCCGGCAACAACGCGGCGGCTCTGACCCTGGCGAGACGGTTCTCGCTGGGGACGTTGCAGTTCGTTCGCGATCTGACATCGCTCTCAGGGAACAACGACAACTGGGAGACCTTCGACATCCTGGCGAACCACGGCGAGCCCTTGTGGGCGACGGGGTACGCGGTTGGATTCCCGGGCGGCGGGCCGTTCTCTGTGGGCCTGGGGCCGAATGGCCTTGCCCTCGAGGCCGTGGCGAGCGGCGGCGGGACCTTGGTCGTGCGGGGCGTGCGCTTCGTCCTGGTCGGGTAACCGATGTCCGAGCTCGCCCGATCCTATCTCGCCTCTTGCGGCGGCGATTCGCCCCGCGCGGCCTACCTGCGTCTCCTGTCCGCCTACTACGCGGGGACGCAATATCAGCACCTCCCCCGGGCGTGGCACGAGAACACCGATCGATCCGGCCAGCCGATCGATTTCCGCCAGCGCCGCCCGTCGAACGTTCTGCCGCTACCTCGCCAGATCGTCGACACGTTTTGTCGGGCCCTCTTCGGCTCCGGCCGCCGGCCGAAGGCATCGATTGCCGACACCCCCGGGTCGGATGACGACACGCTCCTCTCGGACCTCATCGCCGAGGCCAAGATCGACTCGACGTTCGCCGACGCGACCCGCCGCGCGCTGGCGACGGGCTCCGGCATCGTCGTATGGAAGGTCCTCGCCGGTAAGGTTCGGTGCGAGGCGTGGGACTCGGCTGCGTGCGAGACGGTCTTCAAGCCCGGCGAGCCGGACGAACTCGAGAGCGTCGACTACCGCTACACCTACTCGCGGGAAGTCCGCGACCCGCAGACCGGCCAGCGCCGGCCGGAAGAGTTCTGGCACCGCGAGACCATCACCGCCTCGACGTGGGTTGTGTACGCCGAGGTCGAGGCGCGTGAAGGCATCGAGCCCCAGTGGGCGCTCGAACAGACCGTCGAGCACGACATGGGATTCTGCCCCGCCGTCTGGGTTCGGATCGGCGAACCGGCCGGGGCACCGTGCGGCCAGGGCGACGGGACGGGCGTCTTCGCGCCATACCTCGACCTGATCGACGACCTCAACTACATCTCCTCCCAGCAGGGTCGGGCACTGTTCTATGCGCTCGATCCTCAGGTTGTTCTGTCGGGCGTCGCCGAGGGCGACGTCGAGCTCCTCAAGGGCGGCAAGAACGCCTGGACCCTGCCGAAGGACGCGAAGGCGGAGCTACTCGAGTCGGATCATGCCTACGTCGGCGCCGCGGCCGAGCGCATGAAGGAGCTGAGGAAATCGATTCTCGATGCCGCCGGTCTGGTCGAGCTGGCGCCCGAATCGGTCCGCGGCGCGCATTCCGGATCCGCCCTCGAGCTGCTCCTGAGCCCGCAGATCGCCCGCGTGGACGAACTTCGCGAGCAGGTCGGCGGCCCGCTCGGTCGCCTACTCGAGCAGATCCTCGCCGCGCTCGGCGGCCCCGCCCTGGCGCCCGCGCGCGTCCGGGTCGAGGTTCGCGACCGCCGGCCGAAGCGGGCGGGCCGGAAGCCGCGGTCCCCCGCCGCGCCGCGTGTCGTCCTGACATGGGGCAGCCACACGCCCCGAACCGCCAGCGACGCGCTCACCGCAGCCGACGCGGCGACGAAGGCCACTACCGCCGGGGCCGTCTCGCGCGAGAGCGCCGCGCGCTTCCTGGCGCCGTACATGGGCGTTGAGGACGTCGAGGCCGACCAGGCCCGCGTCGACGCGGACGAGAAGAAGCAGGATCGACGGACGGCCTTGTTCGACGCGCGCATCCGCCACGCCGACGGGCTCGATATCGCCGTCGAGGAGTAGCCCGGGCGGGGTTTCCCCGCCCCAATCGACCGCGACAACTCGTCACGGGGTGCATGCGATTGCGACACGTCCGAGCTAACCGCATGCGCGCGCATGCGATCTCGTCGCGCGACCGCCGTCGATTGGTCGCGATCCCGCCTCGGAGTGCATGCGATCGCGACAGTCCCAGATCAGGCGCGCATGCGCGATCGCGGGGTTGCGCGGTCGTCGGCTCCGGCATGCCCGCTGCAATGAGTCGGGGTCATGACCGAGCCCATTCGAATCCTGGCCCGTCTCAAGACCGAGCTCGAGTGGCTTGAGAAGAATACGATCGGCGTATCCGGCGAGCGCGCCGCGGCGCGCGAGAGCTGGTGCAACGTCGGGCTGTACCTGGATCGCCTGCACCTCGCGCTCGTCGTCGGTGGGGGCGGCCGATGACCGTCGCCGATCAGACCGTCGCCCGGCTGCGCGAGATCGCCCTGGAGCGCGCCCGCGCGGTGATCGCCGAGCCTCACCGGCTGGACCTGTGCGAACGCTTCGCGCTCGCCATCGAGCGGCTCCTGCGCACCCGGGCGGCGATGAGGACTCTCGTCCTGGCGGTCGTCCTGGCGGCGGTCGGGTGCAGCGTGCCTGAGCCGCTCAATCCCGAGGTCGACCCGCCGGCGGGCGTGCTCGACGCCCTGGCGATCGCCGTGCAAGAGCTCTCCTACCGCCTGCCGGACGCCGAGGAGCTGGTCGACGTCGACCTCCCGCCGATACGCTGGTTCGACCCGGGGCCAACCGGTTGCCTCGACTTCGGAGACCATCACGGCGGCTGCATCCTGGGTGTCTACCAGGTGACGTCATTCGACCGCGAGATTCAGGTCGTGGTGCAGCCGTTCATCCACCGGTCTGCGCTGGCCCACGAACTCGCGCACTGGGCGCTCGACGAGACGACGGGCGACTTCGACCGCGACCACCGATCGCCCGCGGCGTGGGAAGCGGTCCGCGAGATCAACGAGTACCTGGATCGGGCGGGTCTGTAACCGCCGCGACCCGGTCGCGGCATTTCAAGGGGGGAACGACATGAAGCGAATCAGTGGTGAGTTGAGTCTGAAACCCGGCAACGGTGGTTGGCTCGTCACGAGCAGACGCTTCGGCGACGTCTTCGGGCCGTACCCGGTCGAGCGCATGGCCGACGCAGCGGACGCGGCCGCGATCGAGGCCGGCTACCCCGGTGGCTACCGGGACGTCCCGGGTGCGTATGACGAGGCGCACGGCGCGGCCGAGGCGGCGGACGAGGAGATCGACGGCTAGGTTCCATCCGAAGCACGACAGGATCAGATGCTACCCTCGCTCGCTGTGCTCCTTACGGAGACGAGGGTAGCATCTGATCCTGTCGTGCTTCGGGAGGGACCAGGGGTCCAATCGCCTACGGAGGGCTCTGGCCCGGGGCTCCGGCCCGGCTCGGGGCCTTGGCCATCGCATAACCCCTCAATTATAAAAGAAATGATTTAGTGATGTTCACTGCACTTGTGCGCACCCTGCCGGTCGGGCCAGACTGATCTCATGAAACGGGTCGTCCCAGTCGTATCGGACCGCGCCCAAGAGAAGCAGGCATCGCGCGAGGCGGACCGACGCGCCCTAGAGTCGGGCGAGAAGAGCCGCGCCGAACTGCGACTCGAGAACGGCGTCTTCGGCGCTGTAGCGCGCGAAGCACGCCTCGTACTGTCTAAGTCGCGTTTGTTCTGACGGGATCCGTTGCGGCCGCTCTCGACAGCGGACGTCAAGACGCTTCTGCGCCGGCTCGCGCCGCTCTCGCAGCGGATTGTGCTGGTCGGAGGGCAGGCCGTGAACTTCTGGGCCGAGAGATACTTGGCCCGTCTACCGTCACAACTGCAAGCTGTCGCGCCGTTCACCAGCAAGGACGTCGACTTTGCACCTATGAAGGGTGGAGGACGCTCCGAAACGGAGGAAATGGCCGAGCACCTAGATGGGCGCGCGAAATTCCTGACTATCGAAGACGACCATCACGGTTCAGCCAATGCGGGGGTGGTGACGTTCGTTGATCCCGAGGGACAGACGCGCGGGATCGACATTCTGCGAACGCTTCACGGCCTAGACCTGCCAGAGGTTTCCCGCTTGAGCCAAGACCTTGCGGTCGATACGACCGACGGGGCGGTTGAGTTCCGGGTGATGCACCCGGTGCACTGCCTTGAGAGCCGCGCGCACAACACGGCAGACCTGCCCAACTACTCCACCGACCACGCGCTCAACCAACTCAGAGTGGCAGTGGCCATCCTCCGCGAGTATCTTCGCGAACTCCTCGACCTAGGTGAGACACGGGCCGTGCTGAACCTCAACAAGCGCGTCTACAAGTTCCGTCGGAACGTAGACGCCGCCGCAAAGGTGCTCAGCAGGCACCAGATCGACGTGTTTGATGCCGTCCTCGTGGACCCGCGACTTCCTGAGAAATTCCACACGACCGAGCATCCGAAGTGGTGCCGAGATCTCGGCCTAGCGCCGTGAGCCCCGCTGCCACGCCGCTGCCACGCGGGGGCAGATCAGGCCCGACTAGATCGGAAGAGACGAGACGAACCGCCCACACAACCGCTTGATGTCATTGCAGGTCGCGAGAATGGTGGAGGTTCTCGCGGGTGCGTGGGTGGGTTCAAGTCCCGGTGGGGTCACTCAAGAAGCCCTCGGAACCATCACGGTTCCGGGGGCTTTTCGTTTCAGGCCACCTCGTCGCCACGGCGACGCCCGTCGAGCAACGCGACCGCGCCGTGACCATCGCGTTGAATCTGGGGTTCGGTGCGCTGGTGACCAGGATGGGGATGGGTTTGGGGCGAGCGGAATCGCGGCCGAAAGCAGCGCAG
>Ga0193753_10001918_pt1 | contig 17129 bp, 23 predicted proteins | sample H1c2metaG_FD_144925 | JGI IMG/M metagenome (GOLD analysis project Ga0193753, IMG submission 144925) | Soil microbial communities from a riparian zone of the East river system, Colorado, United States - H1c2 | ecosystem: Environmental > Terrestrial > Soil > Riparian zone | place: USA: East... | reverse complement strand
ATCGTAGTAGCCGCCGACACCATTTAACGCGCCGCTGTAGGTTCCGCTATTGCCGCGACTCTTTATTAATTGCTGCAGCGTCTGGTTGGACTGGTAACTGTTGTATGCATTATTTACGCCAGAAAGCGCGCCGCCCCATGCATTAGCCCCGCCGACAATGCCCGCCGCGCGCGCGTTCCCGGCCTGCGTATCCAGTTCAGAAATGTTGTTCGCCGCATTGGTGCCCGCTGCCGCGACCTGACCCGCTGCAACCTGCCCGGTTCCTGATATGCCTGCGAGCTTGTTGTAGATATTGGTCTGATCCTGCGTGTAGCGGTTATACGACTCATTGGCCTTGGTGCTGCCGTAGTCGTTGCCGAAGCGGGTCAGCGCTTTCAGTGTCGCGCCGGAGTCATAACCGCCCTGTGCGATTGCCCGGCTGTTGATGCCTTGCGTGCCCTGATCCAGACCGAACTGCAGACCGGAATTGTAAACAGGATCAGCAGCCAGATCAGCCGACGAAAACTTGCGCAACAGCGAGCCGGAATCCGGGCTGTTACCGGCCTGAAGATCAAGCGCCTTTATGTTATCAGGGGCTATTTGCACCAACTGATCGAATGTATTTTGGTCAGGTGCCCAGCCCGTTCCCGCTAGTCCATAATCTTTTATGGTCTTCTGTAAACCCTCTCCCCTTGCCCACTGCATGGCGTTGTAATTGCCGTTTCCAAGCCCCAGCAATTCAGATAAGCGCCGATTCGCTGCTGTGCCGGTAGAAAGAAATGGGGCCTGATCCTGCCGCGTTTGATCGTACTGGCGGCGCTGTTCCGCAATGGCGGCAGCAGAAGACTGCCCTTGCGCTGCTGCTGCGTCACCCGCTGCCCCTGCTGAATTACTCGCGCTTACCGCGCCGCCGACTACGGCTACTGCTGCGCCCGCTACAGCCGCCCATGACATTACGCCACCTCCAATTGTTGCATGCTGAACGCCAGATATTCCTGTTCGCTGCCAGCAGTGAATTCAAGTTCAATATTTGCTAAATCACGCTCTTCTGTTGCGTGGATCGTTGTCCAAATCGTATCTTCGTGCGCGTACGCAATGCGTTTCGTGCCCGGTGGAGACACCACGGAAAAAGGCGCTTTCACACGCTTAACACCATCCTCTGTCAACACGGACAAGTCTCCCTGCGACATGATGTTGAAATTCTCGTGCTTGTGAATTTTTCCGGTAACGATGGTGCCTTTCGGGATAAACATTTCTCGCGCATACAACCCCTTGCTGAAATAATGCTTTACCGGACACTCCACAGGCGGCAGTTCGCGCTTGATATGCTCTTCCATATCAAACACCTTTGAACGCAGCGCTGCGTCAACACCGCTCATACCGGCGCACTCGAAAACATGCGATCTACTGGCCATTTCTGACGCGATCGCCAGTACAAGGTTTGTCTATTGATTCCGGTTTCGGCACTCCACTGCGCAATAGTTAAACACCTACCATTTGCATATAAATAAACATTTGTTCTTTTATTAGAGCATTGCTCACCATACGTGGCCCACTTGCAATTTTCAGGACAATAGTTTCCGTTATTGTCGATTCTTTCTATGGACATTCCATCGGGTCTAATCCCCATGTCAGCTATGAAATTCTCAAACTTCAACCAACTGCGGCAAACCGTTATTCCTCTTGCGCCATAATTTTTATATTGATCATTTTTATTGTTAAAACATCTCTTTAAGATCCCGCGCCACACATTGTATTCATGCGAATTAGACATGCCATGAGTCGTTATTCCATTTTTCGATGCGGCTTCTTTTTGAAGGCACCCACATGATTTGGTATTGCCTTTTTTTAAATATGATGCGCCTACCGTCAACGTATTTCCGCAATCACATTTGCATAACCATTTAACGAGACCCTGATTGTCACGTTCATCAGTAACTCTAATCACCAATAGTCGGGTGAATTTCATTCCAGATAATTCAAGTTTATTGGGCATATCTACACACTAACCCCCGTCCCATCCACCCAAACAGTCGGGAAAGTTGATTTAAGCCACACCGGCTTACCAAGCGTGGTATCGAAATACGGCCTGCCAGTCCAAAGCCTGCTCACCGGGCGCTGTGCCGTGGGGCCGCTTTGGGTCACACCAAGGCAAATATTGAAGACATTTCCGAAAAAATTGCGCCAGCCTTCTTTCGGCGGCGAAAGCATGCCGTTGGCGTCCTGCGTGTCCACGGCGTCAGTGGGCGGCTGAGCGATGAGCGGGCTTGCCATCAGGTCACCGGATTAACGCAGGCGTCTACAATCGTGAACGGCACCGGGTCGGAGATGGCGAAGCGGAATGTGGCGAAGCGTGCGGTACCCAACCTGCGCCATTCGCAGCGCGTTCGATATTCACCTACCGCCCCCATCGTTTTCCACATCTGCGGCCCCCACGTCTTGCCGTTATCGCGGGATACCTGCATGCCGATCTGCGGATTGGAGCCTTGCCCTACCGCCAAACCCACGCCCGCCTCTATGTCAAGGCGCACCACATTGATGGGTATCCAATTCTGATCGGCATCGGCTATGGTCTCGCTCACCAGCTCACGCACGATTGATGCGCCATTGTCGGTAAGCGCCGCTGCGGTCAGCGTGTAGATATTGCCGGTCGTGCTGTCCGCAACCAACGTGCGCCCAAGCAGCGTAAAGGAAAATTCAGCGTTGTGGCGCGTGCTGCCGGAACTTTTAAGCTGCGCAAAGAATCCGGTCGACCCGTCATAAAGCCATGTCGCCCCGGTTCCCGCAGATGGAAAATTAATGACATACATCGGATGCCCGCCGAGCATGTAGCTATAGGCGGAGGCATTCGCGGTATCCGGGTATGCGTTTATGATCGCGTCAAAGTCCGGCGTAGACACGCGCTCCGGCAGGTAGCCGCTTAATTTCGCCAGCATCACCTGTCCCATGCGGTTCTTTACCAGATAGGCGAGCGTATTGTCGTACTTCGCAATCGACCAGCGTGCGGCAAGTCCCCATTCTGTCGCAGTGCCGGGGATCAGTGAAAACGGGAAATCCAGCGCCCCGGAGTTACCCCAGTATTCGCAAGTAATCGCTCCCATCAGAATAAGCTGGCCGTTGCTCGCCCATACCGCAATTATCGGATCAGGGTTGGTTTCGGCATTGGCAAAATTCAGCGCGTCCCACGACAACCCGTTATCGATATCCGAGCAATAAAAGCGGCTGGAATTTAAGAGACTGACGATAAAGCGGCGCGACAGATACGTTACCGTCGTCGGATTGGCCGGGAAATCAGGATCGGTAATCTGCGCGAACGCAAGCGTTGAAGTGTTGTAGATATAGCCGGATGCGCCATCGACAATCATCACCTGCACGCCGTTATGCGATAGCGACACGCGCCCCGCTGTGCTCAGCAAGGTTCCACGTGAAACGGTTACGCCGGCGTTGTTGATTTCCCATAAGGTGCCGCGATGCACGAAGTACGCGACATTGCCGGGTTCGAACTCAATGGCCCCGCGCAACGGGGTATCGCCCATCGATGCAAACAGAATTTCGCCTGGCGTCTGGTAACAGACCAGAGACGATTTTTCGCCATCGGGGCGCTTTTCGCAGTAGGCGTTGATGATCTGCTTAGCGGTGACGTAAGCGCTTTTGGAAAGCTGGCCGATGCCGAATAAAGAAATGCGCGACATCAGAATCCAAACCCGTTGCCGTAATTGAAATAATAGTTATCGCCCAGCAACTGCGGGTCGAATCTCAGAATTGCCGGGGTATTGTTGGCGCGCTTTATGGAGCCTTTGATTTCGTCGCGCAGCTTCAAAATGTCCGGGTAGTCCCGCATGTGCTTGCCGGGTTTGTCTACGAGCTTGACCGCCAGATCGTAGACAAACCCCTCGGCATAGCCTTTCGGGTAAGTCACCGTCTGCCCTACGCTGGTGGCCGCCGTAAGCGCCGCGCCGATACTGAATGTGACCGGCAAAACCTGTGATGGAACAGGCCACAGGGTAATGCGCCCGAGCGGGAAGTCATTCACATACAGAAACCATTGCGGCAGGATGTTGGGCTGCGTCTTGATGGCAATGGCGTTGTACTGCTCCTGCGTAATCTCGGTAATCTGGTAGGAAACCGTCTGATAGGTTATGTAGGCCGGCTCGCCGATAAAAATAGGCCGCTCGCCGTTGAAATCGCCACCGCTGCCAATGGTATAAGTGCCCTGATTGGCGATGGTGTTGTAAGTCGTGTTGGCCGAATTGTAGACAGCCAGATCATCGATAGACCAGCTTTCCAGCGTATCGTTAAAGACCTCCAGAACCGTAGCGGCTTCGTCCGCCGTAAGCGTCTGATCCGTGCCTATGGCATTGGTAAGCCCAAGCGCGCTGCGGCCTATGGCGAGCACCGTCGTGGGGCTTGGCATCAGCGGCCCACCGTAATCGTGTTTTGTGCCATATCAACCCCATGGGAAACAGGCGGAAGATTTCCCTCCCGCCCGCAGTTCGCTTAGTTGGTCGCGGTTTGCCCGGTGTTGACAACCCACCACTTGACCAGCGTTATTGCCGTGGCGTTAGCCGTGCCGTAGATCGTGAATGACCCTGCGGCAGACAGGACGCGCTCCACGCGCACCAAGGTGCTGTCAGCAGCTGCCTGGCAGACAATGGCGCCTACAGGCGTATTGGCGTCCACAAGGTTATTGGTGATGACGACAGAACTTGCGCCGATGGCTATGGCGCAAATCCCGTACGGCAGGTTCGCCGTTACAGCGCCGGTGGTGGTGCTTGCCACTACCGAGGCGCTCGCCAGGCCTTGAGCAATTAGCGCGGCCTCAATGCTTGTCGGCAGGTTTACGACGGTGCCGGATAGATATCCGTTGTAGCCTTTACTGAGTAATGCGGCCATGATTTTTTCCTTTATTTATGGGGTGTGTCGAAGAGGGCCGGATTAGTTGCGTGCGTGACGGATACGGGGTTGTCCCGCTTGTCGTCCATCACGCCATCGAGCCACGCGATAACTTCACCCAGTCTGGCCGGGATTTGATCGGTATCGCTCTTCGAACCTTTTTCCATCAAAAACTTGAGGTTCTGAACGTGATCGCGCAGGGCTTTTACCGATTGTGGAACCGACAGCTTCGGCACGGGTTCGGACTTGGCTTTCGCCGCCAGTTCACGCTGATGCGCTTTTTCTGCGTCTTCTTCCTGCTGGATTACATCGTCATTTTTGCTCATCGTTAGCTCCTATATTGTGTAATCTCAAACGGAATAATATTTAACGCTCAACTCCGGATAGGTGGCTGCCCAGCCAAATAACACATCGATACGCATGATGTAGTTATCGTTCACGCCGTCATAAAACTGCGTGACCTTGACCGTGAACCCATCGCTCGATTGCTGCGACACGTCGATAACGCCGCGTCCGCCGGTCGGCGCAAACATCGGCACCATCGCCAAGGTGAATGCGTCTTTGTGGAAGGCTACGTTGGTGTTGTAACTGGTATTGGCCGCCCCCAATATGATGTAAGGCGCGCCGGTGGTCGGGCTTGCCGTAACGTTCTGGAAGGGGCCGGAAACCACGATGGCGGGGCTGATTGGTATCGAGGTCGCCGCCAGCAACACATCCGCCGTGACCACGAAGTTAGCCAGCGTGCCGGTAGATTGGCGGCTTTGCGGATTGACAGCAAAAACACCCGGCAGCGTAATAACCGTGCCGCGCGTCAGCGTGCCGCCTGCAACAGCGACTACCGTAACCGATGAGCCGGTCTGGTTGGCGCCCGCGATGTTGGTTGCCGTCGCAGCTCCATTCAGATGCACGTCAACGTTCTGATCCATCGCGTAGGCGATGCCCAGTGAGTCAACCATCATTCCCGATTTAAACTGCTTGCTGATAATATCCGATGAATTGAACAAACCGGCAAAGCCCTGAATCAGGTTGGCATTCAGTGACGGATTGGAAATGAGCGCGCGCTGCTTATCACGCGGTGCGGCCATTTCATCAAGACGCTGATTCAGGCCCGTAACCGCTGCCAGCGCCAACGCCTGAGTATTGGGAACAACGCCCGTAGGATTTAACGTATTAAATGTCGCGAAATGCGCAAGCTGCAGTCCCTGGCGGTCGATTTCGTTGGCCACAGGCGCAATGGCGGCCTGAATCTTTTGTTCGAGTTGGGTTAAGCTCAGCGTGCGCTCAAGGCCGGTAAAGTTGATATCACAGCCGCCTTGAGAGAGCGAGAGCGGTACGGTGGTTTCAACGGTTGCCTGCGGCACAGCCACACGGCCGGCGCGGTAAACATAGCGCGGCGGCTTTTTGATATTGATCGTCGCGCCGGGTGCGTAGCCGCGAGACATATTGCTCGTAAACTCATCTTCCCAATCGCGGTTTACCGCGGCGGAGTATGTGAGCATGTTTTTAAGAATCGCGAGCGATTCCTTTGCAACAATAGTGCACGTGACAAGGGTATTCGTCATGAGGTAAAGCTCCAGTTGCAGGATCGGGCGTCGTCACGACGGCCTGTTGCCTGATGTTTATTTAAACCAACCGCGCCCCCTGCTCTTTGCGCCAAGACTCATATTCCCGCTGACTCATCTTGCTCGGGTCTTTGGAGAACGTCTTGCCGCCCCTCGTATGGTTTGCGGGTGGTGGTGCGTTACTCGCCTTCTTTGCCGCCGCCTTGGTTAGCTGATCTTCCAGCTTCGCCAGTTCTGCGGCCTGTCTAACCGGAGATAATTTCGCTATCGATTCCGCGATATCTTCATGCGTCCCAAGGTGGTACAGAATCTGCGGCCCGAGTTCTGACTCCATCACGAAATCAGCCGACAATCCGGAGAATCGCTTGAAATCATTGTCAACAAAATCGTTAACGACTTCGCGATAATCAGTATGGGCTTTGGATACCGCAGACTCGCGGGCTTCCCATGCTTTTTTAACGTCGTCGGGGACTGCATCTTTCTGCGCCGCCTGCGGTTTCCCGCGAGCCTCTTTGCGCTCGGCTTCTTTGTCTTCGAATCTCTTTAACTCGTAACGGTAGTCGGAACGAGCATCGATATACTTCTCGTAGTCATCGAAGTCTTCGCGCTTGGGGGCTTGTGGAGCGTTAGAAGCTGCGGTTTCTGCAGCCTTGGCAAGTGCAAGCTCTTTGTAAATCCTGGCTTCGGTCTGCGCGGTGGCAAGCTCTGCAGTTCGCCGTCGTTCAGCCCTTAATCTCCGGGATTCTTTCTTAGCTTCGACCTGCTCAGGCGTCTCCGCTACTTCTTCCGGTTTCTGTTCGTCCGCACCAGGAGCGGGGATTTCGGCATTCTGTTCGTCCGCTGCCGAGGCGGGGCTTTGAACCTCTGTAATCGCCGGTTCGGTGGCTATTTCGCCATTTCCTGCTTCATCTGTCAAGTGTTATCTCCTGAAAGTTACGCGCATCCGGCGCGAGCGGCTTACTCGTTAGTACTGCGCGATGAAGTCGATACCCAGCCAATCGATAGCCGAAGCGTTGCGCTACCTCTGAAAACTGCTCAAGCGCCGCCTTGTATTCGGCTTCCGGGAAATCTACGGCATGGCCTTCTGCCTGCTGAAACGTGAGCGTCACCAGGTTCATTGCGTTTTCATTCATCATCTATTCCTCGCTTCCAGCATTTTCACCACCTCATTCGCGATATACGCCACGTCATTGAGTTCCTGCGCGCTCTGTGCGGCTTCCTGCTGCAATTGCGCCATCTGCATTTCCTGGCGCTTCCTGAGCATCTTTTGCTCAATGATCTGGCTGTTGCGCTCGGCCTGTAACTGCGCCATTTGCGCTAATTGGGCTTGCGCGGCCAGTGCCTGCTGCCGGTATTGATCCAGTTGCGACTGCAGCAGCAGCGCGTCAGCTACGGCGCTTTGCTCGGTTTGCAGCGCGGCCTTGTCTGCATCGAAATAACCGTCGCGCTGTCGGCGCGCGAGTTTGTCGGACTCGGATTCAACTTTATATTGGCTGAAATTCGCCAGACGGCGTATCCCGCCACCCACACTGATTTGCGGCGGTTGCACCAGCGATCCGCTGTTGACGAACCGCATGAAATTAAGTCCTGCCAGCGCACCATTCCCGGCCATAGCACCGCTGTTGCCGAACTGCATGGCATTGGTGCCGAGCATCGCCCCTGGCTGCGCCAACGTGCCGCTATTGCTCAGGATCATGGCATTAAGGCCTGCCAATGCCCCCAAGCCGATCATGGTGCCCGTGTTGGTCATGATCAGGGCATCGGCGCCCGAGATGGCGCCAGGACCTGCCAGCGTGCCGGTATTGGCGAACGTCATGGCGTTGACACCGGATATCGGTGCCGTGCCGATGAGCACGCCCGCGTTGGTGAACGCCATCGCATCAGCGCCGGCCAAAGCCCCGGCTCCGGTAAGGGCGCCGGCCTGCGTGAAGGCCATCGCGTCCGTGCCCGCTATGGCTCCGGACCCTCCGCTGGGCGTGTAATTAACTCTGATGCTGCGCGAAAGTCCGGCAAGCTGAGTCACCGATGGCGCCGACGGCAGCGATCCCGCGCTATAGGTTACGCTGGCGTTGTAATCAATGTTATTCGGCGTGCTGGAATCGTAATATATGGCCGAGTTAGCCCCGCCCGCAATGATGACTATCCAGTATGAATTGCCGCTGACAATGGATCCGCTGGCGACAGTTGCCAGTTGCCATGCAGCACTGACGCCGGGTGTGATTTCCGCACTGACAGCCACCGGCGAACCGGTCGGCACCCCGGCCACATCGTTGTAGACGCCCATCGTAACGCGCGATGAGCCGCTACTCTGATTGCCGTAAAACTCTATGGAATCAATGGTGCCGTTAGCAGGCGCAACAAACGGCCCGGTCGCGTCCCACTGGTTGACCGCAACGTTACCGCCGGTGCCACCGATAACGTTGTAGCCAAAAATTGCCATATCAGCCTCGCGTTACATTCGGCCCGTAATTCTCGTCATGCAGGACGCCAACACAACTCCAATGGCGCGACTGATCGCCTGCGCGTTGTTTTGCTTCCTTGGCGCGCACGCGCAGCCACTGCGACAGCAACAGCGCCGTTTCGTACGAGAGTTTTACCTGCACATTACCCAAGTCCATAACGACAAGATCGCCTTCGCTGCTAACGGCGATGCGCTGCTTTTGTAGCAGGTCAGTGCGGTTTATTGAGTTCATCTCAATCTAAGGTGTTGTCCAAAGCCCCAATGGCAAAACTGGGAGTTACGCCGGATGACACAACAAGACTGCCGCTCAGGGCGCCGTAGAAAAACAGGTTGCCCGCCCCGGAAGAAGCCGAACCGATGCCAAAGTCAGTTAGCGTTGCGCCGGTTACGCCGCAAGCCGCAAAACTGATCGCACTTACGTTGTCAGCCACGCCGGACGCAATGACCCATCCGCCTGCGCCCGTAGCACGGTTCACGCTCACGCGCACATAGTTGGTATAAGCCGTTTCGCTGGTTGTCTGCGTGCCGGTCTCGCCGGGGCTTGCCGTGCAGAGCGAAATATAAAACACCCCGGCCGTGGTGGATCCACGCAGCCCTGTGGCATCGCCAACGTTGGCATAGTTTGCGTTGGTAAAAATAAGTGATAGCAGTCCGTCTTCGGCAACGTTTGTAGCTGACATTTAAATTTCCTTTAATGTAATCTGACTTGATACGTCTGCCCGCTCGGCGCCTGTATTTCCATCATCTGCGGCAGGGGTTGCTGCTCGCGCAATGATTCAACAATGGCGCGCGACATCTCATCAGTGGATGGACCTTGCGCGGTCTCGCCTTCTGGCACGTTTTCAGGGGTCAGCGCTTCCTTGATCGCTGCAATGCGCTGCGTTTGGGCGTTCATCTTGTCGATTTCGATGCGCTCCTGAGATTCGCGCTCCTTGGCTTCCTGATCGAAGCGCTTGGTCTCTGCGTCAAAATGCTTGGTCTGCGTGTCGGCCTGCTGTATCAGCAATTCTTTCTGCCGGTTTTCCACGTCGCCGGCCTTGGCCTTGTCCAGTTCTTTTTCGGCGTTCTGCAGCGCTTGGCCCATCTGCTCGATAAGCTGCGGCACCTGCGATACCGGCATCGGGCCTTTGGGCGTCTGTATCATCGGCTCCTGTTCGTCTTCGTCAGGCTCGGCGACATTGGGCGGCAGCAGCTTTTTAAGCATTTTTGTGGCTTCGTCAGCGCCTGCGATATCCTGATTCTTGACTGCGAGATACGTTAAAACGTTCGACGTCGCCGGGTCTTTAGCCGCCTGCAGCGCTGAGGTCATGAACTCTGCCGCCTCCTGCCGCTTGGTGGTGTAGCCCGGCCCCGCTGTCACGGTCACGTCATAACGTCCTATGGTCAGGTCGTGCATTACCGTTTGCGCGCCGTTTTTGTCTTTTTTCTCGTACGGCTGATTGACCGGCACCGCCTTGGCGGTCTGATCCTCGCCCAGAATGCGCACCACGCGCGGGGTATCGTAGTAATGCGGGATCATGTCGATAATGCAGCGCCCGGCGTGGCAGACCGATTTATTCAGGTTGTCGGCGTAGTGGAAATTGCTGATATCGCCCTGCGCCTGCTGCTCGCGCTCCTGTATACCGCTGGTAGCTGTGCCGCGCGCCCCCAAGGATGCGTCAAACAGGCCCGTGGTGGCTTTCTTGTTGTCCGCCGCATGCATAGCCATCGCCAGCATGCCGGAGGGGATGTCGGCCATTGGCTGGCGTTGTGGCGCGGGCGCCATCGCCCCGTCTGCGGTTACCGGATCGTATTCGATGTAGGCGTAGGTGCGGTTATTCGCGTTCTGCCACTGTTTTTTAGCCGTTTCAAATTGTCCGACGGCGCCGACATAAGGCGTTTTCGGGCGCATCGCAACTTCTTCCGTGGCAAGCGTTATCCACAGGTTATACATCTTGAACGGGTCTTTGGCGTTGCGAATAATCCCCGAACGCACAACCTTGCCGTCAATGTCGATTTCATCGCCGTAGACCGGAAAGATCGGTATCCAGCGGCATTTAATTTCGGTGCGTTCCAGAATGTCCGCGCCGGTCATTTTGAACCATTGCACCAACTGGCGGGCGCTTTTGCGCTCTTCGACAATCAGCCCATGCTGATCTTCGGGCAAGTCATCTTTCCAGACCGCCGAGCCATCGCTCAGACGGCACAACGTCGCTTCGGTGCTTTTGATGCGGTAATACTCAGTGACCAGTACCGTAGTGTCGGTGAACCAGCCGCGATACATATCCTCGCCGATAAGATTTGTGTTGTTAGCCCCGGCATCGGGATACTGGCGCTTGAATTCCGAGCGCGCTTCCAGGCAGTCCAGAAAAGCGAATTGCATGTCGCTCGCATCAAGCTCGGAGGAAAGCGGATCGATGTGCACGCTCAGCGCGTTACGGATGCGCTTGATTAAAATCGTCTGCTCAAAGCTGTCCGGCGTCTCGTATTCCGTGACCGCGCGAAACCAGCCGTAACCTATCGCCGCCGCGCTGTTGACTGCCGTATCGTAAGCCACGTCAGCATTGGAGGCGTACTGGATGTGCCGCAGCAGGCCTTGCAACACTTCCGCCGTGTCTTTGTCGGCATGGTCATCAACCGGATGCACGTTGATCGTCGGCGTATTCTGCCGCTGCTCGTTGGTGACTTTGTGCAGGAACGTGGGCAGGTTATTGACGGTGAGACACGGCCTGCCCTCTGCCTTGCGGATTTGCGCGCTCGCCGCTTCCCACTGGTTAAGACCGCCGCTCAGAAATAAAAGATCGTCGCGCGCCGCCGTGTAATTATCGCTCTCGGCATCTGCGCATTGCTGATAACGCGCCCGCGCCTCTTCGAGAATGTCGGCGTCCGTTTCCTCTGACTCTGGAATATCCTCGATCTCATCGGAATTCTGCGGGATGCGGTTTTCGCTCACTGCGGTCATTGGTGAAACAACTTTCGCGCCATCAGCACAACCGGATCATCCTGAATTTTCTCGAATCCAAATTTCCGGTAAAAACGCATCAGCTTGTCAGCGTCCATGCCGTCAGCAAATGGCAGGGGCCGCAGGAAGAGCACTTTGCCGTAAACGTCAGCCTCGGTGCAGACCTCGTGCATGAGTTTGGTCGCGTGGCCTTTGCCCTGCGATTCAGATTGCAACGACACGATTTCGCGGATGCCTTCGCGCATTTCCTCGGGCACGCCTTCGGGAATGGCAACACGCAGGCTCGCTGCTTTGTGGTTACGCAGGCCGGGTGTCATTCCGTCTTCCCGAATACTTGGGTTAACGCTGCTGCATTCTCATCGCGCCACTGCTGCGCAAGCGGCTTCTGATCGTCAGGAATCAACTCCCACCACGGCCCGGTCACGCCTTCTTTCATTCTGCGATTAAAGGCGTATACGCTCCATTCGATTACCTGCTTTTCGCTTATTTCACGCTTGAGTGTCATGCCCTTGCTCCGATTTCTAAATACGCCTTGTATTCCCAGACGTGAATGTCTAGTTTGAAGCACGGCTTATGCCACTGGCGCGCCACAAATGTTATGTCAGCATGAAAACCAAAACCCGTAGCGTTACGTGTTACGCAAAACGTTAAATACCATTTCTTTGTCGCCAGATAATAATCACGAAACGGCCTTCCGCTGTATTGTGTTGATGTGAGCGTCATGACCACTCCACAATCTCGGTAGCGCGCCAGTACCACGCAGCAATGTCCGCCTGCGTCGTCACGTCATCAGCCACACGCACGCTGTCGCAGCGCTTATTTAGTATTCGTCCGGCCCCGGCGCACAGCACGAAGTCTCCGAGCAGATCGTCATCCACTGAGTCATAAAACAGCGCGAGGTTGCGGCCAAACGGCGTTACCGACGTGAAAGGTGCGTCGTGAGGAAACAGATCTTTAAAATGTTTCAGGCGCTTTACTGCTGCGCGCATTTCTGCGTGGTTGCCCCAGATCACGACATCCACCCGGAGGCAGTGGCGTACTCGTTATCTTCCTTTGGCTGCGCTATCGCACGCTTTACGATGCCGGGGAATAGCTCGGTCAGCGCCCAGATTGCAGCATCGGCACGATTAGGGCTGTTATCGCCAAGATAGCCGACTGTCGAGAATCCCGATAGCTCGTCCTCAAGCTCCCGCAGATACCCGATATGGCGAACCTTACCCTGCTCGTATAACGCGCTGATCGGCTCTGCACGCACGACCTTGCCGCGTGTAGCACTCACGCCCTTGTAAGGCACTTTGCGCTGTCCATGACGCGCAGCCTGTATCGTAGACTCGACCATAGCGCCGCCGTAGTTCGTCTCTCCGATGATGCAATCCGCTTGATGGCGTTCGTATGCGTCTACGGCGACTTTTCCCCATGTTGCAGGGCCAGCTTTTACGGTTAAGTCTTCGATAACGTACGCATTGCCATCGGTACCCAGAGCACAAACCATAATCCCGATAGCATCATTGTCGGCGTTGTCCACGTCTCCTGAGCCGGAAGGATCGACAGAAACAACCACGCGAACAAAATCGGGCAAATCACCACCGAGCACGCGCCACGTTTCAATAGTTTCATCGCTGAACAACTGATTCGGCGTGGCATCTGCAAATTCTCCTGCGAGGAAGCGTTTACGCAGCCGTGGCGACAGCGCAGACAGGGTGTTGATGTAACCGGGAGCAAGATTTTCAACGTTGTCCTGCGGGTTCATCTGGAAACATGCGTAGTCGTCGGGATGCTGTAACGGCTGCTTGCTTTCAGGATCAACCTTCTGCACGAACATTTTGTACGACCAGTGATTCTTGCTCGGCGGATTGCAGTCGTAATACATTCGCGGGCGCAGCTTGGTTGGGTTCCTGCCGCGCATGATCTGATCAACGCTTTGCGCAAGCCGTGTCGATGCCATGTCGCGCGATACCTGCGGTATCTGGCTGCACTCATTCAGATACAGCGTCGCGTGTTCCTGCCCCAGAATTTTCTCGGTGCGCTCTTTGTCGTCAAGGCCGCCAAACCAGATTTGCGAGTCGCCTAGTTTTGCGTACCAGTCGCTCTTGTCGATGTGGTAGCCGACAGCAGGAAATGCCAGTGACATTACCTTCGGAAACGTATCGAGAACTATCGATGCTTTGACGTGGTTGAATCTGAATCGAAGGATGGCGTGACGTGATCCAGGAGCCTTCAATGCGCGCATTACAACGTTGCGCACATGCAGAAATGTTTTGCCGCTGCGTGATCCACCAAAAAGCATGATGTGAGTCGCGTCACTAGCGCACACCGCTTGCGCTTCTTCCTGCTTCGCCGTGAGCTTGAATGCGCTCACAGTTTTTCGTCGTGCGCTTGTGCTGCGATTACGACGAGAGGGCCACCGTCAGCGCCTGTGATGGCTTGCGGCGGTTTGCCGTCAATGCGGTCAGCGACTTCTTTGGCGTCCGCAAGTTCGGTAAGCGCGCGCTTTACAACGCCCTGCGCAATCATAAAAAGCCCTGCCTCGTAATCGAGGCCAGAGAGGTGAGCTAATGCGCGCTTTAGTTGCTGTGCGTAGGCTTTGCCATCAGCAGAATTTCTGTTTCCAGGCTGGCCACCGCTTTCCACTCGTAGAAACCTTTAAATATTTGACCGCACAAATAAAAAAACCCGCACTCGGCGGGAACTTTAAAAACAGCAGCTAAGACCGCTGGATCAGCATGTTATGCGCTATTTGTAAAAGTTACATGATGAGATAGGGACGTTTCGTTACTAACGTTTTGTACTGTTTCCCTTGAAACATCATCGCTGATGCGCTCAAGCTGGCGTAGCTGCGATGGCTGGCAGCGGCCTGTTTTCCACATGCGCTTCACCTGCACGTGCTCAAGCCGCATCACCTTGGCGATGTAGTAGATCGTTTTCTTTGTCAGGATTTGATTGATGACTTCGGTGGCGTTCATAAGCGTTAAATTCCTGATGTTTGGCTACCCACCCCTTACCCATGCCGTAGAAACACGATGGCGGCATGCTGTGGTGGCTACAAATCGATTTTTACTGCCTTGACTACCTGCCCAAAACAGGATTCCCACAAAACCATTAAAACCCGCATTCAGCAGATCGATGGTTAGCTGCTGCCACTTGGTCAAATCTGCCCCGCCTCTGCGCTGGTGAAGTCGCGGGTCATATGACGAATTTTCCCATGCGGTTTTCGGCAGGAAGTTTAGAGTCCTCGCCGTCTTCCCATCGCCGATCGTTAATCCATGTTGCGGGATGCGGGATGTATTGGCCATTGTCGCGGCGCCACTCGTCCGATGCCTTAGCGCGTTCCACGGCATTTACGATCGCCTGCAGAAGTTCGGCATTGGGACTGAGTTTTTCAAACGCCTTGAGTGCCCGCGGTCTTTTGACTTTCCGTGGGTAGGCCTTCCAGAATCGGTCGAACGCAGTTCGGCCAAGGTACTTAAGATCTACTCCAACCCCAACCCCAACCCCTCTTGTAGGGCTACGTGAGGTCTGCGGTATCCCTGTGTTAGGTTTTTTTGTATCTACTTGATTTTTATTGACTATTTTTTCGAGTAAATTTTTGTCACCATGTCCGCCGGACATCTCGGCCATGCGGCCTTTTTGGGCCGAGCTAGGCTCAATGGCCGGCTCTATAAATGGACTCTTTGGGCACTTTCTGGCCCAGTACCTGCGGGAGTTTTTGAACCTTGGAAGATGCCAATATTCCTGTCCGTCGACCTCATAACGCCGCACCATATCAGCGTCGGCCAAATCACTCATTATTTTTATGCTGTCGGTGTCGCTTTTGATCTGCGAGAACGAGTGCATCCAACGAAACAGCCGACGCGGGCCGCCTTCAAGGTTGCCGTAATCATCCGCGCGCGTGGATACCAAGCCAATGTAAACCAGCCGGTGCGTATCACTGGGTAAATCGAGCCATCTTACGGACTCGAAAAGTTCATCGCGCAATATCCTGTCCGCCATCATTCGCCATCCCTGCCAACGGCGTAAAGATTGGACTGCATAGGCTCGTGATAACGCCCGTTGATTTTGTCGTATTTAAGTGTGATGGCGCCGGGCCGGCCGATATGCTTAAAGCGGATTTTCTGCACAATCACGTCGACGTCAGGAGAATTCGGCTGCTCAGGATCGCGCCAGATAGTCACTGCGCAATCGGCCTTATTCCACCAATGCTGTGAGCCTGAAATCATATCCGGACGCGGTACCGGTAGTTTGCCGTTATCCCTCGGCACCTTTTGCGGATGCGCCACGATCCACACATGCACGCGGTTGGTCCGCGCCCACGCACGCACAAAAGAAAGCGTCTGGCTTACGTATTCAGTTTCCGATAATCCAGCGGGTCGCCAATGCCCAAGTTCATTCCACGGATCGATGACAAGTCCACGCTTTGTACCGTCAGGTTGAGCGTTCAACCAAGGGGTTGCCGCTTCGATCACGCCATGCGCGCTCAATGCGCCGGACTCGAATTCTATAAAGCCGAAAGACTGTTCAAGCTCGTCGACGTATTCGGCCAGTTCATCTTCGTCAATTCTGGCGCTTGGCCCATGCCCGAACGGCTTGCCGGACATTTTTTCCAGCAACTTTGAAATATGCAACTCTACCGGCGAGTTTTCCGGACTGAAATAAACCGTTTTCCAGCCTTGGCGCGCAAGATTTATGAGCAACGCATCCAGCCACTCAGATTTACCGGCCCCCGGCCATCCGGTGAGCACCGTAAACTGCCCAGGAGCCACCGTGTAGTGTTTGTCGACACTGGGCCACCCGGTCTTATCACCAGGCGGCAATCCAGCGCGCCACAGCGCTTTTAACGCATCCAGCTTCGCCGTTGGGCCGAACACGCGAGGCTTGGCCGCGATTGCCGCGTCCAATGCGTCATTGCCCCGATCTGCCCTATTGACCATTGGCGTAATTCTCGGCCTGCGCAATGCGCTTGGATGCCTGATTCAGCCGCTGCCGGTCGACAGCGGAAATGTCTTTTCCTGCCGCCATATCAGCAGCGACGAGTTTTACGATTCTGGTTTCAAAGGCTAGCGCAGCGAGTATGTCGTGCGCGTTGAATGGCCGTCGCAGCCGCTTGTGATCTGCGGGCAGCTTTTCGGGAAACAGATCATCAAACGTTAGTCCTATGCTGCCCAGAATGTCATTCGGTGGACAGCCCGCAAAACAGTGAATCAGGATGCGTCCATCGTCAATTTCGCTGATGGTCAGCGACGGCGACCTGTCTTCGTGATGCGGGCAGCAGGCAATCCACCTGCCCGCTCCTGTG
>Ga0193753_10001917_pt1 | contig 17136 bp, 18 predicted proteins | sample H1c2metaG_FD_144925 | JGI IMG/M metagenome (GOLD analysis project Ga0193753, IMG submission 144925) | Soil microbial communities from a riparian zone of the East river system, Colorado, United States - H1c2 | ecosystem: Environmental > Terrestrial > Soil > Riparian zone | place: USA: East... | reverse complement strand
GAACCTACGAAGGCATAAGCCAGCAGATTTACAGTCTGCCCCCGTTGGCCGCTTGGGTACCCCTCCCTAAAATGAGCCGCGTATTTTGCGGTGCGCGTCACCTAGTGTCAATGCAAAGTCAGGGCCAAACTCCAAGCTCCCGAAGTCTTGGCGAAAAGATCTTTCGAGCATTGACACTATCGTAAGATAGATATATCGTAAGATATGTCTTAAAACATATCGAGAGATAGCATGTTTCATTGTTCACATCGTTTTATGGGGCGCCATCGGGGCCATCATGGGTTTGGTCCCTTCGGACGGGGCTTCATGGAGGGCGGCGGCATGGGCGGCCGCGGATTCGGCATGGGCCGGAAGCTGGCTTCCGGCGATCTGCAGCTCCTCATCCTCAAGCTGCTCGACGAAAAATCGCGGTACGGCTACGAAATCATCAAGGAATTGGATGAGCGCTCAAAGGGCTTCTATGTCCCCAGCCCTGGCATGGTTTACCCGGCACTGACCTATCTCGAAGAGATTGGCCACGCGACCGTGGCCGCCGACGGCGCACGTAAGCTGTACAGCATCACCGACGCAGGCAAGGAGCACCTGGCGAAGAATCTATCCACCGCCGATGCCCTGTTTACCCAGTTCGATCGCGTGGGCGAGCGCATGGATCGTGTGCGCCGGGCGCTTCGCGACGAGGAGAGCGGCGAGGAGCCCGATGATCACGAGCGCCGCGGCTCGCGTGAGCTGCACCGCGCGCGGCGCGATCTGCGAGCCGCACTGGCGGACAAATGGCACAGCTCGCGCGAGGAGCAGCGGCGCATCGCGGCAATCCTCGCCCGTGCCGCGGCGGAAATCGCCGCCAAGCAAGAGTGACGGCGCCGGTAATTTGAGGCGCCGGCACTTCGGTGGCGCTCCTATCTTAGATTCGCCTCGAACAGACGATAGATCCTTTTGTATTCGTCGAGCCATGAGTCCGCATTGGTGAATCCGTGGCGATCCAGCGGATACGGCGACATGCTGAAATTGTCCTTGTGCAATTCGATCAGCCGCTGATACAAGCGCATGGAATCCTCGAACAGCACGTTGTCGTCGATCACGCCGTGACAAATGAGCAGCGCATCTTGCAAGCCCGCGGCAAACTCGATGGGCGATGAGCGTTCATAGGCGATCGGGTCGACCTGCGGGTCGTTCAAAATGCCCGACGTGTACTCATGGTCGTACTGCATCCAATCCGTCACCGGGCGCAGCGCAGCGCCTGCGGCAAATTCTCCCGGCGCCCGGAACAACGCCATCAGGGTCATGAAGCCGCCGTACGAACCGCCATACATGCCGACATGCTTCGGATCGACGCCTGCCTGCTCGACAAGCCACTTCTTGCCATCGAGCAAGTCCTCCAATTCGGGATGTCCCATCTGGCGGTAGATGGCGGTGCGCCAGTCGCGTCCATAGCCGGCGGAGGCGCGATAGTCCATGTCGAGCACCACGTAGCCCTGATGCGCCAGCAGATTGTTGAACATCTGTTCGCGAAAATAGTACGAGTAGTGCAAATGAACGTCTTGCAGATAGCCGGCGCCATGCACGAACAACACGGCGGGTCTCTTCCCCGCCGCAGGACTGTTCTTGTCGCGATAGACTTTGGCGTAAACCACGCCGCCAAAATGCGTCGACGGAACCTTGACGATTTCGGGCTGAATCCAGCTCATCGACTTGTAGTCCGCCGTGCGCGTATCGGTCAATTCGCGCGGCGCACCGGAACCGTCCGCCTTGGTCACCGCAATTTGCGACCGCATGTACGGCGTCGAATAGGTCAGCAGCAGTTGCTTGCCGCTTCGATCCACGTCGGCTTTTTCCACGCCCTCGAGCTTGGTTAATCGCTGCAACGCCCCGCCGCTGCTGGGGACACGGTAGGCATCGTATGAATACGGAGCCACCTTGTTGCTGAGCACGTAGAACCAGCGGCCGTCCTCGGATAGCTGCGGACTCGAAACTTCGAATTGACCCTGAGTCAGCGCGCGCGGCATACCATTCAGTGCCTTTGTGTACAGGTGCGCATAACCCGACTCTTCCGACGCGTACCACAGCGTGCGATTGTCATTGAGCCAGCCAAATTCATTGAATGCCCCCTCGATCCAGGCGGCGTCACTCGAGCGGTGTTGCGGCACCAGCGCGAAAGTCGTCAGGTCGACGCTCGCGAGCCAGCGGTCCTTATGATCGATCGCGTACATCTCGATGCCGAGGGCGGCGCCGTCGGCGCTCCAGATGATGCCGCCGCTGACCGCGTCGGGTTCATCATTGATCACCCACACGCCGCGCGCCTTCTTGTCGCTGCCCGCGGCGGTGCTCGCCGTCGGGCTCGCGGCCGCGGTGTTCGCGGCCGCCGGTTGTTGGCTCTTCGCAGGGTGTGACTTGGCATTTTCCTCGCGCACCGCTTTCAGCGGATCGTCATAAATGCCCGGCAGCTTTTCCAGTGAAAGCGCGTGCATGCTGTGATCGGTGAGATTCAGCAGCACCAACGATTGGGGCGCCGGCGGATTGCGCCCGACGCGCAGGCGCTCCTTTTCGGGTTCCTCATAACCCGACTCGGTGACATAGCGCGTGAGCTGCCCTTCCCGGCCTTTCACGTGCGATTTGAGTTCGGTCACCACCAAGAGCCAGCGCGCATCGGGCGACAGCTCGGTACCTCGGATGATCACCTCATCGCCCAGATAGAAAGGTAGGACCGGGCGCGAAGCGTCGGCCTTCTGCATCGTCTCGTTCTGAAGTCGAACCGTCTCGGTGTCGTCATGCATCTTCTTCAAAGTGGCGAAGGTGCGCAGCTGCATTTCCCGCAAATCGTCGGCGGCGGGAGGCGCATTCGGATCCTTCTCCGCCTTGACAATGGCGGCGGGTGTCGTGACGCCGCCGGCGAAATCGTGCACGAACCAGTCGTTGTCGATGCGAAAGCTCAACAGCTTGCCGTCGGCGGAAAAATGCGGATCGTTTTTGATCTGCGGCGTGCGGGTGATTTGCGTCAAGCGGCCGCTCGCGAGGTCGCGGACGAATATGTCGTGGTGACGAATGAAGGCGGCATGCTTGCCGGCGCGATCGTAAACGGCGGGCCCGTCCGCATTGGACATGGCGCCGGCGTCCACGACCTGATCCTTGCCGTTGGCCGGATCAATTCGATGCAGGTCGACGACGGGCGAGCCTGAACGCTTCAGCGAGTAATACACCGTTTTGGCATCGGCCGACCAATACGCATCCCGCACGGGCGGCCCGATCCAATCAGGATCCGCCATGATCTTTTCGAGGGTTAATCCCGCTTGAGGCGCGGCCGCGGGAGCGCTAAAGCTCAGCGAACTCCAAACACAGGTCACCATCGAAATCGCACAACCGAAATATTTCATTGATACCGCCTGACTTGATTGTTTTATCGCAAGGCTTTATCGCAAGGCTTAGCCTGGAGCGATAGCCCAGCACGTTCTCATTCGCAGAAGTACCCGCGCGCCTAGTTTGGAGGCCGATCCGGGTTTGGACGCCGATCCGGTGTCGCGGGCCGTGACGGGCGCGAATCCGGGCGATTCGGCCCTGTATTCGGCCGGCTCGGTCGGTTGTCCGGTCGATCCGGCCCCCCGGGGGGTCGAGTCACCGGCGGCCTGGGCCGCGACGGTGGGGGTCGCAGGTGCGGCGGGGGATTCGGGCGAACGAAGGGCGGTCTGTGATGCAGCGGTGGCCGAGGCCGGCGCGGCGGCTCGCGATGCATCCAGTAATCGCGCCGCCCATACCAAGGACGGCCGGCGTAGTAGCGACCCCAATAATCGCCGAGGCTGAAAGCGACGATGCCGATGCCTAATTGCGCGCCGAATTCGATGACCGGCACGCGGCGGCTTTCATAGTCGTAGTACAAATAGTTGCCGTAGACCCAGCCGCGATTGCCTTCCCAATCGACGTCGCACCAGGTCCAGTCGTCGATACAGCCGTTGAGGTTCAGCAAGGCATTGGGCGGTATGGTCGTGACCAGGGGATAGTCAGAGCTCGGCCCGGCGCGAAGGTGCACGGCGCCTTGGGTGTATGCATTGGCTGCCCAGACGGATGCTCCACACAACATCGCGGCAACGGCTACGAGCAACACTGACAGACGCTTCATGACACCACCCTGCGCTTCCCTTGCTGCGCAAGTGTGAGCCTATTGCAGGGGCCCTGCAACGCGAGGAGCTAGGAGCCTGTCTGAGTCAGGCGGTTTTTCTGCGGCCGTGCAATCGCGTGACCAGATCCGCCTCCACGCGACTCAAGCCAAATTGCTGCGTCAGTCTCGCGGGGTCCGCGCCGCGGCGGGCGGAATCGATCGCCTCGTCGAAAGACGCGGCCGCACCGCGAAGTTCGACCAGCTCAACGCGATCCGCAACGCCTGAATACTCCTGCTCGATGCGCTTTACACGCCTGCCGGTGCGCAAGCTGATCGATGCCAGCACTTCAATTTCGCGGCGCATCGCCGCCAGGGTGGTTTCGACTGCGAGGCAGCGCGCTCGCCAGCGGCGCACCGAAAACGACATGCTGAAGACCGCCAGCAGCGCGCAAAACCCGAGACACGCCGCTGCGATGCCTAAAATCATATTGACGTCGAAATTAATCATCTTAAGCGTACTCATCGATTTGCGATTTGGGGGGCCTCGGTGTTGCACCCGATTCGAGGGTGTCCGCGGATTTTGCGCCAGGCCTGTCGGGACCTTGATCGGAACGTTGCCGGCGCTCCTTGTCATCTTTGGATGATCGCCGGTCGGCGATCGGGAGCGCTGGGAAAAGACCTGAATTGCTTAAGCGGTCAACTTCACTCATTGCGTGACCTCGCTCATTGGGCTTTGGGTGCTTCGGTTGCTGGTTCAGTCGCCGCGGGCTTCAGCTTCATCAATACCGTTCGCTCCAGCGCTTCGGGCGGTACGCGGACCATCAATCTGTTGGTGGCGCTGCCGGCATCTGCCAGATCGACGCCCGGCGCGATGGAGTCCGGCGTGTCGGCGGTGACCCGCGCCGTCGTTTCCTGCGCGGCGGATACCGCTTCCAGCACCAGTACGGCGACGCGTCGATTTGCGTTGCGTCCCTCGGTCGAGGCATTCGGCTGGCGCGGATGAAACTCTCCGAAGCCGACGATCTCGAGTCTCAAGGGGTCGATGCCCTGCTTGGTGAACTGATGCACGACGCTGGCGGCGCGCGCCGCGGACAATTCCCAATTGGAGGGAAACGCGCCCGTATGAATCGGACGATCGTCCGTATGACCCTCGACGCGGATTGGATTCGGAAAGGGCTTCAATACCTCCGCCAGCTTGTCGAGTATCGGTTCGGCCGAGGACGAAAATCCACCCGAGCCGCTCGGAAACAAAATATCAGTGTTGATCTCGATCTCGAGCCACATGCTCTCGCGCTTCACCGTGATCAGCTTGGCGTCGATCAAGGCGCGCATCGCCTCCTGCACCTCGCGCTCCATGCGGATCAGGGACCCCGGAATATCGTTTCGTATCGGGGGCATCGGACGCGAATCTTCCTGGCCCTTGATTTTGATCAGCGCCGTGGGGGTGATGCCGACCAGAGGTTTTTCGCCGCCCTTGCCGGGTTCCGCTTCGCCCATGTTCACGGGCCGCATGCTCTTCGGCGCGCCGTTGAAGGCCGCGATCATGGCGTCGGACAGCACGCGAAACTTGCCCTCGTTCACCGAAGACATGGCATACATCACCGTGAACAGCGCGAACAGCAGTGTGACCAGATCGCCGTAGGGAATTGCCCAGGCCTCGTGATTCACATGATCTTCGTGCTTCTTCTTGCGGGCCATGTTAGTGGTGAAAGTACCCTTGCAATTTAGATTCGATGTTGCGCGGGTTCTCGCCCTGCGCGATGGCGATGAGGCCTTCGATCACCATGGTGCGAACCTGCGACTGGCCGTGAATGACGGCCTTGAGCTTGTTGCCCATGGGCAAGAACAGAAGATTGGCGAAAGCGATGCCGTAGATCGTCGCGATGAAGGCCGCCGCAATGCCGTGACCGAGCTTGGAGGGATCGTTGAGGTTCTGCATGACGGCCATCAATCCCATGACGGCGCCGATGATGCCGAGCGTCGGCGAGTACACGCCCATGGATTCGAATACCTTCGCGGCCTGCGTGTCGAAATGCTCCATGGTATCCAGTTCAATTTCCATGCTGGAGCGGATTGCGTCCGGCTCGCCGCCATCCACCAGCGACTGCAGCCCCTTCTTCAGAAACTCGTCTTTCTCGCTCTCCACCGCGGATTCCAGGCCAAGTAGTCCCTGCTTGCGCGCGACATTGCTCCACTCGACTATTTTTTCGATCGTGCCCGCGGGATTGTTGGGAGGCGGCTTGAACACCCAGGACGCGATTTTCCACGCGCGGATGAAAGTGGCCATGGGTGTTTGCACCAGGCTGGCGGCCAGCGTGCCGACCACCACGATGACGAAGGCGGCGCTGCCGACCAGCGCACCGGCACTGCTGCCCTTCAATATGGCGCCGCCGATGATGGCTATCAGCGCGAGCACAATGCCTATGATGCTTAAAATATCCATGGATCAATCCGGCGAGAGCCACTCCGATAACCGCGCCCGCAGGCGCACCAATGCCTGACCGTGGATCTGGCACACGCGGGACTCGGAAACTTCGAGGACCTCGCCGATCTCGCGCAGATTCATGTCATCGTCGTAATACAGCGAGAGCACGAGCTTTTCGCGCTCCGGCAGCACGCTGATGGCGCCGCTTAGCGCGCCGCGAAATCCGGCATCCTCCATGTCATCCAAGGGCCCGGGGCCTTCGTCGCGCGCATGATCGGCCGGGCTTGACTCGTCCTCGCTCGATCCCATTTGATCGAAGCTGAACAGGCGGCAGCTCGCCGCGTCCTGCACCAGCTTGTGATATTCCTCGATGGAGACGCCAAGGCGCCCGGCAATGTCCGTCGGTGTCGCGTCCTGGCCTTTTTCGTTTTCGATCTTGCGCACCACATCGGCCATCTCGCGCATGTTTCGATGCACAGAGCGCGGCGTCCAATCGGATTTGCGCACCTCGTCGAGCATGGCGCCGCGTATGCGAATGCCGGCGTAGGTTTCGAAATTCGCGCCCTTGGTGGCCGAATAGTGCTTTGCCGCATCCAGGAGGCCGATCATCCCGGATTGGATCAAGTCATCGACTTCCACATTCGGCGGCATGCGGCTGACCAGGTGATAGGCAATACGCTTCACCAAATCGGCGTGCCTCAACACCAATTCCTGCTGCGGCACCTGATCAACGGGCGTGTGATCGTCCGTAACCGGCTTTGAGCCGCGTTTTTGAGTGTTCGTGTACTGTGTGCTTGCTCTCATTGCAATACCGTCGAGGAGGGGGCGATCCTGGCTCCCACCATTCGTTCAACAAAGAACTCCAAATGACCTCGTGCCCCTTGGGGCACAGACCACTTATCGGCCTTAGAGGCGAGATTCTTGAGCGCAATGGAGGAAATAGATGCCGGATAGGCATCGACGACTGCGCTCTGCCGCTTTACGGCGCGGCGCAGATAGTCGTCAAACGGTATGGAACCGGCAAACTCCAGCGTCACATTGAGAAATCGGTCACAGACTCGGCTAATCTTCTGAAAAAGGTCCGGTCCTTCGCCGGACCTGCGGGTCTGATTCGCCAGGATCTGAAACCGCTGCACGCCGTGCTCGCGGCTCAACACCTTGATCAGCGCGTAGGCATCGGTGATCGAGGCCGGTTCGTCGCAGACCACCACGAGCACGTGGTGCGCCGCTTGGCTGAAGGTCATGACGCTGTCGTGCAGCCCCGCCGCGGTATCCACCACCAGCACTTCGACCTGGTGATACAGGTCGCTGAACGCGCGGATGATTCCCGCGTGCTCCGCGGGCGACAATGCGGCCATGCGTTTGATGCCGGAGGCGGCAGGCACGACTTGCAGTCCGTGCGGACCGGTGACGATGGCATCCTCGAGCGCGCAATCGCCCGCAATGACATTGCCCAGATGAAATCGCGTGTGCAGGCCCAGCACGACGTCGACGTTGGCCAACCCTAAGTCGGCATCCACGAGCATCACATCGCGGCCCTGGGCGGCGATCGACACCGCCAAATTCGCGGACACCGTGGTCTTGCCCACCCCACCCTTGCCGCCGGTCACCGCAATGACCTTGACTGGACGTGAAGCGTTCATCTCAGCCAGTTCCTGCGCCCGTTCCGGCGATAGTCTGGAATCACGCATGGGCCGCGACTCCCCCGAAATTACGCGCGAAATAGGCCTCGTCGCGGACCGGCGGCGAGCGCTGCGCCAGCTCGAGGGCTTCGCGCACCAGCCAGATTCGCTTCAGATGCGAGGCGTGCAGGTCTTCCGGTACGCGCTGACCATTGCACACGTAAGCGATCTTCAAGTGGTGCCGGAGCACCGTGGAAAGGGCGGCGCCGAGACTTGCCGCCTCGTCCACCTTGGTGAGGACGCAGCCCGCGGGCTTGACGCGCACGAAGGCGCACACGATTTCATCGAGCGCTTGACCCTCGACTTGCGCCGGAAGCGCCAACAAAACGCGCGCCTGCGAAGCGCCGTACTTCAGCGCCGCCAATTGTTCGGTGAGGCGGACGTCGCGCGGGCCCATGCCGGCGGTGTCGATCAAGATCAGCTTCTTGCCCTTGAGCCGCTCGAGCACGCGTGCCAGTTCCTTGGCGCCGTTCGCGGCATGCATGGGCGCACCCAGAATGCGCGCGTAGGTCATCAGCTGCTCGCGCGCGCCGATTCGATAGCCGTCCGTGCTGACGAGCGCCAGGTCCTGACTGCCATGTAGCATGCACCAGCGCGCGGCCAGCTTGGCGATCGTGGTGGTCTTGCCGGCTCCGGTCGGGCCCACCACCGCGGTAATGCCGCCGGCGACGCAGGTCGAATCGTTGATGATCGGCAGATGCTTGGCGAGCAAGGCCAGCGGTATGTGCGAGGGATTGTCCAGGTTGGTGCGCCGCGGCGTGAGCTCCGCCAAGGACAACGCCACGTCCGGCGCAATGTCCATGGCCGTCAGCTCTTCCAGCACCCTTGTCTTCAAGGGCTCACGCAAGCGCTTATCGTTCCAAGTCATGCCTGCCAGGCCTGTCTCGAGCAGGCGGCGCATGTCCTGCAACTCGCGCTGCATGGCGTTGTAGCCTGAATTCGCGGCCGGTGTCGCCGCCGGTGTCGCGCGCAGTACCGCCTGAGCCGGTACGGTGCTTACCAGTGCGGTGCTTACCGGTGCGGTGCTTACCGGTGCGGTGCTTACTGGTGCGGGGCTTACCGGTGCGGGGCGCGAGACTGTCGGTTTGGCCGGGGCGATAGCCGCGACCGGCGCGACCGTCACCGGGGCCGGCGAGGCATCTCTCGAAGGCGGCGCAATGGCCGGCACGGTGCTCTGGCGTTTGGCGTCGACAAACAAGGCCTCGTCGTAATCCACGGCGGCGATGACTTCGATGCCGTCCTCGCCGCGACGGCTGGACAGGATGACCGCATCGGGTCCTTGCTCCGCCCTCACCAGGGCGAGAGCGGCGCGCATGCTGGCCGCCGTATATCGTTTGATCTTCATGTCAACCTCCGTGAATCACTCAAATCGTTAGCGGCCAACCGCGGCAATTACGCGAATGCGGCGGTTTTCCGGAATCTCGTTGTAGGCAAGCACCGCCAGCGACGGCGTGGAATGGCGCATCAGGCGCGCAATCCACGGGCGAATTTTCGGTGCTACCAAAAGAACCGCCGGCTCTCCCGCGGCGTCCTGACGGCGTGCGCTATCGCCCAATGCGGTTTGAATTCTGTCGGCAAGGCCGGGCTCAAATCCGGGCGACGCGTCGCCGCCGCCGGCCATTGAATCTTGCAGCACCTGCTCGAGCGCCGGATCCAGGGTGATCACGGGCAATTCCTCGCGCAGCCCACCGATGTTCTGCACGATGCTGCGGCCCAGCGACACGCGGACCGCGGCCACCAATGCCACCGCGTCCTGCGTCCGCGGCGCGTATTCCGCCAGCGTCTCGCAGATGGTGCGCAGGTTGCGAATGGGCACGCGCTCCAGCAACAGGAACTGCAGCACCTTGACGACCACGCTCATCGGCAACAGCTTCGGCACCAGATCCTCGATGAGCTTGGGCGCCGACTTGCCCAGGCGGTTGAGCAGTTGCTGCACTTCCTCGTGTCCCAACAATTCATGGGCGTGCGACTGCAATAGATGGCTCAAGTGAGTCGCGATGACGCTGCTGGCGTCCACGACCGTGTAACCCTGGGACTGCGCCTGCTCGCGCCGCACCTTGTCGATCCAAATCGCGTCCAGGCCGAAGGCGGGATCCTTGGTGGCCGAGCCCGGTATCGTGCCGGAGACCTGACCGGGATTGATCGCGAGTTCCCGGTCCGGAAACACTTCGGACTCGCCCACCGGCGCTCCCAGGATGGTGATGCGGTAGGAGTTCGGACCGAGTTCCAGGTTGTCGCGTATGTGCACTGCCTGCACCAAAAATCCGAGCTCCTCGGACAACTTCTTGCGTACGCCCTTGATGCGGCCCATGAGTTCGCCGCCCTGATTGCGGTCGACCAAGGGGATCAACCGATATCCCACCTCCAGGCCGATGAGGTCGACCGCTTCGACATCATCCCAGGACAATTCCTTGTGTTCGGCGGGCGTCGCCTGCGACGCGGCGGGCGCGGCGGCAACCACGGCCGTGGTCGCGGGGCGTTTGCTCAACACATAGGCGCCGACGCCGCAGATCGAAGCCATCGCCAGAAACACGAAATTCGGCATGCCTGGAATGACGCCGAGCAGCGCCAGGATGCCGCTGGTGACGCCGAGGGCCCGCGGCTGCCCCAACACCTGCGTCATGATCTGCTGGCTCATGTCGTGCGGGCGCGAGACGCGCGTCACCAGAATGGCCACGGCCACCGACAGCAGCAAAGCCGGGATCTGCGCCACGAGACCGTCGCCGATGGTGAGCAAGGCGTAGGTGCGTCCCGCATCGGCGAGCGACATGCCGTGCTGGGCCGCGCCGATGATGGTGCCGCCGAACAGGTTGATGAACACGATCAGGATGCCGGCGATGGCATCGCCGCGCACGAACTTGCTGGCACCGTCCATGGCGCCGTAGAAATCGCCTTCCTCGCGAACTTCCTGCCGGCGGAGGATCGCATCGGCCTGCGTGATGATGCCCGCGTTCAAATCAGCGTCGATCGCCATCTGCCGCCCGGGCATGGCATCCAAGGTAAAGCGCGCGCTGACCTCCGAGATGCGTCCCGCGCCCTTGGTGATGACCACGAAATTGATGATCACCAGCACCGTGAACACCACCATGCCGACGGCATAATTGCCGCCGACCACGAAGTGACCGAACGCGGCGATGACGTGACCGGCCGCCTGGGCGCCGGTGTGTCCGTTGATGAGCACGATGCGGGTCGAGGCGACGTTCAGGCCAAGGCGCAGCAATGTCGCGCCCAACAGCACGGTGGGAAACGTCGCAAATTCTAGCGCGCGCCGCACATAGATCACGGCCAGCAAAATCATGAGCGACAGCGAAATATTGAAGGTGAAGAAGATGTCCAACAGGAACGCCGGCAGCGGCAGCACCATCATCGCGAGCACGACCATTACCAGCACCGGCACGCCGAGGCCGTTGCGGGCGAATTCGCCGACCGTCGCTACTGCGCTGCGCGCGCTCATGCGTCTAAGAACTCATCGCCGACTTTGGGATTGGGCCGCGCAACGCGCGCCGCAATGGTCGGATTCAAGGTGCGTACTCTGAAGATGTACGACAGCACTTGCGCGACCGCGACATACAGGCCGTTCGGGATTTCCTTGTTGAGGTCGGTCGAGCGATACAGGGCGCGCGCCAGTTTCGGCGCCTCGAACACCGGCACGCGATTCTCCTCGGCGATGCGGCGTATGTTCTGCGCGACCAGATCGACGCCCTTCGCCAGGACCATGGGTGCGCGCATCTTCTTCGGATCGTATTTCAGCGCCACCGCGAAGTGCGTAGGGTTGACGATCACCACGTCCGCCGTGGGTACCTTGTGCATCATGCGCCGCCGCGCCAGCGTCTGCTGCATCTGGCGTATGCGCTGCTTGGTTTCCGGTCGTCCGTCCAATTCCTTGGATTCGTCGCGCAGTTCCTGGCGCGTCATGCGCAACTGGCGCTTGAACTGGAAGATCTGCAGGGGCACGTCGACGACCGCCACCAGCGCGAGCGAGGCGCAAAGCCACACGAAGGCCCAGCTCAGGAGTCCCGCGCCGCGCATGACGGCGGCTCGCGGCGCCATGCGAGCGAGCGCCAGCACGTCGCCGAATATCCATGACACGATCCCGGCGCACACCGCGCTGACGATGAAGCATTTGAGCAGCGCCTTGCCCAATTCCGACACGCCGTGAAGCCCGAACAGCCGCTTCAAGCCGGACAGCGGGCTCAATCTGGAAAAATCCGGCGCCATCGCTTGGGTGGTGAAATTCCATCCGCCGAGCACGACCGACGCCAGCAGCACCATGACCACGAGTGCGCCGAACACCGGCAATACCGCGGTCAGGGCGTTCATGCTGGCATCGCCGAGCGACGCGCTCATTGAGTCCGTGGTGCGCAGTGCCCGGTAATCGACGGACAGCGACCGCCGCATCATCTGTGCCAGTTGCGATGCGGCCGTTCCGCCGACCGCCACCAGCGCCGCGCTGCCGCCGATCATGGACGCAAAATTGGTGAGCTCGCGCGAACGCGGTATCTGCCCGCGCTCGCGCGCTTCCTGCAGGCGTCGTTGCGAAGGTTCTTCGGTGCGTTCGCCGCCCATCTCCGATTCAGCCATCAGGGCACCCCCGGGGCGTGACCGCCGACCAAATCCCCGACGGCCATCAGAGCGTTGTTGATAAGGGTGGCGATGCCGGACATGATGCCGTCGAGTCCGGCGAGCAATACGAAGAAGCCGCTCATGAGCGTGATGGTGAAGCCGATCCCGAACAAATTGAGCTGCGGCGCGGCGCGGGTCACGACGCCCAGCGCGAGATTGACGATCACCAGCGCAATGACGGCCGGCAGCGCGATCAACAGCCCCGTGTCGAACACATGCGCGCCCCACAGCACCAGCGAGAGGAAAAAGTTCGGACTCAAATGAGCGCCGATCGGCAGCGTGTGAAAGCTTTCCACCAGGGCGCCGAGCAGCATCAAATGTCCGTTGATCGCAAGGTAGGTCAACGTGCCGCAAATCATGAACAGCTGGCCGAGTACCGGCACCTGTGCGCCGCGCTGCGGATCGACCAGCGTCGCGAAGCCCAGGCCCATGGTCAGCGAAATGCTTTGGCCGGCGAACACCAGCGCTTCGAAAGTTACCTGCACCACCATGCCGATCGCCACTCCGATGAGCAGCTCGAGCGCGGCGGTCAGCAGCCCGGCGCCTGAAAAGATCGACAGGCCCGCGGGCACCGGTATCAGGGGACCCAGCAAGAACGCCAACGCCAGGGTCAGCACGATTTTGACCAGCCCCGGCACGACGCCTTCGCTCGCGATGGGCGCCGTGAGCACGAAACCACCGACGCGCAGCGCCGGCCACCACATGCGGCTCACCCACATCGATACGTCGGCGGCATTCAGAGTCAACGGCTGCATGCGGCTAGCCCACCATCGCCGGGATGCTGGCGTACAATTCGTGCGTAAAATCGATCAGCATCCGCAGGATCCACGGACCGGCGACAAACAGCGTGAGAACCAGCATCAGCAGCTTCGGGATGAAGCTCAAGGTAGACTCATTGATCTGCGTCGCTGCCTGCAGCATGCCAATCACCAATCCGGTGATGAGCGCGATCAACAGCAGCGGTGCCGAGATCAGCGAGGTGACCATCAGCGTCTTGTGCGCCAGGTCCATGACGGTCTCGGGCGTCATTGATGAAAGCTCGACGCCAGGGTGCCGATGAGCAGGGTCCAGCCATCGACCACCACGAACAGCATGATCTTGAACGGCAGAGACACCAGAACGGGCGATAGCATCATCATGCCCATGGACATGAGTACGCTCGCGACCACCAGGTCGATCACCAGGAAGGGGATGAACACCATGAAGCCGATCTGGAAGGCGGTCTTCAGCTCGCTGGTGAGGAACGTCGGCACCAGGACCGACAGCGGCACGTCGTCCGCGCTGTTGAATTGCGCCTTGCCGGAGAGCTTGGAGAACAGCTGCAAGTCGTTTTCGCGCGTCTGCGCCAGCATGAATTTTTTCAACGGGGCGACGGTGCGGTCGATAGCCACTTCTCCGGCGAGTTGGCCGTCCATGTAGGGTTTGATGCCAGATGCGTACGACTGCTCCAGAGTCGTTCCCATCACGAAGAACGTCAGAAACAGCGCAAGCCCCGTGAGCACTTGGTTGGATGGGGTCGTTGCCATGCCGAGCGCCTGCCGCAGTATCGACAGCACGATGATGATCCGGGTAAACGCCGTCATGGCCAGCAAAATCGCCGGCAACAGCGTCAGCAGGGTCATCAATATGAGAATCTGGAAGGTCAGCGAATAGGTCTGCACGCCGTCGGCGGCCGACTTCAATGCGACGGCGGGCAGCGCGGCCTGCGCGCCGGCCGCCAAAGGCAGCAGCACGAGCCCCGCTGCCGCAATCAGACGATGGAAACGCAATGCCTTGATCACGGCGGGCCCGGGCGCTTCATGAGGTCGCGCAGGCGGTCGGCGAAGGGCGGCGTGCGATTGGCCGCCCGCAGCGAGATGGAGGTGGTCAGCGGCGTCAACGCGACGATGCCGCCGGCACTCACGCCGAGCAGCACTTGAGCCTCGCCGATGCGAACCAGCACCACGCGCTCGCGCGGCCCGATGCTCAGCTGATCTAGAACCTCGCTGTCGACCGAACCGCGCGGGGCGTTCAACTTGAAGCGTTTGAGAACCCAGCCGATCGCCAGAATCAACGCAATGATGGCGATGAGGCTCAACGTGAGCTGCGTCAAGCTGCCGATCGACAACGGCGAGGCGGGTTGCGCCATCGCCGTCATTTCGCGTGCTCCATCCTCTCCGTCTCGCTGACCACGTCGGTGAGGCGAATGCCGAATTTTTCGTTGACCACCACGACTTCACCGCGCGCGATGCGCACGCCGTTCACCAGCACGTCGAGCGGCTCGCCGGCCAGACGGTCGAGTTCGACCACGGCACCGGGCGCCAACTGCAGCAGGTCGCGCACCGACATCTTCGCGCGTCCCACTTCGAGCGCCAGCGTGACCGCGACGTCGAGAATGAGCTTCAAGTTCATTTCCTGCCCGGCGCCCCCGGCGGCGTTGGGACCTAACTCGCTGAATTGCGCGCGCGCGACGGCAGCACTTTTCTGATCGGGCGGACTCATACGGGAACTCCTGGAAGAATTTTGAGAGCGTTGTGCCCTTGCGAGATGCCGAAGCGGCCGCGATACAGCGGTACGTCGCCGGCCAACAAGGTCACCTGCTGCGGCGTTTCGATCGGGATGATGTCGCCCGGCGCGAGACTCACCAGTTCGCGCAGGCTGATTTGCGCTTGGGCGAGAACGGCGCGCGTGTCCAGTTGCGCCTCCTGCAGCGCCTTGGTGATCACCGGTGCCCAGGCTTCTTGTTTGCGCACCGGGGCGGCGGCGGCGCCATCGCCCGCAAGCGTCTCGCGAATGGGACTGAGCAGGGCGTCGGGGAGCAGCCAGTCGATGCGGCCGCTGCGGGCCGCGAATTCGACCGTATATTTGGCGACGATGACCGACTCGAGCGCACCGCCCAACTGCACCAGGCGCGGATTCGTTTCCTGCTTGACCAGTTCCAATTCCACCGGCGATACCGGCTGCCAAGCGGCGGTCAAATCGGCCGCGAAGCTACGCAGCATCAAGGCGAGGAAGCGTTGCGCCGCCGGCGCCACGGCCGCCTGCGGATCCGCATTGGCGCGGCCCGTGCCGCCGAAAAAGCCGTCCAACAGGGTCAACAGCAGCGCAGGCTCGACGCTCACATAGGCAAATCCCGGCAGCGGCTTGAGGCGCACGACCGCAAGCGTGGCCGGTACCGGCAAGGAGGCCTGCAAATCGGCGCTCTTCACCATTTCCAGCGAATCGAATTGCAGGCTGGCATCGCGACCCAGCAATCCGGACAGCGACGTGCCGGCACGATCGCCAAAGTTCTTGCAGATCTCCTCGAGCAGGGGCAAATCGGTCCGATTGATGCGCTGTGCCGCAAAATCATAGGGCCGTACGGTTGCGGGGCCTTCCTTGCCGCTCTTTTCGAGCAGGGCCTGTACCTCCTCGTTGGAGATTCGTGCCGCGGATTCCTCCACTACTGCACCACGAAACTGGTGAACAGGACGTCGTCCACTTCGGGGCCGCCTTCCTTCTTTTGCACCGCGCGGACTTCCGCAAGCGCCTCTTGCCGAAGCTTCTCCTTGCCCTCGCGCGACATCATGGTCTGATAATTGCGATTGCTCATCAGCAACAGCAGGTTGTTACGGATCAACGGGATGTTCTTTTGCACGCTCTCGATGGACTTTTCGTCGTGCGCCATGACCTCCATGGTGATTTGCAGGAATCGCACCGCCGAGCCGTCTTCGAAGTTCACGACCAGTGGCGGATCGATGGCGTAGTACACCGATGGCTTGCCGGCGCCGTGTCCTTCTGAGCCGGCTTTGGCCGCAACGGGCTCCGGTACGATCGCGGTGATCTTGCCGTCCTTGTCGAGTTTCAGGTCCGGGAGCGGGTGCAGCTTGGCGTTGATGAAGCCGCCGATCACGACTGCAACCAAGGTGAGCGCAAAAATGCCCACGCCGTTCACCAGAGTACCCATGAATCCGCCGGACTTTTTCGGCGGAGGGGGAGGAGCTTCTTCAGCTTCGTCGGCCATAGTTCGATTCCAAAGCGCGGGCACGTGCCGCAGCCTTGAATCGAGCAAGTTCTATGCCAGAAGATTTTTAGAGTATTTTAATCAGTTTATTCAATGGCTTATGAAAATCTGAGGGCGCCGGCCGCCAAGCCCAAAGCGCCGACAAATTGACGCTTACCAGATGCTCACACGTTCATTGGACGGCAAATACATCTTGTCGCCCTGCTTCAGGCCAAATGCTGCATAGAAGCCTGGCTGGTTGCGAAGCGGGGCCGTGCCGCGCACCGCCGGCGGGGAGTGAGGATCGGTTTTGATGCGCTGAATTGCCTCCGCCTCGCGCACCTTGCCGCGCCAGACC
>Ga0193753_10001916_pt1 | contig 17139 bp, 9 predicted proteins | sample H1c2metaG_FD_144925 | JGI IMG/M metagenome (GOLD analysis project Ga0193753, IMG submission 144925) | Soil microbial communities from a riparian zone of the East river system, Colorado, United States - H1c2 | ecosystem: Environmental > Terrestrial > Soil > Riparian zone | place: USA: East River... | reverse complement strand
CACACGACAACCGAGACTCGATCGCGATCATCGGCATGAGTTGCCGCTTCCCCGGGGCTCCAAACCTCGAAGGCTTTTGGGATCTTCTGGCGTCTGGGCGCGATGCCATCGGTGAGTTGCCGCCGGACCGCCCGGAGCTCGCGGCGAGTGGCGCGCAGTTCGGTGGCTTCATCGAAGACATCGATCGCTTCGATCCTCTGTTTTTCGGCGTCTCGAGGCGCGAAGCCGCCCGGATGGACCCGCAGCAGCGTTTGTTTCTCGAGCTGACGTGGGCCGCGCTCGAAGACGCCGGCATTCCAGCTTCGACTTTGCGCGAGACGGACGCGGGCGTGTTTGCGGGCGTGTGCACGAACGACTACGCGCTCTTGCACGCCGGTCAGCTGTCGCTGATCGATGCGGACTACGGGACGGGCCACGCGAAGAGTGTCGTCGCCAATCGCGTCTCTTACACGCTCGACCTGCGCGGACCGAGCATGACGATCGACACCGCGTGTTCGTCCTCGCTGGTCGCGCTCCACCTCGCGAGCGAAAGTCTACGCCGGCGCGAGTGCAGTGTCGCGATCGTGGGCGGAGTCAACGCGGTGCTTGCGCCCGAGCCGGGTGTTTTTTTCGCCAAGTCTCGCGCGCTCGCAAAGGATGGCCGTTGCAAGACATTCGACGCGAGCGCAGACGGGTTCGTGCGCAGCGAAGGCTGCGGGGTCATCGTGCTGAAGCGCCTCTCCGATGCCGAAGCTGCGGCCGATCGGATCTACGCGCGCGTCGAAGGCTCTGCGACCAATCACGACGGCTGCTCGAACGGATTGATGGCGCCGAGCCTGCCCGCACAAGAGCGGCTGCTGCGAGCCGCATTGCACTCCGCAAACGTCGGTCCAGATCAGCTCGACTACATCGAAGCGCACGGCGTCGGAACGCCGGTGTCGGATGCTGTCGAGCTCGGCGCGCTCGGCCGAGTGTTCGCGCGCACGGGCGGTTCGCGCTGCTACGTCGGCTCGGTGAAGACGAATCTCGGGCACCTCGAAGCGGCGTCGGGGATCGCGGGCGTGATCAAGACTGCCCTCGCGCTCAGCCACGAATCTCTGCCGGCACATCTACACCTGAAGAACGTCTCCCCGCACCTCGACCTCGACTCACTCGGGCTCGCGATCCCGGCGCGCGCTGTGCCGTGGCCACGCTCGGCGCGCACGCGCTTTGCCGGGATCAGTGCATTCGGCTTCGGAGGCACCAACGCACACGTCGTGTTGCGTGAGAGCTCCGAGCGCATCGCTCGAGCGCCGAGCATCACGCGCCGCTACGAGCTACTCGCGCTCTCCGCGAAAGACCCCGAGGCGCTGCGTGAGCTCGCCGCCGACCTCCTCCCGCGGATCTCCGAGGAGACGCTGTCGTCGGTCTGCTTCACGATGAACGCGGGTCGCGATCACTTCGCCTACCGCGCGGCGATCGTCGCCAGTGACCCTTCGGAGATGCGGGCGGGGCTCGCGCGCATCGCGAGCACAGCCACACTGACCGCGCACCGCCGCGAGCCGCGCATCGTGTTCGTGTTCAATGAGCGCGTGCCACGTGCCGGAGTCGCTCGCGAGCTCTACGAAGCGGAGCCGATGTTCCAGCGCGCACTCGAGCGCGGAGCGCGGATCGTCGAGGCCGTGCTCGATACTGATCCGCTGCCGCAGCTGCTGTCCAACGAATCAGGGCCGAGGCTCGAGTTCCCGCAGACGAGCGGCGTGGTTCTGCAGTACGCGTTGCACACTTTGCTCGAGTATTGGCGAGTCGCGCCGGCCATCATCGCGGGCAGCGGGACCGGCGAGTTTGCAGCCGCCTGTGCGGCAGGTGCGCTCGGATGGCACGACGCGCTCCGGCTCGCCGCGCGGCGCGAGCTGCTGCTCCGGTCGCTCGTACCCGGCGCGCGCGTGCGTCAGACCCTGCACCAGTTCAAGACCGCGCTCGCGGCGGTCGACTACACGCCACCGTCCCTGCCGCTCCTGGCTGCAAGCCACGGGCGCGTCGTCACGACTCGGGAGACGCTCGACCAAAAATACTGGCTGGCGCACTTGTACGCGCCGGCAGACGCGGAGCGCCACCTGGCTGCGCTGGAGCAACTCGACGCAGAACGACAGGTCCAAGTTGCCGCCGAAGGCTGCAGCTACCTCGCACTTCTGCAAAACGTAGCTGCGCTCTACGAGCAAGGTTCGGCGCTCGATTTCAACGCGTTCCACGCCGGTTTCGAACGCCCCAAGATCGCGCTGCCGAGTTATCCGTTTCAGCGCACGCGCTGCTGGTTGGAGATCGCACCCGCCGCTCCAAAAGCCGAAGCGGCGGTTCAGAGCACGCATCCGTTCCTGCGCACACGTGCGCTCGAGTCAGGCCAGCGCTAGGTCACGACAGCAGTATGTTTCGCTGCAGCGGGCTCGGCTTCGACCGCATCCGGGGTGGCAGGCCGCACCGAATAGCCGCGCAGGAAGATCGTGAATAGACCGGGCAAGACGAACAACGTCGTGACCGCGCCGAGTGCGATGCCGACCGCCACCGCAGTCGCGAGCGGCCGCTGGACCTCGGAACCTGCACCGCTCGACAAAGCCATAGGCAAAAAGCCGAGCGCAGCCACCGCCGTGGTCGTGAGCACCGCGCGAATCACACCACTCGAGCCCTGCGAGACCGCCCGCGCCAGCGGTACACCCCGCGACAGCAAGTGCTGCACTTCTTGCCCCATCACGACACCGTTGAGCACGGCGATGCCGCCGAGCGCGATGAAGCCGACAGCGGCAGACAGCGAAAACGGCATGTCACGGAGCAGTAAGCCCAACATTCCGCCCGCGAGCGACAGCGGGACCGTCGCAAACACGGCGGCTGCAAAGCGCACGTTGCGAAACATGATCAACAACATGCCGAAGATGATCGCGACCACGACCGGGATCACGACCTTCAAGCGCGCTTGGGCACGGTTGAAGTTTTCGAACTGGCCGCCCCACTCCAAGTGATAGCCGGCCGCGAGCGGCAGCTTCTGCCCGACCGTGCCTTGTGCCTCCTGCACCCACGACAGCAGGTCGCGGCCGCGCAAGTTCACGTCGACGCGAACGGCGCGTTCGCGATTGACGCGCCGCACCGACGCCGGGCCTTCGCCCTCCGTGACCTTCAGGACGTCGCCGAGCCGCACGGTCTCTCCGGTCATGGTTTCCACCCGGAGCTCTGCCAGCGCTTCCGGGCGCGGCTCCGACGGTGGCTGCAACACGCGCAAGTCGAACCGGCGCGGGCCTTCGTAGATCTGTCCCACGTCGACGCCTTCCCGCGTCGAAGCGAGCACGGTGAGTGCGTCGTCCAACCGCACGCCGTATGCAGCCATCCGCTGCCGGTCCGCAACCGCGCTGAGCACGGGCTGCCCGAGGATGCGCTCGACGCGGACATCACCCGTGCCGCTGATCCCGCGCACGATCTCTTTGGTCTCCGCCGCGAGCCGCGCGAGGTCTTCGAGTTCCGTGCCGTAGATCTGAATCGACACATCCGCGCGCGAGCCACTGATGAGCTCGTTCGTGCGGTCCTCGATCGGCTGCGACACCGACACGTAAGTGCCCGGCACTTTGCTCTCGATCGCGTTTTTGAACGCCTCCGAGAGCCCATCGAAACTGTCTGCACTCGTCCACGACTTCAGCGGCTTCAAGCGCACGAACACGTCGGTGTTGTCCGCACCGACCACGTCGACTGCGACTTCCGGCCGTCCGTTCAGGCCGAGCGTCGTCACGACTTCGGGAAAGGTGTGCAGGACCCTTTGCGCTGCCAAGTCGAGCTCGCGCGCTTGCGCGAGCGAGATGCTCGGCGCACGCCGGATCGTCACGACGGCATCACCCTCGAAGATCCGCGGCACGAACTCGGCACCGCTGCGCGCGAACAGAAACCCGGTCACGCCCAGCGCGACGACCGCCACCGCAATGAACAGATAACGGAACTGAATGATGCGCGGCATGAAGTTCGTGTACAGCGTCGCGAGGCGATCCATCCAAGCCGGGCCGTGCGCAGCCTTCGGCGGCACGAGGAACGTGAGGACGGCTGGAAAGAACACGATCGCGTAGACCAGCGCGCCGAACAACGCGAGTGCCATCGTGAGCGCCATCGGGCGGAACATCTTGCCCTCGACACCCTCGAGCGTCAGCAGCGGCACGTACACGAGCATGATGATCGCGACTGCAAAGCCGACTGGGCGAGCCGCGAGCTTCGCCACGTCGGAATACGCGTGGGCGCGCGCAGCGCCGATCAGCTTGCGACCCGTCGTCGCTGCGATCACCGCTTCGAGCACGACGATCGGACCATCGACTAGAAACCCGAAGTCGATCGCACCGAGCGACATCAAGTCACCCGTCACCCCGAACGCGTGCATTCCGATCAGCGCGACCGACATCGCGGCGGGAATCCCGAGGACGACCGCGAGCGCGCCGCGCAACGTCCCGAGGAACAACGCCAGCACGACCATCACGATCGCGATGCCTTCCGCGAGGTTCGTCATGACTGTCTGCAAGGTGCGCCCGACGAAGTCCGAGCGATCGTAGATCACGTCGATGCTCACGCCGGTCGGCAACGACTTCCGGATCTCTTCGACCTTCGAACCGACCGCCGTCACGACCTCGCGGCTGTTCGACCCGAGCAGCATCATCACCGTGCCGCTGACGGCTTCACCCTCCCCCGCCCGCGTCACCGTGCCGTAGCGCAACGCCGAACCGATTTTCACTTCGGCGACGTGCCGGACGAGGACCGGCGACTTGCCCGGCTCCGCTCGAAGCGCGACATCGGCGATGTCCTGCTCGTCCTTCAACAATCCCTCGCCGCGCACCACGTACGACTCGGAGCCGCGGTCCATGTAGCCGCCGCCCGCGTTCTTGTTCGCGGCCTCGAGCGCGTCGACGACTTGGCTGAGCGTGATGCCTTGGGCGCCGAGGCGATCGCGATCCACGAGCACGTGGTACTGCTTGAGATCGCCGCCTTGCGTGTTGACTTCGATCACGCCGGCGACGCTGCGCAGCTTCGGCACGATCTCCCAGTCGAGCAACGTGCGCAGCTGCATCGGCGTGTGGTGGTTCGACCGCACGACGAACGTGTAGATCTCGCCGAGACCGCTCGAAATCGGCGCGAGCTCGGGCGTCGATGCGCCGTTTGGAAGCAAGTCTTCGATTCCGCGCAGGCGTTCGAGCACGAGCTGCCGCGCAGCCCAGGGGTCGGTGTCGTCGCTGAACACGACCGTGACCGATGTGACGCCACTGTCCGCCATGCTTCGAATCTCGATCGCCCCGGGCACGCCGTTCAGCGCGTTTTCGATCGGGATCGACACCGCGTTCTCCGCCTCGACCGCAGACAAGCCACCGGTGCGCGTGAGCACCGAGACTTGCACGGTCGAGACGTCCGGCATCGCGTCGATCGGCAGATGCGCTGCCGCGAAGCCACCGGCGGCGATCAACATGAAGAGCAGAGCGACGACCGCGCCGCGCGCCTGAATGGAGGCTACTACGATTCTTTCGAGCATGATTTAAAGCGATCGCAAGCGGAGTCTTCAGCGGAAGATTTCGGATTTCAGCGCGAACATGCCGCCGAGGACGATGCGATCGTTCTCGCGTAAACCTTCGTGAACGGCGATGCGCTCGGCATCTTCGGGACCGGTCATGACCGAGCGCGGCTCGACCGTGTTCTTGTCGTGCATCACGAACACCATCGACTTGCCGTCGATGCGCGTGACCGCCGCGCGCGGAATCGTCAACGCCTTTTGTGCGGCGGCGCTGGTGTCGATGCGCGCGACGACGGACTGGCCGGCGCGCAGCTCGCGCTTCTCGTTTGCGACGACGACGCGGATCGGCGCCGTGCGCGTGTCCACGTCGATGATCTCGCCGACGTGGTCGACTTTGCCCGCGATGACTTTGTCGTGCGCGCCACGCGTCGTGATCGCCACGTCGTTGCCGCGATGGACACCGTTCAGATCGCGCTCGAACACGTGCAGCTCGACCCACAGCGTGCTCAGCTCGGCAACCTCGAACAACGTTTGGGTCGGGTCGACGGTTTGGCCGAGCGCTGCGCTCGACGCGACGACCCGCCCGGCGATCGGACTGCGCAACACCAACAAGCCGAAATCGTCGTCCAGCGTGCCGCCGAGGGCTTCGACGGCGCGCTCAGCCGCGACGCGTTCGGCGCGGGCGGCCTCGTAGGTGGCTTGTGCGAACTCGGCGTCGCGCTGCGCTGTGACGCGTTGCTCCGCGAGGTGACGTTCACGTTTCATGTCGGCCTCGACCGCTTTTTCCTTCGCGCGCGCGGCAAGCACTGCCGCTTCGGCTCGACCGAGCTCTGCGCTTTCGATCTCGATCAGCGTGTCGCCGCGCTTCACCTCGTCGCCGAGGTACTTGAACACGCGCCGCACGCGACCTTGAATGCGCGCGCCGACCGCAGCGCGATGCCGCGGATCGTGAGTCAGCGTTCCGCCGACGGTCACGAACGGCGAGAGCTCGGACGGCGTCACCGCCTCGGTCGTGATGCCGGCGCGCTTTCCGAACGCTTCGGAAAAACGAATCAGCTCGCCATCGAGAACCGGTGCGTCGTTGCCGGCTTTCGGCTCGGCGGCGCGGGCGGGCTGCGCTTCGTCCGAGCGCACGAACACCCAACCGAACAAAACGATCGCCGCCGCTCCGAGCAGCGAGAACACGACGCGCGCACGTGCGCTCTGAGCCGAGCCTTTGCCGGGCTCCTCGGGTGATGTAGTTTGATCATGAGCGGTCATCGATCGATCCTCCAGTCCAACGTTCGAGCAACATTCGCTGTCGCCAAATTCTTTCGAGCACGCTGACGCGCGCGGCTTTCATGCGCACGAGACTCTGCGCTGCGGTAGTCAGTCGGAAGATGTCGAACCGACCGGCACGCCAGCCCGTCTCGACCAAACGCAGATGTTCTTCTGCGGCGGGTAAACCAGCCTGCGTGAGCACGCCGAGTTCTTCGCGGTGCGCCTCGTACGCGCCGTGAATCGCGCGCAACGCCAGGTCGAGCCGGCCGGCGGTGAAGTCGAAGCGATCGAGCTCGGTCTCGCGCTCGGCAGCGACGACCGCGCGCGGACCTTGGTTGCGCTGCGCGAACGGAAGCTCGACCGACAAGCCGGCGATTCCATACACGGGCGACGCGGGGGACGCATCGACGCCGAGACGTGCACCCAGCTTCGGGAACGCTTCCGTCTTCAGGCGATTGTCGGCGGCGGCGAGAAGCCCGAGCCGGGCGCGAATCGCCGCGAGGTCGGGCAGCTGCTCGCGCGAGCGCTTCACGAGCGACTCGATCGGCGCGATCGCAATCGGTTGTTCGATCGCGGTCGACAGCTGCAGCGGCGCCGCGACCGGAATCGCGACGAGGTAGCGCAACTCCATCTCACTCTGGCGGCGCTCCGCTTCGGCCGCATGCAGCTCCGCGCGAAACTCCGCGAGTTCCGACTTCGCGGAGCTCACGTCGATGTCGCTGCCGGCACCCGCGTTCAGGCGTTCGAGCGCCGCTGCGAGCACGCGTTCGCCGAGCTCGATCGCTTCTTTCGCGTGCGCAATGCGCAGCGCTGCAATGCGTTCCGCGACGTACGCCTGCTCTGCCGCGAGGCGAGCTTCGAGCTGCGCAATGCCACCCTCCGCGGTGGCCGAACGTGTGCGCGCGTCCGCTTCACGCTCGCGCGCGCCCGGCCCGCCGCCCACCTCGAAGGTGACGTCGAGCCCACCAGCAACACCGACCTCGCCTCGCGTATTCCGATCGAGGCCAGGCCGAGCGTCGAAAGAGACCGAGGGATTGACCGGCAGGATGACACCCGCACCGACCCGGGTCGCGGCGGCCTCCTTGATCCGACCGGCCGCTAGGCGGGCTTCCGGAGCAAGTCGAGCCGCACGCGACTGCGCTTCCTCGAGCGAGAGCACGACCGCACCGTCCGACTGACCTGCCGCCCTCAGCGGCAAGGTCGCAAGCGCGATGCCGAATCCGAAACACACCGAACGTGCGTTCATCGCTCGGGTCTCGCTGCCGAACGGGTGAGATCATGCGCAGCCACGAGCTGGCGGCGGAAACAAATTGAAACTTCCAAAGCGATCACGAGCTGCCCGGAGAGCAAGCTTCGTTCCTAAACGCAGGAGCCGTAGACACACGCTGAAATCCAGCGTGCTGCTACCAGCGGCGTAAAAGAATTGAACGCGGCGCCACCGCTGCGGTGAGATATTTGACGCGCGATCCGTGCACACTCCGTGCTGGAACCGCGCGTCATAGTTGCAAAACTGGAACTGCCGCGTTTCTTCGAAGCGACTAAGCGTCGCAGTCCTTGCAGAATTCGCGCCGTTGCAGGGAACAAGTCGCGAGCTAAGCTGGTTCCCACTTGCTAGCTAGCAACTAGCAAGCTCCTTGCACTACGCGGCTGGCGTGAAGTCCGCCGCTCACCGGGTTCCCCACCTCTGCGCCCCACGAAGACCGCATCGAAAGGCCCCGCGCCCATGAGAGGGCCGTCGAAGCTCGGGGTGCGGCTCGCGCTCGCGTTCATTCTTTCGAGCGCGGCGATGGCGGTGGTGTGCGTGATCGCGCTCGTCAGGCTCGTGAACGTGTCGCAGCAGACGAAGTCGGTCGTGACGCAGGAGGTCGACCTGCTGCGCGATGCCTCCGCGTTCGACGCGCTCCTTTACCAAAAGGGCTACGTCGGCGACTACATGCTGACGCGTGACCCGGTGTGGTTGCGCAAGCTCGAGGACACGCGCGCGAAGTTCGAGCTGTGGGTCAAACACCCGCTGCAGCTGCGGGACGCGAAGCAGCGCGAGATCCTCGACGAGATCATCCGCGAGAACGAAGCCTACGATCGCTCGCGTCGCGTCGCACTCGAGTTGTTCGCAGCGGGTCGGAGCGGCGAAGCGATCGCGATGATCCCGGGCTACCACCGGCACATCGATCGCCTCGTCGATCTCTCGCAGCAGTTCAGTCAGTACGCACGGCGTGAAACGGAGCGTTCACTCGTCACGGCTGAACGAACGATTCGGCTCTTGGCGTGGTCTCTCGTCGCCACGTGTTTGGTCGTCGCGCTCTCGAGCGTGACAGTCGGATTCTTGTGGGCGCGCCGGATCGCGCGGCCGATGTATCAGCTGCAACTGCAATTCGAGTCGGCGGCTGAACGCACGAAGATTCGGCTCGAGAACACGAGTGACGACGCAGCGCAGCTTTCGGATCAAATCGCCTCGCTCGTACAGAAAGCGGAAGAAGCCGATACCGCACTCGCCGAGCAGCGCCGCCGATTGATCCAGAGTCAAAAGATGGGCGCGATCGGTGAGCTCACGGCAAAGCTCGCGCACGAGATCCTGAACCCGCTCGCCGGGATGAAAGCTGCGGTTCAGCTGATGCGCATGCAAGCAGATGCGGGCGACTTGTCGGTCGACAGCGTTCGCCCGACCGCGGAAGCGCTGGAACGCGAGGTCACGCGCATCGAGCAGCTGATGCGGCGTTTGATCGGCTACGCGCGGCCCCTCGCACCGGAAGTCCACGCGACGCCCGTGCGCAGCTTTCTCGAGTCCGCCCGCGATGCGGTCCAGGCACAACTGCGGCAAGACCTGTGGAAGTTTCGTATTCAAGAGCAATCGGGTCTGCCCGAGCTCAACGTCGATCCATTGCTGATGACACAGGTCTTCGTGAATCTGTATCGCAACGCGGCCGAAGCGATGCCGAGCGGCGGCGCGATCGAGACGCGCGCGCTCGTGACCGAATCTCCTGGCCGGCGCGAGGTTCGGATCGAGGTCGCAGACGAGGGCACCGGCATGTCGGCGGAACAACTCGCGCACGCGTTTACGCCGTTTCGATCGAGCAAACCGAACGGCCACGGACTCGGGCTCGCGACTTCGCGCAACATCGTGGTCGAGCATGGCGGCACGCTCGAAGCCACGAACCGCACCGACAAGCCGGGTGCGATCTTCCGCGTCTCATTGCCGCTGGCGAGGTAGCTCATGCACGCGCACGTGATGGTCGTCGACGACGAGCCTTTGATCCGCCAGACGCTGACGGCGGCACTGAAGCGCGAAGGCTACGAAGTCAGCGCGGCATCGACCGTGGCCGAAGCTACTTCCGCATTTGCGCAGAATCGTCCGGATGCGGTCGTGGTCGACCTGATTTTAGGCGACGGGCACGGGCTCACCCTTCTCTCCCAGATGCGCAGCGAAGCGCCCGAGACGAAGTTTCTCGTGATCACGGCGCAAGGCTCGGTCGAAGAAGCGGTGCAAGCGATCAAGCTCGGCGCTTACGACTTCGTTCGCAAGCCTTTCGATCTCGCCGAAGTGATCGCCGGGCTTCGCAACGCACTGCACATGAGCTCGCTCGAGCAACGCGTCGAGTACTTTGCCAACCGCGATCGCGCGCGCCTCACGCCGCAAGAGATGGTCAGCGAGTCTCCGGCGATGCGGCGCCTGCTCGCCGAAGCGACCTTGATCGCGACGAACGACGTGCCGGTCGCGTTGATCGTCGGGGAGAGCGGCACTGGCAAACAGCTGATCGCACAAACCCTGCACGAGAGCTCCGCCGTGCGCGCAGGTGCGTTCGTCGAGCTCAACTGCTCGGCGATCCCTGAAACGCTCGTCGAGAGTGAGCTCTTCGGTCACGAACGCGGAGCGTTTTCCGACGCGCGTTCGCGCAAGCGCGGTCTCGTCGAAATCGCGGACGGTGGCACGCTCTTTCTCGACGAGATCGGCGACTTGAACATCTCGGCGCAAGCGAAGCTGCTGACGTTTCTCGAGCAGCGCAGCTTCCGGCGCCTCGGAAGCACGACCCTCAAGCGCGTGCAGACGCGCGTCGTCGCGGCCACCAATCGCGATCTCGCCGCGATGGTGAACGACAAGACGTTTCGCGAAGACCTCTGGTATCGCCTCAGCGGCATGACGTTGCGGATCCCACCGCTGCGCGATCGGCCGGAGGAGGTACCCGCACTCATTCACATGTTCTTACAGGAAGCGAACCGAACCTACGGCCGCCGTTGGCGGCAGGTAGCCGACCCGGCACGGCGTGTGCTCGAGCGCTATCGCTGGCCGGGCAACATTCGCGAGCTCAAGGCGACGGTTCACCGCGCCGCGCTCATGAACGATGCCGATACCTTGGAGCTCGTGCACTTGCCGGCCGAGCTGATCAGCGCAGCGCTCGCCGAACCAGAGCGGCCACAGAGAGCCGACGGCGACAACGTTTCCGGGCTCAATTCGGTCGCAACCCTGGCCGAAGTTGAAGCACTTCACATTCGGCGCGTGCTCGCGCTGTGCGGCGGCAACAAATCCGCGGCAGCGCAGTTGCTCGGAATCACCCGCCAAACACTCGCGAAAAAGTTGGGCTCCGACTGAGGCGCTGCTGTGGATCCAGATCGCGGCCTCGAGCCCGACCGAGTTCAGCGTGCCGGCGGACTAGACTGCGCCGCGGCGGCCGCGGGTGGCACGCTCGGACGCTGCGGTTTGTGCTGCCCGTTGACCCAGGTATTTGCGACTGCCTGCGCAGACGCCGTTCCGGGAAACGACAACACGCGTTCGCCAGCGCGGAACACCCAGAGCGCTCCGGGCTGACCTTTTTCCCACGTCTCGTCGCGCGTCAGCGGCTCGGTCGCGATCACGGCCATCCGCGCTTCGGGAACCTCGCGCATCACGTCGCCCAAGTTGACGCGCACGTCGGCGTCCACCAACGTCGCGGAGCCAAACGGCGGCTCTCGCAGGATGCACGACAGGTTGTCGCCGCATCGCGCGTACAAGCATTCGCCATCGGCGTACAAGAAGTTGAACACGCCGTCTTGTCCGAGTTCGTTGCCGAGCTCGTGAAGTGTCTTGCCCAGCTGATACGGATCGCTCGGATAGCGATCGCCGTACGCTGTGCGCAGCTCTTCGAGCAACACGCAAAACGCGTGTTCGCTATCGGTATCGCCGAGCGTGCTTTGCCACTTCAGCGGGCGTTCGCGGATCGACGGCAATGTGCCGTTGTGCGCAAACACGAGATGACGCCCGTGCAACACGCGCACGAACGGGTGCGTGTTCACGATCTTCGGCTCGCCGCGCGTCTTCTTTCGAATGTGCGCGATCGCCAAGCCGGTTTGAATCGGGTTCTCGCGCAAAAAACGTGCAAGTGGGCTCGAGAACGCCGGATGCGGCTCGAGAAACGTGCGCGCAAAGTAGCCTTCGTAGAGGGATAGACCCCAGCCATCCGCGTGCGGGCCCGTCTGTCCGCCGCGCAGCGCGAAACCGGTGAAAGAAAACACCAGATCAGCCGGCACGTTGGAAACCACGCCGAGCAACTCACACACGATACACCTCCATGCCGCTATCAGCGGCGACGATTCGAGTTCGATAAATTCGTTCAGGCGCTGTCGCACTCGAGCTCGAGCGACGTCAGCGACTCCGGATCGCGCCATGCGTGCACGGGTTGACCCGTGTGCACCTGCTCGACGTAATATGCGAGCATCTGACGCAATGCCTCGGCGCGATGGAGGCCCCTAGCCTCGAGCGCCGCAAGAGCACGGCTTTGCCACACCGCACCCGTAGTGCCCATATGCACGCGAGCGTTGATGATGCCAAGTGTATCGTCGACTTCTGCCACAGTCACACCGGCATCCAGCAAAGCATGACGCGCTTGTGACACGATCTCGGGGAGAAGGTCGCGCGCGAGCACCGATTCCGGCCGGCCGTTTTCACGCGGCCACGCGAGCTCGGCATCGAGCCCGAACTGCGCCGCGCGATAGAAGTTGCGCTCCGCGAGCGCGAACGGAAACGCCGGCAACAGCTCCAGCATGCGCGGTGCGTACGCGAGCATTCCGCCGAGCAGACACGCCGCGTTCGCGACCATATCGCGGACACTCGGTCCTGAAGGCAACGCACGCAACTCGATCCGCAAATGTCCTCCGCCTTCGGCATCGTACACCGGGCGGTTCCACTTCCAGACCGTGCCGTGATGCAGTCGCAACTCGGAAAGCTTCGGCACCCCACCCTGCGCGAGGCCCGCGAGTGGCAGCTCCGGGCTGCACACCGGTAAGACCGGCTCGTACAGCGCGACACTTTCACGGAACAGCTCAGCCGCACCTTCGCGCACCCAACCGCTGCCAAATCCGGTGCGTCCGGGCGCTTGCCAGTCGTTGTCGTCGTCGACAGGCCGGTCGTCTCCGGCCTGTTGGAACAACGCGACACGCGTCTCTTCCCACAGCCGGTGCTCGAGGAACGTCGGTGAGTTGCCGGACACAGCGAGCACCGGTGCCGTCAGCATCATCGCTGCGTTGAACATGCGTGCGAACTCTTCCGGAGCGGTGCGCACATGTAGTTGAAACGCCAAGTTCGCGCCCTCGAGTGCGATGTCCTCCGAGATCAGCTCGAGCGTATCTTCGCCTTCGATGCGAACCGTGAACGGCCCCTTGCGCAAGCGACGCAACCCGGCCGCGAGCGCGCGGTAGCGCGGGCGATCAGTGATCGAGCCGCTCGAAAAGTCGTCCGGGCGGAACGTCGGCAAGATGCTGATTGGCACCGAGCGCGCACCGCGCGCAACCGCTTGGCGTTCGATGTCGTCGATCGTGCGCACGAGGTGATCCTCGAGCGCCGTAAACGGGCGACCCGCGAGCCGAACCGGCGGTGTGTTGAGCTCGATGCTGAACGCGCCGAGCTCGGGGGTGATCAGCGGATTTTTCGCCGCGCTCTCCACCTGTTCGTTGACCGGGAACGGACGACCCTGGCCATCGATCAGGAACAGCTCGAGCTCGGCGCCGATCGTGCGATCGCCGATCCCGAACCCTGGCCGATCGAGAACATGGTCGAGTGCCGTCAGCGCGTCCTGGAGACGTGCCTTGAAACGGCGATGGTCCTCCGCCGTGAAGTGCTCTTGATCGATTTCGATGCCCAAGGTGACTGGGTACAAAGCACGGCGCATGCCGGTCGTCAGGCAAGTAAAAAGCTTCACGATTCGAGGAGTTTGGGAATTTCGGGCGGCGCCGTGTGGCGATGCAGGCTCGGGCTGCGACCCATGTGGCGCATCCGTGCCTCAGTGAATCGCTCCGGTCCCGGGCGATGGAGACGGGAACCCCACACTGATCTACAGTCCCCTGCACCCCCTGGAGACCCATCGTGAAAGACGCATTCATCTGTGACGCCATCCGCACGCCGATCGGCCGCTACGCCGGTGTACTGTCCTCCGTTCGCGCCGACGACCTGGGCGCGATTCCGATCAAGGCCCTGCGCGAGCGCAATCCGAAGCTCGATTTCAGCGCGATCGACGACGTGATCTTCGGCTGTGCGAATCAAGCCGGCGAGGACAACCGCAACGTGGCGCGCATGTCGAGCTTGCTCGCGGGCTTGCCTGCCGAAGTTCCGGGCACGACGGTGAATCGTTTGTGCGGCTCGGGCATGGACGCAGTCAGCATCGCTGCGCGTGCGATCAAGAGCGGCGAAGTCGATCTGATCATTGCGGGCGGCGTGGAATCCATGTCGCGCGCGCCGTTCGTCATGGGCAAGGCGACGACCGCGTTCAGCCGCAACGCCGAGATCTTCGACACGACGATCGGTTGGCGCTTCGTGAATGCGTTGATGAAGAGCCAATACGGCGTGGACTCGATGCCCGAGACCGCGGAAAACGTCGCCGAAGAATACAAGATCGCACGCGACGCGCAGGACAAGTTCGCGGTCGCGAGCCAGAAGAAGGCTGTCGCAGCGCAAGAGCGCGGTTGGCTCGCCGAAGAGATCGTCGCGGTGCCGGTGCAACGCGGCAAGAACGAAGTCGTGCAAGTCGACAAGGACGAGCATCCGCGCGGCGACACCACGCTCGAAGCACTCGCGAAGCTGTCGACACCGTTTCGCAAGCCGGGAACGGTCACGGCGGGCAATGCGTCGGGCGTAAACGACGGTGCGTGCGCGCTCCTGCTCGCGTCGGAAGCCGCAGTGAAGCGTTATGGCCTGACGCCGCGTGCACGCGTCGTCGCGGCTGCGGTCGCAGGTGTTCCTCCGCGCGTGATGGGCATCGGCCCGGCGCCGGCGACAAAGAAGCTGCTCGACAAGACTGGCATCAGTCTCGACCGCATCGACATCATCGAGCTGAACGAAGCCTTCGCGGCGCAAGGTTTGGCCGTGACGCGGACACTCGGGCTCTCGGACGAAGACCCGCGTGTGAATCCGCAAGGCGGCGCGATCGCACTCGGGCATCCGCTCGGCATGAGCGGCGCGCGCTTGGTCACCACTGCGATGTATCAGCTGCAGCGCAACAAGCAGAAGCTCGCGCTCTGCACGATGTGTATCGGCGTGGGCCAGGGCATCGCGATCTTGATCGAACGCGTCTGAGTTGCAGCGCACGACGAGTCAGGGAAGTCGGCCGCTGCGATCAGCGGCCGACCTCGCAACCGCCGTAACTTCAGGCCTTCACTGGCCGAGGTGCTCGCGCAAGATGCGCAGCATGCGGCGAAGCGGCTCCGCGGCGCCCCAGAGCAACTGGTCGCCGACTGTGAACGCGCCGAGGTAGGTCGGCCCCAGGTTCAGCTTGTGAACACGGCCGACCGGGATGTCGAGCCTGCCGCTGACGGCTGCAGGCGACAAGCTGCGCTCGGTCGCTTCGCGCTGGTTCGGCACGAGCTTCACCCACTCGTTCGCTTCCGCGATCAAGCCTTCGATCGCGGGCAACGGTACGTCGCGGTTCAACTTGACCGTGACGCCCTGGGAGTGACAGCGCATCGCGCCGACGCGTACGCAGATGCCGTCGATCGGAATCGGCTGCTTGGATCCGAGGATCTTGTTCGCCTCGGCAAACGCCTTCCACTCTTCCTTCGTCTGACCGTTCTCGACTGGTTTGTCGATCCACGGAATCAAGCTGCCTGCGAGCGGCACTCCGAAGTTCTCTTTCGGAAAGGACGCGCTCCGCAGCGTCTCGCTGACGCGCGTGTCGAGTGCGAGGGCGGTGGACGCCGGATCATCGAGGAGCGAACGCGCCGCATCGGAGACTGCACCCATCTGCAGAATGAGCTCACGCATGTTGCTCGCGCCCGCGCCGGACGCAGCTTGGTAGGTCATGCTGGTGACCCACTCGACGAGGCCGGCTTTGAACAAGCCGTGCATGCCCATCAGCATCAAGCTCACGGTGCAGTTCGGGCCGACGTACGTCTTCACGCCGTCTTTCAGGCCCTGCTTGATGACATCGAGGTTGACCGGGTCGAGGATCAACACGGAGTCCGACGCCATCCGCAGCGTCGACGCCGCGTCGATGAAGTAGCCCTTGTAGCCCTCGCTGCGGAGCTTCCCGATCACGTCGCTCGTGTACGCGCCGCCCTGGCACGAGATCAAAACGTCGTGCTGCGCGAGCTTCTTCGTGTCATGCGCATCGTGCAGGTCGTACTTGCGACCCGAGATCTCAGGCCCCTTACCGCCGACGTCCGACGTGGAAAAGAACGTGGACTCGATTCCGTCGAAGTCCTTGTTCTCACGCATCCGGTCCATCAGAACCGAGCCCACCATCCCGCGCCAACCGATGAAACCCACTCTCAGCACGATCCGCTCCTCGTCGTGGGTGGAACGCATCCACCCGATGTACCCGCAGTATTGCGAGCTTTTCGAGAATACCCCGAAACCGCCCGCGCGGCAGGGCTTGTCACGCAGCCGCAGGCCGGTCAAGCGCCGAGGGACTCAGCGGCGGGGTGCTAGCGCTTCGAGCGCAGCGATATCGGGCCCCGGCTGGCCGTCCGGCCGCAGCGGCTGGATGCACACATGGTCGGCGCCCGCTTCGAAATGGGCCTCCACGCGCGCGCGAATCGCCGCGTCGTCCCCCCACGCGATCAGCGCGTCCACGAGCCGGTCGCTCCCCCCATTTTCGAAGTCAGTGTCGCCAAACCCGAAGTCGCGGAGGTTGCGCTGGTAGTTGGGTAGCCGCGTGTACACCTTGAGCGCTGCGCGACCCACGCTGCGCGCGCGATCCGGATCGGCCTCGCGGAGCACCTTCTGCTCGGGGCACAACCAGGCTTCGGGTCCGAGCAGCTTTCGCGCGCGCTTCGTATGCTCCGGTGGAACCAGGTACGGATGCGCGCCGCGCGCACGACTCGCCGCGAGCCTCAGCATCGGTTGGCGAAGTGCCGCGAGCAGGATCGGCGCAACTTCAGCCGGCGCTTTCGCCAAGTAGATCGCCTTCTCCATCGCTTGGAGATAGTCGTGCATCGCGGGC
>Ga0193753_10001915_pt1 | contig 17149 bp, 14 predicted proteins | sample H1c2metaG_FD_144925 | JGI IMG/M metagenome (GOLD analysis project Ga0193753, IMG submission 144925) | Soil microbial communities from a riparian zone of the East river system, Colorado, United States - H1c2 | ecosystem: Environmental > Terrestrial > Soil > Riparian zone | place: USA: East... | reverse complement strand
CAATGATGTCGTCCGTTTTCATGCCGGCCTTCCCAGCCGGCCCGCTCGGCGCAACATCTTCGACCAACACTCCATGATCGAGCCCAAAGGCCTCGAGCGTATCCGCTTGGCCCGGTCCCTGCGACCATTTCACGCCGATCGATCCGCGCACCACGCGGCCCTGCCGGATGATGTCGTTGTAGACTTTCACGGCGGCGTTCGCCGGCAAAGCGAAGCCGATGCCTTCATACGAACCGCTCCGCGTCGCGATCATCGTGTTTACGCCGATCACTTCGCCGCGGGTGTTCAGCAGCGGGCCTCCACTATTGCCGGGATTGATAGCGGCATCCGTCTGCAGAAAGTTCTGAAACTGCCGCGCGCCCGGCAAGTCGCGATAGGTGCGCTCCGCGCTCACAATGCCGGCCGTCACGGTAGCTTGTAGTCCAAATGGAGAACCGATCGCGATCACCCAGTCTCCGACTTGCACGCTGTCGGAATTTCCCATTTGCACGGGAACCAGCGGATGTTTGACGTCGATCTTAAGTACCGCCAAATCCGTCTCGGAGTCTACCCCGACCACGTGCGCCCGGTACTCCAGTTCATCGCCCAGTAATCTGACCTTGATACGGTCCGCGTTTTCGACTACGTGCTGGTTCGTAATCAGGTAGCCGTTCTTGTCGACGATGAATCCGGTGCCGGAGCCTTCGGTGCGGAACGAATGCGGCTCCTGGCCGCCAAAAAAGCGCCGGAAGGCGTCCGATGATGGATCCTGCTGGCTCGAATTGTCGTCCTCGCTCGGCTCCGCGCGGTGCGTGCTCTTGCCAGGCTTGGCCAGGTAGTCGGATTCGATATACACTACCGACGGTTCCACGCGCTTGGTCAATCGTGTGAACTCGTTCGTGATCGGAACGGCTGGCGGCGTGGTCAGGGGTGTCGCATCCGGCGCCACGGCGGAATTCTGCCGCTCTGCCTGTACGCCGGTGTTGACGAGCGTGCCGATGACGATGCCCACACCCAGTGTGGCTAGTAGCAGCGTGAAGCCCAACAGCTTTTGCTGCTTCATCTTTTCTAGGAACGAGGTCAATCGAGAACCCTCTTTAACGACTGTAGTTCCAGTATAGAAGCTTTACTCGCACAGCAAGCGCCGCGACGGTTTTATTTCCACCGTTACGATTCCAGCCAGTATCAACGCGCCTCCCACGACCGCCGCCGCGGTGAGCCGTTCGCCGCCGACCAGGACCGCCGTCCCGAGCGCGACCACCGGCTCGAGCGCAAAGATTAAAGCGGTACGCGTAGGCGTCGTGAACTGCTGTGCCCAGGTCTGGGTGGCGAACGCAACGGCAGTTCCTAAGATGGCCGTCACCAGCAGTGCGGTCACGACGGGACGGCTCCAGACAATTCTGGGCGCCTCAATCGACATGGAGAGCGAAGACAAGATAGCCGAACACACGATCTGGCCGACCGCCACGGCTTCAAAGCGCTCCCGCTGCGAGTAGTATCCGAGTACGAGCAGATGGCATGCAAACGTGATAGCGCAGCCTACGGTGAGCAGATCGCCGCGATTGAAATGGCTGAGCGAAAAGCCGCCGTCGGCAGTGGGAATAGTGAGCATCGCCAGGCCGGCCGCGGCCACACCGACTCCCAACAGTTCCCTCGCCTGCGGCCATCTTCGAAATACCGCGGCCCCGATCACCGGCACCAAGACAATATTCAGGCCGGTAAGAAATCCGGAATTGCCCGCGGTCGTGTACCGAAGGCCAAACGTTTGCAGAATGTAGCCCAGGCACAAGAAAGCGCCGGCCACTGCCCCGCCGCGTAGGCCGCGCCAGAGCTCGCCCACAGGCATCCTTCGAAATGCCGGCAGGAACAGCGCCAACATGCACAGGCTGGCGAGCCCAAATCGCAGGGCTAGAAAATACATCGTGGAAACTTCCTGAAGCGCCTCCTTGACCATCACGAAGGTGGCTCCCCATACGAACGCCACCAACGTCAAGGCGAGATCCGCGCGCCAGCGTGCGGTCCCGCTAGTCACGAAGTTTGAAATTCCGAGCTCGCCAGTGCAGCCAGGACCAGCAAAATACGCTTCAGGCCGATTTCCCGCCTGTCCGGCTGATACCACTCTTGGGGCGTGTGCGCGCCGCCGCCTTGTCCACCCGCGCCGATGGAAATCGCCGGCATTCCGAGAGACAGCGGAACGTTGGCGTCGGTCGACGCGCAATCCACGCGCGCACGGATGTGCAGATAGGAGTCGACCGCCTCGATCGTTCGCAGCAGCGCCGATTGCTCCGGCAGCTTGCCGCCCGGCCGCGATCCCAATTCCTTGATCTTGGCGTTGAGGCGTTCGCCGTTCCCGGTCCGATTCGAATGCTGCAGGCTGCGTTCTACCGCCGGCGTGAGCAGCGACGCGATCTCTTCGAGCAGCGCCGGGTCTTCCGAGCGCAGATCGAGCTTGGCGCGCGAGCTGGATGGAATCGAGTTGACGCTCGCGCCGCCCTCGATGATTCCAAAGTTGTACGAGCAGCGCGCTCTGCGCTCGCCTATCAGGTGCGCATCCGCCGCTTCGAGAAATGAACTGACGACTTCGCTAATTGCATGTACCGGATTGGGTATACCCGAATCGTTCCAGCTGTGGCCACCCGGCCCGGCGAAGCTGATCTCAAATCTTCGGCTTGCCAAAGCCTGCGCTGTAACGTGATCCGTCGACGGTCCATCCAGTACGATGAATGCTTTCGTGCGTCCCGGCGGCAAACCGTGTTGACACAGATACCGCATCCCGCTCAAGTTTCCTTCACCCTCTTCGCCGACGTTCGCTACTAACAAGACCGCCGAGCGAAGGTCATCCAAATCGGGCGATTCCGCGAGCACGCGCGCCAACGCAAGTAGTGCCGCCAAACCGGCGCCGTTGTCCGAGACGCCCGGTCCCATCAACCGGCTATCGGCGGCGTAGTAAATGTCCTCGGGGCGCGTGGGCGCGAGCACCGTATCGAGATGCGCCGATACCACCAGCCCGCGCACGCCCTCCGCACCGAATTGGGCCCGGACATTTCCCGCCCGATCGAGCGTCGCATCCCAGCCCAGAGCGCTCAGGCGTTCGCGAAACCACTCCGCCCGCTGCTGCTCAAAGAACGTAGGGGCGGCAATACGGCACAGTTCAAAATGCTGTTCGCTGATCCAGAGCCGCTCGCGCGAAAACCAAGTTTGCGCGGCCGCCAGTGGTTTGCGCTCGGCCAATTTGGCAATCTGGCCGCTGTGCGCGAAGAGCCCGCTGGAGCGCCGAAGGAGCGTTTTGGGTTGTGTTGCCACGCTAGCTGTAGTTTACTGTGGCGGCGCTGTGCGTTGCGTAGCGTAGAACTGCCGCAGCCAGTCAAAAGCCATCAAGACGTCGCCCTGCGCGAGTGTATGCCCGGCATTTTCCCAGTGCAGTGTCACCTCCGCATCTGCCGAACGAAAAATATTTGCCAGGTCCGCGATTTCGTCGGTCTGCACGATCGGATCGTCCAGACCACCTAGCAGCAGGATCGGCTTTCGGCGCAGATCGGGAACCGGCTCCGGCATAAACGGCGCCATGCCGCGTAGCAGAATAACCCCGGCACAGGTATCCGGATGGCGCAGTACCAGGCTCGCGGCAAGGATCGCTCCGTTCGACACGCCCACCGTGACCAGCCGGTTGGTTACCAATGAATAGGTTTGGGAAGCGGACGCGATAAAACTCCTCAGCTCCGTGGTGCAAAATTCCAAATCTTGCTGATCGACGACTCCCTTTTCCAGCCGTCGAAAAAAACTGGCCATGCCGTGCTCGAGAACTTTGCCGCGCGGGCTCAACAGCGCCGCTCCCGGCGCAATCGCTCTCCCCAGCGGCAGCAACGTATTCTCATCGCCGCCGGTGCCATGCAGGAGCAACAACGCGGGCGCCGCCGGATTCGTCGCCGGTTCCAAGCGATGCGTAAATCCGGCATCTTGCTTCAGGTCCAGACTTTCTCCTTCATCAGACTGCGCAGCAATTCTCCGGCGGGTTCCCATTCTCCGATCGCCGGATACAACAGCATCGCCTTTTGCGCGGTTCGCTCCGAGCCATCTACGGCGGCCGCAATCAGCGCATGCTCGTATGCCTTCACCGACAGAACCAGCCCGCGCACCGCTTCCGGCAAGCTGCCACGCGATTCCGGCATAATACCTCGATTCGAGATCGAGCAGGCCGTCTCCACGATGTCATCGTCCGGCAAATCGTCGATCGCACCGCGATTTCGCACATTCACGACTACCCGCTTGGGCTCCGGCTGGCAAAGCGCCTCGATCACTTCAAGCGCGATGCGATGGTAGCCGGTGGCCGCTCGGAACGGGTCTTCCTGCAACCCTTCGCCGTGAAAAGCCGAACCCGCGCTCGCTTCGAGCTTCATGTAAGAGCCGGAGCGCTGGTTCAAGTAATCGACGTAAGCCTGATACGCCGCCGCGCCGTTTCCCGCCGCGAGATATTCGGTCAATACACGCATCAGCGCCTCGTTCAACCGGATGACTTCCTCGCCGCGCGTGGCGCCCGCCGCCAATTGGTTCTTGAGCGCTCTCCGCCGCGAGTAATAAAAGAAAAGGTATTCGGTAGGAAACAGGCCCAGGGCCCGTATCAGCGCGGGCTCGAACAGCGCGGCGGAGTAGAGGCTCCGTAGAGCGTCATCGTTCGCTAGAAGCTCGGCTGTCTTGTCCTCTCCGCGATGCCAGACGCGCGTCACCCATCCCAGATGATTCAGTCCTACATAGTCACAGCGAATTTCTTCCGGCGGAAATCCGAGCGCGAGCGCGATGCGATGGAACAATTCCGTCGGCGTGTCGCAAATTCCCACGATTTTCGTTCCGGTGTGCGCGGAAATCGCCTGCGTGATAACGCCCGCCGGATTAGTGAAGTTCACGATCCACGCCGCCGGACTGAGCCGTTCCACCAGCCGCGCTTGTTCCAGCGCAACTGGAATCGTGCGCAGCGCCATCGCCACTCCACCTGGCCCGGTGGTCTCCTGTCCAGGGTAGCCATGCTCGATCGCGGTTCGTTCGTCGTTCGCCCGGCTTCGAATGCCGCCTACACGCACGCTGTTCAGCACGAAAGCCGCTCCTCCGACCGCTTCCTCCGCCGAGCGCGCCACCCGCACGCGCAAGCGCCCGTCGTTACGCGCCACTACTTCTTTGCTCAAAGCGGCCATGATCCGGAGACGCTCGTTGTCGGTGTCGTAGAGCCACAGTTCTTCGACGTCGATTTTCTGTGCCGATTCGTTGATGCCGAAAACGACCATCGGCGTGCGCACGCCGCCGCCGCCGATTAGAGCTATTTTCTGACTCACAATTCCTCTCTTGACGGTAGTCCGGCCAGCGCTCCCGCGGCTCGCGTAGAGAGCGTCCCGCACTGTACCCCGCGCCGCAACCAAACCGCCGCGTCGCCGCCGTCGAGAAACCCGTCCAGAAACCCTGCGTCGAATGCGTCGCCCGCTCCCGTACTATCCACAATCGCTGCCGTGGGCGCGGAAGCAGTGAGCAGCCGCCCTTGATAGAGCATCGCCGCACCCTTCGACCCCAGCTTCAAGACGGTGCCGCTTCCGAGTTGCTGCAATATATCCACCGGCTTCGCGAGGCCAGTCATCCAAGCCCCCTCCTTCTCGTTAGGGAAAAACCAATCCACCATCTTGAGTAGCATCGCCGCTTCCGGCGCTCGCAGCCATTCCGGATGCCATCCGGTATCGAGCGAAATCGTACATCCGGCGGCGTGCAGCTCCGCAAAAAGCGCCGCCGCGGTCTCCCATGAAATAGGGCAGGCAAAATGCACGTGTCTCGCTTCTGCCAGCGCCTCGACTAAAGCGCGCGATTGTAATCGTTCCGGAAGCTCTCGATTCGCGCCCGGAAAAGTGAAAAACGTTCTATCCTCGGCGGTCGAGACGCCCACCGTGACGCCCGACGCTCCCTCGACCGGAACTAAATCGTCGCCGATTACTCCAAAGGCCGACAGTCGCGCCCGCAGCCAAGCTTCGTCGTCGCTGCCCACGCATCCGTATATGGCCGTCTTGCGGCCGAGCTTCGCCAGCGCGCAAGCGGTGTTCGCCGTACCTCCGCCGATTTCGCGCACATACTGATCGCAGTAAATTTCCTCGCCTAGCGTGGGCCAGCGCGTGAATCCGTGCAAAATATGATCTACAAAAATCTCGCCGACCACCGCGGCGTCCAGACGCTTACTCATGCCTTTTCGAACGGCCACTCGCTGCGGTGCTTCGCCCACCCAAAATAGGCGATCGTGCCGGCAATCGCCAGCAGAAATCCGCTGCCTACAAATTTCCAGCCGGCCGCCGCCAGGATATAGATCCAGCCGCCCATCGCAAGCACCGCCGGCAAAGGAAAGAACGGCATATTGTAGGGCCGATCCGCCTGCTTGGTGCTGCGCCGCAGCAGGATCACCGCCACACACTGCGCCACGAATTGCAGCATGATCTGGAACACCATCATGTAACTGATCAGGTCCGTAAGACTCAGCAGGCACGCCACCGCCGATCCAACTCCCATCATCACGACCGAAAAAGCTGGGAAATGTTTCGTCGGGTGTACGTAAGCAAAGATCGGGAAAAAGCGTTTATCCACTGCTGCCGCATAAGGTATGCGCGAGTAACCGAGCAGAATCGCAAACACCGAAGCGAACGCCGCCCACAAGATCAGGGCCGCGACGATCTTCCCACTCGTTGGCCCGTAGATCCCTTCGACAAATTCGGCTACCACGGCTTTTGAATGCATAGCCTGCTGCCAAGGAATCACACCAATGATCGAAACATTCATCATCAGATAGACCACGCCTAGGACGCCGATCGAGATCAGGATCGAACGTGGAATCGTCCGTTGCGGCTCGCGCACTTCTTCGCCGAACAGGCAAACGTTGTAATATCCGCCGAAATCGTAAAGCGCGATCAGCGTGGCCCCGCCCAGCCCATAGAAGAATGGCCGCGAAAGATGAAATGCGTTCGGTGGAAAATTGAAGGCGCGGTGCGCGTCGAAATGAGTCACTCCGGCGATCAAGATCCAAAGCGTAGTCGCCATGACCACTCCCCACATAGTCAGCGACAAAAAACTAATCGACTTGATGTTGCGATAAAGCAGCGCCGTGTTCAGCAGGCACACGCCCGCCGCCACGCAGATCGCCTTCCAGCCAATCAGCGATGGAATCAGATACTTCGCATAATCCGCCAGCCCCACCGCGCCCGACGCGATCGAAATCGGGCCGATCGCGATGGCCTGCCATAGAAACAGAAAGCTGACAAGTCGCCCAAATTTGCGTGGCCCGAACGCTTCGAGCAGATAGTAATAAGGGCCGCCCGAGCGCGGCATGGCGGCGCCCAGTTCCGCCCACACCATGCCATCGCAAACCGCAATCAACGCGCCGGCAATCCAGCCGAGTATCACTTGAGGACCGCCCATCGCCGCGAGCGCCAGCGGAATGGTGATGAAGGGCCCTACGCCAACCATGTTGATCATGTTGGCGGAGGTTGCCCCCCAAAGCCCCATCCCCTTGTCGAGGCGGCTAGCTGGCTGCCGTTGAATTGTCTGCAAACTCTTAGCTCGAGAAATGCCCGCTCAGCCACTGATAGCTCTGCCGCAAGCTATCGAGCGGAGAACCGGAGGTCTGATCTTGTTCCACGAAATAATGCCGGACCGCGGATTTCTTCGCTGTCGCGAGCACTGCTGCAATATCGATCGTTCCATTGCCGATCTCACGGAACGTGTCAGGCGTCACTTTCTCGTTGTACTGCACTGCTTGCCCGCTTTTCTTGTCCTTGAGGTGAAGCAGAGGAATGCGGCCGGAGTATTTCTTCAGCACCGCCACCGGGTCATGTCCCGCCACGCTAACCCAGAAAATATCGAGCTCGAGCGAAGCGAGATCTTTGTGAGTTTCGCGCATCATGATCTCGATCCCCGTCGTCCCGGCGAGCGGCTCGAACTCGAACGCGTGATTGTGATAACAGAGCTTCAAGCCGGCGGCATTTGCCTTCTCGCCGGATTTGTTCAGCGTCTCGGCCAGCTTTTTGAAAGTGTCCACGCCGCCGCGTTGTGCCGGAGGAATATACGGCAACACCACGTAGTCGAATCCAAATTTCTTCACTTCGCCGAATGCGTCGTCCAGTTTGCTGCCCCCTTCCATAAAGAGTGCCGTATCCACATGCACGCTCACCGGTTTCAGGCCGCTATCCTTCAATGCGGGCCCGATGGCTCCGAGCGACGCAAACACCGCCTCAACTTCTTTGTAGCCCATCTCCTGTATGGACTTCAAAACCTGCGCCGGATTATTCGTAATGATGCTTCGAACCGTGTACAGCTCAACTCCAAGATTGGCTGCGCGCAACGGCTCTCTCGCAAAACCAATCATAGAAACTGGCAGAAGGCCGGCTGTGCGAGCGAGGAAGCTACGCCGGGAGTGTTGTGGCATGGAACCTATCCTATCGTTCCCCGTTGTTATTGCAGAGCTGCGACCGTTACCCAGTCCCCGGTAAATCCGCGGTTCAGGTGTAAATGCTTGGCATAGAGAATAATGGTTCCCCGCCGTATCGCCCGGCTCACCTCTTCCGGCAGATTTTCTCCGAATAGAAAATACAGCTTGTCCGCTTCCTTGCCCGTCGGCTTATGTAGGGCGCGCAGCGAATAGACTTGGCCGTCGGCGGTCAACTGCTCGAATTCGATTTTCAGGTAGTAGTGAACGGCCGGTTCGTAGTGCGTGGCAAGTTCCGCAATTACCCCGCGCACGGTCGCGTTTCGCCAAGGTCCCTCGACAACTCCCTCCACCGGATCGCCGGTAAACGATGTGCGATCGTCGATGGGCGTGGTCAACTGAATATGCAGAATTTTGCCAGGGCCCATTTTCTGCTTCTCGGCCGGATTTGGCGCCGCCGCTTTCGAGGGCTGTCCGCTCGCGTCGAATACCAGCGTCGATTCTCCTTTGAATTCTCGGCACTCGGAATAGGCGCCCCGGCTCTCGGTAAACAAGCTTGGCGTTCGATTGCCGATGCTCAAAAGAAAACCCGAAGGAATCAGCGAATCTCCGCCTGAAATGCGCGCGATCTGATAACGCACCTGCGACTCCGCAAAGCAAATGTCTGACCCTTCCGGAAAGTCATTGCCCGTGACCACCAGATCTTTCAATTGGAAGCTCGCGGCATCGGCGCTGAAGGTGCCGTGAAACGGTATGCGCGCATATCCGTTGCGCGTCGGCGTCTGATACTTCGAATTCGGGAGTGATACCTCGTACTGGAAGTTATAACTGTTGTTCGATGCGCCGACATAGGAAATCGAAATGTTCGGCTGCAAAAAGATGTTCATCAGATAGCCGACAAAACCGCCCGAGGAAATGGGCCCGCTCCGGACAACGTCGGCGACAGACGTGGAAGTGAAATTATTTTCGCCGTGCCAGGAATAAATCTCCGATTGGCTGGAAACCGCCACATCGAGCCGCAAACGATCCCGCAAATAAGGTTTCGAAGCGCCCGCCGGTGCGCGGCCGCACGCCCCTCCCGCCGCCGGAAGAACATAGAAGCTGCGCTCCACCGTTTCCACGCAACTGTAGTTCGCCGATCGCGAGATTTGTGCCGCGACATTGTGCCGAATACGGCCCAGAATCTCAGCCGGCTCTTGCGCCGCGGCAGACGCGCAGATCAGCAAACAAAGCGTCGCCCTCATTCTGCTTTCCCCAATGCCGCTTCATGCCGTTGAAACATCCGCAGCGCAATCGCGGCGGCAAGCGCGAGCGCCAGCGCGCCAAATCCCGCTTGCCACCCGTGATGTTTCAAATAGGCAAACGCCTCGTGCCCATACTGGCGCCCTAGATAGGCTAGCGCGGCATAACGAATAGCTCTCGCCGTCAGAACCGCGATCGTGAAGTATCCCCAGCGCACCTGCAGCGCCCCCGCGCAAAAAACCGGAATCTTCATCGGCAAGGGAAAGGGCGAGATGGCGGGAATGAATACGGTAATCAAACCGTAGCGCTGGAACCACAAATGCATGCGCGCTCCCGTGCGGCTCGTGACGTGCCGCATGAGCAGCACCTCGCCGCCTTTCCGCGCGATAAAAAACAGCACAAGGCTTCCGGCGAGCGACCCGATCACCGCGCAACACGCCGCCCAGTACGCTTGTTGCGGCTCGTTCGCTGCGATGGCGAGCAGCAAGGCATCCACGCCGCCTACGATCGGAACACCGGCCGAATCGAGTAAACCCATCAACAGCAGCCCTTGCGGTCCCCAACCGAGCAGCACGCCAGTGAGCGTTTGAAAGAAGGATTTCAGCGCTCCCCCAGCTTAGCGAACAAACCCTCTTCATCCAAGATCGGAATTTCCAGCTTGCGCGCTTTGTCGAGCTTCGATCCGGCATCCTCGCCCGCAACCACAAACCTCGTTTTTCCGCTGACCGAGCCCGCCACCTTTCCGCCCGCGGCCTCAATGCGTTCTTTAGCCTCTTCGCGCGAAAGCGTTGGCAGTGTGCCCGTGAGCACGAACGTCAACCCGCTTAGCGCTCCCTTTTTCTCGACCTGTTTGGGTCCGGTGAATTGTAAACCGGCGGCACGCAACTCTTCGAGCAACTTCCGGTTACGCTGCTCGGCAAAAAACTGGCAGATCGAATCCGACACCTTAGGCCCGATCTCATTCACTTCCTGCAACGTCTCAGCCGCAGCTTTGGCAATCTCGTCGAGATCTCCGAAATGTCCGGCTAGAAATTGCGCCGTCCGCTCACCGACGAAAGGAATGCCTAAGCCGTTCAGCACCCGCGCCATCGGCTGCTTCCGCGATGCGTCGATATTCTGGATGACCTTCACCGCCGACTTCTTGCCCATGCGATCGAGGCTTTCTAGTTGCTCGGCGGTCAAGCGGTAGAGATCGGCCACGGTATGGACGATCTTCTTCTCTAGAAGCTGATCGACTAAGGCATCGCCCATGCCATCGATATCCATCACGCCGCGCGAAGCAAAATGGAGCAGCGATTCCCGCAGCCGCGCCGGGCAATTCGTATTTACACAGCGGCTTGCCGCTTCGCCCGGCTCTCGCACCACGTGGCCGTGGCACACCGGACAGTGTTTCGGCACGAGAAACGGAGTACGGTGCGCGCCCTGTTCCACGACCCGCACAATCTTCGGAATCACGTCGCCGCTTCGCTCGACCAGCACGGTATCGCCGATCTCGACGCCCAGCCGCGCGATCTCGTCTTCGTTGTGCAGCGTCGCGCGCGACACCGTCACTCCGGCGAGCGCCACCGGTTTCAGATACGCCACCGGCGTCAACGCGCCCGTGCGCCCTACCTGCACTTCAATTCCCTCGAGCACGGTGGTCGCTTGCCGCGCCGCATACTTGAAAGCAATCGCCCAGCGCGGCGCTTTCGCGGTCCAGCCAAGCTTCTGCTGCTGCGCTATCGAATCGATTTTCGCGACCACGCCATCGGTCTCATAGGGCAGGGAATCGCGCTTCGTGTCCCACTCCCGGATGAACGCAAGCAGCTCGTCCAGATCGGCGCACTTTCTGCGATGCGGATTCACTTTGAAACCTGCCGCCGCCAGCCGCTCCAAGCTCTCCCAGTGGCTCGGGAGCATCGGCTGTCCGTCGGCAAATAAAAAATACGCAAAATAGTCGAGCTGCCGCGACGCTGTTTCCGCCGGATCGAGCGCGCGCAGCCCGCCGGCCGCCGCATTTCGCGGATTGGCAAATAGCGCGAGCCCGGCCTTCTCGCGTCCGGCGTTCAGGCGCTCGAACGAGCGCCGCTGCATCACCGCTTCTCCGCGCACTTCAAACGTATCTTGCGGAATGGCATTCGCCCGCGGCCGTAGTGGCAGCGAGCGTATGGTGCGCGCATTGCCCGTGACGTCTTCTCCCACGCGCCCATCGCCCCGTGTCAGCGCCTGCTCGAGAGTCCCGTTGCGGTAGTGGGTGGCCATCGACAACCCATCCAGCTTGAGCTCGGCCACATATTCATATGTCTCGGCCTTGAGCAATCCTTTCACCCGGACGTCGAACTTACGCAACTCGTCCTCGTTCAGTGCGTTGTCCAGGCTGAGCATCGGCGAGCTATGCGGAACTTTGACGAAACCTTCGCGCGGCGTCCCGCCCACACGCTGCGTCGGCGAATCGGGTGTGCGCAGCTCCGGGTGCCGCTCTTCCAGTTCCCGCAGCTCCCGCATGAGCGCGTCGAACTCCGCGTCGGTGATTTCCGGCGCGTCCAACACGTAGTACTGATATTCGTGATGTTCCAGTTGCGAGCGCAATTCTTGCGCGCGCTTTCGCCATGGTTCTTTCATCCCTGAATCTATAATGCCCCGTTGCAGATAGTGCGTCAGTTTGAACTGCGGGGCAATGCGGTGGGATGCTTCGGCTGGTAGAGGCCGGCTTCGCCTCCGCCCGGAAGCTGGATCTTGGCCACAGAACCCCACCTGGCTTCTTGCACGTCCGAACACTGGACGCCTTTTTCCCCGAGTGCCGAAATCTCAGCCATCAGATCACTACACATGAAATATAGTTCGTGCCGGTCATTCTCTTCGGCCGGATGAACCGCCATTTCTGCTGGAGGCAGCGCGAAGAGTAGCCATCCGTGGCCGGCATCCACGGATGCAAGTCCGAGAACGTCCCGGAAGAAGGCGCGATCGGCGGCCGCATCCTTGCTGTATACGATGACATGCGCACCAAATATCATGATGTTTATCCTTTGTCCCGCGGTTCAAAAGCGGCGCGTCGAAAAGATACCACGAACCTGCGGTTTTCAGCCTACCGAATGAGCGGCGCTTCGCGGATGTTTACAATGTGATCTTGGAATCCCTCCGCGCCAAGCGCGCCGCCATCATCTATAACCCGGTAGCCAGAAGCCTGTCGCGGAACATGCACCTGCTCGAGCGCGCCGTCGCTAAGCTTGCCGGTGAAGGTATCGAAGCGCACCTCGTCGCCACCACCGCGCCCCGCAGCGCCGGTCTTCAAGCGCGCCGCGAAATTGAGGCCGGCTGCGATCTCATCGTTGCCGCGGGCGGCGATGGAACCATCAACGAAATAGCGGATGGCATGCTCCATACACGCGTGCCTCTGGGCATTCTGCCCGGCGGAACCGCGAATGTCCTGGCGCGCGAGACGCGCATGTCGACAAACCTGGCTAAAGCCGTCGAAGGTCTTCTGGGGATGCGCCCCGCGCGCATCGCCGCCGGTTCGCTACGTATCGCCGGCTCCGAGCCGCGCTCGTTCCTTTGTATGGCGGGCGCCGGTCTCGACGCCGAGATCGTCTACCACCTGAACCTGGATCTCAAAGCGGCCTTCGGCAAGTTTGCCTATTACGTCGGCGGCTTCTCCCGCGCCTTCTACCCCTTGAAGGAATTTGAAGTCACGGTCGATGGCCAGCGCCACGAAGCCAGCTTCGCGCTCATTAGCCGCGTCCGCAATTATGGCGGCGATCTCGAAATCGCTCGCGGCGCTTCGCTCCTGCGCAACGAGTTCGAAGTGGTCCTCTTCCGCGGCAAGCAGAGCTTGAAATATGTTCCTTACTTGGTGGGCGTCGCCATCGGACAAGCGCATCGCATGAGCGGCTATACCGCTTTGCGCGGGCGCTCCGTCAGTTGCTCCGCCGCCCCCGGCGAACGCGTATTCGCGCAGGTGGACGGCGAACTCGCCGGTCAATTGCCGCTAACCGCCGAGTTGATCCCCGACGCGCTTACGCTGCTCGTGCCGCCCGCCTACCTAGCCAAAGAGCAAGCCCTCATCGACGTTCCGGCCTGTGCCTGACGCGCGATGGACAATGTTACTCACTCACTAACCGGCTTCGCCCTCGCGCGCGCCGGCTTGGATCGTTGGTGTCCCCGCGCTACTCTGCTACTGTTGCTTTCGGCCAACGCTCCGGATGCCGATATTCTGGCGCTGGCCCGCGGCCCGATCGCGTACATGGAAGCGCATCGCGGCTACACCCACTCGCTGCTACTGCTGCCCGTCATGGCGCTAGCCTGCGTCCTCGTCGCGGCCGCGCTCTATCGCGAAAAATTGCCGTGGTTCCGAGCATGGCTCGTGTGTTTGATCGGCCTGAGCAGCCACCTATTGCTCGACTGGACCAACATCTACGGAGTCCGGCCGTTCATACCATTTTCGTCACGCTGGTTCGCTCTTGATATCAATGCCCTCTATGATTGGACGATTCTGGCCGTGCTCGCCGTCGCCGCGCTCTGGCCGCTATTCTCGCGTCTTGTGGGCGGCGAGATAGGCGATCGGTCGCGCACCGGCCGCGGCATCGCTCGATTCGCGCTCCTGTTCTTCGTGTTATTCGATGGGGCCCGCTACACTCTGCACGAGCGGGCGATTGAGAAACTCGAATCGCGTTTGTACGAAGACGTGCCTCCGGTATCCGTCGCCGCTGTGCCGCTAGCTCTCAATCCATTCCGTTGGAACGGTATCGTCGAAACCGCGAGGGCGTATCGCACGCTGCCTGTAGATGTTTTAAATCCGCTCGATTCCGAAAACGCCGCAATCTACTACAAACCGCCGTTGACGAGCGGTCTTGAAAACGCGCGGCGGGAAGAGCTTTTTCGCTATTTTCTCTATTTCGCGCGCTTTCCAGTGTGGTCGCAGCAACCGGTGATCTGGAAGGAAGTGGAACGCAGGCGTATCGAGCTGACCGATTTACGTTTCGGCTCGCCCGGACGCGGAGTCTTTCACTGCGTCGCCATCGAGGACGCCGAGGGACGCGTGCTCGAGACGTTTTTCATGTACTAGAGTTTGGGCCGCTACTCCTTCGCCGCGGCCTCCAGCGTGCCGATGTCGAACTTCACCATCTTCATCATTGCAGCCATCGCTTTAGGATGCTTCACGATCTCGCCAATCTTCTCCGGCACGATCTGCCAGCACAGGCCGAACTTGTCCGTCAGCCAGCCGCAGGCCATGGGCTTGCCGCCTTCAAGCAACTTGTCCCAGTAGCGGTCAATCTCGGCTTGGTCTTTGCACGCGACGGAGTACGAGAAAGCCGGCGTGAGCACCTGCGCGGGGCCACCGTTGAGGAACGTCATCTGCTGGTCCATAAGTTCGATGGTAATGGTTGCGATCTTTCCGGCGGGCCAAGGCCCCACGCCGCTCGAACGTAGCTCCGCCAGCTTCTTCGCTTCAGGAAACACTGACAGATAAAAGTCCGCGGCGTCTTCGGCGTTATCGTTGAACCACAGAAACGGTGTGATCTTGTTCATGCTCTGATTCTATTTCGACGGTACCTATCGTCGAAGCTGGAGAGGACGGGTATCCGGGTTTAAATAAAAGCCAAGGTGGCAACCGGGGTCGACCCAGACCCAGAAACTACCACTTGGTAGATGCCGTACGGGTGGCCCGCCCCTAAGGCCAAGGGACCCGGGCACACCCGCACTATACTGCTAGATGTCAGTTCTGTGGAGGGCACTATTTGAGCCGCTGCACGATCCGTTTAGCTGTGGCTATCGCCATGCTATGCCTGCCGGAGGCGATCGTTCGTGTCGCTCGCTCGCAATCCCCGCCCGATGGTTCGATCTCGACAGTCGTCAACCGTTATTGCATCGGATGCCACAACAGCAAGGTGAAAGCCGGCAATCTACTGCTCGACTCCATTCTCACAGTTCCTGTGGAGCAGCACACCGAGGAGTGGGAGAAGGTCGTCCGCAAACTGCGCGTCCGCCACATGCCGCCGATAGGACTTCCCCGGCCCGATGAGAAAACCTACGAAGCAGTGATCGGATCGCTGGCCACTCAACTCGACGCCGTGGCCGCTGCGCGTCCGAACCCGGGGCGCACCGACACCTTCCGGCGCCTGAATCGTACCGAATATCAGAACGCTATCCGCGATTTGCTGGCCCTTGATGTCGACGTCACGCCGATGCTGCCCGCGGATGAAGCGGGCTATGGCTTCGATAATGTCACCGTCGGAAACCTCTCGCCGACGCTGCTCGAAGGCTATCTGCAAACTGCGCAGCGCATCGGCAGCCTGGCGCTAGGCGTCGTCGGTAAGTCGCCCGGCGGCGACTCCGAGACGCTGCCGCCCGATTTGACCCAGGAGCAGCAGTTCGAAGATCAGCCGCTCGGCACGCACGGCGGCATGACGATGAAATATACCTTCCCCCAAGATGCCGATTACGACTTCACCATTCGCTTACAGCGCGACCGCAATGAACACGTCGAAGGTATCGCGGGTAGCCACGATGTAGAGGTGATGCTCGACGGTGAGCGGGTGCGCTTGGCGACCGTGCGGCCGCCCGCCAGCAACGATCATTCCGGTGTCGATAAGGAGCTCAGCTTCCGTCTCGGAGTGAAGGCCGGCCCGCACACCGTCTCTGCCACGCTACCGAAGAAATCGTCATCGGTGCTCGAAAGTGGGCGGCAGCCGTATATGGCGCATTTCAACATGGACCGCCATCCGCGGCTGACGCCGGCCATCTACTCGATTTCGATCGTCGGCCCATACAGCGCGAAAGGTCCCGGCGACACGCCGAGCCGCCGCCGCATCCTGGTTTGCACGCCCACCCGCCCGGGCGAGGAAGAGCCCTGCGCCAGGAAGATCTTCGAAACGCTTACCCGCCGAGCCTACCACCGCGCCGTTACCGATAGGGACCTGGAGGCGCCGCTAAAGTTCTACAAGCAGGGACGCGCCAGTGGATCGTTCGACGAAGGGATCGATATGGGCCTCCGCGCTGTGCTGGTGAGCCCGGAGTTCCTGTTCCGCATTGAGCAGGACCCGAATGGCGTTGCGCCGGAGACGTCGTACAAAATTAGGGACGTGGAATTGGCGTCGCGGCTCTCCTTCTTCCTATGGAGCAGCATCCCGGATGACGAACTGTTGAATGTCGCCATCAAAAACAAGCTGCGCGCGCCCGGCATGCTCGAAAAACAGGTCCGCCGCATGCTCGCCGACGAGCGGTCGCGCACCTTGGTAACGAACTTCGCGGACCAGTGGCTGTACCTGCGCAACCTTGACTCGACTAATCCCGATATGCGGACCTTCGCCGGCTTCGACGACAATCTGCGGCAGGCGTTCCGCCGGGAGACTGAACTGTTCCTCGGCGACGTTTTCCAACAGGACCGCAGCGTGCTCGACTTGATGAGCGCGAAGTATACCTACCTCAACGAGCGGTTGGCCAAGCACTACGGAATTCCAAACGTCTACGGTGCACGCTTCCGCCGGGTAGATCTGGACGAGGGTTCGCATC
>Ga0193753_10001914_pt1 | contig 17157 bp, 16 predicted proteins | sample H1c2metaG_FD_144925 | JGI IMG/M metagenome (GOLD analysis project Ga0193753, IMG submission 144925) | Soil microbial communities from a riparian zone of the East river system, Colorado, United States - H1c2 | ecosystem: Environmental > Terrestrial > Soil > Riparian zone | place: USA: East... | reverse complement strand
CGCCACCCGCGAGCCCGGTCCTCAGTGTCTCGCGGGTGGCGGCGAGCAGCGCGAGCCGCGCGCGCCGCACCGCCGGGTCGGGTACGAGGATGCGCGCCGCGGGGTCGTTGTTGCCGGCGGTGTACCAGCGCGAGTAGGCGGCGCCCAGCTCGAGGAGGTAGCGGCTGACCAGGTAGGGCTCGCTCTGCTCGGCCGCCTTGGCGACCACGTCGGGGAGCTCGCACAGCGCGCGGGCGACGGCCCACTCGAGATCGCCGGTGAGCGGGGCCGGGTCGGCCTCGGCCAGCTCGGCCAGGTTCACGTCGCCCGCCCGGGCCAGGACGCTCGAGCAGCGCGCGTGCGCGTACTGTAGATAGGGCCCGGTGTCGCCCTCGGTGGACAGGACGTCCTCCCAGTCGAAGTCGACGTCCTTGTCGCGCTGGGAGACCAGGTTGGCGAAGACGACCGCGCCGATGCCGACCAGCTCGGCGGTCGCGGCGACCTGGGCGGCGGGCATGTCCGGGTTCTTCTCGCGCACCCGCTCGCTCGCGCGCTCGCTAGCCTCGCCCAGGACCTCGCGCAGGAGCACCACGTTGCCGGTCCGGGTGCCGGTCTTCTTGCCGCCGATGCGGACCAGGCCGAACGGGATGTGCTCGCAGCGCGACGCCCACTCGAACCCGGCCCGAGCAAGGGTGGTGAACAGCTGCTTGAAGTGGAGCGCCTGGCCGCGGTCGACCACGTAGAGCGATCGATCGAAGTGATAGGTGCGGAACCGGTAGATCGCCGCGGCCAGGTCGCGGGTGGCGTACAGCGTGGCGCCGTCGCCCTTGCGGAGGAGCAGGGGAGGGAGGCCGAGATCGTCGAGCGCCACGACCAGCGCGCCCTCGCTGACCCCGGACAGGCCCTTTTCCTCGAGCAGCGCGAGCACCGCCGGCATGTCGCCGAGGTAGTCGCTCTCGCCTCGCACCTCCTCGAAGGTGATGCCGAGCTGGCGGTAGACCGCGTCGAACTCGGCCCACGAGACGTCGCGGAAGCGCTGCCACAGCGCGCGCGCCTCTGGATCGCCCTCCTCGAGGCGGAGGAAGTCGCGCTTGCCCTCCTCGAGCAGGGCCGGGTCCTGCTTCGCCTCCTCGTGAAATCGCACGTAGAGCTCGTTCAGCGCGCTGATGGTCAGCGGCTCGGGTGCGCCCCATCGCCTGTACGCGGTGATGAGCTGGCCGTGGGTGGTGCCCCAGTCGCCCAGGTGATTGATGCCGATGACCCGGGTGCCGAGCGCGCGGTGCAGGTTGCACAGCGCGTGGCCGATCACCGTCGTCCGGATGTGATGGTAGGCCAGGTGCTTCGACACGTTGGGCGACGAGTAGTCGATGGTGACGGTCTTGCCGGCGCCGACGTCGCGCGGGATGAGCCGGGGGCCGCCGGCGCCGAGCGCGGCGCCGAACACCGATCGGTAGAGCGCGGCGCGGTCGGCGCGGAAGTTGACGAACGGGCCGGCGGCGCTGGCCGACGCCAGGAACGGGCCGGGCTGGAACGCGGCCACCACGCGGGCGGCGATGGCCGCAGGCGGCAGCTTGAGCGCGCGCGCGGCGGGAAAGCAGCCGACCGCGAAGTCGCCGAGGTCGGGGCGGGGCGGAATCGTGACCGACAGCTCGCCTGCATCGATGTCGAGAGCCTGGGCCACGGCCTCGCATGCCGCGCGGGCGAAAGGATGGAGGGGGAGCGACACGGCGCGAATCGTACACGAGCGCTGGACGAACGCACCCGCCCCCACTCACCCGGTCCGGGTCAAAACGCGACGCTTTCCCAAGGGTTACCTTGACATCGGCGTGAACGCCGTGCTACCTCGAGAGGGGCCACAGCCCTCCCGCGAGGTGATATGAGCAAGACGATTCTCTGCGCCGACGACAGCGCCACGATGCAGAAGGTTGCCGAGATCACCTTCGCAGCCAGCGATTACAAATATGTCGGCGCTCGAACGGTCGACGAAGCCCTCAAGCTGGCGCAGTCCGAGAAGCCGGCCCTCATCCTGGCCGACGCGGTCATGGCCGGAAAGACCGGCTACGACCTGTGCCGCGCGGTGAAGTCCGACTCGGCGCTGGCCGGGATCCCGGTCCTGGTCATGTGCGGGAACTCGCAGTCCTATGACGGGGCCAAGGGCGAGCCGGCCGGAGCCGATGGCTACGTGACGAAGCCCTGGGACACGCAGGTGATGCTCGACAAGGTCGCCGAGACGCTGGCGCGGGCCGCGTCCGAGGGCGTGGCCCGGCTCGGCGAGGGCGTGACCGCCGCGGCCGCCCAGCCCAGCGGCACCGCCACCGCGTCGCGCCCGAACCGGGCCCCGACTCCCCCGCCGGTGAGCACCGCGCCGTTCCCGGCCCAGAGTCGCCCGCCGTCGTCGCCGGGCCGCGCGCCCAGCTCCGGGCCGGGCACCTCGAGCCGCGCGCCCTCGCAGGCCGGGCCGGCCACCATGCCGCAGCCACCCCGCTCGGCCACGATCATGGGGATGCCGACGTTCCCGCTGCCGCCCGCCACCGAGGCCACCGCGGTGAACGTGCCGATCCCGACCGCGCCGGCGCCCACGCCGGCTCCGGTCGCCGCCTCCGCGCCGGCGGCGCAGGTCCGCGCGACCGGCTCGGCCAGCGACGCCAACAACGGACAGCTCCGCCCGCCGATGATCAAGGGCACGCCGCAGCGTCGCCTGCGCCTGGTCCCGATCTCCGAGATGGCGGCCCAGGTGGCCAGCGAGCACGGCCTCGATCCGGAAGGTCCGGAGATGCAGGCGCTGCTCAAGCTGTCCCGCGAGGTGGTCGAGCGAATCGTCTGGGAGGTCGTGCCCGACCTGGCCGAGGCGATCATCAAGCAGAACCTCGACCGGCTGACGGCTCGCGCGAGATAGCCGACCGGAGGTCGTGTAGAGTCCTCGTCGGTGACAGTCCCCCCCTCCGACGCACTTCCCAAGCAATACGACCCGAGCGAGGTGGAGCCGCGCTGGCTGCGGTTCTGGCTCGAGCAGGGGTTGTTCCACGCCGACGCGGCGGCGCCGATGGCGCCCTACGCCATCACGCTGCCGCCGCCCAACGTGACAGGCTCGCTCCACCTGGGCCACGCGCTGGGCGGGACGATCCAGGACATCCTCATCCGCTGGCGCCGCATGCAGGGCGCCAACGCGATGTGGCTGCCCGGGATCGACCACGCCAGCATCGGCACCCAGATGCTGGTCGAGCGCGACCTCAAGCGCCGCGAGGGCAAGACCCGCCACGACCTCGGCCGCGACGCCTTCCTGGCCCGGGTCTGGCAGTGGAAGGAGAAGCACGGCGGCCGGATCATCGAGCAGATGAAGCTGCTGGGCTTCTCGCTCGACTACGAGCGCGAGCGCTTCACCATGGACCCGGGCGCCTCGGCCGCGGTGCGCGAGGTGTTCGTGCGCCTGTACGAGGAGGGCCTCATCTACCGGGCCCACCGCCTGGTCAACTGGTGCGTCGACTGCCACACCGGCGTGTCCGACCTCGAGGTCAACAACGTCGAGGAGCGCGGCAGCCTGTGGACGCTCATCTATCCGGTGGTCGGCAGCGACCAGCGCATCGAGGTCGCCACCACCCGGCCGGAGACCATGCTGGGTGACACCGGCGTGGCGGTGCACCCGTCGGACGAGCGCTACCGCGACCTCATCGGCAAGAAGGTGCGGCTGCCGCTGACCGACCGCGAGATCCCGATCGTGGCCGACGAGTTCGTGGACCCGGCGTTCGGCTCGGGCGCGGTCAAGGTGACCCCGGGCCACGACTTCAACGACTACGAGTGCGGCCTGCGCTGCGGGCTCGAGGTGCTGTCGATCATCGATCTCGACGGACGCCTGATCGCGCCGGCGCCGGAGAAGTACCGCGGCATGACCGTGGCCGAGGCCCGCCGCCGGGTGGTCGCCGACCTCGACGAGGCGGGCCTGCTCGGCGAGGTCAAGGACTACACCGTGCCGGTCGGCCGCTGCGAGCGGTCCGGCACGGTGGTGGAGCCGCTCCTGTCCAATCAGTGGTGGGTGCGCACCGCGCCCCTGGCCGAGCCGGCCATCCGCGCGGTGGAGTCGGGCAAGACCCGCTTCGTCCCGGATCTGTGGACGAAGACGTACATGCACTGGATGAGCAACATCAAGGACTGGAACATCTCGCGTCAGCTGTGGTGGGGGCACCGCATCCCGGCCTGGTACTGCGACGGCTGCGACCACATCACCGTGTCGCGCGAGGACCCGACCGCGTGCCCCGGTTGTGGCGGGGCCGCGCTGCGCCAGGACGACGACGTGCTCGACACCTGGTTCTCGTCGGGGCTGTGGCCGTTCTCGACCCTGGGCTGGCCGGCCGCGACCCGCGACCTCAAGACCTTCTATCCGAACGCGGTCCTCGTGACCGCGCCCGACATCATCTTCTTCTGGGTCGCCCGCATGATGATGATGGGGCTGCACTTCACCGGCAAGGTGCCGTTCCGGGTGGTCTACCTGACGCCGATCGTGGTCGACGAGAACGGCGACAAGATGTCCAAGGTGAAGGGCAACGGCATGGACCCGCTCGACGTGGTCCACGGCGCGACCCTGGCCCAGCTCATCGAGGCGGCCGACGGCCACGAGGAGGCCATCAAGTACCTCAAGAAGCACCGGCCGCAGGGCCTCCAGGCGTTCGGGGCCGACGCGCTGCGCTTCACCCTGGCCGTGATGACCACGCCGGGGCGCAGCGTCCGGCTGTCGACCGACCGGATCGAGACCTGCCGCAACTTCATCAACAAGGTGTGGAACGCGTCGCGCTTCGCGCTCATGAACCTGGGCGGCACCGAGGCGAGGCCGGACACGGCGTACGAGCCGGACCGCTTCGCCGACCTCCTGGCCCGGGCGGCCAGCCCGGCCGCGGCGGGGCTGGCCCTGGTCGACCGCTGGATCCTGTCGCGCCTGCAGCGCGCGGCGGGCGCGGTGGACGAGGCGCTCGGCGAGTTCCGCTTCGGCGAGGCGGCCAACGCGATCTACCACTTCATGTGGGACGAGCTGTGCGACCGCTACATCGAGCTGGCCAAGGCGCCGCTCCAGTCCGACGACGAGCGGCGCCGCTTCCTCACCCAGGGGACCCTGGCCACCGTGCTCGAGCTCAGCCTGCGCCTGCTCCACCCGTTCATCCCGTTCGCGTCCGAGGAGATCTGGCAGAAGCTGCCCAAGCCGAGCGCGCTGCCCGCCTCGCTCATGGTGACGCTGTACCCGCAGTCGGAGTCGCGGCTGGTCGATGAGCAGGCCGAGCGCGAGATGTCGCTCCTCCTCGACGTGGCCGCGGCGATCCGCACGCTGCGGTCGACCTACAGCGTGCCGCCGTCGTGGAAGGTGCCGGTCGAGGTGCGGGTCCCCGACGACGCCAGCCGCGCGCTGGTCGAGCAGCACCGCGACATCGTCGAGCAGTCGGCCCGCGCGACCTTGACGCTGAGCGCGTCCGGCGGGGCGATCCCGCAGTCGGCCCGCCAGGTGGTGCGCGCCGACATCGAGGTGGTGGTGCCGCTCCAGGGGCTCATCGACATCGACGCCGAGCGGGCGCGGATCCAGAAGGAGATCGGGCGCGTCGACAAGGAGATCGCCCAGGTCGACAAGAAGCTGTCCAACCAGAAGTTCGTGGCCAACGCCCCGGCCGAGGTGGTCGACAAGGAGCGCGCCCGCCTGGCCGAGGAGGCCAGCCGGCGGCAGAAGCTGGTCAGCGCGCTGGAGGCACTCGCATGAGCACCGATCGAGCCACCGACATCACGCTGGTCGCCGCTCGCGCGGCGCTGCTCGTGGTCGACGTCCAGGAGAAGCTGGCCGCGGTGATGCCGGCCGAGGCGATGGCGGCGCTGGTCAAGAACGTGGGGATCCTGTGCGAGGCGGCCCGCCGCTTCGCCATCCCGGTCGTGGTCAGCGAGCAGTATCCGCGCGGGCTGGGCAGGACCGTGGCCGGCCTCGACGAGGCGCTCTCGCGCCTCCCCGCCGAGCTGCTGCACCGGTTCGAGAAGGTCGAGTTCTCCGCCTGCGCGGCGCCCGGCTTCGCCCCGGTCGAGGCCCGCCTGGACGGCCGCGATCAGTGGATCGTGACCGGGATGGAGTGCCACGTCTGCGTCTACCAGTCGGCCCGCGCGCTGCGCGCCGGCGGCGCGGCGGTGCACGTGGTCGGCGACGCGGTCATCTCGCGCACGGCCGAGAATCGAGCCACCGGGCTCGGGCTGATCGAGCGGACCGGAGCGCTCCTGACCAGCACCGAGGTGGTCGTCTTCGACCTGCTGCAGAAGGCCGGCGGCGACGACTTCAAGGCGCTCTCCCGCCTCATCGTATAGCCCGGTCGGGCCAGCGCGGTGAAGCGCCCTTGCCAGCGGGTCGGGCCGCGCTAACCTCCCCCGAGGAGAATCGATGCTGAGCAAAACCAAGTGGCTGGCCGCGGCTCTTTGTCTGGCGATTGCACCGATCGGGTGCACCGACCGAGACAGGGGCAACGAGCGGTGGGCGACCACCGAGAACACCAACGTCGATATCGACTGGAACAAGGTCAACGAGGCCTACAAGGCGGCCGAGGGGCCCGAGGACCTCGAGAAGCGCATCAACGAGATCTACGAGGGGGACGAGGTCATCAGCATCGCCGTCCACGACCTCGACGCGAAGAACCAGGAGGTGACCGGGTTCTTCGACAAGAACGGCAGCGGCGCGGTCGACGAGGGCGAGAAGGTCTTCACCATCAAGCGCGAGATCGTCGGCGACGGCCAGGCCCAGATGCAGACCCAGGGCTACGGAACCTACGCCGGCTACCACTCGCCGCTGCTCAGCATCGCCACCGGGATGCTGCTGGGCTCGATGATGTCGCGCGCCTTCATGCCCGGCTACATGCCCCTCTACAGCCAGCCCTACCGGACCAGCACCAGCCGGCTGACCAGCCTGCGCGAGACGCGCAGCCAGGCCCGGCGCAGCAACCCGTCGCGCTTCCGGCCCAAGCCGTCGTCGACCGGTCGGGGCTACAACCGGACGCCGCGGGCGCCGCGCGGCGGCGGCCGCTTCGGGGTGCGCCGCTCGGTCCGCACCGTCCTCCCGGTCGAGCTGACCGCCTGATCGCTCGCGCGTGATGGGCCCGATCCGCAAGCTGGCGGAGATCCCGTTCCTGCGCCGCGAGCCGCTCGATCTGCTCAACCTGCGCCGGAAGCGACGCGCCCCGGACGCCGACTACGCCGGCTTCGGCCACGGCCGGGCCGACCTGGTCCGGCTCGAGGACCGGGCCGGCGCGTGCGTCGAGGTCGAGGGCGCGCTCATCCTCGCCCTGCACAGCTCGGACCTCGGCCAGGCCCGGGCCGACGACATCGACCTGGAGTTCTTCGTCGACGAGGTCGCGCCCGGCTACTCGGTGACGGCGCGGCTGTCCGCGTTCCTGGCCGCCCGCCTGGAGGAGGTGCGCGGGGACGAGCGCGCGATCGTCCTCGCGCTCTGCAACCCGCACCGCGCCGCCATCGCGCGCCCCGCCGCGGCTGGCGCGCTCCCGGTCCACTACGCGCTCGGCGACGTCGAGTCGTGGCTCGACCCGGACGGGCGGCTGCGGCTCACCGCCGACGTCTGGGCAATGAGCTGACGAGGTGACCATGGACGAGATCCAGCGGCGGACCGCTCCGACCCTGACCGAGGAGCAGAAGCTCCGCTACGCCGGCATCTGGCTGCTGAAGAAGATGGATCTCGACCCGAAGGAGGGCGGGATGGTGGTGCCCATCCATCTCCCGGCCGAGCTGACCCCGCTCGACGAGGTGCTCCACGAGCTCCAGGTCGCCGACCACGTGCGAATCCACAAGCGCAAGGACCGGTGGGAGATCACCCCGACCGGCCTTGCCTACCTGGGTCAGCTCATCGACGAGGCCGAGGCGCTCATCGAGGAGTTCGACGACGACGAGGTCGAGGACGTCATCGCCGAGCTGCGCCGGCGCGGCCTCGACGTCTTCCGCGCCCTCTTCCTGTGGGAGTGGTACACGGGCGAGTTCGACGACCTGGTCCTCTTCCAGCAGCGCCGCGGCGTCGCCGAGGTCCAGCCGCTCTGGGCCTACTACCTGGTCAGCGACGAGCTCTACGACACGCTGGGCGCGGCGCTCGCCCCTGCCACCTGATCGCGGTCAGAAGCAGGCGCCGTACTCGGTGCCGCTGACCAGCGCGGCCGGGTCGAAGCCGTGGCAGGTGCCGACCGCGCACTGGTTGCTCTGGGCGACGCCGTCGATGCTGACCGCGCAGATCTGCCGGCACTCGTCGGCCTGGGTGTCGTCGTCGTAGGTGATGACGAAGCAGCCGAAGCCGGGCTGGCAGTCGCTGTCGCTCGCGGCCGAGCAGTCGGCGGCGTCGCCGCCGGCTCCGGTCGTGGTGCAGTCGGTGTAGTGGACGCTCGCGCCGTCCTCGTCGTCGTAGGAGTAGAAGCGGCAGCCGAGGGCCGGGTCGCCGGGGCAGCCGCTCTGGCCGGCCGAGTCGGCCCGGCACTGCTTGGTGCAGGCGTTGGCGTTGGGCACCGCCTCGAGCTCGCCCGAGTCGTTCTCGAACACGACCTCGACGATGCAGCGGCCGATCCCGCAGTCGCGGTCCTCATCGCACATCTTCCGGCACTGGCCGGGCTCGCCCAGGCAGCTGTAGCCGGCCGCGCACTGGGTCTCGTCCTCGCAGTTGGACTGGGTCTGGCCGGGCGACGAGACCTCGCGGCACTCGGTCGCGCCGGTGTCGAGCGCGGCTCCGTCCAGGTCGCAGGCCTGACCCGGATCGCACCCGCACTGCTCGTAGACGCTGCAGAAGCCGTCGCTGCAGTCGGCGTCGCCGCCCAGGCCGTCGCCGTCGGTGCCCGGGCCCAGGTCGCCCTCGCCGTCTCCGGCCTCCCCACCCACTGGGGTCGGATTACCTTCCACGCTGGTGGAACAGCCGGCCAGTCCGGCCGCCAGAGCGTGCAACAGCGCGAAGACGCTGATCGCCCGCATGACGCGGTCCACCATGGCTACCCCGCCTGCAGGATGCGCACCAGGATGCTCCCGCCCGGGGGCGCGCGCAGGCACAGCACGGTGGGAGAGCCGCGGTAGTCGCGGCCATCGTCGAACAGGTCGTCCACCCGGTCCACGCTGCCGACCACCTCGATGAGGTCGCCGGGGGCGATGACCAGCTCCTGGGCTCGCCGCTCGGCGAGGCCGAGGTCGATCGTCCGGGGGGCGACGCCGCGGCGCGGCTCGACCTGGGCCTGGTACGGCGACACCACGGCGCGGGTGTTGCCGTCCTGGATGTAGAACTCGACGATCGCCTCGTCGTGCTCGGCGAGCTGCCAGAAGCCGCCGCCCGCGGTGCCGATCAGGGTCGAGCGGCGCCAGTTCTCGACCGTGTAGCGGTAGTAGATGCACTCGGCGCCGGACAGCGGGCTGCGCAGGAGATCGCGCGGCAGCACCCGCCCGCGAACCACCGCGGTCTTGCCCGGCTCGACCTCGTCGAGCGGCTCCGGGAGCGGCGGGAAGAAGGCGCCGAGCAGGCCGCTGATGATCCCGCTCAACCGAGCGCCTCCTCCGAGCCCGACAGGACCCGGCAGGCGGCTGGCGGGCTCATTCGTGGAACAGGCGCTCCCCGGTGACTTCGGCCGATGGCGTGCGGTCCCCGCGCCGCGCGCCGGACAGCTCGGCGGTGGTCTTGCGCAGGCGCTCGGCCAGGACCTGGACGAAGCTCCACAGCAGCTTCACCGACAGGCTCGGCTCCTTCTTGATGAGGGCATAGAAGTCCTTGCGGCGGATGTAGAGCAGGCGGCTCGGCTCGGTGGCGGTCGCGGTCAGCGAGCGCTGGGTGCGGTCGACCAGCGCCATCTCGCCGAAGTGCTGCCCCTTGCCCAGGGTCGCGACGGTGGTGCCGCCCTTGTGCAGCCGGACCTCGCCGCCCAGCACCACGAACATCGCGTCGCCCGGATCGCCCTCGCGGATGATGTCCTCGCCGTCCTGGTACTCGCGGCCCTCGGTGATGTTCATCACCCGGACCAGCTCCTTGTAGCTGAGGTAGCGGAACAGCTGCAGGCCCTTCAGGACCTCGATCTTGAGCGAGACCTCGACCGCGCGCTCGCCGACCTCGTCGGGCGCGTCCTCGCCGACCCGGATGATGACCGCGGTGATGTTGTCGTGGCCGCCGCCGCGGTTGGCCTTCTCGATGAGCTCGCGCGGGACGTCCTCGACGGTGCCCTCGCTGAGCAGGCCGGGCAGCTCCTCCTCGTCGAAGTAGACGTAGAGCCCGTCGGAGCAGACCAGGAAGCGGTCGCCTGGCAGGATGTCGAAGTCGAAGGTGTCGACCTCGACCGAGGCGTAGACCCCGACCGCGCGAGTGACCGCGTTCTTGAACTGCTTGTAGGGCGAGGTGTCGAACTCCTCGCGCCGGATCTTGCCGCGCCGGACCAGCTCGTTCATGAGCGAGTGGTCCTCGGTCAGCTGGTGGCACTGGTTCTGGCGGGTCAGGTAGATGCGGCTGTCGCCGACGTGGGCGATGAAGCCGCGCAGCCGGCCGGGCGCGCCGGCGATGAGCAGGACCGACGCGGTGGTGCCCATGCCGCGCTTCTCCTGCTCGGTCTGGGCCCGGTTGTAGACCGTGCCGCACGCGTCCTGGATGGCGTGCTCGAGCACCTGGAGCAGCTCGACCGCCTGCACGTCGGGGTCGCCGGCGCGGAAGCGGTCGACCAGGTCGCGGTTGGCGTACACCGCGTCGCGCACCTGGTGGACGGTGATCGAGGAGGCGACCTCCCCGGCGGCGTGCCCGCCCATTCCATCGGCGACGATGAAGAGCTGGAGCTTCTTGTCGATGAGGAAGTTGTCCTCATTGTGGTTGCGCTGCCGACCAACGTCGGTGGCGGCCGCGAACGAGAGCTCCATCCTCTTTTTCGCGTACCATGCGCACGGCCACGGGTCAATGAAAGAGTAGGATTTTCGAGCACCTACACGTGAGGCGGGCGCCGTTGAGCCGTCACTCGGGCGTGAGCCGGCCCAGGACCCCTGGCGCCAGCTCGCGGTCGACCAGCGCGGCCATCTCGTCGAAGGACTTCGTCCCGGTGTAGAGCCGCCCGCCCAGGATCACCGAGGGCGTGTAGCGGACCCCGGCCGCGAGCGCCACTCGCCGCTCGGCGTCGATGGTCCGGTCGGGGGTGCGCTCGCGGACGCAGCGCGAGAAGCCCCGCCCGTCCAGCTCCAGGTCGCGGATCATCTCGTCGCTGAGCGGCGCGTCCGAGGCGCCCTGGCGGGCCTGCCGGGTGGCCAGGTCGTAGAAGCCCCAGAACCGGCCCTGCCGCTCGGCGCACAGGGCGGCGCGGTGGAGCGCGCGGGCGCGGTCCTGGCGCCGGTCGGTCGGATCGTAGAGGTGGCGAAACACCAGGCGCACCTCATCCGGATAGGCCTGGCCGATCTGATCGAGCAGCTCGGCGGTCTCGCCGCAGTTGCGAGTCTGGAAGTTGCAGAAGAAGACGATCGTGACCGGCGCACCGCGCGGGCCGCGGCTGCGCCCGCCGCGATCGAGCGCCGCGCCGACCAGGGGCGGCGTGCCGAGTGGGGGCCGCTCGCCGGGGCCGAGGCCGTCCACCGCGCCGGCGCCGATGATCGGCTCCGGCTGCGAGGCGGCCACCTCGGCGACCAGGCGCGGATAGAGCTGGTCGGGCGGCACGCCCCGTTCGCGCAGCGCCATGGCCCGGGCGTAGGCCTCGTCGTAGAGCGCCTCCAGCTCGTCGAGCGATCGCGGCCGGCGGTCGTAGAGCATGCCGTTGATGAGCAGGCCGGGGGTGCGGCGCACCCGCCGGCGCTTGCGGTAGAAGTGATTGGCGACCACCGCGGCGGCGTGGCGCCCGTCCTCGAGCGCCGCCTCGACCCGCGCGCGGTCCACGCCGGCGTGCGCCGCCACGTCGGGCAGGTCGGCCACGCGCGGGCTGCGCATGGTGTCGCCGTACATCGCGTCGAGGAACTCGCGGAAGCGGCCCTCGGTGAACGCCTCCAGGCCGGCCTCGATGTGCGCGTTCGACTGCTCGCCGCTGGTGACCAGGCGGTAGAGGATGCGCACCCGGCGCGGGTGGCGCTCGAGCAGCTTGACCAGGAGCGAGTGCACGACCCCGCTCGACGATCCGTCGCCCAGGTCGGCGAAGAACTCGATCGTCACCGGCGCGTTGCGCGGCCCCAGCGACGGCACCTGGTCGGGCGGGCTGTGGACCACGGTGACGATCTTCCCGCGCGGCGCGACCGGCGGCGCGGCGACCGGCGGCGCGCCGGCCGGCGGCGCGGCGACCGGCGGCGCGGCGGCCGCGGGTCCGGACAGGGCGAGCGCGAGCCCGAGGGCAACGGCGATCACGCGCGGGATGCGCACCCGCCCAGGCTAGCAGATCACTTCGCGGCGGGCCTCGCGGCCGCTACTCGTCGTCGTCGAGCGGTTCGCGGGCCGGCCAGAAGAAGATGAAGTAGAGCCCGAGCGAGATGAGCGCGCCGAACGCCAGCGCGATGACGTAGGGGCCGGTCACTTCAGGACTCGATCGATCGTCACGCCCAGGTTCACCGCCAGGACGCGCGGCAGCTCGCGGTCGTCGGCGAAGGACAGGATGGAGATCGATCCGGGGCTCACCCGGATGCGGTGGTAGTTGGCGGGCGGCGAGCCCATGTAGTGGCTGAGCAGCACCCGGATCACCCCGGCGTGAGTCACGATGGCGACCGCATCTCCGGAGGGGGCGTCCGACAGCGCCTGATCGACCGCCGCGACCGCGCGGCGCTGGATCTCGAGCAGGCTCTCGCCGCCCGGGATGCCCACCGCCTCCGGCTCGCGCAGGAACCGCTGGTACTCGCTGGTGGCGGTGATCTCGGCGTAGCTCATGCCCGTCCACTTGCCGAGCTTGAAGTCGATGAGGCGGGGGTCGCGGGCCACCTCGATGTCGGCATCGCGACCAATGATCTCGGCGGTCTGAACCGCGCGCTGGAGCGGGCTGGACAGCACCTCGCCCAGCTTCACCCCGGAGAGCGCGCGAGCGGCGCTCTCGGCCTGGCCCACCCCCTCGGGGGATAGCGGCACGTCGCGCTGGCCCAGCACGCGACCCTCGGCGTGCCACGACGTGACGCCGTGCCGGATGAGAAAGACGGTCGTCTCCAACGCGGCGCAACGTAGCGCAACGGGGCCGGGCTGGAAATAGCCTCGGGCGCCCCGACCTGTCATATGATCGACGCAAGTGGGAGACGTCGCGCCCCGGTCGGAGCACTCCAGTCGGTGAGACGCACAGCGGCCCGCTACCGCGTGTTCCTCTCGGTCAGGTACGAGGTCGCCGCCGACTTCGTCCGCGAGTTCGCCGAGAACCTGAGCCGAGGTGGGATGTTCATCCGCGGCGCGCGTGGGCTCAACCGCCGGCGCGACGTCGTGGTCGAGCTCGACCTGCCCGGCTACGGCCGGTTCGAGGTCCAGGCCGAGGTCGCCCACGTCATCAGCGACGAGATGGCGCGCGAGCACGGCCGCACCGCCGGGGCCGGGCTCGCCATCCGCGTGACGCCGGACGGCTTCGACGAGGCGCTGTCCGGTTACCTGGTGCGCCTGTCGCGCCGGGCCGACTCGATCGTGCTCGCCGCCGAGGGCGAGGCCGCGCGCCTGCTCCACGCCGCCGGCTACCAGGTGCGCTCGGTCGCGTCGCCCGAGCGGCTCGGCGCGCTGATCGACGGCTGCGAGCTGCCGCTCATCGGCGTGGTCGTGCCCGGCCAGCGGATGGCCGAGTTCGCCGGGGCCATGCACGGCACCCACGCGGCCGAGCTCCTGGTCCCGATGGAGGTAGAGCACCGGATCGACGAGGTGCTCGTGTGTCTCGACCGCCGGTTGTGAAGCCGGGGCCGCCCGGGTAAGGTCGGGCCGTGGAGCTCGCATTTACCCCGGAGCACGAGCAATTTCGCCGCGACGTGCGCTCCTGGATCCAGGGAGCGCTGCCGCCGGATCTCAAGGCCAAGGCGGAAGTCGACGCCAACTTCGACATGGCCGAGTCGATGCGCTGGCACAAGATCCTGCACCAGAAGGGGTGGGTGGCGCCCCAGTGGCCATCCGAGTACGGCGGACCGGGGCTGGACGCGACGCGGCGCTTCATCCTGACCGAGGAGCTCGAGCTGGCCGGCACGCCGCCGCTCTCGCCGTTCGGCCTCAGCATGGTCGGCCCGTTGCTCATGCAGTTCGGCTCGCCGGCCCAGAAGCAGCGCTACCTGCCGAAGATCCTCGCCGGTGAGGAGGTGTGGTGCCAGGGCTACTCGGAGCCGAACGCGGGCAGCGACCTCGCCTCGCTGCGCACCACCGCGGTGAAGAACGGCTCCGGCAAGTACGTGGTCGACGGGCAGAAGACCTGGACCACCTACGCCCAGTACGCCGACTGGATCTTCTGCCTGGTCCGCACCGACCCGAGCACGGCGCCGGGCCCGGGCGGCAAGGGCAAGAAGCAGGAGGGGATCAGCTTCCTGCTCATCGATCTGAAGACGCCCGGAGTCGAGGTCAAGCCGATGCTGACCCTCGGCGGCACGCCGGCGTTCTGCGAGACGTTCTTCACCGGCGCCGAGGTCCCGGCCGAGAACCTGGTCGGGCCCGAGGGCGGCGGCTGGACCCTGGCCAAGGCGCTGCTCGGCCACGAGCGCACCCTCATCGCCGCGGTCGGCCAGTCGCGCCGGGTGGTGCGCCGCCTGAAGCGGATCGCCGGAGCGCAGGTCGGGGCCGACGGGCGCAAGCTCATCGAGGATCCGCGGGTGCGCTCGCGCATCGCCGGGCTCGAGATCAAGCTGCGCGGGCTGCAGATGGCCAACTACCGCTCGCTGGCCGGAGCGCAGCTGGGCAAGGCGCCGGGGCCGGAGTCGTCGATCCTGAAGCTGCGCGGCTCGGAGATCCTGCAGCAGGCGTTCGAGCTGGCGATGGACATCATGGGGCCGGACTCGCTGACCTGGTTCAACGAGCCGGGGGTGGTGGCGCCGTTCGAGGAATGGGTCCCGTCGGCGTTCTGTTACACCCGGGCCACCACCATCTACGGCGGCTCGAACGAGATCCAGAAGAACGTGATCGCGAAGTACATCCTGGGTCTTCCGGCCAGGTAGCCCGGTAGAAGGCAACGAGCGAGGTGGTGCCGTGAACTTCGATCTCAGCTCCGACCAGAAGCTCCTGGTCGATACCGCGACCAGCTTCGCGAAGAAGAGCTCGCCGGTGTCTCGCGCGCGCAAGCTGCGCAGCGATCCGCTCGGCTTCGAGCCCAAGATGTGGAAGCAGATGGCCGAGCTCGGCTGGCTGGGCCTGTGCGTGCCCGAGGCCGACGGCGGGTTCGGTGCGCGCTTCATCGACCTCGCGCTGGTCCTCGAGCAGCTCGGCACCACGCTGGTGCCCGAGCCGATCCTGGCCACCTGCGTGCTGGGCGGGACGGCGCTGGCGCGGGCCGGGTCCGCCGAGCAGCGCGGCCGCTGGCTGGCTCCGCTGGCGGCCGGCGAGCTGCACGCGGCGCTGGCCTGGGCCGAGCGGGGCGGGCGCTACGACCCGGCCGGCTGCGCGGCCAGGGCCGAGAAGAGCGCCGGCGGCCATCGCATCTCGGGCGAGAAGGTCTGGGTCCAGGGTGGCCACGCCGCGCAGCTGTTCCTGGTCACCGCGCGCACCGCGGGGCGACCGGGCGAGGCGAGCGGCGTGTCGCTGTTCGCGATCGATCGCGACGCGCCGGGGGTCGAGGTGCAGCCGGTCGAGACCATGGATGGCCGGCGGGCCGCGATGGTGCGGCTGGGCGGCGTCGAGGTCGGCGCCGACCGCATGCTGGGCGGGGAGGGGACCGCGGCGGCCCTGGTCGAGGATGTCCTCGACGCCGGCGCGGCGGCGGCGTGCGCCGAGTCCAGCGGCATGGCGCAGGCGGTCCTGGCCATGACGGTCGACTACCTGAAGACCCGCGAGCAGTTCGGCGTGAAGATCGGGACCTTCCAGACCCTGCAGCACCGCGCGGTCGAGATGTTCGTCGAGACCGAGCTGTGCCGGTCGCACGCGATCGAGGCCTCTCTCCGGATCGACGAGGGCGGCGCCGACGAGCGACGCCAGGCGGTGTCCGCCGCGATGGTGCAGCTCGCCACCGGCGGGCGCGGCGTGGTGCGCACGGCCATCCAGCTGCACGGCGGGATCGGCTGCACCGACGAGCACGACGTCGGGCTCTACTTCAAGCGCATGCAGGCCCTCGGCGCGCTCCTTGGCGACGAGGACCATCACCTGGCTCGCTTCGCGGCGCTGTCCCAGCCGCCCGGCGAGCCGCTCTAGGGTCCGTCGTCATGGCCATTCTTCCGTACATCAACGTCCCGAACATCCACATCGCCGGGCCGGTCCAGATCACCTCCTTCGGCCTGCTGGTGGCCGCCGGCGTGCTTTTCGGCAGCTGGATGGGGCGCCGGTACGCCGAGCGCCACGACATGGACGAGGAGGTGATGCGGTACCTCAGCATCCGCATCATCATCTGGGGGTTCATCGCCTGCCACGTCTTCAATACCGTCTTCTATGAGTGGGACCGGTTCCAGGAGGAGCCGCTGCTCATGCTGAAGGTGTGGGACGGCATCTCGTCGTGGGGCGGGGTGATCGGCGGCGCGCTGGCGCTCTACATCTATACCGGCATACGGAAGCTCGACCGCCTGCGCTGGGGCGACTGGGCGGCGTACGCCGCGATGGCGGCGTGGGTGCCGGGCCGGCTGGCCTGCGCGGTGGCCCACGATCACCTCGGCTACCCGACCACGTTCGGGCTCGGGGTCGACTTCCCGCCCCACAAGTATCCGTTCGACAAGATGAGCGCCACGGTGGTGCGGGCCCACGATCTGGGCCTGTACGAGCTCATGTACCTGGTCCCGCTGCTGCTGGTGGTGCTGGTGCTCGCGCGCTGGCGCGGGCGCAAGCCGGGCTTCCTGCTCGGCTTCGTGGCGGTGGCGTACAGCATCCCGCGCTTCTTCCTCGATTTCCTGCGCCGGACCGAGTCGGACCCGCGCTACCTGGGCCTGACCTTCGCCCAGTTCTCCTGCATCCTGGCCCTCCTGCTCGGCATCCGGCTGCTCCGGCGCAAGGTCGACAGCGACCCGCTGCCGGCCGCGGTGATCGAGCCGCCGGGGGGACAGCCGCGCGCGGCAGCGGCCGCGAAGAAGCCGCCGGTCAAGAAGGCAAAGAAGAAGTGAGCCGCCGCCGCCGCTGCCAAGGAGGAG
>Ga0193753_10001913_pt1 | contig 17163 bp, 15 predicted proteins | sample H1c2metaG_FD_144925 | JGI IMG/M metagenome (GOLD analysis project Ga0193753, IMG submission 144925) | Soil microbial communities from a riparian zone of the East river system, Colorado, United States - H1c2 | ecosystem: Environmental > Terrestrial > Soil > Riparian zone | place: USA: East... | reverse complement strand
CGGAGGTTGGGGTATTCGGGTTGTTGAACAGGATGCCGCCGACCTCCGGTCCAAAGAAGCGGGAGCGCGTGTGGCCAAGCACAGCGTAGGCGGAGAGGCCATGCGTCTCGGGAACGGTGACCTTGATACCGAAGCCGTCGATCTTCGATTTCTTCCACTGAATCGGGAAGGCCAGGGGTGTATTAAGCACGATGTCGAAGTCGAAGTCGCGGTCGGTGTACTTCCAGAAGTACTCTCCGTTGACGACCAGGTGATTTCCGAAGCCCTGTTCGAAGCCGGCATCGTACTGGTTTCGGCCTGCCGGTTTCAGGGGCACGGCCTGGCCTGCCCCTTCGAGGCCGCCGACACCGGTTGAGCTGGAGACGATCAGGTTCTCGTTGTATGGCGTGAGAAAGAGTTTGCCGTAGCCTACACGGAACAGCGTATTCGTGGACTTCAGGTTGTAGGTTGCGCCCAGGCGAGGCTCCACCATGGAGCGGCTGCTGAGGCCGTTGTAGTTGTCGACGCGACCGCCGAGGAGGAACGACCAGTTCTTCCAGACGATGTTGTCCTGCAGGTAGATGGCCTCCTGCTTGATGTCCGTGCGTCCGTTGAAGTGGTAGAGCGTGCCTCCACGAGTCAGGTCAAATGAGGCGGTCCCGGGAAGGTAGGCTGGGTTCGGCGAATCGCCATCCGGGCATGTGTTCGGATCGGTAGAGGTTGGGTCCGGCGTGCCGTCCGGATTGAGGCAGGGCGCGTTAAAGGTAGGGTCAGTGATGCCGAGCGAAAAGCCTTCGTGCAAAAAGGTGTGATACAGCATCGCCCCGGCCTTGAAGGTGTTGATGCCCTTCGAATAACTGTAGTCCACCTTGAGGCCAAGGTTCTGCAGACGTCGAGACTGGGCCAGCGTCGCGGGTGTATCGCTGAACGGATCTTTGCTGGGGTAGTAGTGGAAGTTGTCCTGCCGCAGGTATGGGTTGACCGCGACCAGGCTGTTCGCGCTGATGATGTGCGTCCACGAGGGCGCGATGTTATAGCTGAAGATCTGGCCGCGCTGGTCCTGCCCGGCTGCGGCCTGGTCGTACTGATTCGGGTTCTGGAACCAGCTTCGCGACGCGCCGAGGTTCAACTGAAACGAGTCCTTCGTGTTGGGATGGAAGTCGATCCGGTCGAAGAAGTTCTCGTTGTTGCCGTGCGCGTGGAGAGGCTGCTGCTCCGGTGTGTCCAGGTAGCGTCCGCTGTTGACGCCGTCGAAGGTGACGAAGTTGCCGAAGCGACGCGATCCGAAGCCGAGAGCAACGCTTCCGTTCGTCGTGCCGAAAGAGCCGTAGTTCAGAGAGAGGGAACCCGTGGGATGGGCCAGTCCAAGGCCTGAGCGTGTCGTGGTCTGGACGACCAGCGAGGCTTTGTCGCCGTACTCCGGCGGCGCGATGCCATCGATGACGTTGATGGACTGGATGGCGTTGACGGAGAGCTGGTTGCCGAAGACACGGCTCTGCTGGTCGCTTACCGGCTGGCCATCGATCGCGTAGGTCGTGTCGGCATGCTCGCCCATGGGATGGAAGAGGCCATTCGAGTCGGAGGCAATTCCCGGCGTGCTGAGGGTTACGAGTGAACTCAGAGGCGCGTTGGTACTCTCTGTCGGCAGGCGCGCGAACAAGGCGCGGTCTACGGCGGTGGAGGATGTGGGGTCGGAGTTGATCATATCCTCGGCCTCCGCATCGACGGTTACGCTCTGCGAGTTGGAGGCTATGGAGAGCTTGAAGTCGAGGGTGGCGGTCGCCGCCGAACGGAGGATGGCATCCTGCGCCGCGGACTGAAACCCCTGAACCGTCACAGCGACGTGATAGCGGTTGAAGGGCAGATTGCTGAAGTGATACTGGCCGGCTGCATCGGTCTGGGTGGTCTGGGTAAAGCCGCTTATGGGGCTGAGAACCTTGACGCTCGCGACTGGAATCACCGCGCCTGTAGCGTCGGTTACAGTGCCCGCGATGTTGCCGGATGTGCCCTGTGCCATTGCGCTCGTTACGAGCAGCGTAGGCGAGAGGGCAAGGAGAGTGAAGAGAGAGAGGCGGTGCAAGATGGACCTGTCCATGAAAGGGTAAAACTCCTGTCGAGCTTAGAGAGCCTCGTGCTGGAAAAGCGCGATCACGTGCAAAAGCACGGAGTTACAGGCCGGGAAGTGTCAGAAGGTATTAATGACTTCCGGAGGCCTGCAGGGCTAGGCGCGGTCAGCGTTAGCAGGGGGAGGGCGGCTGGCCATCTCGAACCGCCACCGGAACGCTCTCTCCGCGTCCGCTGCGACAGAGTCCAGCGCATGCACCTGCACCACCGGCTCTGGAGCATCATGGAGAGTTGCCGGCAATGCCGAGTGCATCGCCACGCAGAGGGGGCAGTGGTCATCTGACGCCGGGCTGTTGTGATCGGAGTTTTGCTTGATCGAAGAGACATCGGCATGCCTGTGACATGCCTGAGCCGTGCTCATGACACAGATCAGCAAGACGCACAGAATCGCGATCAGGCGAAGCCATAAAGGCTTCTGATGGTCGTTCTGCGCGGATTGGAGAAGGCTATGCATTGGTCTCAGGGGGCAAGCATATGGAGCGGTTCCGTCGCCAGATTTGGCTAGAACGGAGACATCTTCCTATCATTCTAGCCTGTATCGGGGTTGGAGCGTCTAAACTGTCGAACGGGTGTTATGAATAAGACGAAGCATATCCCGATAAAGTTTGCGCTCAAAACACTTTTGCTTATTGTGGGGCTTGCCGTTTTTGCCGCGCCGCAGAGTCGCGCTGCAACTATGCTTCAGAAGAGCCTTCCGCCTGCGGACTCCGCTGCCATTCCGCATCGTACCCGCCTCATCCTCAAGGATGGCAGCTACCAGGTTGTGATGAGCTACCGGACCGTGGGCGACCGCGTGCGCTTCATCAGCGCGGAGCGAGGCGGCGCGGAAGAGGAGATTCCTTCGTCACTCGTCGACTTTGAGGCCACTCGCAGGTGGGAGAAGCAGCACACTGTTGCTTCAGAGGATGGCGACTCCGGTGCCCCTCAGGCTTCTTCCATCGATCCTGAACTGCTGAAGGAGGAGGCAGACCGCGCCGCGCTGACGCCGGAGGTCGCCAAGGATCTTCGGTTGCCCGAGTTGGACAGCGTGCTGATTCTCGATACCTACCGCGGCACCCCGGAGCTGGTTCCCCTGGCCCAGACCGATGGCGACCTGAACCGTAACACGGGCCACAATATTCTGCGCGCAACCATCAATCCGTTGTCCAGCGCGCATCAACTGGTGCAGATCAAGGGTGAGACCTCGCCGGTACAGCTTCACATCGACTCCCCGGTCATCTATCTGCGCATCGGCGAGGCGGTGGCTCCAACCGGCGGCACACCTCTCACTGTCGACACGCACGGAGCGACCAGTGCGATCAAGGACGGTCCCAAAGGCGGCTCGGCCGATAGCCGTTACGTTATCGTTCGCGCCGATGTACGCACCGGCGCTCGCGTGATCGCGAGCTTCAAGGTCGGGCTTCTCGGAAACGGGCACGTTCAAGAGGACGTCGTCGAAACTATCTCCGAGATGCTTCCCGGCGGGCACTGGATGAAGCTTGCTCCGCGCCAACCGCTGGAGTTCGGCGAATACGCCCTGATGGAGATCATCTCGGACCAGTCGGTGAATCTTGGCGTATGGGACTTCGGCGTTCACCCGGTTGCGCCGGAGAACCGCGACATCATCAAGCCTGAACCCAGGCGCCCCGTAACGCTGGAGCGTCGCAGGCCTAATTAGAAATTTTCCAGGCAGGGATTAAAAGATAAAGATAATTAGCTGCGAGGCTGTGGGCTGCGCTCGATATACAGCCCCGATACCGCCTGTCGCGATCCACTCACCGCCTCGGTCGCCCGGTCGCGCTGCATCATCAGGCCTTTGCCAGCCACGGCTACATTGTCCCGCGTAACCTTTGCCTCGTACATCATCGTGTCCGCTGCGCGCAGAATCGTGGGAACCGAGTCACCGTCTTCAGGGAATGTCGCGAGGCCAAAGCTGCCGGAGACGGTGAGGGAGAGGCCTGCACCTTCGAGAAAGCGGGCCGACCGAAGATCGTCGCACAGCGCCATCGTCGCTCCGGTAGCCGCAGCCTTACCCATGCCAGGCAGTAGCGCGACAAACTCATCGCCGCCGTACCGGAAGGCCGCATTGTTGGGTCCCAGGCAGCGTTTCAGCAGGCCGCCGATCTCCGCCAGCAGACGGCTGCCCAGCAGGTGGCCATGCGTATCGTTCACTGATTTGAAGCGGTCAAGATCGACGAACAGCAGGCTGAAAACTTTGCCGGTACGCACCTGTTCGTCCAGCATGGTGTACAGATGACGCGCGTTGAATAGTCCCGTCACGTCATCCGTGATGGTCAGCTCCTGGATCAGGGTCATGGAGCGCGCATTCTGGATCGCTATCGCCGCGTAGTCGCAAAGAATCCGCAGGAACGAGATCGAATACTCCGACAGCAGATCGAGCTTGCTGTTCAGGAGCTGGATGACGCCCAGGGTCTTCTGCCCGGATCGGACGGGAACGCAGGCAATCGAATGAATCTTCAGATCGGGATGGCTGTTCGCGAATGCAGCCCAGTGCGGGTCGAGCGATACATCTGGCACGACGAGCGGGTTTCCGCTCGCGGCCACCCAGCCTGCCACGCCTTCGCCCATGCGGACCCTGAGTCCCTTTAGGCTCTCGGCATTTTCACCTACGGCAATCGCGTAATACAGCTCGTTCGAGGTCTCGTCCACCATGAGCAGCGACCATCGCTCCGGCCCGAAGAACTGGGCCATCTTGTTCATGATGGCCCCCAGGATCTCCTCCAATTCCAGGCTCGACGTTAGAGCGCGCGCGACATCATGGAACACCCGAAGGTGATCCATTTGGCGACTTTCGATGACCTCAAACTGTCGTCTATCTTTCACTGCGGACCCTTAGAGCAAAATACTCAGTAGACCAATTTGACACATGAACGTTCTAAATGAGATTGGCGGCTGCCATCTGGCGGTGAATTTCGTCAGCCGCCAATATGAACCATATTTCGTGAAGGCTTCTCGAAACCTGGTTCGCCAATGTGGTGGCGTGCTTCTTTTCGCATGACTACTTTACGCACATACGCATCCAGCTCCGCATTCGTTCCACCCCGCACCATCTCTCCATGCAGATCGTGGTCACTTTGCGAGAATAGACATGTGCGTATCTTGCCGTCGGACGTGAGACGAACGCGGCTGCAGTGTCCACAGAAAGGCCGCGACACCGGGGCGATAATTCCGATCTCCCCTAGTCCATCGTCAAAGGTGAATCGTTTCGCCGTCTCACTCGCCGTGTGGGGTGGAAGCTCAACCAGCGGACGATACGTGTTCAAGCGTCCCATGATCTCGTCCATCGGCACCACCGTCTCGGGCTTCCAGCTGCGGTCTTCCTCGAGCGGCATGAACTCGATGAATCGTACGATGACGCCCTCGTGCCGGGAGAACTCCGCAAACTGCTCAATCTGCCCGTCGTTGAATCCGCGCAGCAGAACGCAGTTCACTTTTACCGGCCCCAGCCCAACCGTCTTCGCCTTCCGTATGCCCGCCATCACTTTATCGAAGCTACGCGGGACTCGTGTAATTGCAGTAAATGTCTCCGCGTCCACCGCATCCATGCTCACGGTGATGCGATTTAAGCCGGCATCTTTCAGAGGGCGAGCCAGCCCTTCCAGCAGATGGCCATTCGTGGTCAGCGCGATATCCAGCGGCAAGCCGAACTCTGCAAGTGAGCCATCGGGAAGATATGCCGTGCGCATCTGCGCCAACTCCTGGACCATCTCCACTAGCCCGGATCGCAGCAGCGGCTCACCGCCGGTCAGCCGAACCTTCTCTATCCCAAGCGAGACGAAGATCCGCACCATTCGCAGATAATCTGCAATGGCCAGCTCAGTATATTGAGCGCCCTCGTTGCCGGTCCTGCAGTAAACACACTTGTAGTTGCAGCGATCCGTCACCGAGACGCGAAGATCCGTGATTGCACGGCCAAACTTGTCCCGCAGCCTGCCAACGCCCTTCGGGGCATACTCTACCGGTTCCAGAAGTGCGGTAGCGGTATCATTCGTCGTAATGTAAGGCATCCTTGCGATCATTGGCGTTATTCGCTATTGAAGTTAGATGCGACGGCTCGAAAAGAGAAGCACATTACCATGACCTCCACAGTATAGTCACGTCCCGGTCAACTGTCGGTACGAAGGAACACACGAAACAGGTGACATCGCGAGATGCCACCTGTTCGTGCCTGCAACGGCCCACCCTACCCCTTCGCTGCCAGGACTGCCTTGGTCAATGCCGGAACTACTTCGAACAGGTCACCCACTACCCCATAGTCGGCAACCTCGAAGATCGGCGCATTCTCGTCCTTGTTGATGGCGATTACTGTTTTTGAGCCCTTCATCCCCACCAGGTGTTGAATTGCTCCCGATATCCCAACCGCGAGGTAAAGTTTTGGCGAAACTGTCTGCCCGGAACTTCCTACCTGCCGCTCCATCGGCAGCCAGCCGTTGTCGCAGATCGGGCGTGAAGCTGCCAGCTCCGCGCCCAGGGCCGCTGCCAACTCCTCGACGATGCCGATATTTTCCTGCTCGCCAATCCCGCGCCCGACCGAAACAATCACAGGCGCAGCGCTCAGGTCGACCGTCTGTGCCGATTCGCGGAACAGTTCGCCTGGCTTATTGCGAATCTGCGCTGGCTCAAGCTTCGGCACAAAGACCTCTACCGCGGCGATTCCGGCCTCAACCGCATCCGCACGAAATGTCCCGGCCTGCACGGAGACGAAACAGGGGCCGTTGCCAGTCTGCCGGTAGTCTGCATTCAACTTGCCCTGCAGCAACTGCCGCACAAATATGGGGCCATCATGCACGGCGATCACATCGCTGATCAGCACCTGTCCGAACCGCGTCGCAAGCGCTGGCGCAAAGTCGCGCACCTGGTAGGTATGGGGCAGCACCACGTAGGCGGGGTCGGCCTGCTTCACCACCTGTTCCAGCGCAACGACATAGCCATCCGCGGTGTAGTTCTTTAGCAGCGCGTGCTCCACGGTGAAGACTTTGGCAAGCTTCTTGCTGCCAAGCTCGTTGCCCAGCGCAGCCACGCCATCGCCGATCACGGCGGCGGAGCAATCCACGCCCAGCTTTGCCGACAACTGTTGTCCAGCCGCCAACGCCTCAAAGCTCATGCGGTTCCATAGGCCGTCGCGCTGCTCCATCAGTACGAGAATACCGTTCATATCACCCTCACTTCGAACTTCAACTTCTCCACCAGCTGGCCCGCCACTTCGGCAGGCGTTCCCGTCAGCATCTCGGTCTTCTTCTGCTTCTCCGGCAGATAGACGCGCTCCAGCGTAATTGCCGGAGCTGCGGCCGCCACAGCCGCCGAAATTGTTTTGGTCTCTTTTGTCTTGGCCTTCTTGATGCCCATCAGCGTCGCGTAGCGCAGCTTGTTGCCGCCTGACTGAATTGTCAGGAGCGCCGGTAACGGCATCTCTACATGCTGGAACCAGCCGTCTTCCAGCTCACGTTTCGCCTTCAGGCCGCTGCCGACGACCTCCACCTGCATGATGATCGTCGCGTGCGGCATTCCCAGCAACTCGGCCAGCACGACGCCGGTCTGTCCCAGCCCAAGGTCGTCGGATTGTAACCCTGTCAGGATCAAATCCGGGGCCTCCGCCTTCACCGCGTCGGCCAGCATCTGCGCGACGCCTAACGTGTCACGCTCCGCCAGGTCATCGGCTTCGATGTGAATCGCCCGGTCTGCACCCTTTGCCAGAGCCTCCCGCAGCGTGCTGGTCACCCGCTCCGGCCCCGCGCACAGCACGACCACCTCGCCACCGTTCTTCTCCTTCAACTGGAGCGCCTCTTCCAGCGCATAGGCGTCCGGCTCGTTGATGGTGTAGTTCAAATCGCTCTCGTCGATCCACTTGCCGTCGGAGGCCACATGAATCTGCGCGTCCCGCTCCGGCACCTGCTTGATTGCCACCAGTATCTTCATCGCTATCCTTTACTCCTCAAATATCCCATCGCTAACTCGCCGACTCACTCGCAATGACCGGCGGCAGCGCCCGCGCCGTCAACTGCGCGATATCGAGCAACTGCGGCGGCGCTTCACTTACTGCCGACAATGCATCCCGGAACATGGTATTGCAGAATGGGCACGCCGTTCCCACCACCTGCGCTCCCGTATCGGAGAGCTCTTTGGCGCGAACGTGGCTCACGCGCTCCCCACGCTCCTCCCCAAGGAATGCGAGTCCGCCGCCTGCGCCACAGCAGAAGCTTCGCTCATGCGAGCGCGCCGCTTCCACCAGATCGCCGGCCAGAGAGACAATCTGTCGAGGCTCCTCATACACCTCCTGATACCTGCCGAGGTAACAAGGGTCGTGATAGACGATCGACTCGCCCGAATTCTGTTTCGGCAGACGATCCTTGTGCCTCGCCATGAACTCGCTGTGGTGCTCGATCTCCGGGGCGATTCCATACTCGCGCCAGTCGTTCGAGATCGTCCTGACACAGTGTGGGCAGATTGCGACGATCTTCTGTACCTTCGCCGTCTCGAGTGCCTTCAGCCCAAACTCCGCCATCGTCTGGAAGACCAGATCGTTGCCCAGCCGCCGCGCCGGATCGCCCGTGCACTTCTCTTTCTTCAGCACGCCGAAGGTCGTTCCGAGATAGTTCATCACCCGGGCAAAGTCGGCGATGATCTCCCGGCCCTTGGGGTCGTAGCCGCCCATGCAGCCCAGCCACAGGCAGTACTCCTGGGAGCCATCGAAGATCGGGAATCCCTGCTTCTGAATAAATTTATCGCGCTCTCCGGCGCTCAGGCCTAGCGCATTCCCATTCTTTTCGAGCGCCAGAAAAAGCTTGGTGCCGTACGTGTCCTCCCACGCTCCGGTATTGGTGGCTCCGCGCCGCAACCCGACGATGATCGGCACATGCTGGATTCCAACGGGGCACTGATACTCGCAACTCCCGCAGGTCGTGCACTCGAACGCCGCCTCCATGCTCATGTACTTCTTCGCAGGGTTATCCGGCGACTCCACCCTTGCATCCGTCAACAAGGCCACGTCCGAGGTTGGGCCAAATTCGTTGAGATAGTTCCTGGCCCCAAGGATGATCTCTTTGGGGTTGAGTACCTTTCCCGTCGTAGAAGCGGGGCAATGTTCCGTGCAACGGCCACACTCGACGCAGCTATAGACCTGCAGCGATATGAGCTGCGTCAAATCCTTACCAGCCACCAGGCCAAAGTCCTCATCGCCACTGAGCGGGGGAATCTTCGAGAAGCCATCCCTCTTGAGAAAGACCGTTAGCGGGCTGAGGATGAGGTGTAGATGCTTGGTATGAGGAATGAGCGGTAGAAAGATCAGCAGCGCCAGCGTGTGGGTCCACCACAGCACTTTAACGGCGGCTCCGCCATCCGCAACAAAGAATGCTGCAAGATAACTGACCATCAATAGAAAGATCAGGAACGCGATAAACCCGGATTCATACGAAACCTTCGTCCCCAGCCAGATTGGCCGTACAAAAAAACGACGCACAAACAATCCGGCGATCGACACCGCGACCAGAAGCGCCCACACCCCTGCAAACACAAAATAAAATTTGCCGACATAGCTGTCCGGAGGTAGAAATCCCAGTCGCACCCCGTTCGCCAGATGGTTCAGGCTTACCAGGGCGAACGCCAGAAAGCCCCAGAACACAAACGCATGCGCCAGGCCAGGGAGAGGCCGCTGCTTGATGACCTTCGCCTGGCAGAGCACCTCCCAGACGAAGTCCCATACGCGCCGCCCAAGGGGGTGCAACGAGAAATCTGTATCTTTTTTCGAATGCAGGATGGTCCGCAGAATCGGAGCGAACCGCCAGAAGAACAGTGCCGCGGAGACCACAACGCAGACTAGCAGCAGCCCTGTCTCCGGCCATGTGAAGCGAACCGGCTCTGCCAGCGTCGTAGAGGCCTGGAGTCCTGAGAGAAAGATCGAGCCCGAAAGACGGGCTTCCACCACAGCGACAAGCGTTACATCAACCATCCGAACCCATCCGCGGGCGACGCCTCACAGCGCATCGCTCGCATCCCAAACAGCTTCCGCAGGTGGCTCCGGCCGTTCTATCAGCGGCGATCTAGTAGCTGATGAACTCGTTGCTCCCACGTCGCAGCCGAACGCCCATAACGCCAAACACCAGCGCGCCGAGGAAGAGGATCGCATCCCAGTACACCATCGGATGCATCCATCCCGGCCCCAACACCCAGTCCTGCCCACTCCATAGGGTCACCAGCGTCGCCACGATCACGAATTGGAAGCAGAGCACCAGAAAAAGCTGACCGCGACGGCGGCGCTTATCCAGCAGTTCGACCTCATCGGGCGTCAGGTTGCGTTCTTCCAGGGGCAGCAGTGTGTTGGCCATGATTGTGTTCTCTCGTCTCCCACGTGTAGTTCCGGTTCGAAGGTCGTCTGGTGCCCCAGCGGGCAACAGCACAGCTCCATTAAATCACAGCATTCCCCAACCCGAATTTACACGCGGAAAAACGATGTTCGTCCCGCAGGCGGAAGCATAACTGAATGATCATTCATTCGTAAAGGCCTCGACCGGCGATTCGGCTCTGCCTGCAAAGTGTAGCCCGCTCCCATCGCCCGGCTGCGGAGCGGGCCGCCAGCTAAATAAACGCCACCGACTGAATTCCTGCCACATCGAACCGCTTGCGGCACCGGATATTCTTGCACCCCACAAGATCATCCCTGCGCACCATGTAACTCTGGGCCTTGGCAAACCGGGCGCGGTCCCGGTCATCGGCGCCGCGCGGCAGCTGCGTCTTCTTGCGTCGCACCAGCCAGCTCAACTGATACTCCCCTTGCTGCCCGCAGTGAGGACAGGTCATCACATGCGTCCGTTGCTCCGGCCGTTCATCAAAAAAATCACGCTCTTCCATACAGCACCTCGTAGGCCTGCGGACGCATCGTCCATTCGCATCCCTTTGCAATCCTGCCTGAGACCAGCCCTCGTGGGCAAGAGTCATGCATAATCACCCAGTGGCTTAACCGCCCCAAAGGTATGGAATGAGCAAGCCGAAGAAACAGGTATTTTCGAAGATCAAAGCCGTGAAGTCCAACGCGCGCGCCCGGGTCGGCTCTCCCCCACCGGAACGTGTCCTCCCGGACCCCAAGCAGAAGCTTGCCGCCAAGCCCAAACACAAACCAACCCTCGCCGACCTGCTCGACGTCACAGGAGAAGACAGATGACCATCCTGCGCTTTACTGCCGTAGCCCTCAGCATCGCAGCAACGGTGCCGTTCGCCGCCTCTGCCCAGACCATCCAGGTTAACAAGGAAAATCGCACCATCGCGATCACCGCGACGGACAAGGTGACGGCCATCGCCGATACTGCCACGGTTCACCTTGGCTTTATCGTCTATGGGCAGGATAGCGACGCTGCCTACGCCAATGGCTCCCGCATCTCCAACGCGATCGTCAAGGCTCTCACCGTAGCGGGCGTGCCCAAGGAGAGCATCGAGAGCGAAAATCAGGCGGTTGCGCCGGTGCAGAACTACCAGATAGAAAAACTTACCCCAGCGGAGAAGGCTCAGCGGCAGTTCCAGGTGACGCAGAGCTGGACCGTCCGGACTCCGGCAGACAATGCCGCCAAAGTTCTGGATCTCGCTGTCAAAGCCGGGGCTAACCAGTCCGGGCAGATCGAATGGACCTTCAAGGACGAGAACGCACCGCAGGCCGAAGCCGCGGCCAAAGCGCTCCAGCGGGCCCGCACGGTGGCCGGTGAGATGGCCCAGGGGCTCAACGCCAAGCTTGGCAGCCTGCTCTACGCCAGCAACCAGACCGAGGCTGAACCGCCCCGTCCCATGATGATGCGTGCCATGGCTGCGCCCATGCAGATGGATAAGGTTGCGCCTTTGGCCATCAATCCGCGACATATTGAAAAATCCGCCACTGTTTACGCCGTCTTCGCCATAGAGTAAGCCGTCTAATCCATAGAAAAAGCCGTCTAATTCGTCAATAACCGAGCCGTTCCCAAAGAGGAAAATATTATGGCCGTCCATAAATATCGCGAACTCAAGCCCACCCCGGAAGCCGAAGCCATCTATCGCCGCTGGCTTGCGAACCTCAACGAAGAGTTCACCCGCCACCAGGCGGTGGACCGGCGCTCCGACATCGTTCGGGACGAACTCTTTCAGCTTTATCTCGGACGCACCCATGGCGGACGCAAACAGGCCACTCTGACCAGCGAACTTGCCACCAATGTCCTCGCTGAGTCGCTGGATCCGCGCAATTCCACCCTCGAACCCGAATATTATGGCGACGTCGATGCGGAACAGTATGGTTTGCGTAAACCTCTTATCTGGTTCTGGCAGATGTTCGACCGCTCGCCCGTGGGCCTCAACCATTGGCTGGGCTTTCGCTTTCGCTGCATGCTGGGACGCCATATTTTCAAGCACTTAGGCAAAGGGGTGAAGATTTTTCACAACGTCGAGTTCACCTATGGCTACAACCTGACGATTGAGGATCACTGCACGATCCATAAAAATGTTCTGCTGGACGACCGCGGCGAGATCATCCTGCACGAGGGCACGAGCGTCTCCGATTATGCCAATATCTACAGTCATACCCACGACATAAACCAACAGGCCGATGTCATCAACAGGCCTACCGTGCTGGGGCCGCGGGCGCGGGTGACGTACCATGCAACGGTTCTGGCTGGTGCAAACATTGGAGAAGACGCCATGCTTGGCGCCATGGCTGTGGCCACAAAACCGGTTCCGAATTCTACGGTTTCGGTGGGTATTCCTTCGCGTGTGAAACGGCAGAAGAGCTCGCCGGGGACGACGGACCTGCTGGGGGAGTAGCGATATTTCGTTGAAAAGGGACGAGTTAGCCCAGGTGTCGGGTCCTGTTGTGGGCGCCTGGGTGGCTTTACGGTTCCCTTACGTAAAATTCAGTAGACTGGGACCTTATGAATCAGGAGATCGTTCTCGTTCTGTTCCAGGTAGTTGTGCTGGTGCTTGCCTTCAGCGTGCATGAGTGCGCGCATGCCTGGGCGGCGTGGCGGCTGGGGGACCCGACGGCGAAGATGCTGGGGCGGGTTACGCTCAATCCTCTCAAGCACTTGGACCCGCTCGGCTCGGTGGTCTTTCCGCTGATTTCGCTGGTGTATGGGGGAATGCTGATCGGGTGGGCCAAGCCGACGCCGGTGACGGCGCGTAACTTCAAGAATTACAAGAGGGATGACATCCTGGTGACGCTTGCCGGGCCGGCGAGCAACCTGCTCTCGGCGACGATTGCGCTGATCCTGCTGATCCTCATCAAACACCTGATTCCAGGTGGGATTACGGCGATTGCAACGGCGATGGCGCTGGCATCCCGGATACCGGGGATTTCGACCGAGAACCTGCCCAGCCTGTTTCCTGTGGCGTTGCTGCTTTACTACGTTATCTTCATCAATCTATTGCTGTTTATCTTCAACCTGATTCCGATTCCGCCGTTGGATGGCAGCCATGTTCTGCGGCATTTTCTTCCCTATAAAGCTTTGCAGGTGTATGACCGCATTGGCATGATCGGGCTTTTCCTGATCTTCCTGGTGGGGGGCAGCTTTATCTTCCGGGTGTTCTTCTACCCGCTTCTCGGGGGCTTCAACCACGTCCTTTTCACGCTGTAAGACGATTTTTCACCACAGTTTTTTTGGCGCGTGGTGAGGCGGATTTTTGCCCAATTATGGGCGGTTTTTGACGAATTTGCCTTCGATGCGTGGTGTTTTTGTGGTGAAGTCGTGGTGGAACGCGTGGTGAACGTGGCGATCGGACGGACGTATTTCGCGACTGAAATCACGCCAACTTTTTTGAACTTTGTTTTTGGGGGCTGGCGCGGGGTTTTCGGGGCTGGCGCGGGGGCTCCGGGCCTATTTCCAGCCTGAATCATTTACCCTTGCTGTTGACCGTAATGACTGAAAACACCTCTATCTCCCCGCGCCCCCGCGTTCTGAGCGGAATGCGACCCACAGGTCGCCTGCACCTGGGCAATTACATGGGCGCGCTCTACAACTGGGTGCAGCTGCAGCACCAGTACGAGTGCTACTTCTTTATCGCGGACTATCACGCGCTGACGACCGGGTATGCGGATACCGCCGACCTCAAGAAGGACATCCGCCAGGTTGCGCTCGACTTTCTGTCTGCCGGGCTCGATCCGGCGCTTTGCACGATCTTCGTGCAGAGCAAGGTTCCCGCGCACTTCGAACTGAACGATCTGCTGGGCATGATTACCCCCGTGACCTGGCTGGAACGCGTTCCTACGTACAAGGACCAGCAGGAACAGCTGAAGGAGAAGGACCTTGCGACCTTCGGCTTTCTGGGTTACCCGCTGCTGCAGTCCGCCGATATCCTTATCTATCAGCCTGCCTTCGTTCCTGTCGGGCTGGACCAGGAAGCCCATGTGGAGCTGACGCGCGAGGTGGCACGCCGCTTCAACCAGTTCTACCCCGGCGAGTTCCTGCTCTCGCCCAACGCCGCTCCGTGGGAGCTGCCTGCCATTGAAGAGAAGGCCCGCAAGATGGCGGGCGATCCGCACAAGACCACCTTTACCCCTTACGAGCTTCAGCAGGCGGCGTTGCAGACCAAGAAGCTGACCGGCTTTGGCCGCAGGGAGATTCTTCCCGAGCCTCAGGTCTTGTTGACGCCATCTCCCAAGCTGCCGGGGACGGATGGGCGCAAGATGTCCAAGAGCTATGGGAATGCCATCCTGCTGTCGGACTCAGAGCCTGACATCCGCGCGAAGCTCAAGACGATGGTGACCGATCCGGCACGCATCCGCCGCGACGACCCCGGCAATCCGGATGTGTGCCCCGTCTTCGATCTGCATAAGGTGTTCTCCACGTCGGAGACGCAGCAGAGGGTGCGCGAAGGCTGTACGACCGCAGGCATTGGATGTATCGAGTGCAAGGGCTGGCTGGCCGATGCGGTGGTGAAGGAGCTGGCTCCAATCCGGGAGCGGCGAAGCTACTTTGAGGCCAATCCCGACGAGGTGGACGCTATCCTTGTGGACGGCAACGCTCGCGCCAATGCCCGCGCCGCGATTACCATGCAACAGGTACGTACGGCAGTGGGTCTCGAATAATATGGCTGACGAAATTCTCAATCCCGAAGCCGCACCGGATCAGCCGGAAGAGACCGCGCAGAACGACGCCTCGGCGTCGGAGCCGATTGCGTCGCCCGAGGCTTCTGTTTCCGTTGTAGCGGAAGATTTGTCTGAGGCTGCTGCGGGGGCGCATGAGCCGTTTGCGCTGGAGCCGAGGCCCATTCTGCCGCCTGCGCCGGAGCCGAAACGCGCTGCCGCGAGCAAGGACAAGAAGGATAAGGAAGAGGCTTCGCAGTCGCCGTTTTCGGTTACGGTGGGGCAGGTCTACGACGGGCCGCTCGACCTTCTGCTGGACCTGATCCGGAAACAGAATATCGATATCTACGACATTCCGATTGCCCGGATCACCAGCCAGTTTCTGGACTACACGCACCACCTGAAGCAGGTGGATGTGGATGCGGCGGGCGAGTTCATCTACATGGCCTCGCTGCTAATCCATATCAAGTCGAAGACGCTGCTGCCGCGCGATCCCTCGGATGTGCTGGGGGGCGATATGGAAGATCCCCGGCGCGAGCTGGTGGAGCGGCTGCTGGAGCATGAGCGCTTCAAGGCCGCGGCGCAGATGCTGATGCAGAAGCAGCAGATTGAAGAGGCTACGTGGACCAATCCGGGGATGAAGAACTTTCGCCGGGAAGAGGGTGCCGAGGCCGGGCTCGAGCAGGAGATCGCCGCCGATACGGTGGACCTGGTGCGGGTGTTCCAGGACATCCTTGGCCGCCTGCGCTCGCGCCCTGTGCTGGACGTGGACGAGGAGTCGGTGACGGTGGCGCAGATGATCGACTATGTGAAGCGCCGCCTGATGATGGAGGACAAGCCGGTGAGCCTGCGGCGGCTGCTGCACAATACGCATACGGAGCGCGCGCTGATCTGCATGTTTCTGGCGATGCTGGAGCTGGTGAGGCTGCAGGCGGTGCTGCTGCACCAGCCGAATCAGCTGGGCGACATCCTTATCAAGAAGACGGATGCGTTCGACCAGGTGTTCGCCGACCAGGCGCAGGGGCGCGACGACTGGCGGTAAGCTACGCCCAGTGCGTAAGCCAGTGGGCAAAGGCGAGCCAGGCGGTGGTGCCGCTGATCGCCAGACGCGCGGGTGCGCTGATGAGAATGAGCAGGCCGCCCCACAGGTTTGCCGGATGAAGGCGCTTGTGGGAGATGGTGTCGTAGGCGATGAAGGCCAGGACGAGAAGGTCTGCGATGCCAAAGACGGCGGGCAGGCCATGGGTCTGGATAAACGCGAGGGGCAGGCGGCCGACGGCAGGCGCAAGCATGCTGAGAGCTGAGAGCATCATCAGCCTCTTGTGAAACTCCGGCCTTCGCCGGTAGAGGAGACCGGCCGTGACCAGGGTCGCGAAGACGACGATGTCGCCGAAGGGAATGGCGAGAAAACTGAGTGGATTTATGCCTGGCGGCGTTGATAACGAGCCGTATTTTGCTGCGTGGATGCCAACCCAGAGGCCAAGCGGCACCATGATGCAGGCGAGGCCGAAGCCAGCCACGCCGAGGCGGCGGTGAAGGTCCGTCCGGCCATTGGCGACCAGCAGGATCTGCACAAGCAGCAGAACAAACCAGGCACTGAAGATGAATCCGTGGAGATGGAGGACCCACGGAAGGACTCGCTGGGCGAAGAAGGCGTTGAGAAAATAGGTGGGGGCGAAGCCGGCAAAGATGACAAGCATGGCTGCGAGAACCAAGGCCGCGTTGACCTTGTGGATTTGCCGGCGGCGGAGTGAGGCTACAGAGGTTGCCATAGGGACATATCCTGTCGCTGCTGGATTTTAGTTTTGAGGGCCCGGGGCAGCTTCCTGGATCGTGACACTCCAGTTCAGAACGTTGCGACTGCGGTCGGAGTTGAGGGTATAGGAAAAAATGGCTCCAGGCTTCTCTCTAGCACCTGGAGCCGAACTGGCGTTATTTGAATTCACTTAGAAGTGTCTTCTGGTTTTCAGGAAGCTAAACCAGTGTGCTCGCGGAGACTCGGTTCTCGGTCGGCATTGAGCTAAGTAGGAGCA
>Ga0193753_10001912_pt1 | contig 17163 bp, 6 predicted proteins | sample H1c2metaG_FD_144925 | JGI IMG/M metagenome (GOLD analysis project Ga0193753, IMG submission 144925) | Soil microbial communities from a riparian zone of the East river system, Colorado, United States - H1c2 | ecosystem: Environmental > Terrestrial > Soil > Riparian zone | place: USA: East River... | reverse complement strand
CTTATTAATAATTAATCGCCCAAATCTAATCAATAACTATTAATATAGGCGAAGAAGAGCTTAATGCAGATGATTTTTTTGTGGTTCATAATGACCAAATTTGCGCAGTCACAATTCATCCGGTAAAACGGATGCATACAAAAAAACACCAATTTTGTTTTTTTTTAACGGCAAGCATCAACTTAATACATCTGGTTGTCAAGTAGGAGGGAATTTCTTCCGGTTTATTAAGCCTTCTATTAAAGTATGGTTAATTTTTTTTGAGTATTGAATATAGTACTTATTTTTACCGTGTAAAAAGTACACATAGGTAAACAGAGGTTAAAACGAAATATTGAATATTTTTTTTAAAACATAATTGAACTATTGTATTATAGTTATTATTTATAAAGATTTTACAGACATTTACTATTGCTTAACTAAAAACTAATGCCGTATGAAGAATACCAAGATCTTCATTACGAAAGCCTTATCAATTGGCTTTCTTCTTCTATTCTCGTTATCCCAGGTTTTTTCTCAATCAAAAACAATTACAGGTAAGATCACTGATTCAAAAGATGGTTCGCCTATTGTAGGTGCCACTGTTCAGCCTAAAGGAACAAAAAATGGTACTTCTACAGGTGCTGACGGTAGTTTTTCGTTAGCTGTAGGTCCCAATGTAACTACACTGGTTGTTACTTCCGTAGGTTTTGAAAGACAGGAAATCAGCATAGCCAATGCAGCTGCCATAAGCCTGGTGGCAAGTAATTCAAATCTTAATGAGGTAGTTGTTGTAGGTTATGGTACCTCCAGGAAAAAAGATTTGACAGGAGCGGTTTCTTCGGTGAAAGCCAAAGATTTTAACCAGGGCGCCATTACCAATCCTGACCAGTTATTACAGAACAAAGTGGCCGGTCTGGAAGTAACGAATACCAGCGGTCAACCCGGTGTTGCAACAACCGTTCAGATACGTGGTAACTCTTCTATCCGTTCCAGCAATAACCCATTATATGTTGTGGATGGTGTTCCGCTGGATGGTGGAACAGCCAGGCCAAACATAGGTATAGGTTTTGGTGGTAGTACGCCAAATTCTAACCCGCTTCTCTATATTGATCCAAATAGCATTGCGTCTGTAGACGTACTAAAAGATGCTTCTTCTGCCGCTATTTATGGCGCACGCGGTGCCAATGGTGTAATTGTAATTACAACCAAGAAAGGTACTGCTGGCCCGATGAAAGTGGATGTTGGTATTAATTATGGTGTCAACCTGGGTTACATGAAAAGATTTGCCGTGTTAGACCCCGGTCAGTACAGGGCAGCATTAAAAAAATATAACCAGCCGGCGACGCTTGATGGCGGCACCAATGAAGACGCTTTAAAAGCACTCACACAACACGGTCTTACTCAAAACTATTCCATGGCTTTCAGCGGTGGCAACGAAGTGGGTAAATTCCGGGCAGGGTTTTTAGGTTCAAAAACGGTAGGGTTTCTTAAGAAATCAGCGCTGGATAAATACCTTACTACTATTGGCGGAACGTATAAATTCATTGATAACCATTTAACCCTTGATTTCAATTTAATAGCCGGTAATTACGGAGAACAATTAACCAGTGTTTCCAATAATGCAGGGTCGGCGGGTAATATCATTTCATCCGCGGTTAGCTGGAATCCTACAGTTGCGCTGACGAAAAATGGTGTATACCAATTCCCTTCCAATGGCTCGGGTAATCCACTGGCATTCAATGATGCCTTTAATGACAGGAGTACGGTCAATTCATTTTTGGCGAATATTTCAGCCTCCTATACTATTTTTAATAAGTTAACCTATAAATTCTTATATGGTGTTAATCATGGTTCAGGTAACAGGAAAGTAAGTATTGATGGCTGGCTGGAAGGTCAATCAGGTATTTCCGGTGTGGGAATTGCCGGCATAGCCAATGCCAAACTGCTTACCCAGAATTTTACGCATACACTGAACTACCGTTCTGATATTGCAAAAAATCTCTCGCTTGAAGCTGTAGTAGGGTATGAATATTATAAATCAAATTATTCCGGTGACCAGGTGGTGGGAAGTGGTTTCAATACCAACCTTACACAAACCGGGCGCACAAATATTTTATATACTGCAACTTTCCAGAATGCAAAAACAATTGACATTCCTTATTTCACTTATGTAAACCCTGCCGGAGAGATTCAATCTTATTTTGGCCGTGTTACATTAAATTATCTTGACAAACTGGTGGTAACAGGAAGTTTAAGAGCTGATGGTTCAAGCAAATTCGGCGAAAATCACAAATACGGTTATTTCCCGGCTGTAGGAGCAAGATGGACTGTAAGCAATGAGAATTTTATGAAGGATAGCCGGATCTTCAGTAACCTGGCACTTCGGGCATCTTATGGTATTACTGGTAACCAGGAGTTTCCAGCAGGTGCTTCTCAAGAGCAATTCTCTTTAAGTTCTTACTTGAATCTTCCACAGGTGGTTAATGGTAACCCAGATTTGAAATGGGAGTCGAGCAAATCTGTAAACTTTGGTTTGGATTTCTCTATCCTAAAAGGAAGGGTTTATGCTTCAATAGATTATTATAATAAAACAACATCAGACATTCTTTTTCAGACAACTGCTATTCAACCAGCACCGGCTTCTATTTCCTTTGTTAATTTAAAGAATGCCCGGTTAAAAAATTCTGGTATTGAAGCAGCGGTTGGGGCAAGCATTGTTGATACTAAATCATTTGGATGGGATGTTAATGTAAACGTAGCCTACAACAAAAATGTAATTAAGAAATTCACTGACCCTTTAACCGGGTTGCCTTTAAAGATCCAAACAGGGCAGATTACTGGTCAGGGTGTATCAGGAACACTGGCGCAGGTTATTACCAATGACCAGCCCGTTAATGAATTTTACCTGAAACCTTTCCAGGGTTTTGATCAGACTGGCAACCAGAAGTATGGTGACAACCCGGTATTTTCAGGTGACCCAAATCCGCACGTACTCGCAGGTTTCAGTTCAACACTCCGCTATAAAAAATTCTCCCTGGGTATCAATATGGGCGGTGCTTTTGGATTCTTGATCTATAACAATACAGCTACTGCGGTTACCAATATTGCCGGCATCGTATCAGGCAGAAATATTGACGTTGCCGCATATAAATCTCCTGAAAGTGTTATAAGCCCTGTTGCTGCTAATTCCCGTTTCCTTGAAAAAGGAGATTATTTTAAAATGAGAAATGCTACACTAAGGTATAACGTGGGTAACCTGGGTAAATATTTTAAAGGCTTCACTGCTTTTGTTACAGGCAGCAACCTGTTTGTACTAACCGGATTTACAGGCTTTGATCCAGAAGTGAACATCGATAAGAGTGATAATTCTTATCCTTCAAGATCAATTGAATATGTGCCTTACCCAACTCCCCGCTCAATTACTTTTGGAGTTAATTTTTCTTTATAATTATAATAAAAATTCGACATATGATACCGTTTAAAAAAATATTATTCTTTTCTGCGCCACTCATTATGCTGAGTATGGCCTGCACAAAACTGGATGAGAAATTGAATAGTACATTGACTGCGGGCCAAACTACTACTGCACTTGGTGCAAATGGTACGCAGTTATTATTAAATGCTGCATACGGGGATTTAGCAACGCCCTTTAGCGGCCAGGATCGGTTGTTTTCATTGGAGGAAAATACTTCTGATGAATCACTGGTGCCTACAAGAGGAGGGGACTGGGATGATAACGGTGTTTGGAGGGTATTACATGCACATACCTGGAATCCCGATCACGGCCAGCTGTTAACATCATTCAATGAATTAAATAAACTCAATTTTGATGGGACCAACGTATTAGGTTTTGGGCCAACAAAAGCCCAGGCAGCTGAAGCCAGGTTCTTAAGAGCTATTAGTCTTTATTATCAGGTTGATTTGTTCGGACAATTTCCATTCAGGAATCCACATGACACATTGCTAAATGCTCCAAAAGTATATAACGCCACTGATGGTATTAATTTTGTTATTTCTGAGCTGAATGCAGTATTGGTTGATTTACCTACTACAAATGCCAATACAATTGCTAATACAGACGCCGTAAAAACATTATTAATGAGATGCTATCTTAACAAAGGTGCATTCCTTAACAGGGCTGCTCCTACATTTGATGCAGCAGATATGGCGCAGGTAATCAGCCTTGGTAATTCAATTATTAGCAGTGGAAAATATTCTTACACGCCAAAATATTTTGACAATTTTGCGGTGAACAATGGTACACTTTCCAAAGAGGCAATTTTTGCATACCCTAACACATCCGGTGTTTCAACCAACCATGCCGGTGTAGAAGCCCGCTGGAACATGACCCTTCATTATAATTCTTATACACCCGCAAATCCAAATGCCGGATGGAACGGATTTTCTACCATCAGTGAGTTTTATAGTTCCTTTAATACAACTGCAACTGCAACTGCTTTTGGTCCTGCTGATACATTATTAGATACAAGGCTTGGTGGAAGATATTATGCAGGTGCAACCGATAAATCAGGTATCAGGCCCGGTTTCTTGGTAGGCCAGCAGCGCAATCAAAATGGCGCGCTGTTACATGATAGAAAATGGGATACAAGCGGTGGAAAGACACCAGATATTAATACTCATTTGCTGTCTTATTCTCCAACTATTGCAGCCAATATGATAGAAACAGATGCAAATACGCTTGAAATAACCGGAATCAGGGTCGTTAAATATGTACCCGATTATGGTGATAATGGAAAATATTATGGCGGGCCTGCAGGTAACTGGTTAATGATATTCAGGTACCCTGATGTAGTACTGATGGTGGCTGAAGCTATGCAAAGAACAGGTAATGCCGCTGGCGCCTTAACACTGGTAAATGGATTAAGAACTGCAAGAGGTGCTTCTACATTTGTAACATTGCCATTGGTAAATACCGCCAATGTAGATGATCCCAATACATTACTTGCTGAAAGAGGAAGAGAGCTTTACTGGGAAGGTGTCAGAAGAACTGACTTAATACGTTTTGGCGTGTTTTTAAAACCATGGGGTTTGAAACCAACAGATGATGCCAAAAACCTTGTTTTCCCCGTACCTAACCAGGCATTGGCTGCCAATCCTAACCTGAAACAAAATCCGGGTTATACCAATTAGAAAAATTAATATTTTTATAAAAGCAGAAAGGCCATTACTATAATGGCCTTTCTGCTTTAGGTTTGTTATTAATTTAGTCATGATGAATGGTTTTCTGAAGCTGGGTTTTCTTCTTACCGCATTTATAACAGTCTCCTGTAACCCGCAGCAGCCGAAACCATTGTTTGAACTGGTAACGGATTCGGGTATTGACTTCGAAAACAACGTAGAAGATGGTAAACTGGAAAATAGTTTCCTGTTCCGGAATTTTTATAACGGCGGTGGTGTTGCTATTGCCGATATTAATAATGATGGCCTGCCCGATGTATTCCTGACTTCAAATACCGGCACCAATAAATTGTACCTCAACAAAGGCAATCTCAAATTTGAAGACATAAGCATTAAAGCCGGTATCCTGCCCGACGATAAATGGTATACAGGCGTCACTTTTGCAGATATTAATAATGATGGCTGGCTGGATATATACGTTTGCAGTTCCGGCCATATGGGTACCAATAACCGGAAAAATAAATTATATATCAACAATCATAACCTCAGCTTTACAGAAGCTGCTGCCAACTATGGTTTGGATATATCTGCTTATACCACGCAGGTTTCTTTTTTTGATTATGATATGGATGGTGACCTGGATTGTTTTATGATTAATAACAGCCCGGTTCCGGTCAACCAGCTTAATTTTTCTTATAGCCGCGATTTGCCGGAGAAAGACTGGCCGGTAGGAGCGTTTTTAAAAGGCGGCGGTGACCATTTGTACAGGAATGATGACGGGCATTTCAAAGAAGTAACACGTGAAGCCGGTATACATGGTGGTCTCATCAGTTTTGGGCTGGGCGTCTCCGTAGGCGATATTAACCTGGATGGCTACCCGGATGTATTTGTATCAAATGATTCTTACGAACGCGATTACATTTACATCAACCAGAAAAACGGCAGCTTCAAAGATGAGGCAGAACAGTTTTTGCAGCATACCAGCATGTCTTCTATGGGCGCCGACCTGGCTGATATAAACAATGATGGATACCCGGATATATTTACCACAGATATGCTGCCCGATGATGATTACCGGCTTAAAACCACCGGAGCGTTTGATAATTTCGATTTATACCGCAGCAAGGAAAAATCAGGGCTTTACCGCCAGTTTGTAAAAAACTGCCTGCAGGTAAATGCCAGGAATGGCAAGTTTCTTGAAACAGGCAATTACAGCGGTGTGTCTGCATCAGACTGGAGTTGGGGCGCCTTATTTTTTGATGCTGACAATGACGGCTTTAATGATATTTATGTTTGCAATGGCGTAAACCGCGATGTGATTGATCTTGACTTTATGGATTTTTTTGCCAATGATGTAGTACAGAAAATGGTACTCACCCATAAAAAAGAAAATGTTGAAGAAGTACTGAAAAAAATTCCCCGCAACCCCCTGCTCAATAAAGTATTCAGGAACAAAGGCAATCTCCAGTTTGAAGATATTGGAAAAGCCTGGGGATTTACACAGCCTACTTTTTCTAACGGTGCCGCCTACGCTGACCTGGATAACGATGGCGATCTTGATTTAATCATAAACAATGAAAACCAGCCTTCTTTTCTTTACCGGAACAATGCCCGTGAAATAAATACAGCTAATAACTATATCAGCATTTCTTTGAAAGCAAAGGGTAAAAATTCTTTTGCCATTGGCGCTAAAATACATGCATATGCTGCCGGTAAAATGTTTTACCGCGAAGTAGTGCCCAGCCGCGGTTTTCAGTCTTCAGTTGAATATAAACAAACAATAGGCCTGGGAACCATTACGCGGCTGGATTCTCTTGTAATTACCTGGCCCGACAGAACCCTTCAAAAAATAGATAAGCCCGTCATTAACAAACTCCTTGTATTGCAGCAGGCTACCAGTGGGGTTCCCGGTGATACTGCGCTGGCACCGTCCGCCACCCCCTTGCTGTTTACTGTTAATAATCCGTTTGAGAAGCATACCGAAGACGATTATATCGATTTTTATTATGAACGGAATTTACCGGAAATGCTCTCCCGTGAAGGGCCAAAAGCGGCGCATGGAGATATAAACGGCGATGGTCTTACAGACATTTATATTGGTGGCACCCCCGGGCATGTGGGACAGGTTTATCTTCAGACACCCAATGGCAAATTTCAAAAAAAGGAAGAACCGGATTTTAACCAGTTTATAGAGTTTGAAGACGAAGCAGTTTTGTTTTTTGATGCGGATCATGATGGCGACCTGGATCTTTTTATCGGCCCCGGTGGCAATAATAATACAGCGCTTAGCAGGCAAATGCAAAACAGGTTGTTTAAAAATGATGGTAAAGGAAATTTTACACTTGATGCTGCAGCGTTTCCTGCCAGTGGTATGAACACGGCAGTGGCAATTGCCTATGATTTTAATCATGACGGTTACGAGGATCTTTTTGTTGGGGGCAGAAGCGTATCGCGTGAATACGGCGTTGATCCTGCCAGTTTTTTATATGTAAATGATGGTAATGGCCATTTTACAGATATAGCAAAAACCAGTAACCCCGGTATTGCAAATATCGGAGTGGTAACCGGGGCTGCATGGGTAGACATAACAGGCGATAAAAATAAAGAACTGGTAATAGTGGGAGAATGGATGTCTCCAAAAGTTTTTTCTTATAAGGGAGATCGTTTTGAGGAAATTGCTACATCACTCAATAACATGTATGGATGGTGGCAAACCCTGTCTGTGGCAGATACAGACGGAGACGGAAAAGAAGATCTGGTTCTCGGAAATATTGGTGAAAATTTTTACCTGCACCCGGATCAGCAAAATCCTGTAAAATTATGGGTGAATGATTTTGATCAGAATGGTTCAACTGATTTGGTGCTTTCCCGTACAGTGAACGGAAAAGATATGCCTGTTTTCTTAAAACGTGATGTGGAAGAATTGCTTCCTGTGATAAAAAAGAAAAACCTGCGTCATCATGAATTTGCGGAAAAAACAATACAGGATTTATTTTCAAAGGAACAGTTACAGCATACAAAAATCAGGCAGTTTAATTATGCCAGTTCATGCATAGCCTACAATGAAGGGCAGGGCAAATTTACTGTTCAGCCAATGGATCCCATGGTACAACTGTCTTCTGTAAATGCAGTAAATTATGCTGATATTGACGGGGATGGTATAAAAGACCTGGTCATAGGAGGTAATAAATTCTGGTTTCCCACGCAATTTGGCAGGCTGGATGCCAGCCTGGGCTCTGTACTGATAAACAAAGGTAAAAGAACATTTACTTGGCTATACCCCAATCAGTCAGGGCTGAATATTACAGGTGAAGTGAAAGATATTGTTACCATCAACAATGCTGGTAAAAGCCAGTTATTATTTCTTTTAAATGATGCCTTTCCTGTTTTATATGAAACGGCGCAAAAACCAGATCGGAAAAAGTAATTGGACAATACCTTTTGTAAATTAAATGCTTTTATACAGGAATGCAACCGGAGATATTTATGAGTCAGGGTAAAAGAGAACAATTTTTTTTTACAGGATTTTTTTTCCTGCTGATCTTTTTTTCAGGTTGTGATCCATTGCCTAAAAAAGACGCCCTGTTTAAAGTGCTGGATGATAAAGCTACCGGACTTCATTTCACCAATCACCTGACAGCTACTGCGGATTTTAACCTGTTTAAGTACATGTATTTTTATAATGGAGGAGGAGCAGGTGCGGCAGATTTTAACAATGATGGACTGATTGATTTGTTTTTTGCCGCCAACCAGGGCAAAAACAAACTGTTTTTAAACAAGGGAAATCTTCAGTTTAAGGAAATTACAGAAAGCGCAGGTATACCACAGGACAGCGGATGGTCTACTGGTGTTTCGGTCATTGATATCAACAATGATGGATTAATGGACATCTATGTCTGCCGGGTAGGTCAGCTGGAAGGTCTTCCGAAAAGACATAACCTCTTGCTTGTTTGTACAGGCATTGATAAAAATGGTTTGCCCTCATACCAGGAAAAATCGGAGGAATATGGTCTGGCTTTTTCAGGGTTCAGTACGCAGGCTGTTTTTTTTGATTATGATAATGACGGTGATCTTGATATGTACCTGTTAAATCATACCATTCATAATAACGGAACTTTTGGCGTAAGGGAAGGATTGCTAAAAACATATAACCCGCTTTCTGGCGATCGCATTTACCGGAATGATGCCGGCCATTTTACCGATACAACTGCTGCAACCGGTATTCACTCTTCCGTTATCGGTTATGGGTTGGGGGTGGTAGTAGCTGATATTAATATGGATGGTTACCCGGATATTTATGTAGGGAATGATTTTCACGAAAACGATTATCTCTACATCAACCAGCACAACGGCACCTTTAAAGATGAACTTACCAGCCAGCTAATGCATACCAGCCAGTTTTCTATGGGCGTGGATGCAGCAGATGCTAACAATGACGGATATCCGGAAATTATATCCATGGATATGCTTCCTTCCGATCCTTACATACTCAAAAGATCGCTGGGAGAAGATGAAAATGATGTTTTCTACCGGAAGATTGGGTATGGGTACAATTACCAGTACACGCGTAATAACCTGCAGTACAACCGCGGCAACGGTATGTTTAGCGAAATAGGATTGTATGCAGGAGTAGCGGCTACTGACTGGTCATGGGCGCCGCTATGGATGGATTTTGACAATGACGGTAAAAAAGATCTGTTTATTTCCAACGGCATACCCAAGCGGATGAATGATATTGACTATATCAATTTTATATCCAATGGCGAGGTGCAGCAAAAAATAAGATCCAACGGTATGGGTGAAAAAGATATGGCGTTGATTGATAAATTTCCCCAGATAAAGATCCCCAACAGGTTTTTTCATAATGCCGGTGACCTGAAGTTTGATGATATGCAGGATAAAATAGAGGGCGATCTGCCTACTTATTCAAATGGTGCTGTATATGCGGATTTTGATAATGATGGCGACCTGGATATTGTGGTTAATAACATCGACGAGCCTGCACTGCTTTACCAGAATAAAAGTAATGACAATAAAGAAAAGCCATCTGTTGAAATAAAATTAACCGGCACTGCATCCAATGTGAATGCTGTTGGATCTAAAATAATATTGTATGCCAATGGGGGTATAAGGACCTATGAAAAATATGCTGCCAGGGGGTTTATGTCCAGCATGGAAATACCCATGCACATAGGGCTGGCGGATACAAAAGTTGATTCTGCATTTTTGGTATGGCCCGATAATACATACCAGCTTTTCGAACTGCAGCCAGGCAGGCGTTTTATCAACCTGCAATACAAAAAAGGATTGCCAGTATTTAATTACCCGCAGCTTGCTAATCATAATGCAATCCAAACCAGGCCTGTAACCAATATTACTGCTGCTGCCGGCCTTGAATACCTGCATAAAGAAAATTCTTTTCATGAGTTTGACCGCGAGGCCCTGATCCCGCATATGTTGTCTACCGAAGGACCTGCGCTTGCCATTGGAGATATCAACAAAGATGGACGGGAAGATGTATATATTGGTTCATCCAAATGGGAAAAAGGCGCTGTTTTTGTTCAGCAGGCTACGGGCAAATTTATGAAACTGCCAATGCCTGCATTGGATATTGACAGTAACTATGAAAATGTAAGCGCCTGCTGGACGGATGTAAATAATGATGGGAATACAGATTTGATAATAGCAAGCGGGGGAAATGAATTTTATGGTACTGATGTAAACATGCTTCCGCGTGTGTACCTGAACAACGGCAAATTACAGTTCACAAAACTGGAGCATGCATTTGATAATTTATTTGTAAACGCTTCCTGCGTGGCGCCCTTTGATTTTAATGGTGATGGATACATTGATTTGTTTATCGGCGGCAGATCGGTACCCTGGGATTATGGACAGATTCCGGCATCTTATCTGTTGCAGAATGATGGTAAGGGCCATTTTACTGATGTTACTGCCAGGTATGCAAAAACGTTATCACATACCGGTATGGTTACACAGGCTTTGTGGTTTGATTTGGATAAAAACGGGGATAAAGATTTAATTGTTTGTAAAGAATGGGGTGGTATAACGGCATATATCAATAAGCATGGCGTGTTTACGGAAAAAATCATTACTGATAAAAAGGGATGGTGGAATTTTGTATTGCCCTTGGATATCAATAATGATGGAAATACGGATTTGATTGCAGGAAACCTTGGATTAAACAGCCGGCTCAGGGCTTCAGACAATGAACCGGTAAGACTTTACTACAATGATTTTGATGACAACGGAAAAAAAGAACAGGTAGTGACCTATTACATGCAGGGTAAAGAAATACCATTTGCCAGCAAGGCAGAACTGGAAAAACAAATACCCATTTTAAAAAAGCGCTTTTTATACGCGGAAGATTTCGCAAAAGCATCCCTGGAAAATCTTTTTACACGGGAAAAACTGCAGGCGGCAGAAGTGCTTACAGCCAATTATTTTTCCAATGCAGTACTTATTAATAAAGGCAATCTCAATTTTGATATACAGGCCCTGCCCTGGCAGGCGCAGTTGAGTACTTACAGGGATGCAGTGGTGGTGAATGCCAACAATGACAGTTTACCCGATATTTTTTTAGCAGGCAATTTTTATGAAAACAATATAGAAATGGGCAGGTATGACGCAGATTTTGGCAGCTTATTGCTGAATAAAGGAAACGGTCAGTTCACTGTTCAATCTTTAAACGGGCTCCAGGTAAAAGGCCAGGTGCGCCATATCGGCAGCATTAATATTGCCGGTAAGGAAGCATTTATACTGGCAAGGAATAATGACAGTACAATGGTGATTAAATTTTCTGATCACTGGTAATTTCTTTGTAAAACTATTGGCTGGCGCTAATAAACGGGGGCATAGATCCGGGTTACCCATTTACTGGTATCTGTTTCCTGTTGCCTGTTTGTCAGCAGGTACTCAAACGGAATAGCCATTGTGGTTCTCCTGTAATCCTGGAAATAAAAATGCAGTTGCTGGTAGGTTTGCGCAATGGTATGTAAACCACCAACCACATCGGTAATAATGAATTTACCCGGTACCATTTTTATTATTGATACCGAATCATGCTCCTGTACAAGGCGGTTTACCGGCAGGGCCACCATTACCTGGAAACCAGCCGGCCGGAGGCTGGTAACATTCAGCATAGGCATACCTGTTATATTGCAATTTTGTGAGCTGCAAAAGTTTTTTAATTTGTTGATGAGTGCATAAACAAAATCCGTAGTGGGCCTTTCGGCAGAAAAAGATTTTGTAGTTATTAAAAGCGTGTCTTTGGTAGAGGCTTCACGGAAAGAAAATCCGTATACATTCTTAAAATCTGACAAGTAGGTTTGTATACGGGTTAATATAGTATGCATATCGCTTTTAAGTGATACCGCCCTTGCATAGGCTGCAATGCGTTTGAAAGGGTTGTTGCCGGCGGGCAGGGTGAACCGCCACCTTACCAGTGTTGAATCATGGGGAATTGAAAACAAATTCATTTCACCGGGTATAACACCGTCTTTGCTTTCAACCAGGATCTCAAAATTATTGGTAACTTTTCTGGATAGCGAATACCTGTTGTTTCCCAGGGAAAATTTACCTGTAGCAGCATTTACACCTGCATCAGCAGTGCCGGGCCACCATTTACCCCAGCTTTGTTCATCAGACAGGTTCCTGAAAGCTGCCTCTGCAATACAATTTATTTTTACCGTTTCCGAAACAACAAGGGTACCAGGAATCAAATAATAGACTGCCGCAATCGCCAATACCAGTATTGCGAAGAGTAATAATGCCAGTTTTTTCATATTAAAGCAACTATAAACATAAAGCTTTGCAAAATAGGAAATATATCGGGGGAACTGTGTTTATTTTTAAACCTGCACCACATTTTTTTTTAACTTTATACAGCAGGAGAGAGCTGTTTTTCATGTATGGGTATTGTTATTTTTTTAATCCCGGCTTCCCTGTCAGAATTACCTTCACTATGCTTCAACAAATTGCCCGCTGTTTGCTGCTTTCTCTTATGCTGCCTGTTTTTTTTTCCTGTAATTCAGATCGGCACGAAACGCCTGTAAAAGAAGCATTGTTCAGCCTGTTGCCTTCATCAGTAACCGGTATTGATTTCAATAACCGTTTGGAAGATAAGAAGGAGATGAATATTTTTAATTACCATAATTTTTATAATGGGGGGGGAGTAGCCATCGGTGATATAAACAATGATGGCAAACCGGATATTTTTTTCACGGCCAACCAGCAAGGCAATAAACTGTACATTAATAAAGGCAACTGGCAGTTTGAAGATATTACTGAAAAAGCCGGGTTAACAAGTACACATCAGTGGCATACAGGTGTAACAATGGTTGATATAAATGGCGATGGCTGGCTTGATATTTATGTATGCAACAGCGGCATTATAAGTAACGATGACAGGGCAAATGAATTATATATCAATCAAAAGAACGGCACATTCAGGGAAGAAGCCCACCTGTACGGACTGGATGACAAAGGCGAATCTACCCAGGCTGTTTTCTTTGATTATGACAAAGACGGTGATTTGGATTGCTTTGTATTAAACAACAGCCACCGTTCCATCGAAAGCTTCGGGTACGACAGCAAGCAGCGGTATATCCGTGACTTCAACAATGGCGACAGGCTTTACCGCAATGACGGCGGAAGATTTACAGATGTGAGTGAACAGGCTGGTATTTATGGCAGTGAAATTGGTTTTGGGTTAGGCATTGCCGTTAGTGATGTGAATAATGACGGGTGGGATGATATATATGTATGCAACGATTTTTTTGAACGTGATTACCTGTACATCAATAACCATGACGGAAGTTTTAAAGAAGTTATCAATGACGCCATGGGCCATATCAGTAATGGATCAATGGGATGCGATATGGCAGATATAAATAACGATGGTTACCCGGATATTTTTACTGCTGAGATGCTTCCCGAAAGCGACTATCGTCTTAAAACAACACTGAAGTTTGATGAATATGATATACAGAATGCCAAAAACAGGCTCGACTTTCATCACCAGTTTACCGGCAATTGCCTGCAGCTGAATAACCAGGATGGTACATTTAGTGAAATTGCACAGCTGGCAGGTGTAGACGCAACCAGCTGGAGCTGGAGTGCCCTAAGTTTTGATTTTGATAACGATGGATGGAAGGATATTTATGTCTGTAACGGACTTAGCAAAGATTTAACTGACCAGGACTTTCTTGAATTTATAGGCAGCAAAGAAATAATGAAACAGTCAAAACAGGAAAAAATGGATTTGCTGGATATTTTAAAGAAAATGCCTGCCGTTCCGCAAACAAATTACGGATTTGTAAACCAGCAAAACCTGCTTTTCAAAAATGAATCTTCATTGCTGGGTTTTGATAAACCATCTTTTAGCAATGGTGCAGCTTACGCAGATTTGGACGGAGACGGGGACCTGGATTTGGTTGTAAATAATGTAAACATGGAGGCTTTTGTATACCGTAATAATGCATCACAAACCCTTCACCACCATTACCTGAAAGTAAACCTGCATGGTGATTCCGCCAATACATTTGGATATGGTACAAAACTTACTGTATTTACAAAAGGCAACCGGCAGTTGCTGGAACAGCTACCAACACGGGGTTTTGAAAGCAGCGTGGACCCTGTATTGAATTTTGGACTTGGTAATAATACTGCAGCCGACAGTATTGAAATACAATGGCCGGATAACAAAATACAAATTGTACGAAATACGGCGGTTGACACCATGCTTCATTTTTACCAGCGTGATGCAGTAGAAAACAAAACACCATTTATACAAAAAAACCAGCCGCTGTATGATAATGTAACGGCTGTTGCCATTACAGGAGATATATATCACAGGGAGAATGAGTATTCAGATTTCGATATAGAAAGACTGATGCCGAAAATGCTTTCAACAGAAGGCCCCAAACTGGCAGTAGCAGATGTTAATAATGATGGCCTTCAGGATTTCTATATGGGCAGCGCTTTTGATGATACTGCAAAGATTTTTATTCAGCAGCACGATGGCCATTTTGTACAAAAACCCCAGGATGCTTTTATAAAAGATAAACAGTATGAAAATACCGGTTCCGTTTTTTTTGATGCCGATGCTGATGGCGATCAGGACCTGGTAGTTGTATCGGGCGGCAACCAGTTAAGAACCGGCGCCCCGGGTTTGCTTGCAAGGCTCTACCTCAACGATGGCAAAGGCAATTTTACAAGGGCAGAGAAGGGCTTGCCATCTATATATGTAAATGCTTCATGTATAAGAACAGGCGATTATAACGGAGATGGAAAAGAAGATATTTTTATCGGAACAAGAGATATACCTGGTAGTTATGGTGTAATTCCAGCTTCTTTTTTATTGCTTAACAACGGACACGGAATCTTTACTGATATTACCGAATCCGCCGCTCCTGGTTTATTAAAACTGGGCATGGTAACGGATGCTCAATGGGTAGATGTGGATGGCGATGGAAAAAAAGAATTAATTGTAGTGGGAGACTGGATGCCGCTGACCATTTTTGCATACATCGGCGGAAAATTGCAAAAGATAAATGAAATTGCCCGTTCTTCCGGCTGGTGGAACTGCATTACAGTAGCTGATTTGAACGGCGATGGTAAACCAGATCTTGTAGCGGGCAATAACGGGTTAAATACCCGGATAAAAGCAGACAAAGATCATCCTGCTAAATTATATGTAGATGATTTTGACAAGAATGGGCAAACTGAATGCATCCCGGCTTATTATAAAACAGATGGTAAAATATATCCCTGGTTTTTAAAAGGTGAACTGGAAAGCCAGGTACCTGTACTCAAAAAAAAGTTTTTACATTTTAATGAATATGCAGGCAAAACCATTGACCAGGTTTTTACACCGGAGCAACTGCAGCATGCTTCCGTTTTAACTGTTACACAGACCCAGTCCTGTATTTTTATTAATGATGGGAAAGGGCATTTTGATATGCAACCCCTGCCAGTTATGGCCCAGCTTTCCCCGGTATTTGGGGCCATTGCTACAGATCTCAATGGAGATGGCTTAACGGATTTATTTCTTGCAGGAAATTTTTATGGACTTAAGCCCCAGGCTGGAAGGCTGGATGCGGGTTACGGCACTACGCTACTGGCCGATGGGCATGGTCGTTTTAATTATGTATCGCCGTCCAATAGTGGTTTATTTGTAAAGGGTGAAGCCCGTGACGTAAAAATGATACAAACCGGTAAAGGGGCTAATGATATTATTGTTGCCATGAATAATGAGCCGCTTTATTTATTCAGCAGAAAAAAAAGGCCCTGATAATAGTAAGGTATCCTACATTTATAACATATAAGTTTACCTGGGTTGACTCATTCCGAATATCTTCTCAAACACAAGCACCATGATTTTATTTTATTTTAGGTATGTTTCAGTTTTTATACTGTTTGCAGGTATTTCTGTAAAGTTGCAGGCGCAGGCTGATCAGCCTTCCGTTGCCAGCTTCAACCAAAACTGGAAATTCTACCTGGGTGTAGTAAATGATGCTGCCAGTGAAAATTTTAATGACGCAGCCTGGCGCAGTTTGCAATTACCGCACGACTGGAGCATTGAATTACCATTTGATTCAACCAGTCCAACCGGTACGGGAGGTGGTGCTTTACGCGGTGGCACTGGCTGGTACCGTAAAACATTTACCCTTCCTGCCAGTTCAAAAGGCAAAAATATTTTTATAGATTTTGACGGGGTGTATTGCAACAGTGAAGTATTTATCAATGGCCATTCGCTGGGTATCCGTCCCAATGGTTTTATCTCATTTCGTTATAACCTTACACCCTATTTAAAATTTGGTATCCAGCAAAATACAGTTGCCGTAAAAGTTGATAACAGCCAGCAGCCCAATTCACGCTGGTACAGTGGTTCCGGCATCTACCGCAATGTGTGGCTGGTAACGCTCAATGATGTGTTTGTGGATCATTGGGGAAGCAGCATCACTACGCCCGTTGTAAGCGAACAATCCGCCGGTGTAAGCATAAAAACAACCATTAAAAATA
>Ga0193753_10001911_pt1 | contig 17172 bp, 16 predicted proteins | sample H1c2metaG_FD_144925 | JGI IMG/M metagenome (GOLD analysis project Ga0193753, IMG submission 144925) | Soil microbial communities from a riparian zone of the East river system, Colorado, United States - H1c2 | ecosystem: Environmental > Terrestrial > Soil > Riparian zone | place: USA: East... | reverse complement strand
CTCAAAGGAATCTGATACCTGAATCGTATAAGTCTTTGCTGATTTTGATGCACTCATTTTGAAACTTCTTTTGTTCAAAATGTGTCAAGTTTTTTTAGGAGAGGACAAGCAGTAAAGCTGTTTAAATAAAAAGTAAATGGTCATCACGATAGAGAAGATTTTAGCCTGGAGATGGTAAACGACCAGCTATAAATGGAGAGACCAATATGGTAAAAGAAATACGGGCTTGCAGTTGCTTCCGGCTGTTGTAAAGGTTTTTGAAAGATGCAGCACAAAAATGCGCCGGGCATTGTATGATAGACGGATTCACTTAGTGCCATTGCCCTGACGACGGCGTCGTTTGATTTCATTTGCACATGATTTGGTGTTAGAGGGGTATAAAAATAAAAAAAGAGTTCCACTCACTTGAACCCTTTGCTGGGCTACACCCCTTCTGAGGAGAAAATGTTATTGAAAATCAGTTCGTAAGCGCGAAACTGTAGTTTTTAACATTTGCGTAAAAATACACGGAAGTTCATACCAATTTCCTCCTTAAAAATAAGAATAATTTCAATATTTGAATATGAATTAATTAAAAATTATAACCGGTAAATAGCAATATCATTTATTCTTTTTATGACATTTTTTTAGGCATTCACTAGGCAAGCAATCACGCCGTCTTGTGTTGCCTTGAGTTCAATCAGGTTGGCAGGGATTCCATCGTTTTGCAGTTTGCGCATGAAAAACTTGGCATGTGTTGAATCGTGCGTTGCCAGTATTACCTGGAACTTATGTTCAATAATGTAATCCCGTAATACATCGAAGACACTGGAAGCATGGACCAGATCATGGTGCTGGGTTGGGTCATCCAGCAGGAGTGCTTTCCAAGGTGTCCATTTATGCATGAGTGCCATGGAAAGCAAAAAGGTAAGTTGCAAATCTGTAATCTGCGCCTCACTGGCAACATATTTTGCGGGAACATCACTACCGTGAAGCTTTACGTTGACTTCCGCATGCTGTCGGTTATAATGACTGTAAGCCTTGAGTACCGTATCTGCAAACCGTGGATCAAGGACCACCTTCTTAAGCAGTTCTTTCCATGGAACATTCATAGCAGTCAGGTAATCCTGTATTTTTGTGATTTCACTTTGCAGTTGTTTTGAAAAATAAGTAACTGCATTGCTCTTTTCTTTTATTTCCTTTAAAGCACGCTGTTTCTCCTGTTTGCTGGTAGAAAGGCTTTCTGCATATGCTTCAATTGAATGCGCGCCCTGTACCTTGCTGATCTCTGCATCGATTTCTTTATTTTCTTCGGCAATGCCCCACTTGGCAAGTTCTGCCGTAAATTTTTCGACTTTTCCGGTATCAGTCTTCATGGATTCCAATAAACCCCGCAAATTCATTTTAGCATCATCCATCACTAGCTGCTCCGGGTTTCCTGGTAAACCGGCACCCTGCCAGCGGGCAAACAGTGCTGCAATTTGTCGCTGCGTTTCTTCCAGTAATTGTTCGGCACGGGAAATGGACAGTGTCATTTCATTGACGAGCCGCCTGCTGTCCGTGAGTTTATTTGTTTCGGTTTGAAAAGCAAGCTCTGTTGTCTGGATAGTTCGCTGTACCTCTTCACGCGATTGCGAAGTGTGATCTTTAAAATCAGTGGCCAGGGTATGTTTTAATCCTTCTACTCGTTTCTGCAATTCTTCATTTTTTGCGGTGGCAGCGTTTACATCTTTTTCCAGTTTTGAAATATCATTCATTAATTGCTTGACCCGGTCATTGAGCAAAGCCCAGTCGGGGGCGGACATTTGCGCTGCCAAACCAGTCTTATCCGTTTCGTTTTGTTTTATACCGGTTTCATTTTCACTGCGCAATTTCCCGAGTTGCTGGCGTGCATGCTCCAAATCAGTGACACCGGGGAAATAACTTTTCAGGCTGATAATAGATGCTTGCAGCCCTTCGATCTCTTTTACTATTTTAACCAGAGCCTGCTGGTTATCTTTGATTGAATTGTTGTTGGTCAAATGAACGCGCTGTTTATCATCCCATACCAGTTTTGCATCCAGCATGTTTTTATTGGCAGCGTCCAGTCCCGGTTGAATCAAGCGCAGGGCCTCCTGCATCCTGGATGCCAGTTCACCGCCCGGGAAATCAGAAAGACAAACAGGGCATTGGCTGGCGTCCGGTGCAATGTTCGCAGCTATCATTGCAACCGCCGATTTAATAATATCGGCAGCGGACATTAAATCGGTCACCTGATTACTGGCTGCTGCATACAAGTGGTTTGCGGTAGCGACTTCTTTTTCAAACTGTAATGTTTTCTCCTGCAGTTCCCCGATCACTTTCTGCAACTTTTCCTGTTCTTCCCGTTTTGTTTGCAGCTCCTGCAGTTTCGTATTCCATTCTGTTATATAAGCAGAATGTTGAGTGATGGTTTGCTGTTCCTTTTGCAGCGCTTCTGTCTTTAGTGACAATCCATGCCATTGCTGGCGTAATTTATTTTCAGCCTCGAGTTTTTGCTGTTCAGTGGCATATTGAGACTTTAGTGTTTTTAATTGCCCGGGCAGTTTATCAACAAGTTCTTTCGCCTGGGAAGCGTCTTTTTCGGCTTGTGCAATGTCAGTAGTCAACTGCATATACTGATCGATTTTCAGCAGCAGTGCACGGTCTTTGCGTAATTTTTCTTGCAATTCATTCACCGCTTTCTGAAGTTCGCCTTCCTGTTTATCCAGCGCGGGTTTAGCGTCTCTTTTACTGTTCAGGTCAGATGTTGCTTTTTCGGATTGCAGTAGCAGCGCTTCAAAATCTTTTACTACCGCACCCAATGCTTCCAATATTTCAATTCGGGACCGCAGTTTTTTTGCTTCCATTTCAAGGACCGCTGCTGTCTCCGCGCATTTCGAACGCAGCGGGTTAGTTTCCGTTTTATTGAGCGATGCCACGCCACTTAGCTTGCCAATTATCGCATTGAGCTGTTCAAGAATTGTTTCCAGCGGCACGAGGTCCGATTGCAGGCTGCTGTCACTGATCCTCTTTCTCTCCATCAGGCGGTTCCAGGTAAAAAAATGATCATCTGATTCTTTAACTGCCCGTTCAGCTTCGGTAATCATTCCGGTAAAAGCTTTTTTGACGGCATTCATTTTATCCTGTACGGTGGCTGCTTCCCGGCCGATGGATAATTTTTCCAGCAAAGAACCGGCGTCATCAGATTTGGTCTGTACAAACCAATCGGCACTGCTCTGTTGCAATAAATGTGTCAGTCGCAGCAGGTAGGGTATATCGGCATTGCTTGTCCCGGAAAAAATTGTTGACTGATCGCCTTCGCAAACGGCGGCTTTTCCCTTTAGCATCGATGCCTTGCAAAGCAGGTCTTCCGTAAACTTCATTTCAACGAATGCCTGCTGAAAGCTATCCCGTATAATCGCGTCACCAGAAGAAGTAAGCCGACGTATCTGCCCGGTCAGGCATAGCTCCATCGCTTCAAACAATGAAGTTTTACCTGTACCATTGGGCGCGTAAAAAACAGTGGCGCCGCTGGAGATAGGGATGATAACCCGTTTTCCAAAACGGCGGACATTTTCCAACTGAAGTTCTTCGAGCTGCAACATTAATCAGGATTTGAGGGTTTTCTAAATAGCAACTGGGCCAGTTCTGCCCCCGTGCAGGACGAAAGCAATACATGCTTCCATCTTTCCACTTCTCCTGCCGTAAGCCAGTCGTGCCGGACTGTAGTACTGAGCAGTGCCGCTTGCAGGGGATCGGTTATTTGTACGGAGCTGGTTATTTCGGTGGTGGTTCCGAGGAAAGAGCGCTCCATTAATTGGTCGAGGCTTTCGCCCGGCCTGAGCATATATTTCCTGCAATACAGGTCGTTGGCTTCAATTTGCAGGCATTGCTCCAGGCCAACATCTTCACCTTCGTAAACAATCAACAGGTACAGATCAGCATTGAGCGGATCCACCAGCTTGCTTTTGACATGGGCACACCATTGCTGCACCTCATCTGCTTCCTGCAGCGCAGTAAGCCTGGCCACCAGCAGGGTTTTGGTGGTAGAAGCAGGTATAAGGTTACGTGTAAAGAACAATACTGTTTTGTTCCAGTCTCCTTTTTGGTTCAGCCACCTGAACCCATTGCCACCTTCCTGGCGGCTAACGGTATATTTCCCCCGCACCTTTTGAGTGATGTCCCGGGTGATGGTTTCGATGTCCATGAGCAGTTTATTTTTATAGTGCGTTCCTGATATAAACGGTTAGCCCGGCAAGATCCCCTGCATCGATCAATTCTTTGAAATCCTCATTACCTGTAATAATTGCTTTATGGTGGAATCCGTCTGATATTGTTGGAACTTCATTGGTGGTTTCTGCCATTGTAGTGGGCTGCAGGGTTTCCTTATAAACAGGGATTTGAGGTATGATAACACACCCCGCAGGTTCCTGACCCAGCCAGCTTTCAGCGTTTTGCGATAGATCACGTACTTTTTTGGTTGCCGCAGCCACGGGCCCGCTCCAGGTTCTTAATGCAATGGTTTGAATGCTAATGTTGTCAAAACTATCAATAGCGTCTGGCGTTGCGCCCAAAGCCGCCAATACGATCAACTGGTAATGGACAGCTTCAGCGAGCAAGTGCGCCGTTTGTATACCGACCCTTAAATCTGCCTTGATACTACGGCGTTCAGCCTGAGGGTGCATCATCGAACGGAGCAGCGCCTCTTTTTTTCCGTCATTGCCATTAAACTGTTCCTGGAAACGCACCCATCTTGATTCCAGTTCATCGCGCAGCGGGTTGTTAGTTGCGGCAATCAGTTGTGCAACTTTGCTGGCCACCATATTCCAGGTGAGCTTTAGCATTTCATCCGCCAGGTCTGCCGCTTCTTTGTCCTGTTCCCTGAGTAGTCCCAGTTTTCTTTCTACAGCCGAATTGCTGATATCATGTTTATCATAGATGGGCAGGTGATGTATTTCATCGTTTCCGAGTGTACCACCGATATCCTCTTTAATCTGGGCTATCAATGCCAGGGAATCACACGCGTGGATGATATGGCCGCCCGGTAAGTGGAGGCAGATACGGGCGAGGCTCTCCAAAATAGCAGGGGCAGTGGTTCCGTCATTCATTTTAAGATAGAGCTGGCAGGGCCGGCCAGTATTCCATATACCATTGACAATGGCGGTAGGCTCTTCACCTTCGTGCAGCAAATCCTGGTTGCCGCTTACAAACAGGCCCGATGGCATTGCGATGTATTTACTCCAGGGAATAAGTTTGTCCGATCGGACATAGCCATGTACTTTCTGCCAAACGTACTTTGAGGGCGTAAGGGTAGTGAAATTATTGTCACTGCGGATAATATTTTCAATCTCCAGGCGGACCGTACCAGGTGTGTTAAAAAACGGGACTAGTTTGTCTTCGGTCTTTTCATTTATTTCCGTGACAGAATTCCATGCCTTTACGCCGAACAGAGAGAAGATGGCAAGCACTTCGGCCACGGTAACAAAACCACACCAGGATGTAAGCCATTCGTACAAATTTTGAAACCTTTTGTCAGCCGCAATTGAGGCCTGCAGGCCCGCTACCGTTGTCAGGGAATTAATTTGCTCACAGAAGTCGCTCAGAACCAGTATTGACACATCCTTTTTTATATCAATCCGATGCGAAGGAATGGACAATATAAATTTCTTTGTCTTACTTGTTGCAGGGTCTGGCAAATTTTTATACCATGCTAACAATGCCAATATTGTTTTATCGAATTCAGACAAATCTTCCGGGTCACCTTTATTTGGCCCTGATTTTTTAAATCCTTTGGTGACTGGCTGCGTAGAGAAATCACTGTATTGCTCTTTAATCTGGTAATGCAGCTGTGTACCATCCAGCGCGAGTAAAATAAAGTCATCCCACTTGGGCACATCTCCCTGCTCTTTACCCAGGCTTTTGTACACGCATTTACCATCAAGGAAATCGACCAGCATTTTGGTGATGATGTTCGTCCCGATTGATAGTTCATACGCAAGCGAACCATCTAGTTGGAGTTTTTTATACATTTAATTACGGTTGGGGCACAATTTATTCATTTGCCGCGATTGCGAACAAGTATTAATACGGTATCTTAATACTTCACTTGAGCACTTGCAATGTCGACAAAGCTGCCCAAGCTAAACAAGTTTTTTGTAATAGCCGTGGTTGTTGGCTCTACACAAAAGATTTTACCTTCTTTTAATCGTAATAAATGACCTCCGTTTTATTAAAGATTGCTGTCCAAAGAAAAATTGATTTCACACATTTTTTGAGGCCCATAAAATCTTTAAACCGCATACCCGGATTTATCAACATTTATCGGCATAAAAGCTCTACTCAAAAACCAAATCCGACTTATATTTTAGCCGTGTGAAATAATATTTTTCGAACTGTGAAAAAAATATCCGGTATCGATCAATATTTGCCTTGCGAATATGAAGTTGAATTAACCTTAATTTAAACACGTGTATATGAATTTGCAGGGAGCGGTATTAGTGATGATTTCAGAAGCAGAATTGAATTTATTAAAATCCAGTTTGCAGGATATCCAGCAGCAGCTACAAGATCTCAATGGAAACAGGCAAACGCCGGTCAAATTTATCACAGCGATAGAGTTTATGGCAGCCGTGCGCATTCGAAGAACCAAATTTGATGAACTGGTGAAATTTGGTAGAATAAAAGCCATCAAAAAGAGCCGGAAAATCTACGTGCCTGTTGAGGAAGTAGACAGGTATTTTAGTGATTCATCAGTTCGATAGTCTGTTATAACCTACCAATACTTATGCTGTTTTTCATTGATGTAAGCAAGGAATAGTTTTGTGGAAAAATGGAAGAGCAAATAGTTGGCGCAAAATTGGAACAGCAGGAATTTACGCGCAAGGAATTGTATGATCTTGTTTGGTCGTTGCCCATGGCAACGTTGGCGAAGCGGTTCGCGATATCGGATACGGGTTTGCGGAAACTTTGTGAGCGGCATGAAATCCCGGTACCAAAGTCAGGGCATTGGGTGCGGTTCAAAAAAAAGGTCGTAAAGCCGGTGCTCCCAAAAAAAGAATTTGCGGATGATGCCATTCAATTGCTGTTACGCGGCGAAGGGGCGGGAGCAACAAGTGCTGCTGTTACACCGCAAAAGTTAATGGAGCAGGAGATTAGGGCGAAGCTGCAATCGAAACTGACTGTACCGGAACAAAGCGTCCATTCGCACCCTTTGGTGATACAATCGAAGAAGGCTTTAGTAGAAGGAACACCCGATGGCTGGCGTTATAAAGGCATCGTATCCTGCAGCCGGTCCGGTTTGGACACAGGCGTCACTAAAGGGAATATCAAACGGGCGTTGCGGTTTTGGGATACAATGCTTAAATGCTTGGAGGCCCTCGGGCACACTATTGAGATCCGTCATGATAGTACGTATGCCAAGCTGGATGCCCATAATTTTAAACTCTTATTGCGTGAAAGATGTCGGCGTGAAATCATCAAGGGAGCCGTGTATGATACGAGTATCTCATCCGACAGGCGAATTGTATTTTAAGGTTGATTCTTATCCAGGGAAAGAATGGAAGGATGCGAAGCAGTCGTTGGAAGACCAACTGGTATCAATACTCGCTTTTTTGGAATTGTCGGGGCAGTACTGGCCGAAGTTGCATGCTGAACAAAAAAAGGCGGAGGAGGCACGGGCGGAAAAAGAAAGAATAGCACAGGCACTCAAAAGACGCAAGGATGAAGAATACGAATCATTCAAAACTCTGCTGGGTAAATCGAAGCGCTGGGGCAAGGCCGTTGTACTGCGCACATACATTGACGAAACGGAATCGAGAGCTGCGCAAGAAAATAAGCTGGACACTGCAATGGTTGAGTGGCTTGCAGGGGCGCGAAAAAAAGCAGATTGGTACGATCCCTTTACTGAAACTTACGATGAATTAATGGATGATGTGGTACGACTTTGATGAATTTATTTTCCGTCTAAAAAAAGGTAAAGCGGAAGATTTTGCCGTATAATGCCAGAACTTGATAGAATAAAGTTTAGCATTGACTTGCTGCACTTCTCGACATACATGTGGGAGAAGTGCAGCAAGTCAACATGGTTTAACTGAGCTGGATTGATAGCATTTCAAAAAGGGTTCGGGTCTCTACATGATGGGTTGGCAAATTACTGCGCCAAACCATTAAGCTGTATCTGATCTCCTTATTGTCGTATAGAATTACAGACAAAGGGGAGTCGCGTAATAGCCCAATCCGGAATCCTTTGAAGTCATTGTGTTCAAAAGAGGTCTGCTCAGATAACTCCTGAATCGAAAAAAGTTTAATTGCAACGCCATTTACTGTGTTGTCATAACCATCGATGATTTCATAGAAGCTGAACAGGTCATCTGGGAAAGCAAAGTTCAGTTCTGATTTTAAATTGAGCAGTGCTATTATCCTCTCCCTGTCATTTCCGTCATTTGTAACTTCAACATTCAGCAAATTTGCAAAATGACCCGATCTGTTTTTTCGAAATTCTTCCTGCAGCGAGTCTAATTGAGTGTTATCCGACAACCCGGTCGAATCAAATTGCTTCAAAACATCTCCTGAGCTGCCGACAATAAATGCCCTGGACTGAATTTGAGTATGAAAACAATAACAGGCTATGGAAACATAAAATTCCGGGTACAATGGAAATAAGTCTATCGAAAAAGGTATTTGTAACCCTTTTACTAAAATTCTATCTTTCTCAAAGTAATCTACCCGAACGGAATCACTAAGAAGATTTGCGTTTTCAAAAATACCTGTTGCATTCGAAACTTTTTTTACACCGACCAATAAACAAATAATACCAACAGACTCAGCCGTTATTATTGATTCATTTGAAATAGAAAAATTGAGTTCAACCGGACTGTCCGGTGTTTTGGAGTTATAACTGCTCGCTTCTATTTTTAAATTCGGTAGTTGACGCCGAAGAAAAAGCGCTTCTATGACGCCGTGTGGCGCCGGCTTTGCTTCTCTTTCCAGCCGGATATAATATGTCCCTGTTCCGTTTACCTGGTGAGGAGGGGTAAAGCTTTGCGCTATTTCGACAATATATACAAATCCAATTTTAGTACTTACTGTTTGAATTTTTATTCCAATTGGAGAAGGCGATATTTGTGTTGCTAAAATTCTGATAAAAGAATCCTGATCTTTAACCGAATTCCAAGCGGTCAAATTGCCGACACATACTTTATGCTTGGTTTTATCAGCTTGACTTTCTTCCGGCGCACCAATTATAAGTAACCCACCCTCAGTATTGAGGAAGGCAACGATCTCCTTAAGTACTTTCTGCAACTCAACCTTGCCTGACTTATATTCAACAACTGAATTTTCTTCTTGTTCAACTGAAAAATATGATATCAGATCAGCCTCCGATATCGAATACAAGGGTTTACCAAATATTTTTTCGGCCAAACTCATAACGTATTTCTTTAGGGTTTAATATATATAAAGTCATTCGCGGTTTTAGTTGTCGATAGATACTGCTTGGTCTAATTTTTTTTCTTATTTTATTGGGAATAGCGCCATCCATTAAAAGGTCCTTATGTATTTCAATCCTTCAATCCTAATTTTCGGCGAGCCTCTATTAGCCTTTCATTCAAGAAAGGGAAAAGCTCGTCATAGGTTTCTACACCTCCACGAAGTGCATCAATATGTTTTTGCAGCAGGTCAGCTCTTCGATTGGCAATTTCTGCGTTTAGCCGTATCATAATTAAAACAAAATTATTTACCAGCACAGCAGTAAGAATTACTATGTCAAATACAAACCATTTGTCAACAACGGTCACCTTAACCATATACCACACAATTGCACCAATCGGCAAAAGAAAACTCGCCGTAAAGTCAACTACCTTGATTAATTTACTTCTCATTCCTCTGGCCCATTTTACGTTATCGGGATATATCCCGTCCATATATTTTCTGAACAGCTGAAAGAAACATCCAAAAATGAGAGTGCAACCAAGAATTATTATTTGCGATGTTGCCATTTGAGGAGTTTTAGTACGCAAATATAGCCCAAAGCCTGATTGAGGGCCTTCCGCTTCTTTACTACTAGCGTTAAAGTACAAGATTAAATAGTTAAAAGAGCTTATACAGTCGTAAACTAAAATAATATCTAAGTAGTTGTCAATGTGTGCCTTATACTTTCAAATATAGTTTTGCGAATAACCCAACAATATTGTTCCCGATTAGATTCTTGCCTTAATAGTATAATAATTGAAATTGTTATTTCTGCTTTAAATTACGAAGGCGATAACATATTACTCTTAATGCTTATTTTTTATGGAAGTAACGAAAACAGACAATAACAGGGATAAAGTCCAAGATGTAAAGGACAAAAGTCAGGATGACTATGAAAAAAACCTTGTGCTGATAACCTCCGGAACACTGGTGTTATCAATGACCTTTATTGAAAAAATTTCCCCTTTGGAGGGTGCCTCCGGAATCTGGTTTCTGATCGGTGCGTGGGTATTATTAGTATTAAGCCTATTATTAAATCTTTATTCGCATCAATTGGCAGGAACCTATGCCGATGAGTGTATGGAAAATATTGACAAAGGTCTATCCGTAGATGAGATAAACGGCTGTGTTAGCATTAATAATAAAAAAATTACAAGTTTAAACAATTGGACGATGGCGCTTATGATTTTCGGAATTATGGCTTTAGTCGTATATTGTTCAATAAATGCGTATAATATGAGCAAATTACCAGCTGGAAAAAAAGCAGAGCTACCTAAAGAAGCTAAAGTGAGAGTAGTTGAAATGAAAAATGGCAGACACGTTCCCGTTTTGCTTCCACCAACAGAGGCGGCAGTTAAGCCAACAATCCCCAAAAATAAATCCTAAATTTTTTATGAATAGTGAGCAGCATTCTGGAGATAGTATTAATAAAGCTATGCCCAATCCAGATTTAACTAAAGGGCGAACGATTACTCCGCTCATTCCAAGTACACCTACGACTCCGCCAGTGCAATCTACCCCGCCTCCTGTCTCTCCCAGCGATGGAAAGAAATCCTGAGAATTGAGTGATAAACTTCACGCCCAATAATATCGCTGAACAATTAACGCCTAGACCGTTTCGCCATCAGAAGAAGTAGAAGAACTCTAAATTATTGCTAATAGTGTTGCTTCTATCATGCCCCCCATTCGTCGACCTCTTTCCTAGCCGATTTTATGTCCCCAGGGTTTATTAACTTCTTATGCCATTCGTTGACGAGCAAAGTTTCTTCCGCAGAGGCGTGGCCTTGCCAGTAACGTTGTAATATCTCTTGTACGTTGGAAACTTTCATAAAATAAGTGTTTAGGTTTTATAGCCCGGTAAAGGTGACGATGGGAGTAATGAAAAGTATATTATTTAGTCATTTAACCCGTCCAGCATGGCCTGCCAGATTTCCGTTTGTCGGCGTGAAAGAATTCTGGTAATATTTTCCTTCGCACCCACTGTGTCATTAATTAGTCCGTTCATCTTCCGACCGATGACCCTTGCAGATACAAGGGGTAAATAATTTACATAGGGTGTTTGGTACATATCCATTAGGGCCAAATAATTATTGTAAATATCTTCTGTATTCAGTTCAAAATAAACTTCCACAAGGTGTTCAATGTCGGTGAGATCTTTTGTACGGGATGGATTGTCGTGATTGGAGATCAATTTAAGCAATACCAATCCTTCCAATGAACAGACTTTCAATTCCAGGTTAGCTCCCATAGAGTGGATTTGTACAAATGGATAGACTTCTTTAAAGCCGTTCATATCCATCGATAATATTCCTTTATTCAAGTGTAATATACGCTCTTCATCTTCTATTGCTCCAAATGGTAATAAGTCAAGTTCAATACTTTTATTGTAGATAAATTTAATCGGGTTATGATCGGATGCTTCAAAGTTGCCTGTGGCAATCAGGGCTGTTGTAATTTCATGATAAAGATCTTCTGAGTCAATTAACACAGCAATATCAATGTCATTGGTCTTACGCTTGGCCGCAAATGCTGTTTTTGATGACAATTGAATGTCCCTGGCAATTGCGCCAATTAGAAAATAGTCCAGATTAAAATTCTTCAGGACTACATCTACTTCAGCAAATAGTTCTAACAAGAGTGGATCGAATATATCAAGCTTGGTAATCAAGGTATTTTGTTTTTATCCGTTCAGCTGTTTCGCGGTTTCTGCTGTCGAGGCTGTTTATCAAATCTGCGTACACTATTACTGGTGGTACCGTTTGATTTATTATGTTGAAAACGTCCATGTTCCAGAACGCTTCAAATATTTCCAGCTCGCCGTTTGTGTCAGGAACAAGTTTTAGATCTTTCATAACTTTGGGTATATCCATGTTTGTATACATAGTATATTTTTCGGGTGTCAAATGCCCTGTTAATTCTGCACCGGCTGGTTCACCGCCCCAATAGAGTTCGGCAGGAATATTCTTTATTCTTTTTTTCCAATCAACAACGTCTAAAAATCGAAATTTCCCTTTTCTCAATTTAGGTTTTAATATACTGGCGTATAACTCCGACCATTTTCTTAATAATTCATTCCGGTTTTGAAGATAGTATACGTTCTTTTTATTTTTGACACCTTTTGCCAAGAAACCATTTTCTTCCAGTTCATCAATAAAAGGGCCGATGTTACCCAAAGCTATTTTAGCAGTAAAAGCAAGCCTGCGGTAAGGCAAATTGAGTATTGCTGGCGCTTGTAAAAGCGTAAAAATAAATTTCAATCCAGCAGGGCTCCAAATCTTTCCTTCTTTTACTAAGCGATAGCTGGTGACGGATTGGTCATTCACGAAAAACATTAAATTTTCAGTACGTATGTAGCAATTACCCGGCTCCTCCAGGTAGTTGATACCCATATTCCTTAATTCTTCTTTGAGCGGTCCTGGGATGTATTTGCATACCAGCAGCCAGTCGCTGGCAGGTTTCATTCGTTCGATGAGTGCTGGCAGCATTGCCTGCCTCATTTCATTTTTTTGCTCAACGTAGAAAGTTGTTTTTAATGAGCCAGTTTTCAATTCTATTTCTGCGTCGATTTGTTCACCCTTGTGCTTTAGTTCTTTCTTAAGAACGCGTATTCTTGATCCTGTTAATTGACAGAATTTGATAACTAATGCGTCTATAGAATCTTGCATGGGCATTGTTCAAAATTATGAAATGTTCATGAACCATGAACAATAATATTTTTTGAACAGTCTCTAAATAAATTAAGCAAATCCCGGAGTCCGAGTTCATTGATAAATCCTTCAAATTGAACCTTTTAAGACTTTAAGATGTCTAGACATACATGCCTGAGACATCATTAAATATTCAAGGTTCTAAATTCTATCCCTTTCGTTCTCTCAATCACTTCTCTCAACTCCACTTTATAATAGTTCTGTGTAGTCTGTTCTTTTTCATGCCCCATCATCTTTGATAAGATAGGACGGTCAGCTCCAAACCGAATCCACATTTGCGCATTGGTATGTCTACCAGCTTTGTTGCTCAGCGGCCTTTGGATATTCGCTCTCTTTGCCAGCAACTTTAAATTACGATTATACACTTGCACTTCTATAAAAACATTTTTCTTAAAAAGCATTGGGTTATTTGAATCATTATCCTGGTAACGTTCAATAATTTCGTTCGCGTAAGGAAACTTGAAAAGCGGCACTATGGTCGGGTTATCATTTTTATCCCTTTCGGAAATAATGTACTGTCCACGTTCGACATTGGGATGAACTTGAACTTTACGCAGAATTTGCAAATCATTGTAATAAAAACCGGTGTAGACCTGGAACAAGAAAAGATCTCTGTCCCGTTCCAGGCATTTATCTTTCTTGTCAAACTGCAACTTACGCAGTCTCTGTATCTCTTCGATTTCCAAATACTGCCTTTGCTTTTTCTGCGGAACGCTTATCTTAATTTCTTCTTTTTTCGCGGCATGCATTAACACCACTTTTAATTTATCGAAATATGATTTGATGGTAGCCGGATCCATTTTGCCGTTACAACCTTTAAGGTTTGCCAGGTAATTTTTTTATTGGCAGCAGTTGTCTGCCTGCTCATACTATATGAACCTTTGCAGGGAACCGGCACCCAAAATATTACCCTGCTTGTTCTTCCATGCGGTTAGTGCATTCAGCGAAACAATTTTAAGCCTGGCTTTTGATTTTAATAAACATTATCCCGGTAATAATTAACCATATCAGCCATAGTGTACTCCCAATTAAACCCGCTAAACCCCAAACCGGGAAACCGGGAATCACAGTAGCAAATAAGTCGGCTTGTGCAATAAGATATACCAGGGATGAAACAATACCCAGCCAGCTCACCCATGTGGGAAAATATTTCAGTTTAATAAAAGTATAAGAAATCATGATTGTCCATATAATTGTAAATAGTTGCCCTATGTGTTCACCCAGCAATACACCTCCAAACTGGTGAATGGTTTGAAAAGCGCTTTTGGCAATTTCTTTTACAACAGGGTCGTTGGCTGTTACATAATTACTGGCAATAACAGGAACAACAAATACCCATCTCAGTAATCCAACAATTTGTGCAATTCCGGAAATAACGCCCAATGTGGTTGCCCATTTAATAAAACCTGTTCTGTTTTCAAAATGCTGGCCAATTTTTATGTATGCAATCAGCAAAGGCAATCCAAGTATGGCAAAGGCCCACCAGGTAAAAATAAGTGCGCTTCCTCCATCATGGAATTTAGTTAAGACAATACCCGTATCCTGGCGAAGGATACCAGGGTATTCAAAACTCATTGTAAGAATGCTGTAGGGAATAAACACCCCCACCGCTCCGGCAATCAATAGCCATCCAATTGTTTTTTCAGCTTTCATTAAAATTATTTTAGCATGAGAGAATGGTAAATAATTCTATCTTTTCATCTCTTCCTCTCAATTCATTTCGCCCCAATGGTTTAATTTGAAAGGCAGGTGGCAGATCAAGCGCTTTTAACAGGTCACCCGAAATGATTATGTCAACCTTATAATCATTGCAAAGCCCTTGTATCCGCGCAGTTGTATTGAGCACATCACCAGTAAAGATTATTTCTTTTTTGATAACCCCTATTTCTCCTGTAGTCACTTTTCCAAGATGAAATCCAGCTTTGAATTCAGGTAATAAACCGAATTTTTCATTGTATTTCCTGGTTTGCCTGCTGATGGCCGCTTTTATGGCAAGAAAACATTGAATACAATTATTGTTTTGCAACCCCTTCCCGAGCTTCCATGACACAACGATCTCATCACCTACATATTGATAAATTTCCCCGGAATACCTGATAACCGGGTCTGATAAATCGGCGTAATACGCTTTAAGCATTTCGAAGTATTTAACATGACCGATATTTTCAGCAATAGTGGTGGAGGATTTCATGTCTAAAAACATAAAAATCCTTTCTTCTTCTTTTGGCGTATGGTATTTTCCTGTAAAAAAATTTGTAAGAACACCCTGGCCAAGATTTTCACTTACCTCATTGTAAAAAAGGGAAACACCAATTATGGATCCGACGTATACCACAACACTCCAAAAGGCATAATTGGAGAAAAATGCCCAAACGTTGTTCCATACCAGTTTATTAAGAAAACTTGTTTTAAGTTCAACTGCATTATAAATACATGTGTTTATCAAAAGAAATGAAATAATTATTGCGAGATAGATAGTTGTTTTATATACAATCTTTTTGATGAAACTATTTTTGAGGAATAACTTATAGAAATATAGTATTTCAGTTGTCCCAACCAATAACCCTAATATAAGTGCAGTAATAGCAGTAATAAAAATGGTTCTGCTAAAATTGTAAGGATTTCCTGTTGATGGATAATTCGTAAGCCCACCCAGGAGGCCCCGTTCAAGCAGGGAATAGACGATGCTAAAGATTAGCCAGATAAGGCCAAAAGGAATAATTCGAGAGATATTTCTTTTGGTTTTAGGGGATAGCATTGTAAAAGTTTAAGCCGGAATTGGGTGTAGGTGTTGAATTGATTTTATTACAGTAGCAACAAGGATTATTTGCTGGTTATAATTTGCGGTGGAAGGTAAATTTTTTTGCTGACGATTCGCAATCCGGGATAAATTGTTCCCTTGTCTTCAAAATAGCGTAGTCTCCTCCGGTTTAGGGATCTTATAGCTTTGCAGTTGTTTCGGGGCCTTGCAAGAGCTGCGTATAGTATTCCGGCTGCCCTGCTTCCGGACCTGTTTTAAAGTTAACAGGATCCTATAAATATTTTATCAGGTTTCTTTAAATAAAGTTTTTTCTTTTTTCAAAAACGACCTTGCTCTTTTTAGTTCAGGCCTGTTTGCACCAGGTGAATTTGCAATAGTCGTCAATTGGAGGTAAAAAGCATTTGCTTTTTCAGGGTTATTGGATCCTTCAGCAGTTAATCCTGCGCCATAAAGACCATTAAACCGGTTGGGATGTTTTTTCAAATCTGCTTCATAGGCTTCCAAAGCCTTTTCGGGTTGGTTCATCTGCAGTAACATATCGCCCAATAATTCTCTTGCTGGTATAACTTCGCCGGGTGTGACCGGGTGTTTTTGCGTATTATCTTCCATAGTGGCAGCAATATCCATCAGCTTTACCGCTTCATTATTTTTTCCTTCTTTAAAATGTATCCAGGCTTCAGCAATTTTTATCTGAATTTGTACCTGGTTGGCTTTATAAGCATCTTTTTGTTTTGTCAGCGTATCATAGATCGTGTTCATGTTTTTTAATTCTGCTTTGGCTGAATCAATATTTCCAATATGAACCGAACCCAGGAGCCTGGTAAAATGGACAATGGCTTTTTGCCAGGGAAATTTTTCCCATGGAAAATTTACCGGGTATATTTTCAGGCTGGCAGCTTCTTTCCACATTTTATTTTCAAGTAAATAGCGTGCAGGAATAGCAGCAAAGGCGTAAGCATCTTTAAAGTCCACAGGGGAAACCTCATTAATTGTTGTAAGATAATCGCATTGTTCTTTTGCCAGTGTATTTTCTCCTTTTTGCAGGTAAGCATACACCAGGTAGTCCATACCATGAAGCTCTTCGTCCCAATGGCCTTTCAGTCCTGTATTTTCAGCGTAGCATTTTGCAGCAGCAGTAGAAACAAGGTTTGAATGAATGCATTCGTCCCAAAGTCCCAGCCTTGTAAAAATATGGGAAGGCATGTGTTGGGCATGTGCCGAAGCGGGAGCAATGGATGCATATTTTCTTGCTGACGG
>Ga0193753_10001910_pt1 | contig 17175 bp, 14 predicted proteins | sample H1c2metaG_FD_144925 | JGI IMG/M metagenome (GOLD analysis project Ga0193753, IMG submission 144925) | Soil microbial communities from a riparian zone of the East river system, Colorado, United States - H1c2 | ecosystem: Environmental > Terrestrial > Soil > Riparian zone | place: USA: East... | reverse complement strand
TTCTCAAAACGATGCAGCACGTTCATCTTACGACAAATTGAAAACTAACGCGGATGGATCCATTGATCTTTTTTTCGGGCCGAAGGCTCCTGCGGGTAATGAGAGTAACTGGATCGGGACAGTTTCCGGCAAGGGGTTTTATCCGATGTTCCGCTTCTATAGTCCTAAGGAAGGACTGTTTGATGGATCGTGGAAGCTGCCTGATGTAGAGATTATAAAATAAAAAAATGCAAACAAAGATGTGAAAACTCAACGCAGTTAAACTCTCAAACAAAAAATTAATCCTATGAAAAAGACCGGTACCCTACGTTGGCTGAAACCAACACGAAATTCTTTGATGCTCCTAACTGTGACAACTGCATACATATCCTATGGACAAGTTACAGACGCAGAGCGCAAGACGTATTCGACACCTGATAAAGTTCAAACAGCAAGGTTCGGCACGCTCAATTTTAAAGATGGTGCACCCGATGCCGCCACAACGCAAAAATTATATGACGAGTTGGATTACATCCATGCGGTGAATGCTTTGATGGAAGGATACCCATTGGTGAACCAACTGGCTCTCCGGAAAGGATTCATCAAGAATGGAATTAACGATAACGAAGTTATCGTGACGCCCAACCTGATGAGCTCAAAGTCACTATTTCTTACCGCTAATGCGGATACGTATTATTTCTGGTCTTACCTCGATCTTACCAAGGGACCACTGGTGGTGGAAACACCTCCCGGTGCGCTGGGAATTTTCGATGATATGACCTGGAAATGGATGGGTGATTTTGGATTGCCGGGGCCTGACCGGGGCGAAGGTGGAAGATACATAATACTTCCGCCAGACTACAAAGGGGCAGTGCCAGAAGGAGGCTTTTTCGTTTACCAATCCAACACGTTGCAGGCCTCATTTATAGGTCGCTGCTTTCTTCAAAACAATGACCCCAAGCCTGTAGATGAAATGGTAAAAAAGACCCTCAAGATCTATCCGTATGTGCCCGGGGGCCTGGGATCCAGCATTGGCAATTTTCTGAATGGAAAAGGTGCGCTGGGACAAATCAGTACACCGGCATCGCCCAAATTTGTAGATGGTACAGGAAAAGTAATGAGCACCATTCCTCCTGCTGACTATACCTATTTTGAACTGCTCAATGAAGTTATTCAGACGCAACCTGCTGGAGCAATTGATGCTGAAATAGCTGGACAATGTGCGGCCATCGGTATTGTAAAAGGAAAGCCCTTTAATCCGGATGCACGGATGAAGAAAATCCTTACGGAAGCTGTTACGGTTGCCAACGCCACCGCCCGTGCCGTAACGTTCAACGCACGCGATGCAGAAGGATTCAATTATTATGGTGGTAATTCCAACTGGGTGAACTCGCTCTTTACCAGTGGTTATGAATTCATGACACCACCACCCGAAGTTACCAAGGAGGGATTGAAGCATTATCCGAGTGATGGCGCTCGCAAGCTTAATGCACGTACATGGTTTTTTTATCTCGCCACCGGTGTAACGCCAGCCATGTGTATGCGTCTCGAAAATGTAGGTTCGCAATATCTGGCTGTCTATCTAGATAATAAAGACGTACCGCTGGATGGCAGCAAGACTTATAAAGTAACGTTGCCTCCAAACATTCCGGCAGCCAGGTTCTGGTCGTTTACCGTATATGATAATCAATCGCGTTCCATGCTGGAAACACCGCAGCTCTATCCACGTGCAGGAAGCCAAACGTATCCTTCGCCCGCAGCAAAGGCGAATCCCGATGGGTCGACTACCGTATACTTTGGTCCCACGCAGCCCGCAGGTGTAGACCGCGGTAACTGGATTCAAACCACACCCGGTAAAGGATGGTGTGCATTGCTCAGGTTGTACAGCCCATTGAAATCTTTCTTTGATAAGAGCTGGAAGGCTGGTGAAGTTGAGTTAGTGAAGTAAGGATGAAGAAGTTTTAGAAAGATCGTTTTGCTGTTGCAGAACGGTCTTTTCTCAGCCTTGCAATCTCAAATAAAAAAAAGACGTATGATTTAAAAATCATCAATACCACATAAGAGAGATAAAATTGAGTTCGAATTGCCTTAATGATGAACAGACAATGCTGTATAACAAACAAAAAAAGGATTATGAATGTCAAATACAAACGCTCAATTCCTGCAGTCCTTGCACTATTTACACTCGTTGCATTACAAGTACGATTAACGGACAGAATAAACCCAACGTGGTCATCATGCTTGGCGACAACGTTGGATATGGTGACATTGGGGCATATGGTGCTGGTGAAGTTCGGGGTATGCCCACTCCTCGTATTGATCAACTTGCCAGTGAAGGGTTGCGACTAACCCAGTACCTCGTAGAGCCAGCCTGCACACCGTCACGTGCAGCGCTTATGACAGGACGCTATCCTCAGCGTGTGGGTCTGAGTACTGTTATAATAGCGGGCACTCCAAATACACTGCAAACAGAAGAGATCACGATCGCTGAATTGTTCAAGAGTCAGGGCTATGCCACTGCTATGGCAGGTAAATGGCACCTGGGGTCTAGCGAGATCAGTTGGCCGACGCGTCAGGGTTTTGACGAGTATCACGTGGGCATCCTGGAAACTACTGATGGCACGCTCTACCGTGAGGGGATGCAACGTGCAGGGTTACCCGAAAGTGCTATCGCTGCTGCCGAGCCTTACATCTGGGAGTCGGAGGCAAATGGAAATTTAAAAAAAGTACGACCCTACACATTAGACTACCGACGACAAGTTGAGGGCGATATCACCAAAGCATCGGTAGAGTTTATCGAACGCCAGGCTAAGGCGAAGCATCCCTTTTTCCTTTATGTAGGCTTCACACACACCCATTATCCTTCACGGTCAGCTCCGGAATTCACCGGAAAATCGCGCATCGGCAACTATGGGGATGCGATCATGGAACTCGACTACCGTACAGGCCAGGTGTTGGATGCAATCAAGGCCTCAGGGGTTGAAAATAATACGATCGTGATTTGGATCTCAGACAACGCGGCCGCCCCAACACAAGGCCCCGGAGAAGATCGAGGAGGTTCGAACGGCCCGTTTCGCGGCGAACTGGGAGATGCATTGGAAGGCTCCGTTCGTACAATTGGAATGATCAGGTGGCCTGGTAAAATCATGCCTCGCGTTAGCAACGAGATGGTCTCGGTTCACGATTGGTTGCCCACGCTCGCCGGTTTCATCGGCGCGAAAATCCCAACGGACAAGCCCATTGACGGCGTAGACCAAGGAGCATTCTTCATGGCCAAACAGCCGAAGTCCAATCGCGAGAGTCTGATCACGCTCATCGGTGAGGAAGTAGGAGCAGTGCGATGGCGCAACTATCGGATCTATCCAAGGCAGTTCGTTCCTTCCGCCGGTAATCCAGCGATGTATGGGCTAGCTGGCAACCGACAGGATGGAAATGGCTTTCCCTTGATTTTCAACATCGAAGCAGATCCGCGCGAAGAGAACAATGTTCTCGGTACAAGTGCGTGGGTGATCGGCCCATATCTAAAACTGGTTGGTGAATATTACAAATCACTGGAGAAGTACCCTAATCCCAAATCGGTAAGCTTAACGGAATTTCAAAAGTGAAACACTCCCAAATCAATTCGATCCAAAGTTAGATCCCATGGAAAAAGTACGCAACCCTTGGTTAAGGCTAACAGGTAATTTACTGATCCTGTCAGTTGCGAGAGCTGCACGGGAATGGGACTACCGCAAGTTGGCAATGAGGCTTTAAAAAAAAAACTTAAGCTTTTTTATGAAAGAAATTTTTACCGCAGCATCCGCGAATAGAAAGAGATCAACCAACGATTTGCTACTATTGTGTATACTGGTATTTGGCGTTTCTATCCTGATGCCAAATGTTGCAACGGCGCAGGAAGAAATTAACGAAGAGTATCGCGTCACCTTTGTACCGACTTATCCTGTAAGCAAAAAAATATTTCTTACCACCTATTTGGGGTATGTTAATATTCCAGACCTCAAACAAGTAAATTATTATCTCGGAGCTCCTCTTTTGGTCACTTACAGGCCAAACCCAGTCATAGAATTTATGGCAGGTGCATTTATTGTATTCAGTCGCCCAAAAGAAGGTCTTGACAATAATGAATTCCGACCTCTTGCGGGGGTGAAGTTATACCTACCCAACGATCATCACCTCAACATCTATAATTGGACGCGTTATGAGTACCGGTCTTTCCATTATATGGATGATGAAAGTTTAGACAACGTGAAGAACCGTCTCCGGAACAGGATTGGTCTTGAGATTCCGCTGAGCAAAAATGCGTGGCAACCAAAAACCCTTTATGCACTTACCGATTTCGAATTCTTCTACACCTTCGAAAAAAAATATTTTGACCGCTTCCGCGAGCGATTAGGATTAGGATATATACTCGATCCACATTGGAGAGTGGAACTGATCTATCACATTCAAATGCTGAGAGCCAGTAAAGACGAGAACCCCGTATGGACCGATAATATTTTGAGACTGAACATAAAATGGACAATACCACACGAGAAACATGGTCCGATTTCACACCCACCTGATGTAGAAGATTAAGACGTTCAAATTTGACGCAGTGATCACCATGATAATGGTAATATGAAATCGTGGGAGAAGAAATAAAAAGGAAGTGATGATCGAACTTTATGAACCAATCATGCCAATTAAGTGATGATCAGGTTTAGCATTATTTTGTTTGCTGTACTGAGCTTCTGCGCCAGTAGTGGCCAATCGCTTGAACAAGACTCTTCAAAATTGGTTTCCGTAAAATATGGTAGTAAGGGATTTGAATTTCTGACGCGTGACAATCGGTTTATGCTTCAGATACAAAGCCGGTTGCAGTTCAGGTTTTCGACACCGAGTGATCAGGACCCCGTCACCTTAAATGATTTTGATGAAGGTAATATGCGGGTATTTAAAATTAACAGGGCCCGCTTGAAAGTCGGTGGTCATGCCTTTCAACCCTGGCTGAAATATTATTGGGAATATGAATTGAGTCAATCCAATCTGCTTGACTTCCGCATCATGATCGAGAAATGGAAGGCATTGAGTTTTAAGATCGGGCAATGGAAGGTTGAGTTTACTCGCGAAAGATTCATCAGTAGCGGTGAACAACAAATGGTCGAACGTTCATTGATCAACCGACCGTTTACCCTTGACCGGCAGCAAGGCGTTGAAATATATGGACATTTAAAAGGACATGGTTTACTTGATTTTAACTATTGGACTGCCGTACTTACAGGCACCGGTCGAGGCAGCAAAGAGAATGATGATAATCATGTTATGTATTTTGGCAGGTTCCAATGGAATTTCCTCGGTCGCGAAGTTGAGTTCGAAGGCGGAGACCTGGAAATTCATGAAAAGCCTGCCGCAATTGTTGCTGTAGCCGCCGTTACAAATAGAAGTCCCTATACACGATTCTCGCAGGCTGGTGGCGGTTCGTTAGAAGGTTTTGAAGACGGACAAGCCGGACAATACAGAGTAAATCAAATAAACATTGAAACCGCCTTCATGTACAAAGGCTTTAGCTGGCAATCGGAATTGCACCAAAAAGAAATTGTTGACAAGCTGAACAACGGAAGCTCCACAACGCTACGAGGGTATTACATTCAGGCTGGATATTTCTTCAATCAATGGATTTCCTGGTGGCCACGACCACTGGAGTTAGCAGCCCGCCATGCCGCTTTTCGCCCCGATACCAGTATAAAAGACGAGTCCGAAATAGAAACGTCGCTAGCATTGAACTGGTTTTTCAATGGGCATAAAAATAAGCTCACAACGGAGCTTAACTATTTTGAATATCGCAATATCGCAACACTGCCCGCAGACGAATGGCGCTTCCGAATACAGTGGGATATTTCACTCTAGCGATTTTGTTACCCCCAGTATTCAGGGTATTCCCTTGTTACCGAAATATTATTTTTGACGCCGCAATCGGGCGAATGTCCCTTTTATTCTATGCCCTACGGGAAAACCCTTAGACGATAGCGTCTACATATTCAAAAAAACGCCTACCTTTAATTAAACACTCTCCCCAATGGATAAGGCTAAAAACGCCTCGGCGTGGACCGAGCAAGGCTACACCCTCTTTGCCGAAGAGGGACTCGACGGCATTCACATCGAACGACTTGCGCGTATCTTACAACTTAATAAGTCAGGCTTCTATCATTACTTCGGTGATATGGAGGTCTACTGCGCCGAACTTCTGCGATTGCACGAACAGAAGGCGGATATCTTCTATGACGAAATAAAGCATATCAAGACGATCGATCCCGAGTATTTTCAAAAGGTCGTGGAGCATAAGGTGATGATCATGTTTCAGGTGCAGCTCTACCATACCAAGAGCAAGCCTGCGTATTACAACTTAGCGGAAATGATTGATGAAAAGGAAGGCCCGATCCTACAGCACATTTGGAACGAATACCTGGGATTTGGAGACAATGCTGACCTGGCGATCCGCTACTTCGTCATTGTTCGCGACATGGCCTATCGGCGCATGAGCCTTCAAAACCTGACCGTCGATTTTCTCCGCAAAATATTCACGGAGGCAAAGCTTATCATGAACCAAACCTCAGAACGAAAGCATCTTGCTGCAAACTGACATCATTTCAGATGTCGGATTTCGGAAACCCGGCTGACAAATCTGCGCACTGTTGGTACAAGCCTTCTCCGCGTACCCAGCATTTCCCGTAGGCCTTAGCGTTGTGAAATCCGAAATGGCATATCCAAAATGAGAATTTCCTATATGTGACCCGTCCTATATAAGTCTTATATCCAACCTACATCAGACATATATAAGACATATCCCTCACCTATACGTATCATATCTCGTTCATTTACTCGCCTTAGGGTATCCTTGGTGTATCTGTAGGTTAGTCCTGTGTCAGTCCTACCCATCCCCTATCCATTTCTTATATCCCAGGAATTGGCGGGATTTCCGAAATCTGAAATCGCAAATCCGAAATGCGCATCACATACAACATCTCCCTCCCAATCTGACGTACCCTTTCATCGTACCTAGCTACTTCTAGGAGGGTATCGTCAAATTCCTTTGGATCATCGTACGTAATAGCAATTCGTTTCGAAGCGCCCAATACCAGCGGGCAATTTTCATCTGCTTGTGAACAGGTCATGATCGCAGCAAAATCCTTATTTGGATTGAAAGGATCGTCGTATCGTTTCGAGAAAGCTATGATCGGGTCAGCTTCATTGGCATAGAACACATTGTAAACAGGATTGTTTCCCTCTTTTGTTGTAACAATGTCGAATCCAGCCTTCTTCATAGCCTTGACTGCTCTCGGATTAAAAGCCGTCGCTTCAGTCCCTCCTGAGTAACACTGGACCCCTGGAATGGAATAATAGCCAGCTGCCGCTTGCGCCCAGATCTGTGCCATATGACTTCTTCTGGAGTTGTGGGTGCAAATAAAATTCAGGTAGACTTTCTCTCCATCCTTTAATTTGGAGTTGATAAAACCGGCTAGATCCTCAAGCGTAATTTTTCGCTCCCCCGGAATCTGGTCAAATTCTCCTATCAGTTGATCTAAAGTGGTTTGTGAAGCCGGAAGTAAGCGCATCGAGTAAGAATTTATATTTATTTGCAGCACGCAGGACCGCAGCAACTTTCTGGTTTGTCGGCGTATACTGTCACACTGAAAATTCCCGTGTTACTTGTTTTGAATGCTGTGATCTCTTCCACTGATAAATAATCCTTTAATATCGCATTGGGCAGATTGATTCGCTTCTCCTTCTGAACAGTTATGTTCTCGAAACCTACCTTTTTAATGATGGATAGGTACGCTTCTTTTTGAATCGCGCCTGAAACACATCCGGAATACATTTCTGCCGATTTCTGTAAACCTTCGGGAAGATCACCAACCAGGACAATATCAGACACGCTAAAATGCCCTCCTTTTTTCATAATGCGAAATGTCTCTGTGAATGCCTGTTCTTTATCAGGAACAAGGTTTAGCACACAGTTGCTTACGACAACATCAGCGACGTTCGAGGCAAGCGGCATGTTCTCGATATCGCCTTGACGAAACTCAACATTTGAAAATTTAAGTTTTTCAGCATTGACCCTCGCCTTAGTGATCATCTTGTTCGTAAAATCAATTCCGATGACTTTACCTTTTTCGCCCACTATTGATCTTGCAACAAAAGCATCATTGCCAGCGCCTGAGCCAAGATCGACGACGGTATCACCCTTCCTGATTTGTGCAAACTCCGTGGGTAATCCGCAACCAAGTCCAAGATCAGCGTCTGGGACATAACCTTCCAGCTTTGTATAATCGTCTGCCATCAGCGCAGAATCTACTGTACAACATCCCGTCGCGCCGCAGCAACTTAATTCGTTCATGCCTTTGTCCTGGTCAGCAATCTGCGCGTACTTTTCTTTTACCAGTTCCTTGAGCTGTTCTGAGGTTTCCATTTTCATGATATTTATCGTTTAGTAAATCGTAATATTGCGATACATTTGTTCAAAAAAATATCAGCAGCAATTGTTATCCGAACCCTTGAAACTTTCGAATAGATCACCCACAGCCTTCTTTGCCTTCGTCCACGCCTTCGCGTCAATACAATAGCAGACGCTTGGCCCATCAATGTCACCTTTTATCAACCCCGCATTCTTTAGCTCCTTTAGATGTTGCGAAACCGTGGATTGTGACAAAGGCAGCTCGTCGACGATGTCACCACATACACATGACTTTCTTTTAACCAGAAACTGAATTATAGCAATCCGCGCGGGATGACCTAAGGCTTTTGTGAAAACAGCCAGGTCATTCTGCGCTTTGGTGAATTCTTCAGTCTTGGTTAGTCCCATATCGTATTAATCGTAATATTACGATTATTGTTTCAAAATTCGATTATTTCTTTTTAACATCCGAAAAAGGCATATGAGCTAGCTACTTTATAGACCGTTTCCGAAATCCGAAATCATAAATCCGAAATGCGCCGAACCTATTTCAACAGTCCCGGAAACAGCGCCCCATCGGGTGCCTGAAAAGAAAGATCCAGCAACGTACTAATCAGCGGCGCGATATCTTCCAGTCCCATCAGGGGCACCACTTTCCCCTTCTGAAACCCAGCACCCGACCCAATGAATCCGGTTTGAATATTTTTGAAGTCGGGATAAAATCCGTGTGTACCACCTTTGCCGGCCCGCACTGCAGCACCGTCGGCAGACGCGCTGATCGTTACGCCTTCAATGCCCGAGATCGCCAGCATTACGCTGGGATCAGCACCGATCTTTTTCATCTCTTCGGGGGTAACGATCCTAAATAGCTTCTTCTCGTTGTCGGGGAGTTTTTGCAGGATAGCCTGTACTTGTTGCAACGTCTTTAGATCGTCTTTGACCTTTAGATGTAGAAATGCCGATCCCCCGGACGAATGAAACGCCGCTTTCCATTTGCCACGGTTCTCGGCTTTTTCGATCAGCCCTGCTTTTTCGAGCCAAACGTTTGGCGCAAGGGTTGTGTGAATGTCAACAAAGCCGTGATCGCCCACGATAAGAAATGACGTGCTGTCTTTGATGCCGGCCCGTTCTACACCTTCGACGATTCTACCGATGGCATTGTCAACGCCGGCTACAGCCTTCCGGACATTTTCACTATCGCGGCCGTCGGCGTGTGCAAAGTGGTCTACGCACACGAGGTGAACAGTGGTGAACTGTGGCTTATACGTTTCGATAAGATACGATGTCATGCGGCCCAGATTTTCGTCCATGAGCAGGTAGTCGCTGTTCAATTTGGTGCCGTCTAGCTTGCCAGTGGCATTCTTTTCCACTTCTTCAAACAAGGTTGCGGGCGAGGTATGCTTGCGCAACGGAGCGAGTCGATCACTGCCATCTTGCTTTGCGGGCCATACTTCGGGAATGTTGTAATCGATAGGCGCACCTACTGATACCGGCCATTGTACGCTGGCCGTTTTGAACCCTTTTTGTTTACAAGCATCCCACAACGTCGCTACTTTAATCAGACTTTCTTCCCAATACCAGTTGCCCGTTTGTCCGTCTGGCTCAAAGGGTGTGTTGTAATAGATGCCATGCTTGGCTGGTAATGCGCCGGTTAAAATTGTTGTATGCGAGGGAAACGTTACCGTGGGAAACACACCGCGTACACCATCGGCATACACGCCGTTCTGTGCCAGCGCCTGGATGTTGGGTGCAGGCCACGAATGGTCTTTGTAAAATTCCGGCCTCAGGCCGTCGATACTGATCATCACTACATACTTCGACTTCTGAGCAAACGATGACGCAATGGCCATCACTAAACACACCGTTAAAAAAAGCTTCTTCATAGGATATAATTAATAAGGATATGAGAATGGTTTGTGCGAATGCACCAAAGCTAAGACATATTCCAATGACGGACTCAGTGCGACGCACTCTTAAACAAATGATTATTGCCCGGTAATACAAGGATAAACTGTGGTCAGCAGAGTTATCCGCCTCGGAAACTCCGCGTCATCGGAGGGAGACGCTTTCAGCACTTGACGTCGTAGCAGAGTTACCGGCCTCCGGAACTCTGCGTCATCGGAGGTAGGCGCTTTCAGCACCACTCAACTTGTAAAGTTAATCCCGATGGCCAAAGTATTGGCTCACGCGCATTGATGCAGGTGCGTGCGACTAGACGCAGAGTGCTTGAGACAAGTCACTCTGCTACGACATGATGGCTACAGGATTCGTTGACGCAAATTGCTACACGTGCGTGCGGCTAGACGACCTGAAACCCGTATCAGGCAGCTTGATAAACAGAAATTCTCCAGAATTCTCCCCGAATGTTGCAGCGGATAACCCTAAGACGCGCGGAAAGACAAAACACATTTTATGTTCGTGTACAATTCAGGTTTGCTTGCGCGGGTGGAGCAATACATAAAGGAACTCATGAACCACGAGCTTGCTGAGGCAAGATATTTCCATGGACTAGAACATACTCAGGAAGTCGTGAAAAATTGCACCAGGCTCGCGTCCCTTGAATCGTGCACTCCGAAAGAAGTTGAGCTGCTGCAGGTTGCAGCTTGGTTTCATGATTCAGGATACATAAAGGGACGTAAAGAGCACGAAAATGAAAGCTTCAGGATCGCAAATCATTTCTTACGGGCGTTCAATCTCGACGAACGATTCTTATCGGGCCTTAGCGGTCTGATCCTATCTACCAAGGTTCCCACGACACCTGACGGCCTGTTGCAAAAAATAATTTGCGATGCCGATCTGAGTCACCTTGGATCAATACAGTACCCATACTGGCAACTCAAGCTAAGACGAGAGTTGGAATTTGCAGAAGGAATTTGGATGCCAGATGAAGCATGGAACCTGAAGAATATTCTCTTTTTTCAAAGTCATCGATATTACACCGTTCATGCGGGTGCGCTATGGGACGAGCAAAAGCAAAAGAACTTGACGGTTCTTCAGGGTTTATCCAATAAAACACGTTGATCTAAAACTTTCTAAATATTGATTTGCGTGCCTCGACAATAAGGTAATAAGGTTGGGGGGGTGCTTGATTGCCGTTTTCTACTAAGGTAATAAGGTTAGGGTTTCGCAATGTACAAGCTCAGTGACGGAAATCGCGTGGATGTTATTCCTATTGTCGGGCTTGTTCATCCTGCACCACCCAACCTTATTACCTTATTGTCTGGCGATGAATGATCGTTGCGCGCCGATATGTTACGGTCAGCTACAATCGATCGATAGAATAATTTTAATTGCCTTCCAATTAACCGATCTTTAAATTTTGACCTGAAGAGTAAAATAAAAACTCCGACCATCGGAAGACAGAATCCCAGGACCAGGGTAGCCTGTAGCTCTTCGTGTAAAGTACATCTGGTTGGCAACGTTATTTAAGCTTCCTTCAACGACCAATTTTTTCCAGTGATAGGAAAGTGTCAGGACTAGAATCGAGTATGCGGGAATAATTCCGACAACGGCTGAGACACCTCCATCCTGTGATATTGAGGACGTGAAATAGTCATCCCATCGCAGGATAGTACGTCACCTCGGATTTCAATTTTTCTGCCTCGATTAAAGCCAGCAGCTTTTTAAAATTTCGATGAACGCCCATTCCTTTTTCTAAGAGGAGCTTAGTGATTGACCTTTTCATTGTTGTCGGCAAAATTCCATTCATCTTGATGTACCAAAACAACCTGCATCCCTGAGGGATGGCCTCAAACTTAAACGTCGAAGTGAAATTAAGCGGACCTCGGCCCATCTTCGACGTATAATATTCGAATGGCCGATAATCAAGGATTGTTTCAATAACTTTGCTGTTCACACAATGGTTGGTTGAACCCCTACCCATCCTGCCCGCAGGTCTCGAGAGAATATTCCAGTTTGATCCCTCACTCCAAAGGGTTTTCCTTTTCGGATCGTTAAACCACTCCCACAACAGTGCAGGAGCGACAGGAAAATCTTTTTGGACAACAAAATCAGCTTCAGCGGATGAAATATAAACGGTTCTTTCACTCAAATACCCTTTATACCGGGCATTGAGGTCAACGCTGAAAGTTTCAACACTGCCAATATGCTCAAACATTTCGGTACCATGATGAAATTCCGTCACATTTAGTCCGATACGACTGACACATTCCTTGGTGAAAAGCGCGTATGCTTTCCATCCTGTAGCCTCGGTGACATGATTTTTTAATAGTCTATGCGCAACGTTGACCGATGGGCCCAACGGCTTGTCCTTGCCACCGGCGTTATTCATGATATACTCTCCATAATGCACAACGAATTTCAGATCGAGCGTCGCGGCCATCTGGCAGGCATTGCATTCACAAGTCCTGGCGCGATGAAACGAATTCTTTTTATCACGGTAAGAATAATACATTGATTCGATCACATCAGGCACCATTTCGCCGAGGCGTGACTGGCTACCAATATCTGCCGCGGGTGAGTTCGGCTGGCCCTTGGAATCCGTTAGGTACACAAACACAGCATCCCCTTCAACCTCGGCCAATGTGAATACCGGGGTTAGAAAGGAAATGATTCCATTCAACATATGACGCAATATCTCCTGAGAGTGTTCAAGCTCTGTGGTAGCGACAAAAGGAGTAAATCCCGTAATGTCCGCAAGAATTAAAAAACCTTTCTGGGTTGTTGGGGTCATAATGCAATGTCCAGAACATGTCGGTCGACAACCTTTGCTATTCAATATAACAAAAGTTCCCATCAATACCGGAATCATGTCCTCCCCAAGCGAAAACACAATATCGAACTCGACTAGAAAATTATCAGTAATGCTCGTCGTGAATGAGTAACCGACCTTTGAGAATGACAGTTTATGATTCACCCTTTCCACTGAACAATGGCGGCAAGGTTACGACAGATCTTCGCTTGCACAAGGCAACAGCACTCGGCAACCGCATTTACTGTGCGGATTTCTCTGCGTTATTCCTCCGCGTCCTTTGCGATTAAAAGCCCACGTTCTAGTCTTCACCAAAATAGCATGAAACCCCAAAGCGCGGCGGACATCCGGAATCACAACGGTGGTTGATTGTGCAATATCCAATACAAGCCAACATCGGAAACTACTTTCATAAAATCTTCAAAGACTACGGGTTTCACGATGTAGCTGTTTACCCCAAGCAAGTAACATTGCTCAATGTCAGGATCTTCCTTTGAAGACGTAAGAACAACTACCGGAATTGTTTTTGTAAGGTCATTTTCTCTAATTCGTTTTAATACCTCAATTCCGTTCAGCTTTGGCATTTTCAAGTCAAGAAGAATAAATCTCGGCTGATTACTCGTATCCCTGCCTAAAAACTTCCCTTCGCCAAAAAGGAAATCCAGCACTGCTTTTCCATCCGTGACATGAGTGATCTTGTTTTGAACCCTATTCTTGCGGATGGCACGAATCGTCATTTCCGCATCGCTTTGTTTGTCCTCAGCTAACAAGATCTCTATTTCAGTGTTCATAGCCTTTGCTTTTTATTGTGATACGATCGAACCTACTGGTTCTTTTTCAGTTTTAGAAAGTGCGGGTAATGAGAAATGGAATGATGCGCCTTGATCAACCTCGCTCTCGGCCCAAATCCTCCCACTGTGACGATGAATGATGCGTTGCACGATAGCAAGTCCGACCCCGGTGCCTTCGAATTCTTCGTCTGAATGAAGTCGTTGAAAAACTCCAAATAGCTTACCTGCGTATGCCATGTCGAAGCCGACGCCATTGTCTTTTATGGTATATATTACTTCGTCGTTTTCCTTCGTTGAGGATACTTCAATAACAGGCATTTCCTTTTTTGAGGAATATTTAATGGCATTGCCAAGCAGGTTAATCATAATGTGTTTCATCAGGGAAGAATCAGCCATGACACCATGAAGATTGTTAATCGTAATTTGTCCGTTGTATCCTCCATCCAGGGTAATATCACGAAAGGACGACTCAGTAATTTTCTTCATATCGACCTGCGACTTTTGAATTTGCCTTCTCCCCAATTGTGAAAATGACAATAGGTCATCGATCAGCGTTCCCATTTGTTTCGCATTGCGACTGACGGCATCGATCAGACGTTTACCTTCGGGGTCCAGCCGGATACCGTAATCTTCTTCCAGCATTAGAGCATAGCCATATACTGCACGAAGGGGCGTACGCAAATCGTGCGCAACGGAATACGAGAAGGATTCCAATTCCTTATTCGCGACTTCTAATTCCCGCGTGCGCTCATTTATTTTGCGTTCCAGGCCGGTATTTAAATCAGACATGGCACGCTGGGCTTTTTTAAGTTCAGAGATATCAATTACCACCACCATCGCAGCAAAAACATTGTTGCTTTCATCACGTAATGGAACAAAACGCGAGACTGTATCAAAACCTGGCCTGGAACTCTCATTCATGAAAGTCTCACCTTCAAAAACCCTTTTGAATTGAGGAAGCACCATCTCATAATGCTCTTGCGATACAACATCCTTGATTTTGTTTCCCAATAGTTTTTGTTTTGAATATCCGAACGCTTCAATCATATCACCTTCAACCAACAAGTACCGATACTCTTTATCAAACAACGAGATCACTGAACCTGGAATACTGGAGGCAATGATTCTATAAATTCTTTCGCTTTCGACTAATTTCTGTTCGGCCTTTTGGATTTCGGTGACATCGCGAAAATTGGCAATGATTCCTTTTATCGCATCATTGTGAAGCATGTTGGTTATCATTCCGTCTATCAGTAGGTAATGTCCATCTTTATGCCTTATGCGGTAACGCAGTGGAAAGGGAACCGTCGGATTTTCCAAGACCACTTTCATCGCTTTGATTACTGCTTCACGGTCGTCAGGATGGGTTTGTTCAGTACCTCCACCTATGGTGTCCCTTTCCTCATTGCCATATCCAGTGATGCGTGCCGAGGAAGGGCTTCGATATATGGGTCTGAATGTTTCATCCAGAATAGCAACAATATCATAGCTATTTTCGATTAAAGACCGGAAGCGCTCCTCGCTTCGTTGCATCGTAGTCTTTTGCCAGATCCAATTAACAGCTGTATAAATTAATACAAGGGCAGAAAGAATAATAAACGCGACCACCCCTTTAATGATGTTGCTGATCGATTCATCTACTTGTATTTTTCTCACCTCAATCAAAAAGGATGTCCTTTTTATACCTTGAGCGATGAGTGAGTCTATACTTTGAAGGGAACGTATATGGGTTAGTGCCTTATGCTTGGTAATAGAATCAGGCACATTACTTTTCAGGAGCCACGATATTTCCGCTTTAATGCGGGTATCCAATTTACTGGCAATCGAAATATTTATTGAATCGCGTACCGCAGATTTTAAAAGATTTAGCTGCCGTGTTACCGAAAGACTATCCACATAAAATAAATCGCTTACATTTAAAAACTTTCTTGCATCTGTGAGAGCCGAATTATTGATAGCGGCATTATTTATTTGTTCAGAAAGGCTTTGAAAACAATGATAAACAACATTGTGTCGTTGTGTGAGCTGTGTGTATTGAATCAGATCCCGGTATGCTTTGACAAAAAACAAGAAGACGGTTACAAGAAGAGTAAAGGCAATAAGGTATACGAGCGTATTTCTGCGCATTGCATTCTTTTATTTGGAGCGTCGGAAAGCCAACATATTTTGCTCAGTAAGGCACCTTGAGAAAGTCTATTGTTCCCGAAGCCTCCAGCCATGTCAATGACGTCAAGAGTTGAGCTGCAGCGTTGGGATTACTACCCGATGTGGATTCTTCCAAATAGATTTTTTATGCCCCTTACCGTGTAAAAGAATGAAGGAAGAGTTAATTATTTGTAGGGAAATTGCTGCTTATTGAAAATCAGGGATTCTATGACGCTCGGCGTTATTGAAATACGATTTCCGAGGCAAACTCCACCTAAAGTTATCGAGACGGGGCTCTTTTGAGTCAATAATTGCATTAATTGCTATCCGCGTTTGTTCTCATGACAGTATTATCAGGTCGATATCTGATCCGGACAGCTTTTTTATCAACCTGTTAAAGGATCTCGTTTTCGTGATCATCCGCCAAAGCTGTATCCGTGGGAGTCCCATGCAAATTGTTGTGATCCTCTTTTCTTCTGCCGCATTTACAATTGAAGCCGGTACATTGTTACTTTTTATCTGTATGACTTCCGCGCCCATTTCGGTTGCCATTTTAAAATTATTAATCAAATGTCTTTGGACGGAAAGCTTGATTCGGTTAGTATCTTCAGAACGGGTCTGTACGTACAATACGTACCACTTTGAGTTGTAATAGCTTGCCAGTCGCGCCGTTTTGCGAATGATCATTTTTGCATTTTCAGGATTGCTACTAATACAGGCAAGAAATTTTTCATGACGAAGACGTGAATTTATCGTAACCTCCGTATCAACCTTCCTTTCTACCTGTGAGGCTACTTCCTTTAATGCAAGCTCTCTGAGTTGCAGAATTTTTTCAGATTGAAAAAAATTCTTTAAGGCAGTTTCAACCTTAGACTGGTCGTAGATTTTTCCTTCCTTCAATCTGGCGATGAGTTCATCAGCTGTTAGATCGATATTAACAACTTCGTCCGCCATCTGCAGCATCTTATCAGGAATACGTTCTGCAACTTGAACACCGGTGATCCTGTAGACATCTACATTAATGCTTTCAATGTGCTGGATGTTAACCGCACTGATCACATTAATTCCCGCATCAAGGATTTCGATCACATCTTGCCAACGTTTTTCATTTTTGCTTC
>Ga0193753_10001909_pt1 | contig 17179 bp, 21 predicted proteins | sample H1c2metaG_FD_144925 | JGI IMG/M metagenome (GOLD analysis project Ga0193753, IMG submission 144925) | Soil microbial communities from a riparian zone of the East river system, Colorado, United States - H1c2 | ecosystem: Environmental > Terrestrial > Soil > Riparian zone | place: USA: East... | reverse complement strand
ATCCTTTATTTTACCAAATACTTTACACCATCGGCCTCTTGTACTCCATGCAGAGTCTCCCCGTTTTCCCTCGCTGGTCAAATAATCCCCATTGGGAAAAACATCTTTTTTTACGATGCTTTTATTTCCCTTATCATCGATGAAATGCTGATCCTGTCCACTGGGTATTTGCAATTCGCGTGTCAGACGCAAACCCAGCATTCCATCTTTCGCATCCGCGAATAAAATATCGGTATCTGCTGTCAGTTCTGTTATCCGGTCGATGATTCTTACCTGATTATCCGTTCCGCTGAATTCATAACGGGTGTTTTCTTCCATCAGCACCTGGTTTTGTTGATTCACCCATCTTGCATGGTACCGTAGTATACCATTGGTTCCGGAACCCAGTTCGAGGATGCTGTCAGTCTTAATCCAGCCGTATTGTGATTTCTTATCCAATGGAATGGCGTAGGAATTATTCCAGAAATCCAGGCCATTTACATTTTCATATGTAAGCCAAAGGCCCAGGTGGTGTGGATGATCGGTCGGTTCTCCGGGTCTTGGCTCCATTGGAAATCCACGAGTGACCGTGGCTCCGCCTGCATCATATATGGGAAATAAAACGGGTTTCTCGAGGCTGTCAGGATATATGAAACAGGTAAAGAGAGAATGCCCGATATGGATTTCAATTTTATTTTCATTTTTAACTTTCGTCAATTTCACATATTCCGTCTGTTGGGCATTCAACAGGAGAGGAGTGCATAGAAACAATAAAAATAATTTTCGGTTGTGCAAGGATTTATCAGATTAAGAGTAAAGAAAGATCTTTCCGTCTGCCATTACATTCTGTGTAGCTTCATCAAATGTGGCTTTTGCACCTGTGTGAACCGCTGCATTGGTCATGATGTTCGCGATGGAATGACTATATCCTGCTTCCACCGGTGCGTTCGGTTGTTTACGGCTGCGGACGCATTCCATCCAGTTTCGTATATGGGCTGACGTCAGGCTGTCTCCCCCGGTATTGGCAGATGTAACGACCTTTTCGGCACTGGACAAATCCATGCTCGGAAGGAGATTGGCCTGCATTTGCATGGCTTCCGCAAAATGCTGGGTGAGGCCTCCGGCCGGTGTAATCTTATTTGTATCAAGGTTTAATTCCCCGCCATTGGAATAATATACTTCCGTCGCATGATCATCCCCGTTATCCATACGCGATTGGAAACTAACCTGGAAACCTGTAGACAGATCATTTTGCGGGCCGTAGTCGAACACCGCTGTAATGGTATCCCAGTTTTTCCTTCCATCCTTCCACATATATATTCCTCCATTGGCAGTCACTGAACGGGGATGTTGCAAACCGGTGAACCAGTGCACCGTGTCAATCTGGTGGCTCATCCACTGGCCAGGCAATCCCGAGGAATAGGGCCAGAATAGACGGTATTCGAGATAATACCTGGGGTTAAAAGGAACAGTAGGCCGGTTGATCAGGAAACGTTTCCAGTCAGTATCTTCTTCCTTTAATAGCGGAACCAGTTCCGGTCTCCGCCAACGGCCGGGCTGGTTTACATTCCAGGTTAATTCAACCATAACGATATTCCCGAATTTCCCTGACCTGATAAAATCGTTGGCTGCCATATAATTGACGCCGCTTCTTCGCTGGGATCCGATCTGGACGATTTTGCCTGAAACCTTAACAGCCTTCAGCGCAGCTCTGTTATCTTCCATGGTTTCCGCGAATGGTTTTTCTACATATGCGTCACAGCCGCCATCCACAGCCTGAATTGCATGACGCGCGTGCTGAAAATCAGCCGTACTTATAAAGACGGCATCTGCCAGTTTCTTATCGTATAATTCTTCATTGTTTCTGCACCCTACGATATCATGATTCATTTTTTGTTTCCACTGGGCCGCACCTTCTTCTCTCCGGCGGTTCCATATATCTGAAACAGCAACGATATCAAAATTCAATTCTTTATAATGATTCATGAAACAGGGCATGTGCGTGGTTCTGTGCCTGTCAGAAAATCCGACAACTCCCACGCGTACCCGGTCGTTGGCACCGATGATTCTATTGTAACTGGAAGCACTGAATCCTGCACGCGCGAGTAAAACAGCGGATGCGGTCAGAGAAGATTTTCTGATGAAAGCACGTCGGGAATTTTTCATTGATTTTTATTTACAATCGTTTCCTAAAGATAACGCAATGTAAAAAAAAATCTACTCAGTCATTTTAGGAACTGTTTCCAGTATCCGGCGAAGAAATTGACGGGACTCTTTTTCTTTGGAGTTGGATAAATCATACAATGTGATTTTATCCAGTAACTGATCAACGGTGAACTGGATCATCTGCCAGAGCGAACGGGCGGAACAATCAACAGAATTTGTGCAAAGGTTTACCGAACCGGCATGCTGACCGCAGAAATCCTTATCGTACAAAACGCCGCCCAGCGCCTGCAGAACGTATCTTATTTTGATTTCTTTCGAGGGTTTCGCCAGTACATACCCACCTTTATAACCGGGTGTGCTGTTTATAAATCCCGCCATACGAAGGGTTCTGGTCAATTTGGCAACATAGGTGCTGGTAAGTCCTTCCGCTTTGCTGAGCTGGGGAATACTCATACCATCTTCCGTTTCGCAACATGCGATCCGGATCAGTACCCGTAAACCAAATTCTTCCTGTGCAGTAATTTTCATATTAACATTTTAAGCGTAAAGCTCAAAGCGTAAAGCTGTTTCTAAAGCCAGCCCAATTCCACTTGTGCGACCTCAGACATTCTGCTTTTATCCCATGCTGGTGTCCAGGTAACAGCTACATGCACATCATTCACACCTTCAATTTCCCTTAATTTCTGATCCACTTCAACCGGCAATGATTGTGCAGCCGGACAACCCGGTGCTGTCAGTGTCATCACAATCTGGACATTATTGATGGGCAGAATATTGATTTCATAGATCAACCCCAGTTCATAAATACTCACCGGAATTTCCGGGTCAAATATCGTTTGTAATTTTTCTATTACTTTTTCTTTTAAATCTTCCATTTCCTAGTTTTTTGAAGGAACGGGATCCTTTATTTTATACGCCAGCGCGTAATGTTTCATTTGTTTTACCATACTCAGTAATCCGTTCGACCTGGTTTGCGCCAGATGGGTCGTCATCCCGATTTCCCTGATAAAATCCATTTTTGCTTCTATTATTTCATCAGGCGTTCTTTTGTTCAGGACACGAATCAACATACTGATCAAACCCTTTACTATAACCGCATCACTGTCTGCCTGGAAAAATAATTTTCCGTCTTTATAGTCTGCTATCAACCAAACAGAGGATTGGCAGCCCCTCACACGGTTTTCGTCAATTTTATATTTCGGATCCAGGGGCGGCAGTCTTTTCCCCAGGTCAATAATATATTCATATTTATCATCCCATGAATCAAACAAGGCAAATTCACTGATGATTTCCTGTTCAGTCTCCACAATATTCGTTTCCGGATTCATCAGGATAAAATTTTAACAATCCGCAGTAGTCCTTTCACCAGTTCATCTATTTCATACCGGGTATTATATATAGCAAATGAAGCCCTGGCCGTTCCGGGAATGCAAAAGTGATCCATCAGTGGCTGGGCACAATGATGGCCCGTTCTGACTGCGATTCCCCGGTTGTCCAGCAAAATACCAATGTCCTGCGGATGGGCATTTTCAATGACAAATGAAATTACGCTTACTTTCTCTTTTGCTTTTCCAATAATTTTGAGACCGGGAATTTTTTCAAGTTCCTGTTGTCCATAGTCCATCAGGTCCCGTTCGTGCCGCCGGATTTTTTCTTTTCCGATGGATTGAACAAAATGGAGGGCTGATCTAAAAGCGATCACGTCAGCGATATTGGGCGTACCTGCCTCAAATTTATAAGGCAGGTCGTTAAAAGTTGTTTTTTGCATGGTTACTTCCTTGATCATTTCACCGCCGGCCTGAAAGGGAGGCATTGCTTCCAGCACTGCTTTCTTTCCGTACAGAACACCTACACCGGTAGGCCCGTATAGTTTATGTGCAGAGAATGCAAAGAAATCGCAATCCAAATCTGTGACATTAATATCCAGATGAACGGCAGACTGAGCGCCATCTACCATACATAGTGCACCTACGGCGTGTGCGTCTGCAATCATCTGCTTCACGGGATTCACCGTACCCAGTGCATTTGAAACATGCACGATGGAAACAAGTTTGGTTTTTGGCCCCAGCATTTTTTTATATTCATCCAGTTTTAATTCGCCATTTTCATTGATGGGTATTACTTTCAAAATGGCTCCTTTCTCTTCACATAAAAGTTGCCAGGGTACAATATTGGAATGGTGCTCCATATTGCTGATGATGATTTCATCATTGGCCTGAATATTTTTTCTTCCCCAGGAATAGGCCACCAGGTTGATACCTTCCGTAGTACCCCTGGTAAAAATGATTTCTTCTCTGGAACCTGCGCCGATAAAGGATTTAACAGCATCCCGCGTTTGTTCGAAAGCAGCTGTTGCTTCTTCTGCCAGGGTATGAATGCCCCGATGAATATTCGCATTGTAGTTTGTATAGTAATGCATGAGCGCATCCAAAACCTGCTGTGGCTTTTGGGTGGTAGCTGCATTATCCAGATAAATGAGCGGCCGGCCCTTCACCTCACGGTTCAATATGGGAAATTCCTGCCGGATGACATTGATATCTAAAGTCTTTGATTTGGTAAGCGGCGAATTCATGATAAATCTTTTTCCAGGCGATGATTGATCAGCTTTTCAACATATAACTTCAATGCTTCGGGTTTTATCTGCTCCAGAATATCAGAAGCATAGGCACTGAGCAACAGGTTGCGGGCTGTTTTCTCTGAAATGCCACGGGATTGCAAATAAAACAAACCTTCTTCATTCAGCCGGCCCACCGTACAGCCATGCGTGCACTTCACATCGTCTGCAAATATTTCCAACTGCGGCTTTGTATTCACACTACTGGAATCGGAGAGCAGTATATTCTTATTACTCTGGTAAGCATTTGTTTTTTGCGCCGCCTGCCGAACAAATATTTTTCCGTTAAATACCCCCGTAGCGCTGTCGCTCAATATGCCTTTGTACAATTCGTTGCTCAGGCAATTGGGTTTGATATTGTCAACGATGGTGTGATTATCTATATGACTTTGTCCGGATTGAAAATAGAGCCCATAGAGATGCGCCTCGCAATTTTTTGCATCGAGGATAACATTCAGGTTATTACGTACCAGTCCGCCATTTAAAGAAATAGTAACGGTATGGGTAAAACTTTTACCAACCTGGCGGATATGGGTGGTACTTACCTGGTTTGTATTGGAACCGTCATTTTGAATTTTATAGTATTCCAGCCGGGCTGCATTTTCAACAATGATCTCCATGACCTGGTTTGTAAAACTTTCATTATTGCCCAACGTTGAATAGGATTCAACCACCTGTACCTGGGCCTGTTCATTTACGATCATCAGGCTGCGTGGCTGAGAAAGAATATTTACAGACCGTGCATCCGTGACATGATAAATATATAGCGGATGTTCAATTTGCTGTCCCTTTGTAATAGTGCCAGTTAACGGATCAGCGGGCAATTGAAATTCCTTATTAAAAAGGCCAGCTACGCGGGTATATTTCCATTCCTCGTGTTTGGTTCCGGGAATCCCCATATTAGAAAAAGCAGTAAAAGCCTGTTCACGGATTTTATCGAGACCACCATGGTCTTCGCTTGGCTGGAACTGATCAAATCTTTCCTTAAAATATGCGATGGTATTCATTATTTCTTGTTAATCTGTTCGATCAGGCCACTTCTACCGTGTTTTCATTTTTTATAAAATCATAACCTCTTTCTTCCAGCTCCAGGGCTAGCTCCTTTGGACCGGATTTCACAATTCTGCCATTATATAGTACATGTACAAAATCGGGCACGATATAATCAAGCAAACGCTGGTAATGGGTTACGACTAAAATAGCGTTGTCTTTTCTGCGCAATTTGTTTACACCATTTGAAACAATCCGGATGGCATCGATATCGAGCCCTGAATCTGTTTCATCTAAAATAGCCAGTTTAGGTTCCAGCATGGCCATTTGAAATACTTCATTACGTTTTTTCTCGCCACCTGAAAAACCTTCGTTCAGGGATCGGCTTAGTAAGGTTTGCTCGATATTGACCAGTGCCATTTTCTCCTTCATTCTTTTCAGAAATGTAACAGCATCCAATGGATCCTCACCACGGTATTTCCGTATTTCATTTACGGCTGTCTTTATAAAATTGACCGAATTAAGTCCCGGAATCTCGACCGGGTATTGAAAGGCGAGAAATAAACCTTCTGCTGCCCTGTGTTCCGGCGATAAATCAAGCAGGTTCTTACCCAGGAATTCGACAGAACCTTCCAGTACTTCATAATCACTGCGACCGGCAAGAACGGATGCCAGGGTGCTTTTTCCCGAGCCATTTGGCCCCATAATAGCATGTACCTCGCCCGCTTTAATGTGCAGGTTAATCCCGTTTAAAATTTTCTTTCCCTCGATACCTGCATGCAAATTCTGAATCGTCAACATAATTCTTCTTTATGATTTTTGTAACTCTTTTTTTCTCGTTAACGGTTGACCGTTGACCGTTTTGAATTGTATTTCACTTCCATACTTCCACACTAACCAACGCTTCCCTCCAGACTAATTGCGAGCAGCTTCTGGGCCTCGACTGCAAATTCCATGGGCAGCTGGTTCATGACCTCCTTGGCAAATCCATTGATGATCAGTGCAACGGCAGTTTCTGTATCAATCCCACGCTGGTTACAATAAAAAATCTGGTCCTCGCCAATCTTGGAAGTCGTGGCTTCATGTTCCACCACGGCCGTATTATTTCTGACTTCGATATAGGGGAACGTATGTGCTCCGCATTTATCGCCTAGGAGGAGGGAATCACATTGGGAAAAATTTCTTGAATTGGAGGCGTTCTTACCAACATGCACCAGGCCCCGATAACTGTTATTGCTGAATCCCGCAGAAATTCCTTTGGAAACAATACGGCTGCGGGTGTTTTTTCCAAGGTGCATCATCTTGGTGCCTGTGTCGGCCTGCTGGTAATTATTAGTAACCGCCACTGAATAAAATTCGCCGGTTGAATAATCACCCTTCAAAATAACGCTGGGATATTTCCATGTTATGGCAGAACCGGTTTCTACCTGTGTCCATGATATTTTCGAATGGTTGCCTTTGCAGATACCTCTTTTCGTTACAAAGTTGTAAACACCACCCATCCCGTTCTTATCGCCAGGATACCAGTTCTGTACAGTTGAATATTTTATTTCGGCGTTTTCCTGAGTCACTAGTTCAACCACCGCCGCATGTAACTGATTTTCGTCGCGCATGGGAGCCGTACAACCTTCCAGATAACTGACATAACTGCCGGCATCGGCAATGATCAAAGTTCTTTCAAACTGCCCCGTATTTTCAGCATTGATCCTGAAATACGTTGACAGTTCCATCGGGCAGCGAACGCCTTTTGGAATATATACAAACGAACCGTCGCTGAATACAGCGGCATTCAAAGCAGAAAAATAATTATCAGTAATCGGAACTACAGATCCCAAATATTCCCGGATCAATTCAGGATGCTCCTGTATAGCTTCGCTCATCGAACAGAAGATAATACCAAGTTCAGCCAGCTGTCCCTTGAAAGAAGTTCCAATAGAAACGCTGTCGATTACTGCATCTACTGCAACGCCGGTTAGCCTTTTCTGTTCATCCAGCGAAATTCCAAGCTTCTCAAATGTCCTCAACAGCTCCGGATCGATTTCATCCAGGTTTTTCGGGTTAATTTTTTGTTTTGGCGCAGAATAATAGATAATATTCTGATAGTCGATGGGAGGATATTTAATATTGGCCCATTCCGGTGTTTTCATTGTAAGCCAATGACGATAAGCCTTTAACCTCCAGTCAAGCATCCACTGCGGTTCCTTTTTCCGGGCGGAAATAAAACGGATAACGTCTTCATTCAGTCCACGGGGTGCCTCATCTGCTTCTATGTTTGTAACAAACCCGTATTTATAGTCGCTAAAGACCGTTTTTTCTATCGTCCTCAATTCTTCTTCAGCTTCCCTGGTTTTAGTTTGAATGAGATCTGTCTTCATATTGCAAATTTACGAAACCGTTTATACTAAAAAGTATAAACAAGGCATTTTCTTTACTTTTATGAATGAAAAATGAAGCAGCGTTTGAGGCTGGGAGCCTGTCCCAGGCAAGCCTGAGGCTTAAAGCCTAAAGCCCAAAACGTAATGAGAGATCTGTTAAATCATAAGAATCAGACAAATACTTTCAGAAAAATCCATTCTTATGTGTCATATCTCTGAAAACGGCCCTAAAAATAGACTAATGTGTTAATAATCAATTGAATACCGAGTAAAAGTGGGAGGAATGAGGAGCGGACGGCTTTAAAATCCTATTAAACGAGGATTTGGAGTCTGTTCTTACTCAGCGATATTAACCGAGGCGTAGAAACTTCCTTTTTGGAAAAAGTATGTCTTCGGCGGTTTCATACCCTTCATCTGCCACGACAGTCAGCCTTTTCTTAGTTTTTTTACTTTTGATCAGCTGGATAATCAATATAGCTGTAAGAGTGAGACCTGCGGCGATCAGAATTTTTTTGGTTTTCATTTCATTAACACACTGAAATTCTTGTCAAAAATAGATGTTTGATGCTATTCGTTCTAAAAATCATGCCTGTTTTAATCAAATACAAAACTAAAAAGGAAAAATACAAAAGTAAAAAAGAACTGCGGCAAGATCAGACCGACTATTTTTACTTTAAGTTTTAATCTTTTATTTTTCAACATGTCCCTTCCTTACAAATCATTCCCATTTTATCATAAACTGGCGGCGGTACTGGTCAGCCTGATTGCGATTGGTTATCTCGTCATTCAGGGCAAAGAATTATTAAGTCCCTTAATATTTTCCTGTTTGTTTTCTATTTTGCTTTTACCGCTGGCCTCCTTTATGGAAAGTAAATGGCATTTCCGCCGCGGATTAGCAACGATTGTCTCCGTATTATTATTACTTATTGTTGTTGCCGGCATCGTTTATATGGTGGGTGTACAAATGAGTGATCTGGCGGACGACTGGCCCCAGTTTAAAATGCAATTGAATAATTCTTTATCGAGTATTCAGCACTGGGTCGCTTTGAAATTTCATATTAATGCAACCAAACAACTTACCTATGTGAAGTCGGCTGCCAGCAACGTACTGGCCTCCGGAACAGCCGTCGTAGGCGTGACGATCGTCTCCCTTTCTTCCATCTTCCTTTTTTTTGTTTTTACGTTTATTTACACACTTTTTTTTCTTACCTACCGGCGAATCATCATGCATTTTCTCATCTCTGTTTTTCTGGAAGAAAACTCGCTCGTGGTACACGAAATCGTTGAACAGGTTCAGCAAATCCTGAGAAAATATATTACAGGTTTATTTATTGAGATGTGTATTGTTTCAGTGGTTGTTTGTCTGGTTTTATGGGCACTGGGAATCAAATATGCCCTGTTATTGGGTCTGATAACGGGACTCTTTAATATCATTCCTTATATAGGCATATTTACGGCTATGCTGATCAGTGTGCTCATAACATTTGCGACCGCTGCGGCAGCGGGAAAAGTATTTCTCGTGTTGACTACGCTGATTATTACACACCTGGTGGACAGCAATATATTATTGCCGGCCATAGTTGGTTCCAAGGTCAAAATAAATCCTCTGATTACGGTACTCGGGGTAGTTCTCGGAGAAATGATCTGGGGAATTTCCGGGATGTTTTTGTCTATCCCTGTAATTGCCGTTCTCAAAATAATTTTTGACCGGATAGAAAGTTTGAAACCCTGGGGCATTTTATTGGGGGAACAGGACAAAACAATCCATGCTAAAAAGATTAAAACAGAAATAGATCCGGTTGCGGCTGATACCGGGGCTTCCTGATTATCAATCAGTTTTGAATTCAGGATTTCGAAGCATCGACGAATTCCTTATATATTCTGATCGTTTGATGCAGATACTGCTCAATTTCATTTTTATCCAGGAGCTCAACCTGATATAATCCATTGGACATAAGGCCTGCCAGGATCTCGTGACCGGGACTACTGGCGATATAGAGGTTCTGTCCGTTGAACGCCGGTTCCATACCATATTCCGTTACGATTTTCACTACCTGCTCCTGAGTCAGATCTTTCAATTTTAAAGGCATGCGGAGGTTTGTTCAAAGGTCTGAATATCCAAATTTAATCTGAAAAATGGGGTGAACGTTTTATAAACTAAATGTTAATAACTCGTATTGTGTTCCCGCCTGCTGGTGTAAAAACCTATCGTTGAGCGTTTTTTAGACAGGGATATTATAGAAGAAGAATTACCTTTGAATTATGGCAGTATTGAAAAATGTGCAATTTTCGAAATTGATCAAAGCAGAAGGGCGGCTGAGGGAATTCAATTTCAGAAAGAGTAATGGAATTGTCGGACCTGTATACCATGTTGATGTGAGTGACGATCGGGGCAATCGTTATTATCTCAATTTGTTATTCGAAGATAATATCTGGACCGTTCAGGAAAAAAATCTGCCGCCATGGATTCAGGAAGCAGTCGTTCAGTTTCACCCTGCTATTCAGGAACAGGAAGTTTAATTCTTTTTTATAAGACAGGTTTTGCAATACCCGCCGGACGGAGGTCCCCGGGCTGATCCGCCTTTTCATTCCTGATACGAACTCCGGACAGCATTATGAATAAAAACAGACTGGAAGCATTCAGCGATGGTGTTATTGCTATCATTATAACCATCATGGTATTGGAAATCAAAACACCCCACGACAGCAGCTGGATGGCATTAAAAGAACAACTGCCCGTATTCTTAAGCTATCTGCTGAGTTTTGTTTTTATCGGAATATATTGGGGAAATCATCATCATCTGATCAGTATAATAAGTCATGTGAATGCCGCTATTATATGGTCCAACATGAATCTTTTATTTTGGTTATCCCTGATACCATTTGCCACCGGATGGATGGGTGAAAATCATTTTGCCCAGAATACAGTCGTTCTTTATGCCATATTACTTCTGATTTGCGGCTTTTCTTTTACAATACTGCAGATTTGTGTTGAAAGAGTGACGAAAGATAATCCAAAGCTTGTACAGGCATTTAGCCGGGTAAAGCAGAAGGGTGTTTTTTCCCTTGTTTGTTATCTTATGTCAATTGTATTGGCCTATTATAACACTTTATTTTCTGCTATCATATTTTGCGTCGTGGCCATTCGATGGCTGATCCCCGACAAGAATATCGAAAAGGCCCTCTCTAAATAAATCTGAACTACGGGAATATATTTACACTTTGGGTTTACTTTTTTTATTTTTAAACCGGTAATTATTTTAATGAAAAATTTCGTTACAGGCTTTGGTTGTCTTTTTATATTATCCTTTGGGTTCAGCCAGGACGCAATTCATTTCACCATGGGTCTGTTACCCAATAACCGTTATGATCAGTCTGTTACCCAGAAAATAAGAATCGAGTTAAATCTGGACAGCAGTACGGCCGTTATGATTGCAAAAATGGAAGCGAACGGCGTAAAGAATCCCACAGTGCAGGAACAGGAAACCAGCATGGTAGCCACAACCATATCAGGCAGTCTGAATAAGCAAACCGGAAAAATACCGGTAACCATGACGATTATTAAATCTGATGAGAATCTGGCCAGGGTTCTGACACCTGAAACAAAATTTCATGGCACTTCAAGACTTAACGAAATGCCGGCTTATGATTCTATTTCCGGAATTACCCTTCAGGAGAACCAGAAGCAGCAAATGCTGAAAGCCATGTCGTCTCTTTCTCAGATTAACCTGCCCAATAGGAGCCTGGCACCGGGTCAATCAGATACATTACATACACCCATCAATATACCCGTTGGAGGCGTAACGCTGAAAATGGATTATATAACGATTTATCACTTAAAATCAATCCGGGAAAAAACCGCTTTGTTCGATGTGGAGGCCAATTTCGTTTTAAATATGGAAGTAAAAGACCTTCCCATTGCCGGTTATGGTTCGGGCGCCGGATCGATGGAATATGATTTGGAAAAACATTACCCGGCTGTTTATAAACTCAAATACAAGATCATTATGCGGATCGCAAGAGAAGGACTGGTTCTGCATATGAATATGATCAGCGATCTGAACAGCATTTCCAAAGTTCAGGCTTTGTAAATGCTGTTTAGTCACACTTTGCCAAAGTTGCCCCATCGATCACGGCGGTATTTGCAATGAGGTTTACTAAAATAGGATGTTAGCCGATTTTACTGAAACGGGAATTGATATAATCCCAATTCAGAACGGACCACCAGGCTGTAATATAATCCGGCCTTTTATTTTGGTATTTCAAATAATATGCATGTTCCCACACGTCAATGCCAAACAGGGGCTGTCCCTTTACATCGCTCAGATCCATCAGTGGATTGTCCTGGTTAGGTGTTGAAACAATATCCAGTTTATTATCTTTTTTTACAATTACCCAAGCCCATCCGCTTCCAAAACGACCCTTGGCCGCGTCATTGAATTTTGTTTTCATCGCATCTACCGAACCAAAATCTCTTTGTATCGCGGTCATCAGGGCAGTAGAAGGAACAGCTGTTTTTCCAGGAGAACTCATCAGTTCCCAGAACAGGGAATGATTATAATGACCACCCGCGTTATTTCTCATTTTGACAGAATATTTTGAAATGGAAGCCAGTAAATCTTCCAGAGTTAATTTTGAAGTATCCACTTTTTCTGCTTCCACGGCTTCTGAAAGATTTTTCGCGTAGGTGGCCGCATGTTTGCTGTAATGGATCTCCATCGTCATGGCATCTATAGCCGGTTCAAGAGCGGAATATGAATATGGAAGGGGACGTTGTGTATAAGGAGTGGGGTCAGGAGGCTGCTTAAGATGGCCATTCTCATTTGTATTTGTATTCGCCAGGGTTGTCAGTACCGATCCGGTTAGTCCTGCCATGACCCCTGCTTTTCCCGCGGTATTTATGAATGCTCGTCTGGATAAATCTCTGTGTGTCATAACTGAAGTTTTTGATAATGTAAGTTAAGTCATTTGAGCTCAAAGCGTAAAGCGTAAGGCCCAACGCTGAATAGTATGATCATGCAAAAAATCGACCACCTGAATGTATCCCAAATAATATTCAGTCGTTTTTGAATAATGTAATAGTAAAAGTTTCGTAATAACAGAAGAGAATCAATGAAAGAATGCTTTACGCTTTACGCTTTACGCTTTAAGCTTAATCAGGGTAAATAAGGTATTTCTTTCTCTTGCTTTTGAAGCGCGAAAGAGCCGGTTCCCAGCTTTTGCGGATGGTTTGCTCGGATGCCCCTTCTACAATCTGCTTACGAAGCAGGGAATTGCCAGCCAGCTTGTCGAAATTGCCAATCTGGTTGCTTCGGGAAGCATCGAAGAATATTTTCTTGTCCGGATAAGCTTTGTAAAATTCAAACAACCAGTGCAGATCAATCTGTTTTTTTATACGAAGACTTTCAAAATCTGCATTTCCAAAATTCAAGCCATAACAAACCGAGTCCTGATAAAGCGGATGCTCACTCATGCCCGGTATAGAAACGGGCGTGAAAATGTATTCATATTTTCCGGCTAATGGAGGCGCGCCCAACATGGTGAATGGACGTTGGGTGCCTCTTCCGAGACTAATAACAGTTCCTTCAAACAAACAAAGACTTGGATACAGCTGGATTGCCAGCTGTGTATTCAGATTCGGGGATGGGGGCACAGGTAGTATATACTCTGAAGCATGTGTGTAATTCATTAATGTAATGACCTGTAAATGGCATTTCATTTTATTTGACAACCAGCTTTCGCCATTGATCATTTTTGCCAATTCGCCCATCGTCATACCATGTACGATTGGAATGGGTTGAAGACCTACCCCTGAACGAAAAGAATCTTCGAGCACTGGTCCATCCACATAATATCCATTGGGGTTGGGTCTGTCCAGTAATAAAATCGGTTTATGAAAATCGGCACATGACTGCATGACGCGTTGCAGGGTGATAATATAAGTGAAGAAACGGGCGCCCACGTCCTGAATATCAAAAACAACTATATCCACATCTTGTAAATCTTCCCGGGAAGGCATTGATTTTTTCCCATATAATGACACGATCGGTATACCGGTCAGTGGATCATGACTATCTCCCACAGTAACACCGGCACTTGCATTTCCCCGAAAGCCATGTTCGGGTCCGAATACTTTTACAACCCGGATGCCCGAATGAAGCAGGCTATCCACCAGAGGAATGCCCGCGATTTGTGAAGTAGGATTGGCGACTATGGCAACCCGTTTACCCCGCAACATTGGAAAATATTTTTCAGTCTGATCAGCACCGGTGCGTATTCGGGACTTACCAATTTGTCCAAATCCGTTTAAAATGGATAAGACAAAAACAAAAAGCAGTATTCGTTTTTTCAACAACTTATAAGTTCAAAATTATTGCACTGCGTTGAGCTTTACGCTTTGCGCTTTAAGCCTAATTTAGTCATACAGTTTCATAGCTATTCCCTCTACCATGGATTTGGGAAGTAACCAGGCGAAAAAAGCACTGACTTTATTCAAACCACCCGTTATTACTTCTGCTTTGCGACGGAAGAGACTATCTACTGCTATTCGCGCCACGGTTTGTGGTGACATGTTGAACCGTTCAGCGGCTTTTTGTCCCTTAGTGCCTACGTTCGCCCGGTTCACAAAATTAGTATCTGTCGGGCCCGGGCAAACACAGGTTACCGATACAGTTGTCTTTTTGAGTTCTTGAAATAGTCCACGGCTAAAACTCAGTACGTAGGCTTTTGAAGCTGCATATGCTGATAGCAAGGGCACTGCCTGATAGGATGCAGAACTGCCGATATTTAGAATATAGCCTGCGGGTTGCTTTAACAGAGAGGGGAGAAAAAGCCGCGTCAATTTGGTAAGCGTAATAATATTCACCATTAGCATATCTGCGTGTTCCTGAACGGAATATTTTTCAAAACTTCCACTCAGACCGTAACCGGCATTGTTTACCAAAACAGATACAACAAACTGATTTTTATTACAGTAATCAAAAACTGATTCCGCAGCCTGGTCTTCAGCAAGATCCAGTGCCAGCCACCGACAGTTTTTATTTGTGGACAGGCTAATTTCTTTTGCAACCTGTTCCAGCAGGTCTGCGGATCTCGCAATGAGCAACAGGTCAAAACCGCGTGCAGCAAGTTGTTCCGCAATAGATTTTCCAATTCCTTTGCTGGCTCCCGTAATGAGTGCAAAAGGCATCTGCGCTTATTTAAATTACGCTAACTAGTTTTGAACCTTGGAAGCGAAACGATGGTAAAAAGGTGTTTTACTGTTTTCGTCTTTTGGCATGTATTTCCCGGTAATAATCGGTACATACATTACGCGGCGACGACTGGCTTCTCCCACATAAGGAGATTGTTGGGCGCGGTGCCAGATCCGGCCGTCATGAACAGTCAGATCTCCGGCATTGATGTCAAACCCGATTTCGCGGGCGTCAGGGTTATTGTCTATAAAGTATTTTTTCTTGAAAAGTAATCGTAAAACTCCCTGCGTATGCGTTCCGGGAAGAACCCGTAAACCACCAGATTCAAACGGGCAGGGGTCCAGGTGAATTCCAACATTCAACATAGGCATTATCTTTTGCCCGAGAAATAAATCCCGCGGGCTATCCGTATGCCATCCCATCTGGGAAAATTTACTTTCGGGGGTACGTACATAATGATTCAGGATCAGACCGTCTTTTTCATTTTCTGCAATCCGACCTTCATAAGGTGCCAGGAGCTCAAGCAAGGCCACGAGCCGCGGGTCCTGTAGAAATTCATGAAACGTCGAACTGAACGTTGAAAGAAAGCACAAACGCTGTATTATAGTCTGACCATTATGGTCCTTTCCAAATTTGAGCGGTACTCCATTGATTTTATCCACGCCTTCATCCAGTAATTTCTTTTCGATCCGGTTTAATTCCTGGATAAAAAAAGCAACGGTTTCAGGCTTCAGGACATTGCGAAATACGATGACCCCATTTTTATGGAAAAAAGCTGCTTGCTCCGGGGTTACCTTATCACCTAAAACGAATTCAGGGCATAGTAATTTTTTCATATCATGGTAGCATTTAAGTCTTTAGCAGGGGAAGTCAGCCGCTTAAAACCCATATTTGAACAGGATGAAATTAACTTAAAAATAATTATGAATTTTTTATTATTGGCAAAATTAATGAATAAAGTCCTATTAACCAGCCCCCTCTTAAATTCTTATTCCCCCTCTGTTAATTTCCGGATCTATCTAAACGTCTAAATGAACCCCTTGGTATCCATATTTTTAATTCTTTAAACCGATGATCTTCCCGGCGGAAGCATGTTCTTTTCGTTTTTTGTAAATAACAAGGCAAACCGGTAGGCTGCATAGGTAAAAACCGGTGCTGCCAAAACGTCGATCGTATAATGCACGTGCTGACCAAGCAAAAAAAGTCCCAGAAGGATGGATGCCCACAAAGTATAAATCCGGTCCCATTTCTTCTTCAAACACAAAAAAATCAGGAAAACAGTGGTCGTATGACCGGAGAAAAAAAGATCATGCGTAATGTAATGGGCTCCATAAAATTGATTGGTAATCGGGTCCGCAAGCGGTATGAGTCCGGCTGGCGGATTCAGTGAAAATAAGCCAATACAGGCCATTCTAAGCAAAGTCACACAATTATAGGCCCATAAAGTAACCAGCATCATCATCGGATCCCGGTAAATCCGAACGATCAATAGTAAACAGGAAGACCATATCAAAAAGAAGACCGCTATCGAAAAGTTGCGGGCGGGGATAAGTTCAAGTATAAAATCGGAAAACATATATCCGTTCCGGTTTTCGATCGCATCAAAAAAGAAGGGCAGGCTCGTGAGAATTCCGGCAAAAACTGCCATTCCGACCCAAAATTTCCATTTAAATGAGGGTATTTCCCATGCATCAGACCATTTTGGGTTTAAGGCAGAAGGCGTAAAGCTTAAGGCTTTTTTTCGATCATGCTTGTTCTTTGAAACTGTCTTATATGTTAATTCTGAATCCTTCAAAAAGACTTATTTGTTCTAAAAGTTGACGTAAATCAAGGCAAAATTTAGCGTTTTTGGCATAAAATAA
>Ga0193753_10001908_pt1 | contig 17184 bp, 13 predicted proteins | sample H1c2metaG_FD_144925 | JGI IMG/M metagenome (GOLD analysis project Ga0193753, IMG submission 144925) | Soil microbial communities from a riparian zone of the East river system, Colorado, United States - H1c2 | ecosystem: Environmental > Terrestrial > Soil > Riparian zone | place: USA: East... | reverse complement strand
GTGAGCGACGACTCGGCGATCCTACGAATCGGACCCATCGACGTGTAGTAGTCGGTGACGAGGCCGACGATGGCACCACCGAGTGCGCCCGCACCGAGCGTGACGAGCGCAGCTTTGGCGACGCCGAAGCTGGGCAAGACGAAGTAGGCGGCTGCGATGGCGAAGAACGGCGGAAGGATCAGCGCCATCCGCAACACGCGCGCGGGCGGAAGCATCGACAACGTGCGCGTGACGAAGATCACGATGATCGAGACCGCGAGGCCGATCGTGGAGAGCAAGATCGGCAAGCCGACTGCGACCACCCGGACTGCTGCTTCACTCTCGATCGTCGGCGCGAGTGGCCTCAGCTGCGCGATCGGCATCGTGAGCCCGAGCGCCATGGCCGCAACCATCGCCGCGATGTAGCTCTCGTAGATGTCGGCGCCCATGCCCGCGATGTCGCCGACGTTGTCACCGACGTTGTCCGCGATCACGCCGGGATTGCGCGGATCGTCTTCCGGGATATTCGCTTCGACCTTACCGACGATGTCGGCACCGACGTCTGCAGCCTTGGTGTAGATGCCGCCGCCAATCCGCGCGAAGAGGGCGATCGATGATGCACCGACCGCAAACGCGTGGATGACGGTGCTGAGCGTGTGACCTTCGGAGTCAGCGAAGAGTTGATACACTGCACCGATACCCACCAGCCCCAGACCTGCGACGCAGAGCCCCATGACCGCGCCGCCATCGAGCGCCATCACGAGCGCAGCCGACATGCCTTTGGTGCGCGCGGCTTCAGTCGTACGCACGTTGCCGTACGTCGCCGCCTTCATTCCAAAGAAGCCAGCGAGCAGCGACAAGAACGCTCCAGCAAGGAACGCGAGCGCTGAGTGGACTCCGAGGCCCTGACCCTGAAACGCGAAGAACAACACGACCGAGACGACGCCCGCATAGATCGCGAGCACTTTGTACTCGCGCATGAGGAACGCCATCGCTCCCTCTCGGATGTATCGCGCGATGCGAGACATCTCGGGAGTTCCTTCCGGAGCAGCTTTGACGCGGAAGTAAAAACCTGCAGCGACGGCGAGTGCCGCGCCACCCATGGCAATAGCGTAGAGTGGAAGCCTTTCCACGCAGCGAGACTCCTCGTATGAGCTGAACTAGGGCTGGAAGTAGGGCCGCGTACATCCCTCAAATCACGCCCGGGGTCAAGGAGTTGCCGAGATTAACGGCTGTCGTTGCGACGCCGACAACACCGATAGTGCCGGTTCGATCGTACGACTCCAGCGATGTTCAGCTGCGAGCTCACGCGCACGTCTGCCCATGTTCGAACGCAGTGCGTCATCGAGTCTCAGCCGTTCGAGCGCATTCGCCAACGACTCGGGTTGATCCGCGGGCACGAGCAGACCTGCAGAGTCGTTCTGCGGCAGTAACTCCGCAATGCCGCCGACCGCCGAACCCACCGTCGGAAGCCCACACGCCATCGCCTCGAGTAGCGCGACCGGTGATCCTTCGCTGCGTCCCGAGGGCAATACCCGCGATGGGAGCGCAAACACGTCAGCCGCCGTGAGCAGCAATGATTTTTGGGGGTTTGCCACTTCGCCGAAAAAGCGAGCGTCGACCCGCAGCCGGCGAGCTTCGGCCTCGAGCCGCGATCGCTCTGGGCCATCGCCCGCGATCAGCAGTGTCCAGGGGCGATCGCGACTCGCGCGCAGCAGGACGTCGATCCCCTTCACCGGCACGAGTCTTCCGAGCGCGAGCACGCTGAAACGCGACAGCCCGAGCTCGCGCCTGGCCTGCTCGCGATCTGCAGCGATATCAGGCAAGTCGATACCCATGGGCGCGACGAGCGTGCGCGATCGAACGGGCTCGCGTTCGCATTCAGGCAGCAACTCGAGGAATCGTTCGCGGTGCGATCGCGTCACGAACCACAGAGCGTTGGAACCGCGCGCGATACACTGCGCCCAATAGGCTCGGTTCGGCAGACGGGAGAGCACGTGGACGTCCGCAGAATGTAGGACTGCGAGGTGGGGTCGCGTTTGGGCAGCGTGCCCGGCTACGAGCGCGCAAGGCAGCGCCCAATGGCTCACGATCGCATCCCAATGTTCGCGAGACTTACGAGCGTGGTGCGCCAGCGCAACCGTGAACGGTACAAGCCCCAACCACGCGAGCGGATCGCGGCGCAAATTATCAGGTACTCCGGCGCCGTAGAACGTGCGCTGCAACGAGCGATGCCCGAGGTACCGCACGTGACGCACTTCGAGGCGCCTCTCGTGCATCGGCGCGATACCTTCGCGCGGCTCGGGCGCGAGCACCTCGACGCTCGCGCCGCGTTCGATCAGCGCTCGAGCAAACCCGAGGACGAAGCTCCCCGCGGTGTCATCTGGAGTTCTCGGAAAGCTCGTAGTCAGCAGCCCGACGCGCATCGGGGCTCAAGACTCGCCGGGAGGAAGGCCTTGTTCACCCAGCTCACCCAGTGCCAGAAGCTGGGAGCTGCAGGGTAGCCCGACATGCCCGCGCGCTCGATCGGTCGTGCGCTGAAACGCAGCGACCAGCCGCCGAAGCGCCACTGTCGCCAGCACGAACGGGATCACGAGTAGCGCGTGGCGCCAGCCGATCCCGCTCTCTTCGTCGGCGTAGATCGGGCGAACCACGATGTCGCGCACGCGCGCCCCGGTCTGCGAGAGCAAACCCAGCAGATCATTCGGGTAGCCATAGCCGCGCCACAGCTTGGGCCAGGGCACTCGCTCCGCTGCTCGTCGATGCAATGCGGTGTATCCACACTGTGAATCGCGAATCGACAGGCCGGTCGCGACACGAGTCCCGAGCGACAGCACGTGATTGCCGAGGAGACGGGCGCGCGGCATCCGCTCCCAACATTCGGGGTGCGACAACCGGTCGCCTTTGACGTAGTCGGCTTCGCCGTCGACGAGGGGTGCGAGCAACCCCAGCAGATCGTCCGGATGCATTTGCCCGTCGCCGGCCATCACTGCCGCGATGTCTGCGCCGTCGCCGAACGCCTTCGCGTAACCCGTACATAGGGCCTGCCCGACGCCGCAGTTCGTCGTGTGCTGCACGAGATCGATCCGGCGATCCTTCAGACGCAAGACTTCGGCCGCCGTGCCATCCGAGCTGCCGTCATCGACCACGACGATGCGGTCGACGTAGCGCGGAATGCTGCGCAGCGTGACAGCGATATGCCTGGCTTCGTTGAACGCGGGAACCACGACCGCGATGGATACGTCTCGCCACATCCGGCGCTTTTTACTCTACGGTGACGGTCTTCGCGAGGTTGCGCGGCTGATCGACGTCAGTGCCCTTCAAGTCGGCCACGTAATAGGCGAAGAGCTGGAGTGGCAGCACGGTCAGGAACGGAAGGAACGCGCTGTCACACGGCGGGATCTCGATGACCTCGTCGCTCAAGCTGTGGACGTCCTCGTCGCCTTCGGTCGCGACCGCGATGATGCGGCCGCCGCGCGCCTTCGCTTCTTGGAGGTTGCTGATGCTCTTGTCTCGGTGCTCATCGCGAGGCACGAGCACGACCACCGGCACGGCCGGATCGATCAGCGCGATCGGCCCGTGTTTCATCTCGCCGGCGGCGTAGCCCTCGGCGTGCACGTACGAGATTTCCTTCAGCTTGAGCGCGCCTTCGAGCGCGATCGGGAAGTTGGTCCCGCGGCCGAGGAAGAGCACGTCGCGCGCGTCGACGTAGCGGCGGGCGAGGTTCAGGACGAGTTGCCGGGTGTTCGCGATCACGTCCCGCATCAGGTGCGGCAGCCGCGCGATGCCTTCGACGAGGTTTGCGGCGTCCGCAGACGACAACGCGCCGCGCCGCTTGCCGAGGTACACCGACAGCATGAGCAGCGCCGCGAGCTGCGCGGTGAAGCACTTGGTGGAAGCGACGCCGATCTCGGGGCCCGCACGCGTGTACAGCTCCGCGTCGGCGGCGCGCGCGATCGCGCTGCCCATCACGTTCACGATCGCCATCAGCTGCGCGCCGCGCTGCTTCGCGATCTTGGCGGCCATGAGCGTATCGAGCGTTTCACCGGACTGACTGATCGCGACGACTAAGTCGCCCGGGCCGATCACCGCTTCACGATTGCGGAACTCACTCGCGAGCTCGACGATCGTCGGCAGCTTGGCGATGCTCTCCAAATAATAGCGTCCGACCATCGCTGCGTGATGGCTCGTACCGCACGCGAGCAAGTACACGCGCTCGACCTTCGCCGCACGCTCGGGTGAAAGCCCGATCTCCTCCGCGACGATGTCGCCGAGCTCGCGATCGAGCCGGCCACGCACCGTGTCTTCGATCGCACGCGGCTGCTCGAAGATCTCCTTGAGCATGAAGTGCTTGTAGCCGGACTTCTCGGCCATCGCGGGCGACCAATCGATGTTCTTGATGATCGCTTCGACCGGGTCGCCCTCGATCGTCGACACCTTCACCGAATCGGCGGTCAACACCGCCATCTGCCCGTCTTCCAGAATGATCACGCGGCGCGTGTACGGCAACACGGCCGGGATGTCGCTGCCGCACAAGTTCTCGCCTTCGCCGACGCCGAGCACCAGTGGCGACGCGTTTTTCGCGACCACCAGCTTGCCCGGCTCACTGCGCCGGATCACCGCGATCGCGTACGCGCCTTCGACTTCCAGCAGCGCCGCACGGACTGCCGCCTCGAACGCCAGACCCTTGCGACACTGCGCGTCGACCAAGTGCGCGATGATCTCGGTGTCGGTGTCGCTGACGATCTTCGAGCCCTCTTTGATCAGCCGCGCGCGCAGCGCCAAGTGGTTCTCGATGATGCCGTTGTGGATGACCGCGACTTCACCCGCGACGTGCGGGTGCGCGTTCGTTTCGGACACACGGCCGTGTGTGGCCCAGCGCGTGTGCCCGATGCCGGTCGTGCCGGTGAGCGGCGTGCCGATGAGCGCTTCTTCGAGGTTGCGGAGCTTGCCGACTGCGCGCACCACCTGAATCTTTTGGCCGTCGTGTACGGCCAGGCCCGCGCTGTCGTAACCGCGGTATTCGAGGCGACGCAGTCCGTCGACCAAGATCGGGGCGCTATTCTTGTGGCCTACGTAGCCGACGATTCCGCACACGTGTGACTCTCCTGGTTCAGGGCTTCGGCGCGGCGCTCGCGGGAGCGGGAGCCGGTGCGGCGCCTGCAGCTGACGGCGGCGGAGGCGCTGCCGCTGGCTTCGGCGCCGGGCCTGCCGCTGGAGGCGGCGCGGCCGGTGCTGCTGCAGCCGGTGCCGGTGCAGCCGGTGCTGCCGGACCAGAGTGCGGTGCCTTCGGCGGCGAAGCAACAGGCGCTGCAGCCGCACTTGGGGGCACCTTTGGCTGCTCTGCCTTCACGTCTTCGACGACGACTTTGCCTTCGGTATCGAGCACCTTCACCGGACCATAGGGGTCCAGGAACGGTTTGACTGCCGCGGCTTTACCGACGACGACGATCAGCGCCTTGCTCGGCTGGATGTACTTCTTCGCGGCGGCGAGCGCTTGTTCCGGCGTTACCGCTTGGATCTCGGTACGGAAACCATCCCAGTAGTTGTCGGGAAAGCCGTAGGTGCGCAGCTCGGACACGAGCGCCGCGATCTCCCCGGGCGTCTCGATGTGGAGCGGGAACGAATCGATCAGCAAGCGCTTCGCATCGGCGAGCTCGCTCGCGGGCACGAGCTCACTCGTGATTCGTTCGAGGTGATTCACGAACGCCTTCATCGCCTGCGCGGTGACTTCGTTGCGCACAGCCGCGAACGCACGGAACGGCACGGGGACGAGGCCTTCGTCGACGTCGCTGTAGGCGCCGTAGGTGAGGCTTTGCCGCTCGCGCAGGTCCATGAACATGCGCGATGCCGCCGAGCCGCCCAGCACTTGGTTTGCGACCAAGAGCGGAACGTAGTCGGGGTCACGCCGGGCGAGCGCGAGGTTACCGACGTAGATCACCGACTGGACCGACTCGGGCCGATCGACGAGCACGACTTCACGCGCACTGCGCGCTGGCGGCTGTGGATACTCCGCGCCGGGCACCGGCTTGGCTGCAAAAGCCTTGAATGCTTTGCTCGCTTGATCGACGACGTCGTTCGACGCGACGTCTCCGACGACGACGAGGTACGCGTTCGTGGCCGTGAAGTACTTTTGATGCCACTTCTGAAGGTCGGCGCGCTTGATCTTCGCGACCGCGTCCTTCGTGGTGTCGACGTGCGAGTACGGATGCGAGCCGTAGAGCGCCTTCCAAAACTCCCGACGTGCCAGGAAGTTCGGGCTCTGGCTCGAGAGCGACAGCCGATCGAGCTCGCGCTTCTTCAGCTTCTTCAGCTCGCCTTCGTCGAACGTCGGCGTCGTCGCGAGCTCCGCCACGAGATCGAGCACCTGCGGCAACTGATCCGACAACGCTTGAATGTTGATCGAGATCTGCTCTTCGTCGCTGCTGACGCCGAACCGTGCACCGAGGAAGTCGACTGTCTCCGCGATCTTCGCGCTGTTCTTCTTCGCCGTGCCTTCTTTCAGCATCTCGGCGACGAACTGCGCCACGCCCGGCAGGTCCGCCGGATCGGCCGCGCTACCGGTGCGGATCACGAGCTTCACCTGCACGACGGGCACGCCTCGCAGCGCGACCGTGTTCACCTCGAGCCCGGTCGCCGTGTTCGCACGCGCGATCGGCGGGAAGTGAATGTCGGCCGCGGTGCCGCTCGGCGGAGGCGCTTCCTTCTTCGCCGCGGCTGCAGCAGCGCCTTCGGGCGGTTGCGGCGTCGATGGTTGGGCCGGGGTCGTGGACGCCGCCGGGGGCAATGTGCTGCTGCCGCCACACGCAGCGAGCGCGAGCGCGCCGCCCATAGCTGCAGCGGCGATCACTGAAGACCGAGAGAAAAGCAAAGACGTCATCGCGCGGGCTCCTGATTCGGATCGTGGAATTGAGCTTGGGGCTTCGGCGGTGTGGCGGGAGCCGCGGCGGGCTTTGCAGGCGCAGCGGCGGCGGGAGCAGGTTTTGCAGGAGCCGCGGGTGCAGGTTTTGGGTGCGCTGCCGCAGCCGGTGCGGGCTTGGCCGTCGCCGTCGCCGCCGCTTTGGCAGGCCCAACTGGCGCGCTGGGTGCAGCCTTGGGCTGTGCAGCCTTGCCCGCGCCGGCCACTTCCTTCGTCGCCTTGGGCGGAAGGACATCGAGCACGGTGCGGTTGGTCGGCACGAAGTACTGGGCGGCCACGCGCTTCACGTCGTCCGCCGTGACCTTTTGATACCTATCGAGCTCTGTGAGCAGGAGTTTCGCGTCGCCGTGAAAAGTTTCGAACTCGGCGAGACGGCTCGCGCGCGAGAGGTTGCTCTCGAGCCCGAACACGAACTCGGCACGCATGCGGTTCTTCGCTTTTTCGAGCTCACGCGGCGTGATGCCTTGCGTCGCAACGAGCTTGAGCTCGTCGAGAATCAGCTTGCGTGCGGCTTCGGGCTCTTTGCCTTCCGCGACGATCGCCCAGAACGAAAACAGATCCGGGCCGCGACGGCCGTCGGTGCTGACCTGGATCTCTCCGAGGATTTCCTTCTGCTTCACGAGCTTCTGGTACAGGCGCGAGCTCTCGCCGTCGCCGAGCACCGAAGCCAACATCTCGAGCGGGTAGTGATCGGGCTCGCGATCCTTCGGGATGTGAAACGAGATGTGGAACGCGGGCAGCTCCGCGAGCGGATCGATCATGCTCTCGCGCCGCTCTGCCGTTTGCGGCGCAGGGTCAGGCACGTTGAACGGCTTCACGGTGCCGGGCTTGATGTCGCCGAAGTACTGCTGCACGAGCTTCAGCGCGGCTTCGGGCTCGAAGTCGCCCGCGATGCTGACCACGGCGTTGTTCGGTACGTAATAGGTGTTGAAGAACTCCTGCACGGCCGTGAGCGGCGCGTTGCGGAGGTCTTGCATGTCGCCGATGGTGGAGTGCGCGTACGGGAAGTAGTCGCCGAACGCGAGCTCGTTGATGCGCAACATCGACTGCATGTACGGCCGGTTGTCGTAGCTCTGACGCCGCTCTTCCATGACGGTCTGGCGCTGGTTCTCGAAATTTTCTTGCGTGATCGCGAGCGACTTCATGCGATCGGCTTCGAGCCACAACCCGAGAGCGAGTTCGTGGCTCGGCAACGTCTCGAAGTAGTTCGTGCGGTCGTCGCTGGTCGTTCCGTTGACCGAGCCACCGCGATTCATGACCAGTTGAAAGTGCTCGCCCTTGCCGACGTTCTTCGAGCCCTGAAACATCATGTGCTCGAACAGGTGCGCGAAGCCGGAGCGACCGCGCTCTTCATTGCGCGAGCCGATGTCGTAATAGACGGCTACGGCAACGGTCGGAACCGTGCGATCCGGGTTCATGACGACGCGCAGGCCATTCGGCAGCTTCTGCTGCACGACCTGGAGCTCGACCTGCTTTGCCGGGGCGCCCGGATTTGTGGCCGGAGAGGTCACATTTGCGGTGACCGGGGTCGGTGTCGGTGCCGCGGGGGCGACCGACGGGGAGATGGTTTTAGCTGCCGGAGGGACGGCGATAGCGCCGCCTTTGTCCTGCGCCGCGATCGGGCTGGTACCCACCAGCAGCGCCGCTGCAGAGACGAGCAAAAACGTTTTCGGCATTGAATCCTCGCTTCGCGGGGCGCCAAGCCTAGATGATGCTTGACGATTGCGACACCTGCACATACGCTCAGTCCACTTATGAGCGCTGCTGTCGTAGCTATTGGAACGGAGTTGACCCGCGGAGAGCTGGTCAACGGAAATGCACGTTGGTTGAGTGAGCGCCTCACTGAGTTGGGCTTCTCGGTCACCTCACATGTGACCGTTGCAGACGACGCCGAGCGCATCCGCGGGACCCTCCTACACCTAGGCCAGGAAACGAAGGTAATCGTCTGCACGGGGGGCTTAGGTCCTACCTCGGACGACCTCACGACCCAGGCCGTCGCGGATGCGCTCGGTGTAACGCTCGAGCGAGACGCGGACTCGTTCTCGAAGATCGAGGCGCGGTTTCGCGCACGTAATCGCGTGATGAGTCCTAGCAACGCCAAGCAGGCTGACTTTCCGCAAGGCGCGCAGATCTTGTCGAACAGTGTCGGCACTGCGCCGGGGTTCGCGGTGACGATCGGCAATGCGCGTGCGTTCTTCATGCCGGGTGTGCCGCGTGAGATGCAGGCGATCTTCGATGAGCAGATCGCGAAGCAGATCGCGCCGCTCGCAGAGCGCAACTCGTATCAAGTGCACGTTCGCTCGTACGGCCTGTACGAGTCCGCCGTGGCGCAGCGTTTGAGCGATCTGGATCTCGGCGGTGCTCTGCATGACGAGCGGGTAACGATCGGCTACCGAGTCACATTCCCCGAGGTCGAAGTCAAAGTTCTCGCGGAATCTAAGCCAGGTGAGATTGGTGAGGCTGCGGCCAGTGCCCGCGCACTTGCGGAGCAGGTCGCCGGTCAAGTGCGAGAGCGCTTGGGTGAGTACGCGTTCGGCGGCAAGGAAGAGACGTATCCGCGATACGTCGCCGGTTTGCTGAAGCGAGCGGGGATCAAGGTTGCGCTCGCGGAGTCGTGCACGGGCGGGCTCGTGGCCAAGTTGCTGACCGATCTGGCGGGCAGCTCGGAGTACGTGATCGGCGGCGCGGTTTCCTACGCGAACACGGCGAAGACGGTGTTGCTCGGCGTGAGTGAAGCGTTGTTGCGCGACCAAGGTGCGGTGAGTGAGCCCGTCGCCGGTGCGATGGCTGAAGGAATCCTCAAATCACTCGGTGCAGACCTCGCGGTAGGCATCACCGGGATCGCCGGTCCGACCGGTGGCACCCCCACCAAGCCGGTGGGTACGGTGTGTTTTGGTTTGGCGCGTAAGAACGGTGCAACTCTAACGAGCACCGAGCTTTTTCCGGGTGAGCGCGAGGGCATTCGAACGCTCGCCGCCTACCACGCGCTTCGACTGTTTGCGACTGCGACGAAGGAAATTCTTGACGGTCCGTAGTGACATACCCACGGAATCGCCTTCGGCGTTCCGTGGTGACATACCCACGGAATCGCCTTCGGCGTTCCGTGGTGACATACCCACGGAATCGCCTTCGGCGTTCCGTGGAGAGCGGGCGCTGAACCTGCATCGTGAATGATGTTCGGCGAAATCGCCTTCGGGCGTTTCGCGTAATGACACACCCGGCGAATCGCCTTCGGCGTTTCGCGTAGCGCGATGACCAACACGAGAGACCACGAGAGACGACGACGCAAATGACTAAGGAGAGCGGAATGAACGAGACGAACAAAGGCAAGGCGCTGGAGTTGGCAGTCGCGTCGATCGAGAAGGCGTACGGCAAGGGCTCCATCATGCGCTTGGGGGAGCACGACATCGTGCCCGCCGAAGTCACTCCGACTGGCGCGTTATCGCTCGATCTCGCGCTCGGCGTCGGTGGTTATCCGAAGGGCCGTATCATCGAGATCTACGGTCCGGAGTCGAGTGGTAAGACGACTCTGACGCTGCATGCCATCGCTGAGGCTCAGAAGCTCGGCGGCGTGTGTGCGTTCATCGATGCCGAGCACGCGCTCGATGTCGGGTACGCGCGTAAGCTCGGCGTGAACACCGAAGAGTTGTTGGTCGCGCAGCCGGACTACGGCGAGCAGGCGCTCGAGATCGCCGACACACTCGTGCGTTCGGGTGCGGTCGACGTGATCGTGGTGGATTCGGTTGCTGCGCTCGTGCCGAAGGCGGAGATCGAGGGCGAGATGGGCGACAGCCACGTCGGTTTGCAAGCGCGGCTCATGAGCCAGGCGCTGCGTAAGTTGACGGGCAACGTGCACCGTTCGAACGTGACGTTGTTCTTCATCAACCAGATCCGCATGAAGATCGGCGTGATGTTCGGTTCGCCGGAGACGACGACGGGTGGTAACGCGCTCAAGTTCTACTCGAGCATGCGTCTAGACATTCGGCGTGTCGGTGCGATCAAGGTCGGTGAGGTATCAGTCGGCAATCGGACGCGCGTGAAGGTCGTGAAGAACAAGCTCGCGCCGCCGTTTACCGAGACTGAGTTCGACGTGTTGTTCGGTGAAGGTATCAGCAAGAGCGGCGATCTGATCGACTTGGCCGTGGCGGACAACATTCTCGAGAAGTCGGGAGCGTGGTTCTCGTACGGTGGAGAGCGTGTCGGTCAAGGCCGCGAGAATGCGCGTAACTACTTGCAGGAGCGGCCGAAGCTGTTGGCGGAGATCGAGGCAAAGATCTTGCTGAAGCACGGTTTGTCGCGAGGTGGTGCAGCAGCGGAACCTGCGAAGGCAAACGGCGAGGCGAAGCCAAAGGCTGATGCAAAGCCGGAAGCAAAGGCTGAAGCGAAGCCGGAAGCGAAGGCTGAAGCGAAAAGCGACAGCAAGGCCGATGCGAAGCCAGTGGATGCCAAGCACAACGACGTGAAGGCAAACAACGACAAGGCAGCAGCGCGCCCAAGAGCGTGACCGCATGACCGAGCAACGTTGAAGTCGAGCGCGCATCAAAGGCGCGCTCGCTTCATTTAAAAGGCAGCTCAATCACCATCAGCAAAGTGGCTGCAAGCCGCTCTCAGGCCAAAAGCCAGCGCGAAGCAGTGCTTAACAGTGCGCGCGTGTAGTGCGTTGCGGGAGTCACCGAACAGTGCTACTGTACTAGATGCTTCGGCGCGTGGCCCTTCTGTCCCGCGCCCCCTATGCTTTCAGATGGCAATTAGCCTGGAGTGAGTCATGGGAGGAGTCACAGTGTCTCAGTCTCAGTCTCAGACGTTCAAGGTCGGCGATAACGCTGTTTACCCGGCACACGGTGTTGCTCAGATCACCGCCATTGAGAGCCGCGAGATCGCAGGACGCAAGAAGGACTTCTACATCCTGAAAATTCTCGACAGTGGAATGAAGCTCATGATTCCGACGGACGGCGCTACGCGCGCCGGCCTGCGCGATGTGATTTCGAAGCGGGACGTCAAGAAAGTCATGGACATCTTGAAGGACCCACGCATCGCTGTGACGGTTCAGCCGTGGAACAAGCGGTTCCGTGAGTATACGGAGATGTTGACCAGCGGGTCCGCATTTGAAGTCGCGAAGGTCCTGCGCGATCTGCATCGTGTAAAGAATGAGAAGGAGTTGTCGTTCAGCGAGCGCCGTCTGCTCGAGCAGGCGAGGAACTTGGTCGTGACCGAGCTCGCCCTCGCAAAGAACTGCGACGTAGATCGCGTTCAACGCGAGCTAGATGCCGTGCTCGGCTGATCCAATAACCACCTGAGAGCTGCCGTATCGCGCGCCTGAGCTATGCTGGGCGCGCGATGGCGTTTTCAGACCTCAAGTTCGATTCGGCGGGACTCGTTACCGTCGTCGTTCAAGACCAGAACACCGGCGAGATTCGCATGCTCGCCCATGCGAACGAGGCCGCAATTCAAGCGACGCTCGAGTCCGGCTTCGCACACTTTTTCAGCCGATCGCGCGGCAAGCTTTGGCGGAAAGGTGAGTCTAGCGGCCACGGGCTGCGCGTATCGCAGGTCTGGGTCGACTGCGATGGCGATGCGCTCGTGTACCTCGCGACTCCGGAAGGCCCGTCGTGTCACACGCTGCGAGAGACGTGCTTCTTTAAGCAGCTGGGTGCAGACGGCGAGATGATCGAAGACGCCGAACACCACGCGCAGAGCACGTTGCCGCGCCTGTGGACCGAGCTCGATGGGCGAAGGCGTTCGACTGCAACGAAGAGCTATACGAAGTCGTTGCTCGAAGCCGGCCCGGCAAAAATAAACGAAAAGATCGAAGAAGAGGCGGGCGAGCTAGCGAAGGCGATAGCGAGCGAGACGCCAGAGCGAGTCATCTCGGAAGCGGCGGACGTCCTGTATCACGTCCTCGTAGGCCTACTGGCGAGAGACGTAACACTGACCGACGTAGAGGCGGAGCTATCAAAGCGCTTCCACCAAAGTGGTCTCGCAGAGAAAGCAGCACGTAAATAACGCTCGCCTTCTCGATCTCGCAACGCCGAGAGCAGCGACGGCGCTTCACGCGATGAGATTTGCGAGGATTTCGGTCTGAGAGCGTGCGCGCCCGGAAGGCCGAGCGAGCCGCACTTCCTGTGCGGCGCAGCGAAGGCCTGAGGACGAAAGCCGCTCTCAGGCCGAAAGCCGAAGCAAATCGCCCTAGTTTTCGCCGCCCATTAGGGCATCGATCGTCTCTGTCAGCTTCTGAACATCGGGGCGTTGAACGAACGCCGATGCTCCCGCTTCCAAAGCACGAGCCTTCTTGTCATCGCGTCCCGAATACACGACGAGCCGCACATGCCTCGTCGCCTCGGATGCTTTCAATCGCGCGATACACGAAAGCCCGTCGATCTTGACACCCCCTACATCGAGCACGACCACATCGGGTGTTTCACTCCCGATTGCGATCAAAGCATCGACTGGGTCACCGAATCCGGTCACATCGAAGCGCTGACCGAGCGCCTTTTTTAGGTTTTCGAGTTGCCCATTATCTTCCTCAACGAGGTGCACAGTGGGTTTCCCTTGCCGGAGAATTTCCGGCACGGGGTAACCGTACTTGCGTAGAAAATCGAGCACGTCCACACGTCGGAAACGCAGATGCCGTCCCGGCGTTCGGAAATGCCTGATCTCTCCCCGGTCCGACCAGTTGTGAATCGTTTTAAGATCCACTTGGCAGAACCGAGCGACCTCGGAGGCCGTAAACAACTCTTTGGCCTGTTGGCGTCGTGCCATCAATTCAAATTCATAACGTTCTGCGGTTCCACTGTCTAGAGAAAAATCCAGTTTACCCAAGATTGAAGGGTAACGTGGTTGTTCCGACTACCGCCAAGACTGAAGTGTCCTACATTCTCGGAGGCCCGGCAAAAGGCTCCAAACCCGTTAGGACGGGCCTGAGACGGCGTCTCTTCTAGGAAGTTCCGGATCTCCCGAAAATGGGATCAGGTATTTCCATATTTGATTCGCTCGGCCCCGGGAAAAAAAAGTTGCGAGAGTGATGCACGCAGGGCGACCTGATCGCGTTTACGCCAAGCGCGATACCGCCGGAGCGACCCCGAAGTGGTGGATCGCGAATCTGATGAGCGCCGAAGTCGGCGGATCGCTCGCGACGCGCTCCCAACCCCGACTCTCGCGGGCGAACGATGCGCCCGCGGCCGGGCGACTATCAACAACGCTCACGCGACCGTGCGCCAAAGATCAGCGCAAGCCACTGCGACTATTGACCAACTCTCACTTACCGGAGAGCACGACGGTCGTCGGTACGCCAATCGCCGATGCGAGTCGCGCGAGTGTCTCGAGCGACGGCGTGTGCCGGCCCGCTTCGACGCGCGCGATGTTCGGACGGTGAATTCCCGTACGCCGCGCCAGCTCCGCCTGCGTTAGCCCCGCGGCCAACCGCAACTCGCGAAGCCGCGCACCCAAGCGCGCGCCATCGACCGCGTTCACACCGTTGGCACCGTTTCCGTTGCCGAAGTGATCCACGTGATCGCCTGAGTCTTTGTTCGAGTCGCACACCGCACCCGCGCGCAGCGTGAGCTCACGCCCGCTTCCGAGCTTGAGCGTTGCGCTCTGCGCGTCCGGGCCGAGCTCGATGCTCGACACTTCACTACCGTCGTCATCTTCTGCGACCGGACGCGGAACCAACACGACGGTTCCATCCCCGAGCAGGGCGAGAAGCTCGTTCGCACGCGGCGAGACCGTCAGGTACTCGAAACGGCGCGGACGACCGGCATCCGCACGACGCCCGAGCGTGCTCGCAAGCCGCTGAATGTCGGTGCCATTTCGGACGACAAGGCCCGGGCACATGTCCTCGAGCAGATCTTCGATGCCCGAGAAACCATTGCCCTCGGGAAGCGAGACCGCGCAAGTTGCCCCGACTGCACGCGCCAGACCGACAGCCGTGAGGAGTTCGTCCTCATCGTAGCCGGTGGCAGCACCATCGATCACGAACACGCGCCCTGGGGCGACATCCGTAGCGAAGGCAGTCGGATGCATGCTGCGAGGGGCGAGTCCCGAGGCAGTGAGCGCATCTCGCCACGAGTGCTCGAATACGGAACGGTCTGTTACGAGGTGGATCGTGGCTGACATACACCCTCCGCGCGCTGCGGGAAGCCCCTTATGACAGACTCGATCCGACCGCTCAAGCCCTTTGCGCATCAAATACGGAACACAAATTTGCCGGATTTTTTGAGGATATCGTGACCGGAGGCCCACTGTGGCCGGCCTCACGAGTCTCGAACCTCTGGACTTAGCCTGGGGCCGAACGGGTCCTCTCTCGAGGCCGGCCAGGTTCTTCAGAAATCGCACGGCTCGGCTCGTCCGAGAGCGGTACGAACGCCCGCGTCCTCAACCCGACGCGGATCTGAGCGACCAGCCACATCGCGAGAACCAGCGCGAGAGTCCCGATCGCCCACGGCGTGTAACTGAGCGAACGCGTGAACGAGCTACTCGCAGCACCGAACGCGAACTCGAGATGTACCCAGTACAAGAGAAGGGATGCGCGCCCGATCGTCTCGATCGGTGCAACCACGATCGGGATCCATGCGCGCGCTGCAGCACACACACCGCCGAGCACGAGCACCCACGCCACACGTTGTGCAACGCGCACCGGTTGTGTCAGCCACGCCGCGCGTTCGAGCAGCTGGTGCATCAGGTTCGTGGACTCTCGTGTGGCCAGCGCAACGCACAACGCACCGACCGCGAGCCACAACAAGTTGCGCGTGAGTCTTTCGCTCGGCGTGCGTGCCCACGCCAAGCCGTACGCCGTCCCCGCGAACGCGTACGCGCACCACGGGAACAATGGAAATAACCCCACTACGGATTTACCCGGTTCAGCCGGCCATTGTCCGAGATATCCCGCGATCGCAGGCGGCAGCGGTCCGGGAACCCAGGTTCGGGTCCAGGCCGCGATGAACGCCGCGATCACCGCGGCGATCGCGTAGTAACGACGCACTCGAAACCCGCGTCGATGCGCAGCGGCGACACCGATGACGATCACCAGCGAAGCGCCGATGCACTGCAACACGTCGACGCGCAGTAGACCCGTCATGCGATCGGGCGCGTGACGTGACACTTGAAACAAACCCAAGCCGAACAAGCCAGCGGCGACGCCGAATGCGGCTAGCGCCGTTGAATGTAAACGCGATTGCGCGAGCGCGAAGTACGCGACGCCGTAGGCCGCGAGCAGACACGCTTGAGCGAGGTACGCGTCGGGGCGCGCGAAGCCGCCCGCATCGATGAACCACATCTGCAGGCGCAGCAGATATCCCAGCACGATCAACTGAAGCGCGCGCCGTAGCTCCTGCCCGTAATCAGGGAGTTGTCCGCGTGCGTGCGCCCGGGCCATCCGTAAACCGAGCGAAACGCCCGCCAGCATCAGAAAAATCGGGGCTGCCAACCCGCCCCAGAATTGCGTGGCACTCCAGAGCCCGCCGGAGCGCAATTCCGGCCGGACCCAGCCATGTGAGGTGTGGAGCTGGATCATGAGCACCACGCCCACACCCCGGAGCACATCGATGAACGACAGGCGTGACGCCGCCTGTGCTTTGGTTGACACTAAGTACTCCGTTTGCTAGCGATCCGCGGCCCTGCGGGCCGGAACCCGCGGACATGACGCGACCACTAGGGCGAGACGGTTAGCCAGGACCGATTCGATGTTCAAGTCGATCAGCATCTTTTCCGGAACCTCCAATCCGGAGCTCACGAAGGCGATTGCCGCCTCGCTCGAGTTGCCAGTGGGCAAAGCGGAGATCAACCGATTCTCGGATGGTGAGGTCTTCGCCCGCATCCAAGAGAACGTGCGTGGTGTCGACGTGTACCTGGTCCAGTCGACCTGTACACCGGTGAACGACCACATCATGGAGCTTCTGGTGTTTTGCGATGCGCTCAAGCGCGCTTCGGCCGGCTCCATCACCGCCGTCATCCCGTATTACGGGTATGGCCGCCAGGATCGCAAAGCCGCCCCACGCACTCCGATCACGGCGAAGTTGATCGCCGACCTCCTGACGACGGCCGGCATCTCGCGCGTCGTCGCGATCGATCTGCACGCCGGTCAGATTCAGGGCTTCTTCAACGTCCCGTTCGATCACTTGTTCGCCAACAAGGTCTTTCTCGACTACCTGCGTCCGAAGTTCGCACAAGAAATACCCGTGCTCGTGTCACCGGATGCCGGCGGCGTCGAGCGCACGCGCGCGTACGCAAAACGCATGGACGCGGACCTCGCCATCATCGACAAACGTCGCGAGAAGGCGAACGTCAGCGAA
>Ga0193753_10001907_pt1 | contig 17184 bp, 13 predicted proteins | sample H1c2metaG_FD_144925 | JGI IMG/M metagenome (GOLD analysis project Ga0193753, IMG submission 144925) | Soil microbial communities from a riparian zone of the East river system, Colorado, United States - H1c2 | ecosystem: Environmental > Terrestrial > Soil > Riparian zone | place: USA: East... | reverse complement strand
GAAGCGCATATCGTAATGCCCTATTTGTATGTTGCGCTTGGCCAGCTTGTCGCAGACTGCGACAGCGTAGTTGCCAATGTGCCCGATAGTCAGGATAGCAACATCACCGCCCGAACGAAGCATCCGGCCAGTACCAATGGCAATCTCCTCCATCGGCGTTTTCCAGTTTGGCATAACGCCCTGTCCCCGTGGGTAGCGAATGGAAAATGCTTGTTCTTTTCTAGGTAACTGTGCGGTATACATCAGATTACGCAACTCAGATTCGTTCATTGGAGCTGACACGATCATGTTTGGCAAGCAACGGAAGAATGCTATGTCGTATGCACCATGGTGCGTGGGTCCGTCCGCTCCCGCAAAGCCAGCGCGATCAAGACAAAAGTTAACCGGAAGATTTTGAATGCAGACATCATGTATGACCTGGTCGTAGGCGCGCTGCATGAACGTGCTATAGATGTTACAGAACGGAATGAGTCCTTGCGTCGCAAGTCCGGCCGAGAATGTCACAGCGTGTTGTTCCGCAATGCCGACGTCGATAGCCCGGTCAGGCATCTCCTTCATCATGATATTCATAGAAGAACCTGACGGCATGGCCGGCGTGATGCCGATGATCTTATCATTTTGTCTGGCCAGTTCGACCAGTGTATTGCCAAACACGTCCTGATATTTTGGAGCCTGCGGCGTATCGTAGGCCTTCGTATGTATCTCTCCTGTGATCTTATCAAACGTACCGGGAGCGTGCCAGGTGGTGGCATTGCCTTTTTCAGAAGGACCGTATCCTTTTCCTTTCACCGTGATGCAGTGAAGGATCTTCGGACCCTTGATATTCTTGAGGTCATTGAGAACGGTGACGAGGTGATTCACGTCGTGACCGTCGACTGGTCCGAAGTAGCGAAGATTAAGAGACTCGAATAGATTGCTTTGGCTCAATAGTGCCGCCTTGATACCGGTCTCAACCTTTGACACAATCTCCTGGGCACTCTTGCCGAACATGGAAAGTTTACCCAACAAGTTCCACGCTTCATCTTTGATCTTATTATATGTGCGACTGGTGGTGATGTCCGTAAGATAGTCTTTCAATGCACCCACGTTCGGATCAATAGCCATGCAGTTGTCATTGAGAATGATCAGCAGGTTTGTATCAGATACGCCAGCGTGGTTCAGCCCTTCAAAGGCCATTCCGCCGGTTAAAGCGCCGTCGCCAATCACGGCGATGTGCTGCTTGTCTTCGATCTTTAAATATTTGGACGCAGCCGCCATACCCAACGCGGCCGAAATGGAAGTTGACGAATGACCAGCCCCAAACGTATCAAATTCGCTTTCCTTTCTTTTTGGAAATCCTGAGAGTCCGTTATATAACCGGTTTGTATGAAATTCATTCAATCGTCCGGTGAGGATCTTGTGGCCGTAGGCCTGATGACCGACGTCCCACACTAACTGATCGTAAGGTGTATTGAAAACGTGGTGCAAGGCAACTGTCAATTCAACGACGCCAAGGCTGGCGCCGAAATGGCCACCATATACAGAGACATTGTCAACAATGAAGTGCCTCAGTTCATCGCACAGTTGCACAAGTTGTGCCTGGTTGAGTCGTTTGACATCATCAGGACCCTTGATCTGAGCTAAAAGTTTACCGGGTGTAATCAGCATTTGTGTATCCTAACAAAACGTTGAAGGTAAGCGATTTAGCCATCATTTCAACGTCGATTAAACAACAAAAGTAGTTATTTAGTTATTTCCAGGGGCGCTCATTTTTTAGAGGATTATAATAAATTTGCGCTGCATGATAACAACCCAGGAGAATTTTGAGGTAAAGTTGCCCCTTTTCGAGGGCCCTTTTGACCTGCTGCTATTTTTCATTGAACGCGACGAGCTGGACATTTACGATATCCCCATTTCGACGATCACAAACGACTTTTTGGAATATCTCCGGCAGATGGATGAGCTCAATATGGAGGTTGCCAGCGAATTTATCCTGGTGGCGGCAACGTTGATGCGCATCAAGTCGAAAATGCTGCTGCCCCGCCCCCAACTGGACGATCTGGGCAATGAGATCGATCCGCGAGAAGAACTCGTCAAACACCTCCTGGAATACAAAAAATATAAGTCAGTCATCGAGTCGTTCCACAAACTGGAAGAGGTCGAGCTGATGAAAGAGAAGCGTGGCAATCTACTGAAAGAGCTTAAGGTCCTTGCCGAGAGCACGAACGTTGAAGCCGAATTGCAGGATGTGACCATCTTCAAGCTCATGACAGTGTTCGAAAAGATACTAAGGCGTCACGAGGCTGAAAAGAATAAACCCATTCACGAGGTCATCCAATATCCTTATACTGTGGAAGACCAAAAGAAATATGTGGTCGACATGGTGTCCAGTAAGCAAAGGATATCATTCGCAGAAGTCCTGGAAGCGTATCCGACACGGATTGGCGTGATCTTCAATTTCCTCGCCATACTTGAATTACTCGCGCTACAACTCCTAACCATCCAGGTCGGCGAAGGCTACGGTAATTTCTGGCTCTCCAAAGTTGAAACCGGCGAAGCAGTGCTTTGAGAGAGTTATGAGTTATGGGTTATGAGTTACGGGGGCCCCGTGTAGGGGGCCTCAGGCCTTCGGCCTGGCGAAGTGCTCGGAACCAGATTCATCTCTATAGTTTAAGTCTTAGTTTGTTCGTTTATGCCGTCGGCATAAACGTTACCTTCTCCCCCACGGTATAACTGACCATTAACAAATAACTAATCCAGGCCAAAGGCCTGAGGGCCCCGACACGGGCCCCCCTCAACTCATAACTCATGACTCATAACTCATAACTCTCCCTTAGCAGGTGAAGCTGATCGTAAATACACTGCCTCGGCCCGGAGTAGACCGCACCATGATGTTTCCTTTTTGTTTTTGCATGATCTGCTGCGAAATGCTAAGGCCTATTCCTGAACCTCCTTTCTTAGTGGAGTAGAATGGCACGAAGATCTGATCAACATCTTCCGGAGCGATTCCGCATCCCGTGTCGGTTATATTAATATTTACATAGCGATTGCCTTCCTTATTCACTTCCATTCGAATGTCCTTGCCCTCCTTATAATTTGACATTGATTCCATGGCATTCTTCACCAGGTTGATCAATACCTGCATGGTAAGATTCCGGTCTGCATACACCGTGTGCGTGACGTGTCCGTTAGACGCATGGAAGTTGATATTCTCTTTGTTGAACTCTTGGTTGAACAGGCTTTGGATCTCCGTAAGAAAATCCTTTACATCAATCCTTGTGAGTACCGGCTCCGGAATTTGGTTAACGCTCCTGAAGCTGTTGACAAACTCCTTTAAGGACCTGCTGCGCTGGTCAATAGTCCGCAAGCTGTCCAGTACATCCAGGCGCTCGTCGGGCGATAATTTCCGGTTCTCCGCTTCCGACTTTGTAACCATCTCATAGATATACGAAGACAACGTCGACAATGGAATGGCGGAATTTGAGATCTCATGCGTAAGTACACGCAACAGTTTTTGCCACGCCTCAGCCTCCTTAGCAATCAGTTCACTGCTCACATCGGTAAGCGCAATAAGTTTCAAGCTTGTATTCCTGAATACCAGGTGACGCGAGGTTACCGTGAGAAACACAGTCTTGCCCTTTAGAACCAGTCTCAACGACGATTTCTCGCCATCGTGGATCTCGCGAAGGAATTCGGGAACGGTTCGATCCACCCGCCACAGTGAATCAAGCTTCTGTAGGAACGGTATCTGGAAAAGGTTCTTCGCAGCATTGTTGATGAGGAAAATTTCTCCGTTGTCCTCTTGAAAACAAATCAACGGTACGGCTGCATGCTCAACGATCACTTGCAGCAACTGATGCTGAGATTCCTTTTCGGACCTGAGTTTCTTGAAGGTCTCATTCAACTGGTTGAAGGCGCTGTGCAGGTCGTAATCATGTGACCTGGCGTTTTCCGGGAACGTAACAGAGAAGTCATTCTGTTTCAATGATTGGAGAAAGGCTGTAAGCTTGCGTTCCGATTGCTCAACAAATCGCACTGTTTCATAGAACAACGCAGCTGTGGCGATCGCAGTCCAGATTCCGGCCATCCAATAAGGTGAGCTGAAAACCAGGAAGATCGTTAGCGATCCCAACAGGCAAATACCAATGAGCCTGAAGGCAACCTTAGGCCTGAATGTTTTCTTTATGGTTGGGCTGAAAAGCACCGGTGTGTTTTTTTTTGGTTTTTCAAACTCAGGTACCGCTTAACCCATACTCTTCGATCTTCCGATACAGTGTGGTTCGTCCAATGCCAAGCTCCTCCGACGCACGCGTCAGATTACCATTGCACTTCACGAGCGCCTTGCGAATAGCATCGCGTTCCAGGTCGGAGAGATTAAAGGTTGTTGTTGCCGACTCTTCGACTTGCGAGGTGGGTACGAGTTGAAAATCAGAGACTGTCAAAATAGTGTCCTTGCCGAGGATAACAGCTCGCTCAACGGCGTGCTGGAGCTCGCGGATATTGCCGGGCCAGGAATAACGTGAAAGTACCTGGATCAATGATGGAGAAAGCTCCATCTGTTTATTATATCGTTTCGAAAATTCTTCCAGATAATAATTCGCCAGCGGAAGGATATCCTCCCTGCGTTCGCGAAGTGGTGGAAGCTTGATCTCGACAGTTTTGATGCGGTAAAAAAGATCCTGTCTGAAAGCACCTTTCCTTACGAGTTCATCGATGGGTGCGTTAGTTGCACAGATGATCCTGACATCGAGATTAACCACCTTGTTCGATCCAACTTTCGTAACGGCCCTGCTTTGGAGAATAGACAACAGTTTTACCTGCAGCTCCTGCGAAAGATTTCCCACTTCATCGAGGAACAGTGTACCCTTGTTAGCCAGTTCAAACTTTCCAATTCGGGTTTCTTTCGCATCGGTGAATGCACCTTTCTCGTGCCCAAACATCTCTGACTCGAACAACGATGCGGGTACTGCTCCGAGGTCAACCGCGATGAACGGCTCATCGGCCCGGTTAGATTGATTGTGAATTGCATGGGCGACAAGTTCCTTGCCCGTTCCATTTTCTCCGAGGATCAGAACGTTGGCATCTGTCGCGGCTACCTGGTCAACGGCGTGTAGGACCGACTGCATGGCTGGTGAAGAAGCGATGAACACGTTGTGATTCCTGTTCAAATGGTGATTCAACGCCTTTTGCTTTGAGCGAAGGTCCCTGTTTTCTTTCCGCGACCGCGCCTGCTGAAAGGCGTTGATCATGGTGGTGACAAGCTTTTCCTTGTCCCACGGCTTGGCCAGAAAATCCACGGCGCCTTCCTTGATCGATTTGACGGCCAACTCGATGTCGCTATAGGCAGTTTGCATAACCACCTGGGTTTGGGGCGAAACTTGCCGCACCCTGTTCATCCAGAATATTCCCTCATTGCCTGACGTGACACCCGCCTTAAAATTCATATCGAGGAGGATCACATCAAAATCCTGTTGCTTGAGGACAGACTCTAAAGTTTTCGGCGAATCAAGGGTTTCAACCTTCTCGAAATAATTCTTAAGGATCATCCTGGACGTAAGCAGCACATGCTCGTCATCGTCTACAATCAATATGTTGCCGGAGTATTTTTTCATGAATGGTCGTGGAGCTTTGCTGAGCTTACTGCCAATTGCGATACCATTGTCTAATAAGCTGCTGAGCGGCCCGGAACACAGCTAATGAAAGATACATTATTCCAAAGTGTTTCAAAATGAAACACGTGACGTTTCATTTTAACACGAATGCATTTTCACCGCTAAGGCGCAAGGGTTCGCTAAGCAGCGCAAAGATCTTCGCGGAACTTTGCGCTTCCTCGCGTCTTTGCGGTAAAATGCATTTCTTCTAAATGTATAGATCATTACGATCAACGACGGCGACTTCGAGGAAGAAGCTTCCTACTTTTTCAGTTACCGCTTTAAAGTACTTCGCTCCCTTCTCTGCCGAGGCTTTACGCGGATCGCCAACGCCGGTGTCTTTTGTTACCTGCAACCATTTTCTTTCCGCCCAGGCCCATCCTTCACGGATTCCTGCGATGCGAAACTTCTTCGCCGCGCCGTCGCCCGCATCCGATAAAGGACTTACCAGCTCGGGTCTCAGGTGCATGATCACACTGGTTTCCATTTCTCCTGCGTGATCATCCTTGTTCTCAAAAAATTCCTTCTGATCAAGTGCCTGATACCAGTTGCAGGAGCATAAGAACATCTTTGGAAACTGTAATCCCAATTCGCGGATCATTGTTCTGAAATCATTCCCACCATGGCTGTTAAGAATGATCAACTTATAGATCCCCTGCCTGTTCAATACATCGACAACATCGCGCAGCACCGCCAGCTGCGTGCTTGGATTCATATTCATGTCAAGTTTAACATCGAATTGACCGGTGTTAACGCCAAACGGAATGACGGGCAATACTGTGATCTTCGCGCCCTTCTCCCAGGCAATGCGCGCACCTTCGGCGGCGACGTTCTCGGCCTCCAGGATATCAGTGCCATAGGGCATGTGATAGTTATGTGCTTCACAAGCACCCCACGGTAGCACGGCTACTTCGTAAGGCGTTTCTTTAACAGTCTTCCAGTTGTTTTCAGCAAGGATGTACGGACGCATGAGGATGGATGATTTAAGGTTGTCAGCGGTGTTCCAAGTGCGTTTTTTCACCGCAGAGGCGCAAAGGACGCCAAGTGCCGCAAAGTAAATACAAAGTTGGATTATTGTATTCCCATTCACCAAATCACCCAATCACCAAATCACCCAATTCTCTATCCTGGAATAGCGATTTGGTACTTCCTCCCTTTCCTCACGGTAAGTCTATTGTCGCGCAACCACGGGTTGTGGCGCTTGAGGAGCTTGTAGTTCGTGCCCTGAGATTTGGCAAAGGAAACCAGGTCTTTGATCGACTCGTCTACTTCGACGTATTTCAGTTTTTCTTCCTGGTACAAGTGTTTGGGATCGATGCTGAATCCATAACGAAGTGGATTTTCGGCGATCTCTTTGATGGCAAGAATTCTGAAGACATATCGGGATGTCTCGTCGTTCAGAAAGAGATCGTAGTAACTGTCTACCTTTTGGTCGTCAAAGGCGCGGTCGAGTCCACTCATGCCGCGGTTATAAGACGCAGCTACCATCGTCCAGTTTCCAAATTTCTTGTAAGACTTTGTCAGATACTTGCAGGCCGCCTCGGTTGCCTTCAGGGGGTCAAATCGTTCATCGACCTCATCGGTAATTTCGAGGCCAAGTTCTGTGCCTGAGCTCTTGAGGATCTGCCAGTACCCCACGGCGTCGCGTGGTGACGTCACGTTAAGCAAGTTGCTTTCAATCAGTGGCAGGTATTTGAAGTCTTCAGGGATGTTATATTGTTTCATGATCTTTTGCATCTGTGGAAGCCAACGATTCGCGCGCTTCATCAGAAAGATCGTGTTGCTATGTAGATAGCAATTGATTTGCAGTTCCTTGTCCAGTCGTTCGTGAACGTCAGGGACGGTGAGGGGAACGGGCTCACCTGCAAAGGTCATATCAAGCGGTACTTGAAATGAAACGGCAGGCAGCCGTTGGCTGGACTCTGCATAATTCATCTCGATCACGCCGTTGTCAGAAATTAGATCAGCGGGTTTTGAAGACCATTCCTTGTATGAGATGTAACCCATGAGCAGCACGATCGAAGTGATCGATAGGAAAATGGAAAGGTTCATCTTTTCCGGAACGACGGACACGATAGGACGATTTTGGATTGTCATTAGACCTGCAAAGGTAGCTTACTATCGCAAAGTATTCACGCACAAATACTTCAATGGCATGCAAAACATTGCATGGGTCCAAATGACTGCGAGTTAGTTGTCGGAGAAGTTTCCGATGAAATTGGAAGTGATACCGATGCGGAATCCGTAGTCGAGGTATTTGCCATCCTGGAACGCAGCAGCGCCTTCCAGGCGGAATATCCGCAGTATACCGTCAATTGAATACCCCACTTCCGTGTAATTTCTTGATGTGGGCGTAGCGAGGTAATTGACAAACACGTTCTCCCTTATGCCTGCCAAACGCACCAATGGTATGTTTGTCACCAGAAACTTTCTGAATTGGTAATGAAAGTTACCTGAGAAGTATTTGTCTGATGTGCTGTACCGATAGTAGTCCAGCAAGCGGAAACTCCCTACCACATCGTTGGTAATGAACGGAGTTTGATTGCCCAGGAAATGTTTATAGTCCATGAAATACATTTGGTCCGTATTCATGAACATGCCAGCGCGGAGGTAAAAATCCGCATTGCCCCGGACACCCACTTTTACGCGATGCCGTACACTGAGCTCAAGCTGGTCGTAGTCGACATCGCTTTGGAAGACATTTGGAAATGCCCTGCGATACTCGAGCTTGAACATTGGAGACGAGTTTGAAACTTCGTGCTTGTGTCCATTCCTAATCGTGTACTTCAGCCACGGACGGGCCGTCACCGACAAAGAACCGATGAATGCTTGGTGCTCTGGGAAAGATGTATCCAATAGCTCATCGTTTACCGGCGCATTCGGCGTATAGCCTTCAATCTTATCGCGGTTTACCCACTTGTAGTTGGTATTGTTGAATAGCTCCCTGCGGTTCATCCATGACCAGGTTGTGGCGACAGTGACGTATGTATTGATGCTATGACTGTACGACAAGTCCACATATTCCCTTTCGTAGATCTTCATCAGATTTTTCTCCAGCAGCAGGGTGGTAAAGTCGTTCACAAGAGGAAGGATAGGTTCGTCCGGATTGTATTGTTTGACAAACCGGCCTCCCTGTATGTCAAGCCGATCCTTGCGATTGCGAACGGAAAAATTAAGAAAGCCAGAGGCCACTTCGCGGGAAAACGCATAGCGGAAGGCAGGTGTGATGGTGATCCTGGTCTTGTTCGTATCCTGAAGGACGACGCCGTATGAGACTTTATAGACAAAGTTCCATCCTTCCACAGTGTTAAAGCCCGGAACTGGAAAATGGATCTTGAAGTTGGCGTGCTTACCGGCCTTGTAGGAATCGCCAATTAAGATATCCCAGGGCTGAAAGCCCTTGTGTTTGGAGGCCTTTGTTGTGTCGCCCGCTTCCTTCTTGCGTTCGACCACGGCCATGCTATCCATTTTTTGGTAACCTTTGATCTCGATCTTGGTGAGTGGAATGGGTCTTATCAAGGCCCAATAGGCCGAGTCTTTTTTATATGCGCCACTGTCGATGGTAAATGTATTGTCGGAAATGACCTCGGGCTCCTTCTGTTGTTTTTGCTCCTGCTTTTCGTAGTCTTTGATGATGGTATTCAATTCCTTACGCGTGATCTCTTTTCCCGCGCTCAGGCGTTCCTGTAGCTCTTTTGACTGCTCCTCCTTTTTAGCGTTCTTTTTTGTGGGTGCAGGTTTTTGCGCAGCGGCTTTTTGCGTGATCTCTTTCGCTTTTTCCTTTTCTATCTTTTCATCGATCACTTTCATTTTTTCGGTCTCGACAAACAGCTCAGGATTGAGTGTGATCTTGTACCCACTCACAGTAGCCAGGTAGTTGTATTCGAATTCGAATCCAAAGATCTTGCCGCCCGCTTTGAAGCGGTGATTGACTGGCAGCCAGGCTTTGTCATCGATGGGTGCGTATTGCGCCTTGATATTAATATGAACACCCATCTTCGTGGTGTTAATGTCCATGCTGTGAATGGCCCACCAATCTTCGACGATATTAATTACACCATCAACCACGTTATCTCCTTCGGAGCGGGGGATCACTTTGACCCGGCTGACTTCGTAGTTGCGGTCCTTGAATGTTCCGAGATATTCGAACTTATAGTATGAAAATGCCTTTGGTGATAGTGGAGAGATCGTCTCCGCTATTTCAGATTCGTAAAAACTCCCGAAGATGTATTGGTTTGGCGACGTATTGTTGTCCTTGCCGTCGCTGCGGATGGAGATTACCTTTTCCTCAAATTTGTTGGGGCGGGTGAATGTGATGTCGCTGACAGACTCGCTGACAAATACTTCACCTTTCTTAATACCCTCCTTTTCGATTGCTCTTTTGGCAAGCCATGGATAATCTTTGAGTTGCCCCGCTCCTTTTATATAGACGCGGGCTGTAAACTTATCGATTTGTTGCTGGTGATACTTGGCCTTTGCAATGGCTTTTCGCATGATCGTGTAGGCTGGATCTTCCGCATCGCTCGTAACGATCACCGTTTCCAATAGTCTTGCCTGTTCGTGCAGCACGACATCGAGATCAAGGACCTTGTCCGTGATATCAACTTCGTGGACAATTGTTTCATAACCCAGGAATTGGAAAACGATCTCGTACTTGCCGGGCTGGAGATACAGTTCGTAAGATCCATCCACATTGGCGACGGTTCCGCTACCGGTCTGCTTGACGAATACCGTAGTATATGCAAGGGGCTCGCCCTTGTCGTTCTTAACGGATCCACGGACGCCACCAACAAAGGCGCTTGAAACGGCGCCGAAATGGTCGCTGCCAAGGGCGACTTCGGAGAGGACGCTCAACAATAAGATTGATCCCGCGATGCCCGCACGGAGAAAAATGCGTAACGTAAAAAAGTGCATTAACCTGTCCAGAATTGGTTTAATCCAGATAAAACCCCTTCGCCCTGATCATCTCCTCCACAGCATCCGGAACAAGATAACGTACAGATTGTTTGTTTCGGATGCAATTCCTTATAAAAGTTGCGGAGATGTCCAATAGCGGCGCCTCAACCGTGATAACGTGAGGATGCTGCTTAAGTTCCGAAAGTTGCGTCCCCGGTCGGGGATATATGTAGAGGCCATAGTTATCGAGGATCTGCTGCGCATTTTTCCACTTCGAAAAATTCACGAGATTATCCTCACCCATGATGACCCGGAACTCTTTTTCAGGATGTTTCTCCTGTAAGTGAACAAGGGTGTGTATGGTGTAACTGGGTTTGGTCAGGTGAAACTCTACATCAGAGGCTTCGAGGTTGTAGTTATCGTGGATGGCGGCACGTACCATATCATAGCGATCGAACTCATGAAGCAATCCTTTGCTCGGTTTAAAGGGGTTCTGAGGCGAGACCACGAACCATACCTTCTTCATATCGGTGGTCTCCAGCATCAGGTTCGCGATGATGAGATGACCGACGTGAATTGGATTGAATGACCCGAAGAACAAGCCGATTTTTTGATGACTTTCCATCAACAGGAATTAATGATTCGCTATGTTTTCTCCTTGAAGGAATCGTAAAGCTTTTGTGCCTCTTGTAAGGATGTTGACAGGTCGGCATTGATCAGTACCACATCGAATTGATCCTGAAATGACATCTCAAAATTGGCTTTGAACAATCTTCTTGAGAGACTTTCTTCCGATTCTGTTCCACGCTCGTTCAGACGGGATCTCAAAATATCAAGTGAAGGTACCTTCACGAATACTGATAAACCCTTTTCTCCAAAATATTTTTTAAGGTTAAGGCCTCCTTTCACGTCCACGTCAAAGATCACATTCCTGCCTTCCTTCCAGACGCGTTCAACTTCCGACTTTAGTGTGCCATAGAAATTGCCTTCGTATACTTCTTCCCACTCCACGAATTCATCGTCGTCTATCTTCTTTTTAAATTCACCAGGGGTAAGAAAGTAATAGTCCTTGCCATGTGATTCTGTACGGCCGCGTTTATCGCGCGTAGAGGCAGATATTGAAAAACCCAGATCGGGATTATTGGTGAGCAGATGTTTGACTATGGTGGTTTTGCCTGAACCGGACGGTGCAGAAAAAATCAGTGCCTTTCCGGCCATTAACGAGTAAGGTTTTGAATGACCTTAGCTTTGATGCTGTCGACTAGTTCCTGCGGGGCATGTTTTGAACATTTGTCCTTCAGCAGTTCCCGGATCGCTACTTCCAGGTGATAATTCTTAAAACATGGCATACACTCTTCGAGGTGATGCTTTAAGAAGTGCTCTTTTTGTTCGGGAGAGGCTTCTCCGTCTACAATGAGCTGAAGCATTTGCATGCATTCGCGCTGATTTTCACAATCTTGCTTCATATGGCTCTGGTCGGGATTACTCATAGATTATGCAGTTTTATAACCCATTTCTTTAGCATATTCACTAAGTTTTTCTTTTAGCAGATTCCTTGCTCTGTGAAGCCGGCTGCGTACCGTTCCAATCGGAATGTCTAGGATCTTCGCCATTTCATCGTACTTAAATCCTTCGAGATCACAAAGTATAATTACAGTCCTGAAATCTACATCCAGCGAGTTGAGGGCGTTTGAAATTTCATCGCCGATCATATCTTTCAGCGCCTCCACGCGCAGATCTGGCGTTATTTGCCTATCAACTTCCTCGGAGTTATAATAACTTTCTACTTCCTGGTAATCTACTTTAGAAGGTTCCTTGCTCTTCTTCCGGTAGTCATTAATGAAGCTATTTTTTAAAATTCGAAACAGCCATGCCTTAGCATTAGTTCCCTGCTGAAAGGAATCGATGAAACGATATGCTTTAAGGTAGGTATCCTGAACCAGGTCTTTTGAGTCGTCCTGATCCAGCGTGAGGCGATAAGCAAAGTTGTACATGGAGTTTATGTGTGGCATAAACTCATTGTCGAAAATGTTTTGTTTCTCGGAATTGGAGTAACGATTTCGGGGTGCCTCTTCTTCTGGTTCCATCAGTTTTCAAAAATAGTAAAAAAAGAATGATTCATTTGACTACTATGGAAACAATAACCGGGCCTACAATGTTGTCGCCTACTTGCTATTGGCTACCAGGTATTTCTTGATTCCATTGTCGCAATACGATGATTTCTGTCGTATCGCCTCGTCGACAATAGCCTGGTTCCTTTGAAGAAGATCCCTTGTATTTTCCTTATGATAGAGGTGATATGCAAAACCCGCAAACTTCAGATGAAACTTGCGTATTCCGCGATTACCCATTCGAACCACGAATTCGGAATCTTCACGTCCCCAACCTGCAAAGTCTTCATTGAAACCATTGACAAGCACGACGTCTGATTTCCAGAACGCCAGGTTGGCCCCCCGCACGCGATAGATATTGGTACTGTAATGGGAGAATATTGATGAAAGCAACCTGCTGCTGATGGTATTCTTCCGGTTACCGATACCAGCATCAAAAAAATTGAACTTTACTTTCCCCTGTTGTATCGCCGCCCCTGTCGAGCGTTCATCCAACAAAACCCTTGAGGCCTGAACCAATCGTCCCTGCCAGGCTGCTGCTTTATGATCACCAATGAATTGCGCTGGCATGATCATATCGCCATCGACCAGCACAATATATGGATGCGATGCCATCGCGATGGCCTTATTCCGGATTGCGGCAAGTCTGAAGCCTTCATCCTCATGCCAGCAATGTCGCAGGGGAATGGTAAACCTGGGTACAAATTTTTCGACAACTTCACGGGTATCGGCTGTTGATCCGTCGTCTGCAACGATGATCTCATCAGGCTGTGGATCCAAATGAAGCGCGCTGTTCAACACGGCTTCGAGTGCGTCCTTTCTGTTGTATGTGGTAATGATCAATGATACTTTCAGTGACCTGTTTGCTTCAAGCAGTTTTGAATATTTATAGAATACACCGTTGGCAGTGGACCTGGCAATAACCAACCCCTCATAGCCATCCACAAATCCAGCCTTCAGCACATACCCCTTCAGGAAAGAAAAAAAAGTTTTATATATGATCTTAATCGTTGATACTTTTTTCCGGAAAGCGTTCTGCTCTGCGAAGATCGATGAGTACTGTTGCGCTTTGTTGATCAGTTGTGATGCGTTTTGATAGGCCAGGTGCATAAGTTCTCCGCGAAGGCGCATAACCCTGGTGCCAGGCTCCAGCATCACCTGATCGTGTGGGTTAAGTCCGCCGAACACGCCCTTGCGTCTATCCCATAGCCTTATTTTTTTATCCGGATACCAACTGCCATGCCTGATCCATTTGCTGCCATACTGATTGAGACGATTCATTGTATACGCTGGGCAGGGCCACGACTTTTTCACTTGTAGTATGGATGCGATTAATTCCTCGGACAAGTATTCATCGCCATCGATGGATAAAATGAAATCAGAATCCGCGCATGCAATGGCGTAGTTCTTCTGGTCAATGTGCGTGGTAAACGCGTGCTCAATAAATCGAACTCCTTTTTCAAGGCAAATCGATTTCGTGGCATCCTTGGAAAATGAATCAACAACGATAATCTCATCAGCGACAGGTGCGACAGAATCGATGCACCGAGCGATATGTTTCTCCTCGTTGTAGGTGATGATAACAGCTGTAAGAATTGGGTGATTGGGCGATTGGGTGATTGGGTGATTGGGTTTCGTGCTAGTGGAGGATTTGGTGATTGAATCTATTGTGCCCATTTCAAAGCGATGACAATTCAAGGCGCAAGATAGGGGAAAGTATCGCAACGGTAAAGGATGGTGGTGAGGTGGACGATGGATCGATCATTAATACAAAAAAGGTCTTCCGAAATATGTATCGGAAGACCTTGATCACAGTTACGATTACTCTAACGCTTGGCCACTGCGCTGAAGGACTTCATCATGTTGATGCATTCTATCCGGTAGCCTTCTTTGTCGTTACCTTTGGCGCCTTCTGCGAGCTTGACGGTTTCGTCGTAGCTAAAATCCTTGATGTATTCTGACTCCCTGAGTAGCATACCGAATGCTGCAACGGAGGCTGACCACCGGAAGTTATCTGACGTTTTATTCAAGGCAATATTCGAATCGATCAGTGGATGCACGATCAACTTGCTAATGTCTCCATCGGGTTTCTTATAGCGAAGTTTGATGGTCATCAATTCGTTTGATCTCACGGCCTTGGGATCCACTTTCACGTGCTGATACTTCAATTCATCAATGGCATCGGTTTGATCGCTGGAACCGGCAGGGATGATCTCGTATAGCGCGGTAACGGTGTGACCCGATCCAAGCTCGCCTGCATCCTTCTTGTCGTTATTGAAATCCTCGCTCTTCAGCATTCTGTTCTCATAGCCGATCAATCTATAGGCTTTCACGTTCGCAGGATTAAATTCAATCTGCAGCTTCACATCCTTAGCGATGGTGAACAACGTTCCACCAAATTCACTCACCAATACTTTGCGTGATTCGGAGATGTTGTCGATGTAAGCGTAGTTGCCGTTGCCTTTATCCGCAAGGGTTTCCATTTTTGAATCCTTGTAATTACCCATACCAAAACCGAGAACAGTAAGGAATATGCCGTCTTTCCGTTTGTCTTCGATCAATCTTTCCATGCCTGCATTGGAGGACTCACCGATGTTAAAGTCGCCATCCGTAGCGAGGATGATGCGATTGTTACCGTTAGCCTTAAAGTGTTCCTTGGCCACTGCGTAGGCAAGGGTGATGCCTGCTCCTCCAGCGGTCGAGCCACCAGCCTGTAACCTGTCAAGCGCGTCGATGATCTTTTTCTTATCGTCACCAGCCGTCGGTTCCAGTACCAGTCCTGCAGCACCCGCATACACGACGATTGCGACGTGATCTTCATCGCGGAGTTGTTCCACGAGCATGCGCAACGAAGCTTTTAACAAGGGTAATTTGTTGTCTTGATCCATTGAGCCTGAAACATCGATCAGGAATACGAGGTTGGATGGCGGAAGATCTTTTGTTGGAATTTCTTTCCCCTGCAATCCGATGTGTACGAGCTTGTGTTCCTTGTTCCAGGGTGCTGTGGAGATCTCTGTGACCACATTGAACGGGTGCTCATCTTTGGGTTGCGCGTATTCATAGTTGAAGTAGTTCACCATCTCTTCAATGCGGACGGCATCCTTAGGGGGTCGCTGACCATTGTTAATGAATCGTCTGATGTTGCTGTAAGATGCCGCATCTACGTCAATTGAAAATGTCGACAGTGGATTTTTCGTTGCGTCGTGGAAAATGTTTTCGGTTATACCGTCATACTCTTCGGTATTGAATTGTTGCTGAGACTCGTCATCTCCCACCACGAAGCCCCGTTCATCCTTCTTGTCATAAGGTGCTGAAGGAGCAGCGCCACGGCTTTTACGGGGTGATGATATCCCCGCAACCTTTCCCTGTAGGGAATATCCAGTAACTACTACTTCTTCCAGCGCCATGACGTCGGCGGTCAGTGAAATGTTTATCACACTTTTACCTTTCACATTAGTCTCCTGTGTTGCATAACCAACGAACGCAAAGACAAGGACACCTTCTTCTGGTGCCTGGATGCTGTACTTACCAGACGCATCTGTCGTCGTGCCTGTTGAGGTCCCCTTTAGCAAAACATTCACACCAGGTATAACACTTCCATCTTCTGCGGCTTTAACCGTGCCAGTGATGGTTCGAATTTGTGATGGCCTGAATGCGGAGGCGAGCACAAGCAAAGCGGCAAGGATCCATATTGACTTTTTCATGTTGAAATGATTTTGTTTTGCTGCTGAGATGCGGCCGCCAATCGTTTTCCATAAGCCATTGATTGTTTTTTTAGTATTTTTCAAAAAATGCCCCCGGTTGCAAACTATAAGAATCTTTCCGATCCTGAACTAATCGGACAATACCGGGAGTCCGGTGATCTCGCTGTCCTCGGTGAATTGTATAGCCGTTACATGTCGCTCGTGTATGGGGTTTGCATGAAATACTTCAAACACCGCGAGGAAAGCCGTGATGCGGTGATGCAAATCTTTGAAAAGCTGGTGGCCACGTTGCGGGAACACGAGGTTACCCATTTCAAAAGCTGGCTCTACGTAAGCGTCCGAAATCATTGCCTGATGCAGCTCAGGGGCCGAAAGGGAAAGAATTTCCAGGAATTGTCGCCGCATCTTATGGAAAATGAGGCATTTGTGCATCTGGAAGAAGAGCCGGAAATGGAATCGAATCTCAGTAAATTAGAGCGGTGCATTGGCCAGCTCGTGGCGGAACAGAAGCATTGCGTCACGTTGTTCTTTCTGCAGCAGAAATGCTACAAAGAAATTGTGGAGTTGACGGGCTTCGATGACAATAAAGTAAAGAGTTATATACAGAACGGAAAACGCAATCTGAAGATCTGTATGGAGCAACATGGCTGACCTTAACGACGATATCGCCAAATACCTCAGCGGAAAACTTACGCCCGCTGAAATGCACGCGCTTGAAAGAAAGGCGCTTGATGATCCTTTTCTTGCCGAGGCCTTGGAGGGTGCGACGGAAACTTCGCCCGAAGCATTCGAGGATGATATTTCAGCTCTTCAATCTCAGCTGCGCGAGCGTACACAACGGTC
>Ga0193753_10001906_pt1 | contig 17185 bp, 12 predicted proteins | sample H1c2metaG_FD_144925 | JGI IMG/M metagenome (GOLD analysis project Ga0193753, IMG submission 144925) | Soil microbial communities from a riparian zone of the East river system, Colorado, United States - H1c2 | ecosystem: Environmental > Terrestrial > Soil > Riparian zone | place: USA: East... | reverse complement strand
CCCATCCGCGATGCCGACGGCAAGATCCAGCGCTGGGCGGGCATCAATCTCGACATCAGCCGCCTCAAGAACACCGAGCGCGCGCTGCTCGAGGCCGACCGGCGCAAGGACGAATTCCTGGCCACGCTGGCGCATGAGCTGCGCAACCCGCTCGCTCCCATTCGCAATGCCGTGCGCATACTCGATTCCGATGCCGCCGACGACCGGCAACGCAAGTGGGGCCGCGAGGTCATCGCTCGCCAGGTGGAGCGCATGTCGTTGCTGCTCGACGACCTGCTGGACGTGTCGCGTATCACTCGCGGACAACTCGAGCTCAAGAAGGATTACGTCGACCTCAAGTCCGTCATCGGCATCGCGGTGGAAACCGCGCGGCCGCTGCTCGACGCCAAGCAGCACCAGATCACGGTCACCCTTCCTCCGGAGAACATCAAGCTCGAGGCCGACCCACTGCGGCTCTCGCAGGTCATCGGCAATCTTTTGACCAACGCGGCCAAGTACACCGATCCGCAAGGCCAGATCGCGCTGTGGGCACGCCACGAGAATGCGGAGCTGGTCATCGGCATTCGCGACAGCGGCATCGGCCTCACGCAGGAATCACTGCCGGGCCTCTTCACCATGTTCTCGCAGGTGAACTCCGCCATCGATCGCGCGGAAGGCGGGCTTGGCATCGGTCTTGCGCTCGTGAAGGGTCTCGTCGCGCTGCACGGCGGCCGCGTCGAAGTGCGCAGCGAGGGACTGGGCCGCGGCAGTGAATTCATCGTGCATCTCCCGCACCGCGTGCTCGCGCCTGCCAACTCGTTGCTGCGCGAAGAAGACAACGGCGCCGCGAACGCCAGTGTCGTACGGCGCGGACGCATCCTCGTGGCCGACGACAATCGCGACGCCGCCGAATCGCTGGCACTCGTGCTGCGCTTCTCGGGTTACGAAGTGTCCATCGCTTTCAGTGGCATCGAAGCCCTGGAAATCGCGCAACGCGACCGGCCGCGCGCCGCCATCATCGACATCGGCATGCCGGGCATGAGCGGCCACGAAGTGGCGCGGCGCATGCGCCTCGAAGCCTGGGGACGCAACGCCGTGCTCATTGCGCTCACGGGCTGGGGGCAGGAGCAGGACAAGCAGGCCGCCAAGGCTGCGGGTTTCAACGAGCACCTGACCAAGCCCGTGGATCCCGACGATGTCGAGCGCGTGCTCGACGAACTGCTGCGCGATGCAAAAGTTGAGCCCGGCGCGGAGGGTGTCGCGGACTCTGTCCGCAACGCCTGAAACACCGGGCAAGACCGTCACGCCGGCAATCGCACCTCGAACACGTGGCACTTCCAGCCCGCAAGATCGACGTAGAGGCCTCGCTCCAGCAAGTCGTCGCCCGGCCGCTCGTAAATGTTGAAGCCCGACAGATCCTTGAGGCGCACCGTGCGCCTCGCCAACTCGCCGAAGGGCAGACGCACGAAGCACTGACCTTGGTGTGGTGCGTAGTTCACGACTACCCACAGCCATTCGTGTGCGTCGGTCTGCCAGCTGAACGCGATGAAGTTTTCCGCGCTGGTGTTGTCGGGCCAGGCACGGACGACTTCGAGCAGCTGCCACTGACCCCCACGCACCGCCGCGTGCCGCAGGGCGGCTAACAACCGTTCGTAGAAGTCCGCAATCTCATGATCGACGGCCTCCTCCGGCCGGCGCACCAGGTGTGGCGAAATCCGCGCTTTACGTCCCTCGAACTGCCCGTCGTGAATCAGGCGCAGGCCGGGCGTCAGGAACGTGATCACCGCCGCGGCCGCATGGATTTCCGGCGCGAATGTCGCCGCCGCGCGTGGCTCGTCATGATTTTCGAGGAAGCGTGCCGACCGGTTCTGGAAATCCCTGTCTGCGGCCAGGTGCTCGCGCACCGGGCGCGCCTGGTGTTCCCGCAGCCGGTCATAGAGTCGCTTGTCGTAGGTGTAGTCAAAGCCCTGGGACTGCAGAGTCCATTCCATGTCCCAGTACACTTCGGCCAGGAATACGAACTTCGGGTGCGCCTTCCGTACCGCATCGATCGCGACAGGCCAGAACGCGTCGGCGTGGACTCCCCAGGTGCGCTCGAACACTTCCGGCAGCAGCAGCATCGCCATGTCGCACCGGACGCCATCGCATTGACCGGCGATGCGCGCCAGCTCTCCTTGCATCGCGCGCTGCAATGACGAATTGCCATAGTTGAGCTGCACCGTGTCGGGCCAGCCGTCGAAATAGGGATCGCGACCGTGAGCGAACACTCGTGAACCTGCGGGCGTGTCGACGCGAAAATAGTTCTGCGGCGCGCTCGACAGGTCCGCCTCGCTGCCCTGGACGAAGTAGTCAGGGTACTTGCCTACCCACGCGTGATCCGGCGCCATGTGGTTGGGTACGAAGTCGAGCATCAGCTTCAGACCGCGCTGGCGCATGCGCTTGCGCAATCGGACGAGCGCCGCGTCGCCGCCCAAGTCCTGGTGCACCGCATAGCCACTGATGGCGAAGCCAGAACCGTCGATGTCGGCTTCGCGCAGATCGGGAAGCGTGTGTTCGAACTCGGCCCGCCACTGCGGATTGTTGCGCGATACACGTCGCGCCGCGTCGCCGGTCTGCCAGACCGAAAGCAGCCAAACCCATTCGAAGCCGAGCTGCGCCAGCCGGTCTAGCTTCGTGTCCGGGTAGTCGTCGAGTGTCGCCGCAGACCCGAGCGTGCGTGAAATCTCTGTCAACGCGACGCGCGTGTTGAGCTGGTACAACAATGGATGGCGAGACGGCGTCATGACGAATCGCGCGTCAGCCGCCGGTTTCGAAGCCCGGATACAGCGTCATGCCGCCATCGATGAACAGCGTGGTGCCGACCAGGTAGTCCGTGAAATCCGAGGCCAGCCACACGGCGGCGCGGCCTATCTCTTCCACTTCGCCGATGCGCTTGTAAGGCACGAGCTTCATGAGCTCGGCGTACGCCTCCGGCGTACCCCAGGCCGCTTCATTGATGGGGGTACGGATCGCGCCCGGCGCGATGGAGTTCACGCGGATGCGCTTCTCGGCGACCTCCTGCGCGAGGCTCTTCATGAGCAGCATCAGCCCACCTTTCGAGGCCGCATAGTTGACATGGCCGGCCCACGGGATGACTTCATGCACCGAGCTCGTGAAGATGATCTTGCCTGCGGCCACCGATACTTCCGGGCGAACGCCGCGTCGCAGGAACTCGCGCACCGCTTCGCGCGCGCACAGGAACGCGCCGCGCAGGTTCACGCTCATGACGGAGTCCCATTGCGCGACGGTCATCTCGTGGAACGGCGCGTTGCGCTCCATGCCGGCGTTGCTCGCGAGAATGTCGACCGTTCCGAACTCCTTCACCGCGGCGGCGAACATCGCCTGCACTTGCGCTTCGTCGGACACGTCGGCGTGCGCGATCATGGCGCGCTGGCCGTTCTTGCGTATCTCCACGGCCACCGCCTCGGCTTCCTCAGGCCTGACCACGTAGTTCACGACCACGTTGGCGCCCGCGCGGCCGAGCGAAATCGCAATGGCGCGGCCAATACCGGAATTGCCGCCCGTGACGAGCGCGGTCTGACCCTTGAGCAGCGTGAGCGCCTGCACGGCTGGAACCACCGGTTCCGGCAAATTCCTGTCTTTGTAGTAGTCCTTCATGCGCCCTTCTCCTTCCTGGGCCGCGCTCGCAACGTCCGGTAGGCAATCGCCTCCGCGCCGGGCGTCAGCAGCAGATCCTTGTTGAACACGGCGTTGGACTGCATGATCGCGGCCACGCAACCGGTCCATCCGGTCTGATGAGTGGCGCCGATGCCCGCGCCAGTGTCGCCATGGAAATATTCATGGAACTGCACGAGATCACGCCAATGCGGATCGTCGGCAAACTTCCGTGCCGCACCGTCCGCCGGACGCTTGCCGGAACTGTCGCGCAGGAAGATGCCAGTCAGGCGCCTGGCGAGTTCCTGCGCCACCTGCAACAACGTGCACAGGTTGCCCGACCCCGTGGGACACTCGATCTTGAAGTCCTCGCCGAAATACGCGTACAGGCGCAACAGCGAGAGATAGAGCAGATAGTTGATCGGCATCCACACCGGCCCGCGCCAGTTGGAATTGCCACCGAACATGCCTGTGTCCGAATCCCCCGGCACGTACGCCACGCGATACTCGTGACCCTCGTGGTGAAACACGTAGGGATGTTCGAGATGAAAACGCGACAGTGCGCGAATGCCATGGGGCCCGAAAAATTCCGCCTCATCGAGCATGCGCGCCAGGATGCGCCGCAGCTTCCCCTCGTCGAGGATGGACAGCATGCGCCGGTTGGCGACCCCCGGCTGGCTCGGCAAGTGCATGTTGGCCGCGAGCTCGGGGTGACGGGCATTGAACTGGTGCGCGCGTTCCCGGAACGTCGGCAGCTTTGCCAGGATGTCGTCTTCGAAAACCGCCACGGCGGCGATCGGCAGCAGGCCGACGATCGAGCGCACCTTGAGGCGTTGTGCACTGCCGTCCGGCAGTCGCAGCACGTCATAAAAGAATCCGTCTTCTTCGTCCCACATCTCGTCCTGGTTTTCGCCAACGCGATCCATGGCGCCGGCGATCGACAAGGTGTGGCGGAAAAACTTCTCGACGAATTCCTCGTAGTGCCTTTCATGCAGCGCAAGCTCGACCGCAATGCGAAGCATGTGCTGGCTGAAGAACACCATCCACGCCGTGCCGTCCGCCTGGTCCAGATAGCCGCCGGTAGGCAGCGGCGAAGAGCGGTCGAATACCCCGATGTTGTCGAGCCCGAGGAACCCGCCGTCGAACACGTTGGCGCCGGTGCGATCCTTGCGATTCACCCACCAGGTGTAGTTCACCAGCAGCTTGGCGAACGCGTACTTGAGGAACTCGATGTCACCCTTGCCGCCACGCCGCTCCTTGTCGAGCAGGTAGAGCTGCATGGTCGACCACGCGTGCACGGGTGGATTCACATCGCCGAAATTCCACTCGTAGGCCGGCAGCTGGCCGTTCGGGTGCAGATAGTCATTGCGCAGCATCAACGCCAGCTGTTGTTTGGCGAAATCCGGATCGACGATCCCCAGGGGAATCATGTGGAATGCCAGGTCCCAGGCCGCGTACCACGGGTATTCCCACTTGTCCGGCATCGAGATGATGTCGTTGTTGTACATGTGCGGCCATGCGCTGTTGCGCACCAGCTTGCGTTCGTGCGCCGGCAGATGCGCGCCCGCGCCATGCTCGTCGAGCCACAGGTCGAGGTCGTAGTAGAAGTACTGCTTGGTCCAGAGCATTCCGCCCAGTGCCTGGCGCATGACATTCGCGCGATCCTTGTCTTTCCGTACCGCGGGCGGAAGTACCGACGCGTAGAACGCGTCGGCCTCGGCCAGGCGCGCCGCGAACACCGCATCGAAATCGGCAAACGGCCGCGCCGGACTCACCGGCGCGCCTGCAATCAAACGCAGCTTCACGACGTGTGAAGCGCCCGCGGCGACTTTGACCGAGTGCTGAGCCGCCACCTTCGTACCCTGCTGCTCCGGATTCACCGCCGCGATGTCGCCGTGCACGACGTAGTTGTTGATGCCGTCCTTCACATAGGGCGACGCATTCTCCGTATCGAACAGGCGTTTGTTGTTGGTCTCGTTCTCGGTGAACAGCAGGGGCACATCCTGTTCGCAATGGAGAACGTAGTCGGGCAGCGACTCCTGGAAAAGCGGATCCGTGTGATGTGCCTCGACCGCCGCGCCGTTGCCGACGTCGACGCGGCGCAAGATGGGCTTCGAGCCACCGCCACTCTGTGACCAGGTGTTGCGGAACCACAGTGTCGGCAGGACGTTCAGTGGCGCCGCTTCCGCGCCGCGGTTGCACACGGTGATGCGTATGAGCACGTCGTCGGGTGCCGCCTTGGCGTATTCGACGAACACATCGAAGTAGCGGTTGTCGTCGAAAACGCCGGTGTCGAGCAGTTCGTACTCGGGCTCATGTTTGCCACGGGCGCGGTTGGTCAGCACCAGGTCGTCGTAGGGGAACGCCACCTGCGGATACTTGTACAAGTACTTCATGTACGAGTGGGTCGGCGTCGAATCGAGGTAGAAGTAGTATTCCTTCAGGTCTTCGCCGTGGTTGCCCTCGCTGTTGGCGAGACCGAAGGCGCGTTCCTTGATGATGGGATCGCAGCCGTTCCACAGCGCAAGAGCGAAACAAAGCACCTGGTGGTCGTCGCTGATGCCGCCAAGCCCGTCCTCACCCCAGCGGTAGGCGCGCGATCGGGCCTGATCGTGCGTGAAGTAGTTCCAGGCGTCGCCGTTGTCGCTGTAATCCTCGCGGACCGTGCCCCACTGGCGCTCGCTCAGGTAAGGACCCCACTTTTTCCATGGCGCGCCCTTGCCCTGCGCTGCGTCGAGACGCTCTTGTTCTGGTTCGGTGCCCATGCCGCGAGTCTACGGAGACGAGGCTCACCGCCCAGTGGGACCAAGGTCCGACGTGGCGCGACTAACAGGCTGGTATCAGCCCGAATGACTCGTGTTCAGCGCCCGCGGCTCATCGGCCAGGATCTGAAGAAGCAGGCGCGGGTCCACGGGCTTGGCCAGGTGCCCGTCAAAACCGGCCTTGAGGGCGGCAGTCTTGTCGTCGTCGCGTCCGTACCCGGTGAGCGCCAGCAGCTTCGGGCGGCGCCCGCCCAGCGCGAAACGCTCACGGATGGCGTGCGCCACCATGTAGCCGTCCATGCGCGGCAAGCCGATGTCGAGCAGCACGATGTCGGCGCGAAAGTCCTCGAGCTTCGCGAGGCCCGCGGCGCCGTCGTGCACGACTTCCACTTCGTGGCGATCGGTGCGCAACACCGCGCGCATGGATTCCGCCGCATCCGCATTGTCTTCGATGATGAGCACGCGGCGCGGACGCACCGTCTTTCGCTCATCGCTCTCGGGCGCCGTGGACGCCGGAACGGGCGCCTGCACTCGTGGCAGGCGAATGTGGAACTCGCTGCCCTTGCCCAGGCCCGCGCTGTGCGCCGTCACGTTGCCGCCATGCATTTCGACCAGCAGCTTGACGATGGTGAGCCCTACGCCCAAACCGCCCTGCGCGCGATCGAGCGTGCGGTCGCCCTGCAGGAAAGGATCGAACAGCAGCGGCAGCAATTGCGCGTCGATGCCAACGCCGGGATCACGCACGCTGATGAGCGCGCCGACCGGGGTGCCGTCGATGACGATTTCGATGCGCGATCGCTCGGGGGAATACTTGATGGCATTCGTGAGCAGGTTGGAGATCACCTGGCAGAGACGCACGCTGTCACCATCCACGAAAACCTTCTCCGCGGTCCGCCGCACGGCCACCGACTGGTTACGCGCATCCAGCAGCGGCTGCACGGTCTCGAGCGCCGCTTCCGCCAGCGAATCCAGGGTCAGCGTTTCGCGCTTGAGCACCACGCGGCCGCGCGTGATGCGCGCGACGTCGAGCAGGTCGTCGATCAGGTGCGTGAGATGGCTGGCCTGGCGCTCGATCATCTGGCCCGAGCGGCGCACCGTTGCCGCGTCGCCGGCGCCCTTGGCCAGCACGTAGGCCACGTTGCGGATGGGCGCGAGTGGATTGCGCAGTTCGTGCGCCAGCATGGCGAGGAACTCGTCCTTGCGCCGATCGGCTTCGCGCAGCGCCTGGGCGTGGCTGGCGGCAATGGCCAGCGCCTCGCGTTCGGTTCGCGAGCGTTTCTGCAGCTCGTGCATGAGCTGGCTTGACAACATCGCGATCAAAAGGAAGAACACCACGTGTGCGATCCACTGCGTCGCCGGCGCATCCTGCGGCCAGTTCGTGAACCAGAGCGTGGCCAGGATGGGCGTGAGCCCGCCCGCAAGCATCGCCGGGCCCCGACCCCCGAGGTAGGCAGCCGCGAACACTCCGAGCACGAACGGCAGCAGCGGAGCCTGCGTGCCTAACAAGGGCGCGAGCAGCGCGCGAACGCCGGAGATCGCCAGCACGACGACCACCGCCGCGCCGTAGCGAAGCAGCACTGCGTCTTCACGCAGCAGCGGGCCGATGTAGGCAGGTGCGGGCGAAGCCGGCAAAGCCGGCGAGGAAGGGCGAACCTCGATCATCTAATCCTTAGATTGGGCGCGAAGCGCGTCACCGCGCGTGACCGATCGCACTGAACTTTAGCGCCGCTGACACTAAGAGTCGCTCTCAGCGATTTGTAGGAATTTTCCGGCGCTAGAGTTGCCGAACAACCTTGTCGTTGACCCGAACCTGCTCCAGGTTTACCGACCGCGTGTACTTGATGATGCTCGGCTGGGTCACACCGTCGAACGAACAATCGCGCAGCGTGATGTCGTTCACCGGCGCCTTGGGCAGGCCTTGCGAATCCAGCACGCGTACCGCGTTCTTCACGCGCAGCCGCTCGACGACCACGTTGCGCAGCTGCGGCGTGAAGGCGCCATTGGCGCCCTCTTCGTAGTTGAAATCGCAGGCGATGGCGGCGCGGCCCACCTGCCCCACGTCGAGATCGCGGTAGTAGAAGTTTTCGAGCAGGCCGCCGCGCAGCGCATTGTTCTTGAAGCGGATGGCGTACCAGAGATCGGGACTGTCCATGTGGCAGTTCTCGGCGAACACCCAGCGCGCGCCGCCGGAGATCTGGCTGCCCACCACTACGCCGCCATGACCTTCCTGCATGCGGCAGTTGCGGATCAGGATGTTCTGCGAGGGCGTCGCCAGCCTTCGGCCGTCGGCGTTGCGGCCGGAATTCACGGCGATGCAGTCGTCGCCGGTGTTGAACGAACAATCCTCGATGAGCATGTGGTCCACGGATTCCGGGTCCACGCCATCGTTGTTGGGCCCGAGGCCGTACACGTCGACCCCTCGCAGGGTGATGTTTTTGCAGAGCACCGGGTGGATGTTCCAGAACGGCGAACTGCGCACGCGCACACCCTCTATCAACACGTTCTCGCATTCATAGGGCTGGATGAACGGCGGGCGCAGCAGCGAGCCAGCGCCGAACACGCGCTTCTCGACGGGCAGGCCGTCCTCGGCCATGTCGAACAACCGCTTTCGCGCCTTGCGCTGGTCGGGCATGCCCTCCTTCCAGCCGTATTCCGTATTGCCCCGCCATGGGCCCTTCCACGCCCACCAGTTCTGCTCGCTGCCCTGGCCGTCGAGCGTGCCCTTGCCAGTGATGCCGATGTTCTTCTGCTTCCGCGCATATATGAGCGGCGAGTAGTTCATGAGCTCCATGCCCTCCCATCGTGTGAAGACGATGGGATAACTCGCCGGGTTGGTGTCAAACAACAAAGTGGCGCCTTCACTCACATGGAGTTCGACATTGCTCTTGAGATGAATGGCGCCGGTCAGGAATTTTCCTGCGGGCACGAGCACTCGACCGCCACCGGCCCTGGCGCAGGCCTCGATTGCGTCGGCGATGGCTTGTGTCGCCAGCGTGATCGCATCGGGCGTCGCGCCATACTTCGTGATGTCGAACAACCGATCCGGGAAGGCAGGCGCGCGCACATTGCGCGCGATGTCGGCGGCGCGGGCCCAGGCATCGGCCGAGCTTTCCTTCGCGGCTGCGCCCCGGACTGCGAGCAGCGATGCCACTCCCGCCGCGCCGTACAGAAAAGCGCGCCGGTCGGTTCTCATTTGCCGCTGGTCTCCAGAAAGTTTTCAACCACTTCGGTGAACGCACCGGGATTCTCGCGCGGCGACCCATGCCCCGCGGCCGGAATCGTGGCCGACCTCGCGCGTGGAATGAGCTTCGTCAGCTCTTCATCGATGCGCCGGTGAATTTCGACAGTCTTCTCGCCGGTGATCACGAGCACGGGCATTTTCAACCGCCACAACGCCCGCCGGTCAATTTCCGGGTAGGGATTTTCGCTGCGCGTCAGCATCCTGAAGAAGCCCGCGTTCTGCATGACGCCGAGCCGCGCCTCGGGCGCCAGCTTGTCGAAGTGCCCCGGTGAGGTGAAGCCATCGACGAAGAAACGCATCGCCGCTTCGTCATTGCCGGCTGCAAAGGCGTCGCGCGCGGGATTTTGAATGCGCTGCATGAAATCGTCGTAGAGCCTGGGCCCATCCGGGAAGTGGCGCGCCCACGCGAGGAGCGGCGGCTCGGCGAGCACCAGGCTGCGAACCATGCCCGGATGCTGGAGCGCCAGTGTCAGGGCAGTCGCCGCGCCCATCGACGTGCCCACGAGGTTCGCCTTCTTGAGGCGCAGCGCCTTGAGGAGCGCCGCGAGATCCGCGGCTTCGACCAGCGCGGAATGATTGGTGGCCGTCTGAGGATTCTGGTTGGGAAAATTGTACCGGCGGCTGTACGAGATCACGTGGTAGTAGCGCGAGAGTGCCGCGATCTGCGGCTCCCACGAGCGATAGTCACCTTGACCGCCGTGCAGCAGCACCACCGGCTCGCCGGCGCCCACGCTGATGTAGTGCAGCTCGACGCCATTGACGATGATCCTGGTGGGCTCGGGCGGCACAGCCCGGGCCAGTGGGGCTAACAAGGCGAGCAAGGCAGCCATGATCCATCTCAACCGGAATTCTCCAAGGCGTCAGGTCGACGTCAGGTGTAACACGATCTCGCGGTGTGTGGGATAGTCGCACCTGCATGGCCAACACGAACACCGGCGCACGCGCGCTTCACTTTCCCCAGGCCGAGCTCAAGCTCGGTATTGGCGCCTGGAGCGCCTTCATCCTCGCGACCTGCGCGTACTGCCTGCTGCACCAGGCATTCGTCAGCGCGACCACTCCCGATCCGGGCCGCACGCTCAACGTGGCCCTGCGCGAATGGGGAGCCTGGGCGCTTCTGGCGCCATGGACTCTCCGTACGTTCCGTCAGTCGCTGACCTGGCGGCATGCCGTGTCGTGCATGCTGGGGTTGGCGCTGCTCGCCGCGGCGCTGCCGATTCTCATCGATCTGGCCACTCTCGACCGCAGCCTGGGCGCGAGCCTCGCTTTGTTCTGGCCGCGAAATGTCGCGGTGGCCGCGGCGCTCTTTGGCATCGCGCGCGTGTTCAAGCGGCCGGAAGTCGCGGCACCCGCCGCGGCACCGCGCACGCTGCTCGTGACCAAGGGCGCCGACCAGTGCCTGATCCACATCGATGAAATCCAGCACGTCTCCGCCGCCGGCAACTACGTGGACATCTGCGCTCGCGGCCAGCGTTACCTGCTGCGCACCACGCTGGGCGAGCTCGAAGGGAAGTTGCGCGGCGAGGACTTCGTGCGCATCCACCGGTCGCACATCGTGCGCGTGCGGGAGATCGAGCGCATCCGCGTCGAACGCTCCGGCAGCGGCACGGTGCACCTGCGCGGCGGTGAGCAACTGGCCATCAGCAAGGCGTATCGCGCCCAGCTCCGTGAATTGAAGCTCCGTACATTGAAGCCGGACGCGTAGGTTCGTCACGCGCAGCCTCCACCGGTCCCAAACCGGTGGCGTGAGGCTGCGGACAGCCTGATCGTCGGGCTGCCATGAAAAAACTCGCTCTCGCCGCGCTGTGCGCGCTCACCCTGCCCGCTTTCGCTTCCACTCCTGCCGACCAGTACGCCGAGCTGTGCGCGGGTTGTCACACGCCCGACCCCGGCACGTTCTTTCGTTCGTCGGTCGTGGTGACCCAAGGCAACGAATCCGAAGTGGTCCGCGTCATCCGCGAAGGCCGTCCGGCGCGCGGCATGCCAGCCTTCGGCGCGCTGGTGCAATCCGAGGCTCGGGCACTCGCCACCTCGTTGACCTCCGCAGCCTACGCGCGCACCGGCAGCATGATCGGCCGCCGCATCGAGGCCGAAAACCTGCGTCAGGATCGCTCGGCCGGTTTCGGCATCAACAGCGACGGCGAGACAAAATTCCTGCAGTTCATCGATCGCGGCAGCCATCTTTGTTACGACGATATCGATCTCACCGGCGTGCGCAGTCTCGAGTACCGCTATGCAAAGGGCGAAGGGGAACCCCCGCGCCGATTCGCACTGGTGGCCTTCCAGGGCGACTTCGGCAGTGGCCAGCGTTTCGCACTGGGCGAGAAAACCACCGAGCTCACCGGCGGATGGACCACCTTCCGTGACCAGCGCATCGGCCTCGCGCGCCAGCTCACCGGTCGCTACCGGCTCTGCATCATCGGCATGGGGGGCGGAGGTGTGTTCAATCTGGATCATTTCACGCTGAGCGATGTGCCAGGCGGCAACGATGGCATCACCCAGTCGTTCGACATGCGCGACGAAGTGTTCAACGCGGGCGGCCACTCGTTCAGGCTCGAAAAGGTGGCGGAGATCGACGGCGAATTCTGGTCGCTGGAATTCCTCGATGCGCAAACGTTGTTGGCGACGCAAAAAGGAGGCTCGCTGTGGATGTTCAGGCGCGGCCAGCGCATCGGACCCATCGCGGGCATCCCGCAGGTACACCTGGTCGGCCAGGGCGGCCTGTTTCACGTACGCGCGCATCCTGACTACTCGCGCAACGGCTGGATCTACCTGAGTTTCGCGGAGCCTTCGGGCGCCAACGGCATGATGACCATCGTGCGCGGGCGTATCCGCGAAGCGCGCTGGGTGGACAGCCAGGTGATCTACCGCGCGGCCCCCAAGTTCTTCACGGACTCCGGTGCGCACTTCGGCGGGCGCTTCACGTTCGATGAGGACTACCTGTTCTTCAGCATCGGCGAACGAGGCACGCAGGAGAACGCGCAGGACCTCACGAATCCGTTCGGCAAGATTCACCGCATCTTTGCCGATGGGCGCGTGCCGCCCGACAACCCATTCGCAGCGGTTCCGGGCGCCCTGCCTACCCTCTGGTCACTGGGCCATCGCAATCCACAAGGACTCATGTTCGACAAACGCTCGCGAACGCTGTGGTCCACCGAACATGGACCCAAGGGTGGCGATGAGTTGAACGTGATCCAGCGCGGACGCAACTACGGCTGGCCGCTGGTGACCCACGGCATCAACTACGACGGCAGCCCGGTGAGCGCGGACAGCGAACGCGAGGGCTTTGAGTCTCCACGCGCGCACTGGAACCCGTCACCCGGGCTCTCGAACCTCGTGGTCTACGACGGCCGCGCATTTCCGCTGTGGCGTCACCACCTGCTGGTGGCGACGCTGGCCAATCAACAGCTCAAGCTGATCCGCGTGAAGGACACCCGGGTGGTCGGCGAAGAGTTGCTGCTCAATGGCGTCGGTCGCATCCGCGATGTGGTCCAGGGGCCGGACGGCCTGCCGTACATCGCGCTGAATCTGCCGAACGGCCGGATCTACCGCCTGGCGCCTCGGTAACGCTGGATGACCGGCTATGCTCCCGCCTCGGCGCCAGCGCCGCGGGGGAGCGATGGACGAGAAACGCGCGAATGGATTGACCAGGCGAGGCTTCGTCGCCGCGGGTGCGCTCGCATTCGCCTCGCGCTCGTTTGCCACCGCGGCACGCGCGGAACTCCGTATCAGCACGCCGATGCCGGCTCCCGAGTGGGCGTTGCTCCAGCGCGAGCTGCTGCGCGCGCACACCGAAGCCTGCGAAATCTTCCATGCGAAATATTTCGACGAGCGCAATCACCTGCTGTGTTTCCCGCGCTGGGGCACGAACGACGGACCGGACGATGCCATCGAACACGTGAACGACTGGCCGCTGTTGCACGCGCTCGGCGGGTCGGACCGCATCCTCGAGTTGTATCGCGCCGTCTATGAGGGACACGTCGAGCAGTACAGCGCGCTGCGTACGCGGGACGTGCCGATGGGGCGGCAAGGCATGTACGTGCGCGAGTTCCCACCGCAGATGGACTGGCAGCACATCAGCGAAGGTCTGTCCGCCTTCAATCTCATGGGCCTCTCGACGCCGGACGACGCGAAGCTCATCGAACGTACGCGACGTTTCGCCGGGTTCTACGATGGCAGTGACGCCGCCGCAAACAACTATGACGCAAAGCACCGCGTCATCCGCAGCATGTTCAATGGCAGCATCGGCCCCCTGCTCCGATCAACGACGGCGCTCGACTGGGCGGGCGATCGCTTCGATGCCTCGCGTTTCAAGCTGGAGCATGGCGAGCGCAACTTCGAGGAGTTCCTGAAGCACTTCGAGGAGTACACCGACACCGTTTGCGACAGCCCGCTCAACCTGCAGTCCACCACGCTCGCGCTCAATGCCTATCTATTGACGGGCGAGAAGCGCTGGCGCGACTGGCTGCTGTCGTACGTGGACGCGTGGGTCGATCGCGCCGCGGCCAACGACGACATCCTGCCGAGCAAGATCGGACTGGATGGTCGCATCGGCGGCAAAGGGAAATGGTACGAAGGCGTGTACGGCTGGGCGTTCAGCCCGCTCGTGCCGCAGACCGGCAAGCGCGAAGACCGCAATCGCGTGCCGCGTTCCATCGTCGGGTTCATGAATGCGGCGCTGCTCACCGGCGACGATCGCTACATGGCCGTGTGGCGCCGGCAGAATGCCGCCATCAACGCGCACGCCAAAGACATTGACGGCAAGCGGCAGACTCCGCGCATGTGCGGGCCGAAGGGCTGGTACAGCTACGCACCGGGGCCATATCGATTGAACGGCTTCGAGATCTGGTACCTGTCGATGAGCCGCGAAGATCGTGCGCTCGCAGGCGAACATCCCTGGGTCGACTTTCTCGAAGGTCGCAACGCCGCCTATCCAGTCACGGCACTGCGCGGGTCGCTTGAACGCGTGCGCGCACGCGTGGCGCTCGTGCAAGGCGACCAATCCACAGCCGACACTCGCCTGGCCGACAACGCGCTGGAATTCAATCCGGCGAGCGTGGCCTCGCTGTTACAGCTCACGCAGGGTGCGCTGCATATCGCGCGCCCGCCGTGGTCACCGACATCACCGGCCCAGGGCGGCGCACCGCTGCATGCGCGGTTGCGTTACTTCGATCCTGTTCGCCGTCGAGCGGGCCTGCCGGAAGACGTGGCTGCGCTCGTCGACAAACTGGAAGCCGGACGCACCGCCGTCACGCTCGTGAATCTCAATCCGGGCCGCGAACGCGTGGTCACTGTTCAAGGTGGCGCGTATGGGGAACACACCATTCTTTCGGCCCACGATGGCTCGCAATCTCACGTCGTGAACGGCCGGGCGTTCGATGCAAGGCTCGCGCCCGGGTGCGGCGTGCGCCTGGATCTCGCCATGAAGCGGTATGCAGCGAATCCGACGCTGGCTTTTCCCTGGGCCGGTTGACCTGGTCAGCTGCGCCGGTCAGTTCAGCTTCTGGGCCCGCGCGATGAGCTGGCGCAGCTCCTCGACCTCGGCGGGCTTCAGGTCCGTCAGCGGTGACCGCACATTGCCCGCCGGCCGGCCGACGATGCGCATCCCCGCTTTGACGATCGACACCGCATAGCCTTTCGCGCGATTGCGGATCGCGATGTACGGCATCACGAAATCCTTCAGGTGATGCTGCACCGTGGCGCGGTCGCCGCCGCGCACCGCGCCGAAGAATCGCTTGGCCCACACCGGCATGAAATTGAAGATGGCCGACGAATACGTGTCGAAGCCGATGTCGTGATACGGCAGCGCGTAGGTTTCCGCCGTGGGCATGCCGCCGATGTACGTCACGCGCTTGCCCTGTCGCGAGTAGACGCGCGCGAGCAGCTCGAGGTCACCCACACCATCCTTGAAACCCACCAGGTTCGCATTGCGCTCACACAGTCCCGCCAGCGTGTCTTCGTTGAGGATGGCGTTGTCGCGGTTGTAGACGATGACGCCGATCGACACGGCCTTGCACACCTTCTCGATGTGCGCCGCCAGGCCCGCCTGCTCCGAGTTCACGAGATACGGCGGCAGCAGCAGCAATCCATCGGCGCCGCGCTTCTCCGCATCGCGTGCGAGATCGATGGCCATCGCCGTGCCATAGCCGCAACCCGCGATGACGGGCACGCGGCCCTTCGCTTCGGCCACCGCGGCGCCGACCACCTCACCCACCTCGGCCGGCGTGAGGGAGAAGAACTCACCGGTTCCGCCCGCCGCGAAGAGTCCGGCGGCTTCGTTCTCCAACAGCCACGAAACATGTTGTCGGTAAGCCACGGCGTCAAAGCGGTCGTTCGCATCGAAATGCGTGACCGGAAAAGACAGCAGGCCGCGCGCGATGCGAGCCGCCATGTCGGCAGGTTTCATGCCCATGCGAAAGCCCTCACTCGCCCACGAGGTGCAACACGATTTCGCGCGTCGATGGACGCGCGCGATGTTCGAAAAGATAGATGCCCTGCCAGGTACCCAGCATCAGCCTGCCATCCATGACAGGCACGTTGAGCTGCACCTGCGTGAGCGCCGTTTTCAGGTGCGCCGGCATGTCGTCCGGGCCCTCGTCGTCATGTTCGTAGTGCTCGCCTTCGGGCGCCAGGTCATCGAAGAACTTCTCGAGATCGTTGCGCACCGCGCGCGCGGCGTTTTCCTGGATCAGCAGCGAGGCGGAGGTGTGCCGGCAGAACAGCGTCAGAAGCCCCTGGGAAATATCCGACTTGCCCACCCAGCTACGCACGGAGTCGGTGATTTCCGTCAGGCCGCGGCGAGCCGGATGCGCATGGAGGACGAACATGGCTTGACGCATGGAGCGACCGTACCCGCTGACCTGATGCGTCGCAAGAGACGCGCTAAAGTTCGTCGCATGCCCAAGATCAACATCGCCGCGGTTCCCGCGCGCCAGGGTTCGGGATATCCACCACCGTTCGATGCGCCGTGCGCAACGCGCACGCGGCGCCGCCTCGGCGATGCCGGTGGCCTTCGCGACTTCGGCGTGAACCTGATGACGTTGCCGCCCGGCGGCTGGTCCAGCCAGCGCCACTGGCACAGCCACGAGGATGAATTCGTCTTCGTGCTCGAAGGCGAGTTAGTACTCGTCGAAGACGAAGGCGAAACCGTATTGCGCGCCGGCGACTGCGCGGCATTTCCGAAAGGCACGGGCAACGGCCATCACATGATCAATCGCTCATCGACGACGGCCGTGTATCTCGAAGCCGGTTCGCGCCAGCCGCAGGATCTAACCACCTGTTCGGACATCGACATGAAAAGCGCGAACTCCGATGGGCGATTCGTGCACAAGGACGGCACGCCGTATTAGATAAGAGCAGGTTTTGTTAAATGAACTCGGTTCAGTCGGCCTTAAGCAGGCGTCCCGTAGATTGCTCTCCAAGGACTGGAGAACGCACATGGCAACGCTGAACGACAAAGTGATTGCGAATACCCGCCGGGTGTTTGAAGCCTGCGATTTCAACGGCGATGGATTCCTCGACCAGGATGAATTCCACGTGCTGCTGAATGTTC
>Ga0193753_10001904_pt1 | contig 17199 bp, 17 predicted proteins | sample H1c2metaG_FD_144925 | JGI IMG/M metagenome (GOLD analysis project Ga0193753, IMG submission 144925) | Soil microbial communities from a riparian zone of the East river system, Colorado, United States - H1c2 | ecosystem: Environmental > Terrestrial > Soil > Riparian zone | place: USA: East... | reverse complement strand
CCCTTCAGTCAGCGGCCTACCGTAATGATTGGTTAAAATACGCTTTCAACTGGATCAAGGAAACTGATGCGGATGGTCACCTTGAAATGCCCGGCACACGGATGATCAGTTGTCCGAATGAATCGCAGGGCAGCTACCGTGCCAACACAAGTACTCCGGCCTGTCCGATAGGATATTCGCAGGAAGAAACCATAAAATTGCTTTGGGAATCACTGGGCAGCACAAGCCAGAAAAAATGATTTCATGTGTGAACCAGGACCAAGAAATTTATATGAGCTGTCTTAGAAGCCGTTTAGAAATTAAGTTTTCGTTTCCCATATTGCGGTTGGTGGGGACACCAACCGCGGCGCCCAAAATTGCTTTGGGGATCAGCGGACAGCACAAGCCAGAAAAAATGATTTCATGAATGAACCAGGACCAAGAAATTTATATGAGCTGTCTTAGAAGCCGTTTAGAAATTAAGTTTTCGTTTCCCATATTGCGGTTGGTGGGGACACCAACCGCGGCGCCCGGCCGTGGCCGGTGTCCCCACCGGCCACTTTTTTCACTATAATGAAACCCTACGAATCATTTCTAAACAGCTTCTTAGTAAAAAAAACGCTAAAACCTATACATGAAAAATGCTTTGTAAAAAACGCAAACAAGTATAAAAAAAATGCTGAATTTTATATCCTTATGCAAAAAAAGAAAGACATCAGGATAGCAACTGCGCAGTTTGAACACCGGAGTGGTGATAAATCCTATAACCTTGGAATAATAGAAAATCTTGCCGGGCAGGCTGCCAGCCAGGGAGCGATGGCCATTGCATTTCATGAGTGTTCCATTACAGGTTATACTTTTGCGCGCAAATTATCACGGAACCAAATGCTGGATCTCGCTGAATTAATTCCGGGTGGTGCTAGTATAGCGGCCCTGCAGGAGATCGCAGCAGTGAATGATATCATTGTACTGGCTGGTTTGTTTGAAAAGGACGCAGCAAACAATTTATACAAAGCATATGTATGCGTAGATAAAAATGGACTGGTTGCCAAACACCGGAAGATCCATCCTTTTATAAATCCATACCTCAGCCCGGGAACAGCCTATACTGTATTTGATCTCAATGGCTGGAAAGCCGGTATCCTGATTTGCTATGATAACAATATCATTGAGAATGTAAGGGCTACCACTTTATCAGGCGCCGAAATCATTTTTATGCCACATGTGACGATGTGTACGCCATCACCAAGACCTGGTGCTGGTTTTGTAGATGCGTCGTTATGGGAAAATAAAACAGCAAACCAGGCAATACTCCGTAAAGAATTTGACGGGCCCAAAGGAAGGGAATGGCTTATGAAATGGTTGCCGGCCCGTGCGTATGACAATGGGGTCTATGTTGTTTTCTCCAACCCGATTGGCATGGATGATGATCAGCTAAAAAATGGTTGCTCAATGATCCTTGATCCTTTTGGCAATATTATGATAGAATGCCGGGGCCTGGATAATGAAATTGCAATAGCAGAACTGACAAGCGATAAATTGACAGATGCGGGTGGTTACCGTTATATCAGGGCGAGAAAGCCATTGCTTTATAAGGATATCATTGGCCGGGAAAACCAACCAGAGCAAAAAGTGGCCTGGTTAAATGATGATAAAATTTGATGGTCGCAGGGGCCCCATACCGGTTAGCGGTCGAGTCCTGGCTGCAGCTGCATTTGCCTTAACCGGATCGGATGCTATCTTCTTATAAACCTCTTTTTGAGTCCAACCATTCTGCACCGTTCCATAAAACCGGGCTTGAAGCAACAGGATCGATCTGGTAGTTGGGATTGTCTACCTGGACAAGCGTCAATAATTTCTCTCCAAATAACATGTGCTGCCTGGAGTTAAGCGCAAAAATGTCAAGCAAGTCATGCGCTATACCTATGTCCAAGTTCTGAAAGTTGCGGAATACAATTACAAGTCCAGGTTCTTTTACTTCGAGGCCGGATAGACAGTCATTTAATGCGTTAAAATTTTCTCCGTAATAGTCAGGGAAGCCAAGTTTCTTTTTAATATCGATATGCAGGATGTTTTCATCTGTCCACTTTGTACAATCAAAGTCGGCAATCTTATAATTCTCAGTTTTAAACCAATTAAGATCGTTGTCAAGTACGCTTGTCTGATAGTATAAACTTATCCAGCCATTTTGCAAAATTTGCCAGTCAAGTCTTTGCCATTCGTCAGGTTTATTTTCAAAGGCTGCCATATAATTTGAGTTTTATCGGTGTATCGCATACAAGGTGTACGGTTTGCGCCGGACTGGTATTAAATCATAACAACTTACATCCCTATCAACGCCTTCCGCGAAGCGCTTACCCATTTTGCGTTCATATGACGCACATGTTTCGGGTGGAGGTCCCGTTCATCGAGCACCGTACGAAACTGCGTTTTTGCTTCTTCATTCCGTCCCGTTTCTTTAAGCAGCAGGCCATAATGATATCGTCCTTCCATAGAATGATGCACCCGTATTATTTGTTTGTAAGCCGTTTCTGCGCGGGCTATATCACCCGATCGGTGAAGCGTCTTTGCATACAGCAGTTCGTCTTCCGGCTTGTCAAATTTATTTTGCTTTTGCTTTAAAGCATTATCCAGCCAGGCAAGGCTTTCGGCATATTGCCCGGCGCCAAATGCATAACGACCCATATCCAGCATCATACCATCATTGTTTGCATAAATCCCTTTCAGGCAAGATTTTGTCAGTGCCATCGCTTTTTCAAAATTTTGCTGGCGTGCATATTCTTCTGCCAGGCGTAATTTGTTGGCATCCGTATCCGCAATTTTAAGGTTGCGTTCCAGCTCTTTAATTCTGCCGCTGGGGAAAAAGTTTTTCATATTGCCGCTATTAATTCCTGAAACCCTCCAACCCGGCAGCAATTCACGGATAATATAAATGATGGCGCCTATGCCAGGGAGGAAAATAAGCAGGTATATCCAATCTCGCCGGTTGGTTTTAAGTGCATGAAGGATACAAATGATTTGCAAAGCAGCTATTATATAATAACCGTAGGCCCCGGAAAAAATTGAAAACATAGTGAAAGATTATTTGAAGGCTGCTAAGATAATTGTTTGATGTAAAAAATATAGATTTTTGCCGGCACAATACCAGACTTATGGTTCAGGCAGCCCGCGTCAAACTGCATCATAGGCGAAGCCTCATTTGAATTACCGCTAAACCTGCTTTCTGTATATAGTGTGGCCGGTTTTATTGAACCTGCTTGCCCCGCGGGTTGGTTATTAATACTTATTGGACGGTACAGTTTTTGAGTAATTTTTGCTAAATAAGCTCACAGCCGATGTATATATTCTATTAACATGTAATGTAAGAATCTAAGCTATGAAACATGATGAACGAGGGTACAGACACGCTCAAATGCCGGCAGGAAATGTAAACAGGGGCGCATTTGTGCTGCTGTTATTATTATTCATAGGGGTCAATTTTTTTGGCAACACGCAAACTAAAAAAGAACAAAATATGACAACTATAAGGGAAAGCTATATAGTCAATGACGATGAAGCAGCTATCCGGGCAATTGAAGACAAGTTTGCAGCAGCTTTCAACGCAGGGGACGTTGACGCAATGATGAAGAACTATATACCGGGCAAAAGTCTTGTCGTTTTCGACGTGGTGCCCCCGAGGCAACATCTCGGCGCTGACGCATACCGCAAGGCCTGGAGGGGATTCTTCGCGCACTTCAAAGGCAAGCCCAAAATCGCCATCACTGGTTTTGTCATTACGGTGGATGGTAATCTCGGATTTAGTCACAGCATCCAGCATGTCACAGGCACCGATACGCAAGGTCATACGGTTGATAGGACGGTACGTGTTACCGACGGCTATCGTAAGATCGGGGGCAACTGGCTGATCATGCTTGAGCATGTCTCGGTGCCGGTTGATTTGGCGACCGGCAAGCCGGACCTTGACTCAAAGCCATAGTGCAAACATCGGGTGGCAGTTTAGATGCCGAACATGAAAATGCAAATACTGTCAAAAAAATTATAGCTGAACCAGGGGCTTGCAGCAGCTGGGAGATTAGAATACAAATCTTATTTGTAATTGTCACTATTTGATCTGACGAATACCCTGGAGAGGTTGTAACATAATCTTGCAGTCATGATATCCTTAAATACAAGGAGACTTCCAGTATGTAATGAAGTTTGTTCCAGGTGGAGGTCATTCAGTACGCAATGAGTTGACCGGATTAGCCATTGCCGCCCTCATCGCTTGAAAACCCACGGTAAGCAGCGCTATTCCAATGGCCGCCGCTCCTGCTGCAACAAACATCCAGCCGCTAAGCGGCGTTCGATAGGCAAAGCCCTGCAGCCATCCATGCATAAAGTACCAGGCCAGTGGACTGGCGATCAAAAGGGCGAGGACAATTAGCGAGGCGATCTCCTTACAAAGCATGGCCATAATACCCGACACAGTGCACCCTAATACCTTTCGGATGCCGATCTCCCTGCTCCTCCTTTCCGTAGAAAAAATAGCCAGGCCGAGCAAGCCTAAACAGGAGATAAAAACGGTGATCCCCATCGCCACATTGGTTAACCACCCGGTCCGAAGATCGTCCGCATACATATTGGCGATGCTCTCGTCCAGGAAAGAATAGCTAAACGGCTTACCGGGGAAGACGGCCTTCCATTCCTTCTCCATATTGCCGATGAGCGTCTTCAGCTCGCCGGCGGCCATGCTCTTCGCATTGATTTTGACTGCAATTGTGGTCTCCCTTCTGGGATCATGTTTGATGATGACCGGCCAGGTAGCCTGGTGAAAAGAGTTCTCATAAAAATCGGCCACCACTCCGGCCACGGGATAGGCCTCACCAGGGCCGATGATCACCTCCCGGCCAATGGCCTTGCTCACATCTGCAAAACCCAACGCATGGGCACAGGTCTCACTGACCAGCAGTTCCCTGGCACTGTCGCCCGGGAGCAGATTTCGCCCCGCGACCAGCTTTATCCCATAAAAAGTGATGTAGTCTTTGTCGCCGTAATGAAGGGATACGTCGATCGGCTTCTCATCGCTGCCCTTCAGCCCGCCACCGCCGAATCCCGTATGCCGCTGGTCTATTGGCGACCGCCACTCTCTGATCACCTGTTCTACGCCAGCCAGGTTCCGGATCCTATCCGTCAGTACCGCTATCTTACCCGTCTCTTCGGTAGCCCGTTGCCGGATCCTATTCTTATCCGAACCGAAAGATGATTTACCCAGTGTGTTGTCACGCGGACCGCCGAGTGTGACGATCGCATCCGTCTTGAAACCCAGGTCCGCATGCAGCGCATACCGCAGCTGCGAACCAATGACGAGGGACGCTATTATAAACACCAGCGATATGGTAAATTGGAAGACGATAAGCCCTCTGCGCAGCGCTCCTTTTCCGCCGCCTGGCGCCGCAGTGATCCCTTTCAGGGTCACCGTGGGCTGATAGCTCCCCAGCACCTTCGCCGGGTAAAACCCCGCAAGCAGGGTGGTCGCCGCAATTACCAACAACAAAAATAAAAGCGTTGCACCATTCAACTGAAAATCAACTCCCGCTGGTATCAGATCGGCGAACATGCTGAACACCGGCTTTACCGCCAGCGCCGCAAGACCCACTGCAGCTACCGTCAACACCAGGGTTTCGGTAAAAAATTGCACGGCGATGCCCGACCTGCTGCCTCCCAGCACCTTTCGGACGCCGATCTCTCTAGCTCTTTGCATGGATTGCGCAGTCGACAAATTGACAAAATTGACAATGGCCAGAATAAGAATAAATCCTGCCACGGCCATGAGCGTGTACAAAACCGGTAGGCTGGCCTTTCTGCCTGCACCACCATATTCCTGGTGAAAATGGCTGCCCGACAGCGGTTGCAAACGGCCTGCGAACGCCGGTTTTGGGCCGAAGCGCCGTTTGGCAAAGGCGGTAAATTGCGCATCGACCTGTGAAGGCTTGACATCCTTTGCCAGTTTGATCACAACGTGGCTGGAACGATCCAATTTGTCCCAGCTGTCCAGCGTTATCTCACGCTGAAGAAAACTACTGGGGATCGTAGCATAAGATATCCATTGGCTAAAATTAAAATCGCTGTTGCCTGTCCAATCGGCGACTACCCCTGTTACCCTGACCATTAGTGAATCCTGGTAATAGATGGTCCGGCCGATGATCCTGTCCGGATCGAGATCGCCAAAGTATTTCCTGGCCTTTTCTGCGGTAAGCACAACAGAATTGGACATGGCCAGGGAAGTCGCGGCATTTCCGCTTAACCACCGATAGCGAAAGATGTCGAAGTATTGTGGCTCTGCGATAGCGATGCTGCCCGCGTCATTGAAACTCTTCGGTTTTCCGTTGGGGCCACCTGGTATCGTCACGCTGGCCTCATAGGTCTGAAAGGCGGCGACTGTCTGAAAGCCGGTCATTTCGCTACGCATGGCGGCCGGCATAGGGCCAGGTACGCAATTCCAATGACCACCATACAACACGGCATCCACACAAAAGATGCGGTCACGGTCCGGATGAAAGTTATCAAAACTGAATTCATACCGGGTGATCAAATAAATAACCCAACAGGCACAAATACCCAACGATAAGCCCAGCACGTTGACGAGGCTATAAATTTTATTGCGGACGAAACTACGCCAAGCCGCGATCCAATAGTTTTTAAGCATAGAGATCCATTTTGGAAGAGGAAGTTAGCCAAACCGCTCAAATAGGATACCGATTCAATTGCTGGTTCGTAGTTAATATTTTATGATTTGATTATACACTCATGACTGTTCGATTCCGATACATGGAGTGTCTGAATTGTGACAGGCTCGCTGCTAGCGCCCTACTTATCCCGTGCCAGAAAGCGGATGACCTGGACACATTAAAAAATCCCGGGAACCTGCCAGACTAAGTCCTTACTCATCCTGATGACTTGTCGGATCAAATAGTGACTATCACATCTTATTCTACTTTCGGTTAAATGATGTATCTATGATTTCCTTTAGCACTTTCAGATCGATCTCCTCCAACTTATTTATGTAGAGGCAACCAACACCCGTCTTATGTTTGCCGAGCTTTTTAAGAGCTGCAGCATGTTCCTTAATACCTACGCTGATGTACAAAGACAGATTTGCTTTACGGGGAGCGAAACCTATCCGGAGCCAATCAACTTCTCTGCCACTGGCAGGGCTTTTGTATCTTTTGTTACCAAAACCGATAACTGAGCTGCCCCATAATATTGGCTCTTCCCCGGTTGCTTTTTTCATCATTTCCAAAAGCACAAAACTGTCTTTGCGCTTTTGTTCATCCTCAATAGTATTGATAAAATCCTCCACGTTTGCAGCCGTTGGTTTTGTTTTTATTTCAGCCAGTTTTGTTTTTTTTTCGGCCATTTCAAATTATTGTTTGTCTGACTTGTCAGTATTGATTGCTTGCTCAGGGTGTAAAGCTATTTAAGCCTGTTGTTTATTTTGGCCCGCCGGCTTTGTCGCAACTAAACTCAGCCCACAATTGATTAAGACTTTGCCAAACATTGTCAGTGTATGGTTTAGGTGATATTTCATTAAATATGAAAGTATTATTTTTTCCCGGGCAAGATCTAACGTGGACAATACAGTTAAGAACCATTGGTATTTGTGCCATATAGTCAAGCATATGAATTGTCCCGCTAAAGGTTTTTAGATCTCCGGTATATGTTTTTACCTGCTTGAATGCTGCTTTTACCGGAACTAGTTTGTCGTTCGGAATTTTACGTGGCACAATGTTTCTCCCAACAAGCCCGGTATAGTACGCTTTTAGATCGTGCGCTATGGTTTTTTCAGTTATCCCAGGTTTGCCATCCAGAAACCATAGGAATGCGTAGCTCCAATATTCATCAGTTTTTATATTACCCCAGCCCGGCGTAAACCTAATATCCTCTACTCCTTTATATGGAATTTGAGGGGCAAATTCTATAGGAATTAAGAAACGTTCAACATCCCAACCCTTCGGAAAGCCGAGCGTGTATGGCGCCTCCCATTTATTGCCGTCAAATTCAACTTTTGAGACCTGCCCGAATGTGCATAAAGAAATCAGGCAAAACAGTGCTGGTATAGAATTTTTCATTTTACGATTTTACAAGTTTGACCGGTTGTCTTAAATAACGCATCAGGTAGACGGCTTACTGCCAGGCTGGCTTATGTGATCCGCCCGGCTACAGAACCCCGTTATTAAATTGAACCTGAATATAGCGAAATCTACATTTAAAAACGGCCGCACCCTGACTACTGCTGAATAATAATATGGTGCTGATTGCAACACATCTCACCCGCCTGGGGACCAAATGTTGAGCGCAGTTAGTTGTCGAGCAGGATCTTTATAGCTTGAATGGTTGCTTCTTCGTCCAGTCCGATCATGGGTTTTGTCAAAACAAACTTATCTTTTATTGAAGCCGGCAAACCGTTAATGGTAAATCATCATCAATAATTACAAAGTTCCTGTCATTTTTTTCTTTGTCGACCCACTCTTTAATATCTGTGGCTCTGTCAGCCATGTCACTTAGCGTTGTCAAGTCGTTTAGTTTGGATACTGAACTTGGGCAAATTCCTCTTGTCCGCAATAGTTCTTTCCATTTATCGACCGAATAGTTAATTCTGTGTGTCGTTGTTAAGACAATGGCGGCGTTTGTCTTGTCGATAATCTTTGACAAATTACTTGCCGCTCTTTCATTGAATTTTAAAAACCCATCTGGAAGATGTTCAGTCGTCCGCCAAGCTGGAGTTGTTACTAAAACGCCATCTATGTCTAAAAGGATTGTCATGATTTGGAAGCCGATATAATTTCGCCCAACGCCGGTTAATTTTGCCGAAACTATGTTTTCTTAATCGCTGCTGATTTTGTCAATGTGACTTGTCGGCTCAGCAACAGTCGGTATTTCCGGAGCGTAGGGCGTATTATTAGCTTCCCATTCGTCATAATTGCGCTTGAGTGCCCAAAGAGCCCCTAGTAAAATCACAGATAAAGCAAGTCCTATTACGAGTCCAACAAAGAGGAATAAAACAAATGCAACGATAATCAAATAGATTCTAATACCAACCTTTTTATATTCGTCCTCATAAAGTTTATAATAGCTGCAAAGTTGAAAACCAATAACACTTGCCCAAAGTAGAAAAACCCAGGAAACAATTCCCAAAAAGAATGCAAGACCATATTGTGTCTGTGTCAATAGCATGGAGCCCAGGATGCTTATTACAAGTCCAATTGATGATAAAATTATGGCTACAATGGAAAAAGCCTTTACGGTCGTTTGTTTGAACATGTTTATTGATTTTAATTTATCGGATACGCTGGTAGAACCTTGATGATGATTAGCAAACTGCTCAGAAGTATGCTGTTCGCCGGGACCACTGCCAATTAAAGTTACAAAAACTGGAACACGGCTTCCGCCCGCCCCAGTAGTACAAAACCCTGTGTTTGCGTTAGGTCGTCTTTTGAAAATTTTGCCGTTTAATGAAAAATATATACAGCCAGGATAACGATAACCAAACCAATTAGCAGGGTCATTTTACCAAGTTGTTCCATTTTTTTTAATTGACCCACTGCATCAGCTTTTTTTGCCTTCCCCGATGATAAATTGATTAGTATAATTAATAGGACGAGTATAATTACCAGCGCCAATTTCAGAATTAATAAGGGAGATGATGGAAGTATTTTCCAATACGGGGTAATTAAGTAAAGACCTGAAAAAATCAATAACACTATTCCGATATGTCCCATTTTACTCAAAACAAGTGAATGCAAACGGAATTTTGTTGCTTCATCGGCAGACATTTTGGAAGTTGCTATTCCTAAAAAAGCATGGGCAAAACTTGTTCCCAAACCCAGAGTGAGACCTATAAAATGAAGGATTAGCATTACTTCTCTCATGGTTTACTATTTTTTTAGTTATTGAACACTTTTTATCTTGCCGGGTCGGCTTACCGTTTACATCGGGGATTGCTGCCGGGCTGGTTTCTGTGTTCCGCCCGTTATGGAACCCTGTTAATAAATTGAACTTAAATATAACAAAATCTAAGTTTGAAAACGGTTTTCTAAGACTAATGCTGATCAAGATTTGCTGATGATTGCAACGTCGGGCCAGCCTGGCAGCAAGCATGTTGAGAGCATTACTTCTGTCCTAGTTGAGAAGTGATCCATGATTCCAACTCATTTTTTGAATCCAGGTCAACAAGCTTTTGAAGGTCTTTGTCCTTCTTTATGCCAACCCCTGTTTTATATAGATTCACTACACTTTTGATTCCGGCCAGGTTACATTTTACAGGGTCTTTTGAATAAGAGTTTTGCAAAGCGTATTTTGTCCAACCTCCCAAAAATACAGCCAGCAAATCCGGGTTCTTTTTTGATAGCGGAGTAATTTTTGTGTTTACTTCAATTGTCACAATTGGCGAATTTGTTATCCACGCAAGGAGTATGGCATTCAAACTTTTTCGTTTGTCGATCTCTTGATTTAATGGAGTATTTTCCAGCCACTCGATTACACCAATAATAGCTGGTTCGCTCTTTACAAAATCGTCTTTCGTGGACGGCATTGGGTCAAGCAGCTTGGTGTCTTGCGAAAAGGACTTTGTCGCCAGTACACTAAAGGTTAATACAATAGTTAGAGCTTTGAGAAGTGTCATTATTTTCAGGTTTTAGGTTCTGGTTTGTATTGCGGCCAATGCCGACGGCTTGCTGCCTGGCTGGCTTCTGTGATCCGTCCGCCCACTGCCGATGATTGTTCTTCCGTCCAGCCCCAATTGCACAAAACCTTTTGTTTAGCGGTAGTTTTTTCTGTCGTGGCAGTCCCGCGCTACAAGTCCTGTCGCCAAGAGATAGATTGTCGGGAAGGAAAGCATTGTCCTGCGAAATTGTCCACGAGGACTGTCACACGAAAAACTGTCAAGACTATAGTTTCTGTCTATGATATTAACTGTTTTTGCGTATTGTAAGACGTGCGAGAATTAAAAAAAGAACAACTAATCCTGTCAGAATAATGGACGGTAAAAATGTAAATGCAGCCATAAGAATAAAGCAAATCCCGAATACAACCAAGTTAATGGTTATTACTCCTTTCATAATTCCGGGTTCAACTTTTTTCCGAAGCAGATGCCAGTTCAGCAAGCCGCCTAATAAGCACAGCAGACAAAAACAAGCGCTAAATACCAATGTTATTTCACTCATTGTTCTGTGAAATCCTGCGCCAAAATCAAATTTGTAAGTGTCCATTAATGTAAAAAGTTGCTTTTCGGTTTCGTTGTTTGGCTGTGGCGTAATGAAAAATGAGCTTGTATGAATAGCTGTGATGATGAGTTGAAAGATAGCGGCTGTTTTAAGCCATGTTGTGTATCTTTTCATATGCTATTTTGTTTTTTCGTTTCCCGAACTGTTTTGTCTGTGCTTACGCTGTTGTCGGTTTTCAGCGTCCCCGCCTGCGGTTGTAAAATTACCACTAACGTCAGACTGCCTAAAAACTAAAACAAACTGCCAGGGAATCGTCTGTACCTAATTCTTCCCTGGAGATATCCGGATACTTTCACATCGGCCGCTGGTTTTTAGACAGTCTGGAGTAGACGGCTTGCTGCCGGGCTGGATTCTGCGATCCTTCCGCCCGGCTACTAAACCAGGTTAATAAAACTAAACTCAATTTATAGCAAAAACTTCTTTATGAAACCTCGCACCAACAAATGGTGATAACGAACAAATGATCATTGCAACCACGTCCCTCCACCCTGGCATCCACCGCCTGTTATAGGCAGCTCTTTGCCGGGCTCACTTAGTTAGGGATGAAGTTATTTGTCCGGTTTTTGAAATACTGAAGTAGTTGTTTTGTATATCTTTATGATCAATATTTTCGTTTTCGTCATTTGATACTCTTTTCTTTTTTTGAAAAATCGTTGTCTTAGTCAATAGAATTGTGTCGCTGGTCACAATTCTATGGCTGTAAAGTTCATAACTGTCAACGCTATAGTCGATGTCACAGTCCGCTTGAAGATATTTAGAATTTATTTTTTTATTTTTTTCGTCTACTATTATAATAAATGAATGCGAACAAATTCCGTCATGGTCAGGTAGGCTTAGAATGCAATAAAAGATATTCTTATTTAATTGTACGATTGTGTCGGTGTAAGTAGCGATTGATGAATTGGCATATGTTGAGTCGACCAGATTGTATTTTAATATTTCATCCTTTGTAATTGAGCTTTTATTCTTTAGTCTGGAAATGATTGTGTCAAATTTGGTCGGGTTACCGGCTTCTGAAGTTATTGGAATTGTCGCTTGGGCAAATTTGTCCGCGTTTGTTTTTGTCCTGCATTGTACGAACAATATCAATGTTAGTCCAAATAAAAGGAGGCTAGATTTTGAATGCATGGTCATTTAAGAGTTGCCTGTAACGTTTACGTATTTATGCTGGTGTGGGATTTGAAATACGTCCGCCCAGCCACTGAACTTTGTTTTGGAAATTAATTTTACTCTTTACTCAAATCATTAATTGAAAACGTCGCACCAGGCTGATGATTGGCTGTGCAAAAATGCCATTGCAGTTCCGTCGGCTCCCAGTAGCACAAAGCAATCTTGTGCATTCGCCTTTCGTCATTTTAGTTTGGCAATAGTCATTTGCTTGTTGTAAGAAGTATTTGTTGAAATCAGGGTTATTTCATTTTTTGTTGTATCAATCACTGCCTTTCCTGTCCACAAGCTGTCCTTATAATTGTTTTGAAATTTTAGAACTAATGTGTCCTCGTTCTTTGTAAAAGTTCCGGCATAAAATATACATTTCTGTGTCCCTAAAACGTTACTTTGATATGTAAATGAATTATTCTTTCTAAGTTCTAATTTGTCGAGCGTCACTTTTCCAGATTTATAAGCTCTAAGTGTTACCGGAGATTTTCTTAATTTCCGTGTCTCGTTCATAACATTTAGACTTGCTTTGTCTGGAACGGTGCAAGATGCCAGGATAAACAGTGTAAAAAGAAAAGGTCGCATTGTGATAATATGATTTTTAGGTAAGAGTCTAATAAGGTGACGCACACAGGTCGAAGGCTTGCTGCCGGACTGGCATTCTGTTATCCGTTCGCCCAGATACGGAACCTGGTTAACAAATTGAACTTGAAATTAACAAATCTGAGTTTCAGAACGGTCGCCATATGGCTGCCGCTGATTGCTAACTACTGCCCATTGTAACAACGAGCCAGCCTGGCTGCAACTATGTTTAGTGCAACCCAGAAGTCAGGTCGTTGACGCCATTATTGCCAGTCGCTTTGGATTTTGTTAAGCTTTATTAAGTAGGGTATGAGCAATACCAGCTCTAATCTGAGTGTTATATGAACGTCTGAAAAAAATGGAAGTATAGCCATTGAAATAATACAAAGCCCAATTCCGAGAATAGCATCAATTTTTCCAAGAATTATCGCATATTCTTTTTCAAACCATAAGCTGAATGCTGTAATTGCTTTAAATAAGGCCGTCAAAATTATTAGAAGTCCGGCAATCGATAGAGGTCGATTGGTTTCAAAGCCAATGTTGTAAGCAGTGCTGTTGTGTTTGTCAGTTGTTTATTTGCCGGGCATTTTGGGGTTTAGAGATGTGTATTTAATGATTTTCAAGTCTTTTGTATCTATCTTGATTTTTCTCCAAACTCCATCTTCATTGTAGTGAATCGTGGAACGTGTCCCATTGCCACCGGTCGTGTAGGTGTCATCTTTGAAATAACCTAAATCATACGTTATTAAATTGTCGGCGTATCCAGTATTTCTAAACTTATAACCTGAACCGACTTCCAGTAATTCATTTAGTTCTTGTAAAAAATTTAACAGAGATTCTTTATTGTCAAACTTTTGACCAATAAATAGTTTAATGAAATCCTCATTTGTCTCATTATACCATAGCGGTTCAACGAGTATGATTTTCGACTTTATGCTGTCAAACAAAATCAAGCAAGTCCCCTGATTGACGTGCCAACCTAAGTAGTTTGTCAAACCAACCTGGTAAAAGTCATAATTTGGAACTGTTGCCTTAACTAAAGGTTTATTCAACTTTTCAATATTTGCGTTGTCGGCATAGAATACCCATCTGCCATCTTTTGTTGAGTCATTTGGCAATTCTTTTGGCAATACTTTAGCTAACCGTGGATAGGTTTGTCCGTGGACGAAATTTAAAAGTCCGAAACTAAATATCAGGAGGAGTGTTTTCATTTGCATTGCTTACAACGTCGGCGTATTTATGAAGTTTGGGCTTCGAAAAACGCCTACTCGCTTACTGAACATATTTTGAAAACAAATTTTCTTGCCTGTTTAAAACAACTACTGGAACCGTCGCCCTTTGTTACTGTCTGGGGATGCAAAAATGCCGATTGCACTTCCATCGCCCCCAATTTCATAAATACCTATGTTGTATGCCGTAATCAGTCGGTCATGAACTCATTCATTAATAAAAGAGAAATCTTGTACTTTCTCGTCTTTAAAGACTGTCCTAAAACAAGTGAAATGTCTTTGATGCCTTTGTCCCCTGGCTTTCTCGTTGAGTATTGAGCTATTTGTCCAACATTCTTATCAAATTCAGTTTTTTGTTTTGTCGAGAGAGGCTGAAAAAGTTTCTGAAGTCGTTTAAAATATAGATCTGCATCATTTTTATTGTCGAAGTCAACAGTCCATTGTAAATCAAGTAATTTTTTTGTGTCATCTAGTTCTGCAATTGTCACCTTGATAATTCCAGATTTAATTTTTAAGTCGCGTAATGGGCTTTTAGTAAAAGTAAATGTATGACGGTCAGACCAGGCCTGTTTGTCGGTCTGGAGTTGCATGCTAACGCCTAAACTAGATTGACGAACAACTCTGTCATTATGATGAAGGTCACTCATTGTTAAAAAAGTATCTACTAAGAATCCGGAAGCTTTGGGAATGTCAACTCCAAAATATAGAGATTCTACGGCCTTGTTGAAGGTCAAAGTTTGAGATTTGATAATTGTCGAACTAAGAAAGATGCAAATTATGATGAAACTTCGGAGCATAAGATTATGGCATACAATGTCGAGGGCTTGCAGCTGGTGGGGAATAGAATTCCGTCGGCCCAGCTACCGAACTTGACTAATAAATTAAACTTAAATCTAACAGAATCTCAGTTTGAAAAGCGGTTGCCATATAACTAGCGCTGATTAATATCTGCTGCTCATTGCAACAACGTCGTGGCAGCCTGGAACCGAATGTTGGCAGTAGTTGTTCTCGATCAAAATCCATCTTGTCTTGTCGATAACCAATCTTTATACTTTGCTTTAAACGCGTCTTTTGTCTCAGGGTTATCAAGAATAAAATCAACTCCTCCGTCATATGGAGCAGCAATTACTTTCTTTTCAATTGCGACAAAGAACACTCGTAATTTGTCAACTGCAATGTCTTTAAGCAAATTGTCGAATTTTTTTGGTTGCCAAATTTGTTTACTAAACATTGGTCTATATAGCTGCCCTGGTTCATAGCTTTCAGGATTTATTTTTGTCAGGTCAATTGCTTCTAGCGATACAAAGCTCATGTCGCCAATTGAATTTACTTGTTCTAGTGGATGCAATTCTTCATACCCATCAAAAGTATAGTCGCCTGTAACAATAAAAATATCTGAATTGTCTCCTAAAATATCCGTGATTATTTTATTTTGGCGATCAAGTAAAATATACCACTCTTGTTTATTGTAAGCATACCTTTTTGATTCTGGAAGGCTATGTATTCTAAACCATCTGTCGATATAGTCACGCTTAAAATAGTGCGGAATTGGAATTGTGTCCGGAAAGTTAGAGGTCCAAAATTTATTAAATTGTCCAACTGTCATGGGGTCTTTACAATTACTGCTAACGTTGGTCGGCTTGCTGCCGGGCCGGTTTCTGTGATCCGTCCGCCCAGCGGCGAAACCTGGTTAATAAATTGATCTTGAATATAACAAAATCTAAGTTTTAAAACGGTCGCCCCATAACTGTTGCTGATTTTTAACTACTGCTCATTGCAACAATGTCGAGCCAGCCTGGCGGCAAGCAACTATGTTATGTGTAGCCCTATTGTCTGGCTTTTGGTTTTATGTACGTTCCGATTGTTGTTGACCTGCTTTGAAATTGACCTGATGCTTGATAAATAAATTTTAATTGTCCTGTAAATGTTTCTTTTGGAAATTTTGAATAAATCAAACTTGTCGTTGCGCCATTTAGTTGTCCATAACTATTATCGTCTTCAATATAATTTTCTTTTAGTTTCAGAATTGTAGAAACGTATTTTAAATTTTCGTTTTTAATCGTGTCATAAATTCTTATGTCTGCGGTTAAGTATTGTCCCAAACTGTCAGTTAATAATTTCTCTAATTCTTCACTTTCTGTTTGATTATAGGATGTCTCACTATAATTTGTTTTCGACATTTCCATTTTTGGCATCGCTTGCATTAAAAGCAAGATAAGTCCATAAGAAATTCCAATAGGAAGCAATGTCTTACCGATATTGATTTTTGGTTGTTCTAATGCTTGGTCGAATTTTACAAGTTGTGTTCCTGCAATTCTGTCTCCAAGTCGCCTGTTGGTGTTTGTCATAGCAACAATAACTTCAATTGGCCACAAAACACAAAGAAGATTTCTTATAAAGCATTTTAAAGGATTTGCAACTTGTCCTGTTGTATTGTCAACAATTTGAAGTTTTAAAATTCGTTTCGCAATACTGCGTCCATTAAAAATGTCTTTGCAGAAATACAAAGCAAAACCAAACATTCCAATGTAGCCTAAAGCCCCACCCATAAAATTGGGGCTTGTCTGCTCGTGTGAAACTTTAAATGCGTCAGAAAATCCTGAAATCATAGTTGGAATAAAAAATACCATTGCTATCATTGTCATAAAGAAATGGTCTAATAGCATTGTTCCAAGTCTTGTTCCAACACTGATTTGTTTGTTGTCAGTTACGTTCGTCATTCGATGTTTATTTAGGTGAAAAAGTTCGTTAAGGGTTACACATAACGCCCACGTATTTATACTGGTGTGGCATTTGAAATACGTCCGCCCAGCCACTGAACTTGTTTTGAAAACTAATCTTTTCTTTACTCAAATCACAAATTGAAACGGTCGCCACTAGATGATGCCTGGTGATGCAAAATGTTCATTGCACTTCCGTCGGGCCACACTAGCATAAAGTCTCCATGTAACCTGAAAACTGCTGAGGCAGTTAAAAAAGTAGACAATATG